>Ga0182027_10009644_pt1 | contig 13829 bp, 9 predicted proteins | sample 712E1DmetaG_FD_121300 | JGI IMG/M metagenome (GOLD analysis project Ga0182027, IMG submission 121300) | Permafrost microbial communities from Stordalen Mire, Sweden - 712E1D metaG (Illumina Assembly) | ecosystem: Environmental > Terrestrial > Soil > Wetlands > Permafrost | place: Sweden...
GCATAGCCGAGCGTGACGACGACGACGTGCGTCGCCAGCCAGAAATTCGTGTCGAGCACCGCGCGCATCATTTCCATCGTGTCGCCGCCGAGTGACAGGTTGTGCGCGATGATGAGCGTGATGAAGCCGATGCCGGACGCGGCGAACGCGCCGATGCCGTTTTTGTGAAACCGTTCCAGCACCAGGCCGAGCACGACCGCGCCCCAGCCAATGAAGATGGCCGATGAATAAAGATTGGTCACCGGCGGGCGGCCTTCGAGCGCCATGCGGAAAATCAAACCGGCCGTGTGAATCACAAACGCCAGCCCGACCAGCCACACTGCCGAGCGGCGCAGCGTTTCGGAAAGATTGAACCACGAGAGGCAGGCGAGCAGCCCGGCAAGGACGTAAATCACCATCGCCTTGTAGAACGGCTCCATCTGATTGTAGAAAACCTCGTGGCCGGCCTTTTTGAGCGCAGCGGAAAAATCCGGGGCGAGCGATGCGCGATATCCGGCCAATTGCTGGTTGAAGCCGCTCATGTCGCCTTTTTTGAAGGCGGTCGCCATCGCGGCATAATATTGGACGGAAGAATCAATGGTTCCGGTGGCGGCATCGGATATGAGCGCCTTGCCCACGGGCGACCAATCATTGCGCGATTGCCATGAATGCGTCGGCGGCACCAGCAACGGCGGGTCCAATTGCGCCATGAACTGGAACCTTCGCGCGAAACCCATGAACTGGTTGTAGGCGGTCTCGTCATATTTCCGGTTGGTCTCCTGCGCGCGCAGGGCCGCCGCGCCCGCCGACATCCCGCGCGCGTAGTCCGCAAGTTCCGCCCCCCAATCCTGCGCATCGGCCGGCTGCAACGTGTTTTTAAGCCGGACATAAAGCAGAAGCCGGTCGTGCATCTTTACCACGGCGCGCTGGAACGCGTCGCGCCGCACATCCTCGATTTTTTGAACGCGCTGGTTTTCCTGGTCGAGCACGTCGAGGGCGGGCTGGATCTGGGTCCAGGAATAATGTTTGCCGTCCTGCTGTTGCGCCCTGTCCTTGCCCGGCAGCTTGAGGAGCGCAATCAGTTCGGGATTGTCCACGCGAAAGACCGGCCACTGATCGGCCTGGTCTGGGTTCATCATCACGGTCGCCAGCCATTCGGTGGCGGGGATGATTTCCTGTTTTTCGTTCCAATCCTTCCAGGGTTCGAGATTGAGCGTCTGCTTGTCGCGCAGTTCGAGCAGGGAGTTGCGGGCCAGCGAATCCATCGGCTGCAGCCGGCCGTTGGCGAGCAGCGGCAGGCGCCCGAACGCCGCGTAGTCAAAACCCTTGTCCTTGGACGCGCGAAGCGTGCCCAAAAACCACACGGCCATGACCGCGGTCAAAATGAGCGGCAACCACTTTTTCACTTCGTGCTCCTTTTTGAAATGAAACCGACGAGGTGCATCGTGAATTGAATCACCAGTCCGATGGCGACCATCGCACAGCCGACGTAGGGCGTCAACCAGCCCGGATTGCGCACGACCTGGAGCACCGACGACGGCACGCGCCCGGCCTGGCGCGCTGCTTCACCGGCGTCCATTTGATACTGGTAAAAGGTCAGCCCGGCGTAACGCAGCGGGTTGTTCATGTAAATTTCCACCTCCCGGTTCTCGCCGGTCTGCGGATTGTCAATGCGCACGCGGCTCCGGAAATCCTTGGGGATGTCGGTGCCGGGATAAACGGTGTGTGTCGCATTGAGCAACGTCAATGAAAACGGGTCGTAGAAGCGAATCGGGCGCAGCGCGAACGCGAATTTTTTGCCGCCGGCCTCCACCGACTGGGGCGCGGTGAGCTGGCCGATGATTTTTTCCGCCATCTGCGCTCCCGCCTGTTGCACATAACTCTCCTTCACCGCCTCGGTCATCGCGTCATCGGCCGTCCAGCCGGAGACAACCCACCCGCCCAAGGAGCCATCGGGGCCGGCGATTTCAATGAGCGCCGTCGGCACGTTTTTGTCGTCCATCGTTTTCACGTCGGGGCGCGCAGAGAAATCAAAGTTCGCCCCGACGCCATTGGTGGTGAGCGGCGGGCCGTTTTGCATCATGGGCGCGCGAAACGCCGGTTCGGAATTTTTCCAGAAACTTTTCATGCGGATGACAAACGGGAGGCTGGCGCTCTGGATTTCGCCGCCGCGCGCGAGCAGTGTGTCCGGGAAGGTGATGACCTGCTCGCGGTTCGAGTCCGCCCCGGTGGTGAAGGCCAGTTCGTAATTCCGGGCGCTTTCGGAATACCACCTGGATTCGCCTTCCGAGAAACGGATTTGCGATTCGCGCGCCAGCATGTCGGTCGCCAACTGGCCGACGAGCAGCAGGATGACGCCGGCGTGCGCAATCTGGATGCCGATTTTTCTGGTTGTAAGCTCAAACCGGCGGATGTGGGCCGCGACGAGATTGATGACCAGCAGCGTGCCGATGAGATAACCGCCGGGCAGCAACAGCGGCACCCGCCAGCCGAACATGTCCACGCCCAAAATCAGCCACTGGCGGAAGTAGCGCGCCTGCGCGTTGTAAAGCCCCTCGTCCACCTGCGCCAGCGTGCCGAGGAAGACGAGCACGATGCCAAACGCCAGCAACACTACCGTCAGCCGGAGCGACGTGAAAATTTTGAGCAGCCGGTCAGGGAGCATTGGGATATTTTGCCGACTGGATGAATTTGACAAAGGCTTCCTTCTGCTGTCCGACAAGCTGTTCGTCGCCCATCAATTTGTAAAACCACGTCCGGCCATTTTGCGGCACGACCGCGCCCACGAGCCGCGCGGGTTTGCCGGTTTTGGAATCCACGCCCGTGAAATCCACAATCGTCAAATGACCGCCGCCGGGCAAATCCATTTCGGGAACAACGTGCGCCAGTTCAATGTCATTTTTCAGCGGTTCCAAACCAAGTTGTCCGCGCCAGCGATTCACGTTGGGGAGCAGGCCGCCGCCTTCGCCGTTCAGCATGGCCACGTTCACGTCCGCCTTCGCGCCGTTCGCGCCGGCGATGGCGTATTCGGCCAGGAGAAATTCCGCCGGCGGCATTTCCTGCCAGTCCGGCGGCACGGTCCAGGCCGGTTTCCAGGAATTTTCAGCCGGCGCTTCAGGGATGGCAAGCGGTTGCGGCGAGGCCGCCGGTGACTCGTTGAAGGAGACCGATTTCAGGAACTGAATGAGACCCGGTTTCTGTGACGCGACAAATGATTCCTCGCCGGTCATTTTGAAAAACCAGCTCATTGTGCCGCGCGTCAGCATCGCCACCAAAATCCGCTCGCGGGATTTTCCAATCATCGGCTGCTCGCTCGCGAGGTCAAACAGCCTGCCCTGCTCCGTGCCAATGGCGACCGGCTCGGCCTGTTTGACCGCGTCCGGGTCGGTGGCGGGCGGCAACTGGACCTGTTGACGCCACATGTTGACCAGTTCGAAATCGCGCCCGACGATGGGCAGCGGGATGACGGACACGTCCGCGGATTGCCCGTCCTTGCCGGTCACGGAGAAACTGGCCGCGCGCATTTCGCCCGGCGGTTTTTCCTGCCATCCGTCCGGCAGCGTCCACGCCAGCGCCGGCAACGTTGTCGCCTCCGGCGCGGCCATCGGCGTTCCGTTGTCGCCCGGATTGGGCGCGACCGTTTGGGCTGGCGGCGTTTCCTTGGGCGCGTAATAAACCTGGTTGTTTTCGCGCTTGCAGGCGGACAGAAGCGCGACACACAACAACAGCCAGATGCCCCGGAATGCCAACTGCCGAACTAATGATGAACATTTCATTTCGGAAAGGCGCCAGTATGGCAGTCGGCGCAGGAGAAGTCCAGATAGGTGGAGTCAATGTGATAGAAATCGTAGCCGCCGGCCTTGAGCTGCTCCAGTTGCGCGCCGCTGCCCTGCGCCAGGATGACGTGGCACAGGTTGCAATCGTTGGCGGGAATCGTTTTCTTTCCGTCGTCGGTCTTGTGATTGCCATCATGACAGCGAAAACAGCCGGGCCAGATTTTGTGGCCGATGTTGTATGGATGAACGCGCCAGTCGGTCTTCATTTCCGGGAAGAAATTGTTTTGATAAATCTGCCGCGCCACGGCAACCATCCCGTCAATGCCGGCCAGTTTCGGGTAATCGGCGCGCAGGCTGGATGAAATTTTCTGCATGGCTTCGTCCCCGGTCTGGTAGGGCGCGATCAGGACGGCGACGACGTTGGACTTCACCCACGGCGCCGAAGGATCCAGCAGGCCGGTCGTGATGGCGTCGTCCACGGCGTCATTGGGCGGAAGAAATTGGTGCGAGGGACGGGTGTGGCAGTCCAGGCAATCCATGGTGCGGATGGTGTATTTGGCCGGGTCGTCATGAAAATTTTTGGTCCGGTAAACCGTGACCTTGCCGGTGGATTTTTCGGTGACGCGCACCCAGGGGATGATCTGCCGTTGTTCGTCGGTGGCGATGAATTCGACCTTGTCATTCCGGCTCACATGCCAGTGAATGCCGCTGGGTTTACCGTTGGCCCCGCCGCCGCCGACCTTGAGCAGCAGGCGAACGGCGAAGGGCGTGTTCGTTTCGTCAGACAGGTAGTGGTAATAGGTCCGGTCCATGTTCCCGATAAATCGTTCCGGCCAGTGACATTGCTCGCACGTTTCCCGCGCCGGCCGCAAATTTTTGAGGGGAGTCCCGATGGGCCGGTGGTAGGAATCTGTCAGAACATCGTAAAGCTGGTGGAGACCGTTCAGCTTGGTCCGCACATACCAATCCGCGCCGGGACCGACGTGGCATTCGACGCAGGCGACGCGGGCGTGCGGCGAATGCAGATACGTGGTGTATTCCGGTTTCATCGGCACGTGGCACGCCAAGCCGCAAAATTGGATGGAATCGGTGTATTGGTAGGTTTGATAACTGCCGAACGCGGTCAGCAGCAGAAACATCAGGGAGGCGAGGACAAATCCGGCCAGCAATTTACGGTCGCGCGGACGCGACAGATCAATCTGCAGCCGTCCGGAGATTTTTTGACCCCGTTGCGCCCACAGACCGGCCAGGATCAGCACCAGCCCAAAAAAGAAGCACAGGGGCGCCACCACATAGACCAGAATCCCCATGTAGGGATTGCTGCGGGGGAGAAATAATTCGATGGCGAACAGCAGCAGAAAGGCAAACACGCTGCCCACCGCCATCACGACGCCGCTCAGACTGAGCCAGTTTCGAAACAGGCCCAATCGCCGAAGGAATGTTGGATGTTCGTTTTGCTGCATGGGGCGAACCAGCCGGGTCATTGTGCTTTCCCGAAATTAACCGCCGCCCGTTCGCAGGAACCGGGGAAAGTTTTTACTGCGCCGGCTTGAAAGACCGGACCTTTGCCACCAGCGCCTTGATTTCATCGTCACTGAACTTGTCGCCGAAAGCCTTCATCTTGTCCTTCCCATTTTCAGCGACGCCTTCCTTGATGGTCTTGGTGGCCTGGGCATCGTCAAAGGATGCCTGGACTTTGGCGTCGGTCAAATCCTTGATGTCCAGTTTGCGCCCCATCATCGTGCGGCCTTTGCCGTCCTTTCCGTGACAGGCGGCACAGTTCACATTCCAATTATCGGTCACGTCCGCGGCGCCAGCCACCCGGCAGAGGGCAAGGCCGGACAGAAACACGAGGGCGGCGGTTTTCACACGAAGCAATGTTTTCATAATGAAGTTAATAAATAGCGCTGAACTGATTTTGTCAATCCGAACGATGGCCGAATGATTTAGAACCGGTATTGCATGGTCGCGTAAATCAGATGGGCATCGTAGTTGTTGTTTCCGCCGGAGGTTTGATCCTGATTGCGGAAGAAACCGTATTTCAAGCTGACCTTGATGGCCTTGGTGATCTGGCGGGTGAGGGTGGCCGTGACACTTTGTTCCTCGGTATCGGTGCCGAAAGGCTGGCTGTAAAGCGCATTATTTACATAATCGTTCGCGCGATAGTAGTTGTATTGCAGTTGCAAATCGGTTTTTTCATCCAACGCGTAACCGGCCATGGCGTTGACCGTCCAATAATCATTCGCCAGATTGGGCACAATGTTGTTGGTGCCCATCCAGCTTTGCGCCGGCGTGTCCATGCTGTCCAGAGCGTAGCTGCCGCTGACCTGCACATACAAACGGGACAGCGGCGTCCAATTGATGCTCTGGCTGATGATGTGACTGGTGATGACCGCACTCTGGACTTCCCCGGCTTGTATGCCGCCGTAGGGAATGGACCGCGTGTCCACGGTCGAGAGTTGAAAATCGTAGCGCGTGACCAGCGACAACCTGCTGAACGGCCGCCACGTGGCGCGGATGTTCATGTCATCCACCGTGAAATTCTGGTTTTGCAAATAGCCCGGATAATTGGTCGGAGCGGCGGCCAGGTTGTTGTCGTAGTCGTAATTGTGAATTTGATGATAATACTGCGCGCCGAAGTTCAGTTGAGAGAGCGGATACCAATTGGCGCCAGCGGTGTATTTCTGGCCGAGCCGCGTCCAATCCTGATTTTGGAGGGGGGTAATAACCGCCGTGGTCTCGTTCCAGACATCGTTGCCGCTGTCTTCCGACCATTCACCGCTGGCGTAGAGCGACCAGTTGCGAAAACCAGTGTAACGGGCTTCCAAACTCTCCGCCACGTCGAGATTCCAATTGTCACTGCTGGCCGACGTCGGGTTCGGATAGGGAGTGACCGGTCCGCCATTTGCATGCACGCCATTGTCGCTGAAATTGTCGGATAGATCGTCGCCGTCGTACTCAAAGCGGAACGCGGGAACCAACACCAGATTCTTGATCGGCGTCAGCATCAGGTTCATGTTGCCGACATACTCCTTCGTGTTGCCGCCGCCGGCAAGGCTGCTGAAGCCTTCATCCCGGTTCTGGCTGTTGGGATAGGTGGTTGAAAATGGAGAGTTGTAACTTGGGCCATAAATCCGGCCGCCCGACAGGCGGGTGTCAATCGTCGTGAAGGAGCCGCCCAGTGAAAATGCGGCCTTTTTGTTGAAGTGGGTTTCAGTGAAACCGTGAACGTTGAACAGGTCGTTGTCAATGCCGTTATCCTGCGTCACAAAACGATTGGCAGGCTGGCCGGGAGCACGCTCAATGTTGATTGAATCATTGTTGTGATCAATCTCGTAGCGCAGTCCCAGACCCGCGTCGGTGTTGCCCAGCTTGTCTTTGATGTCGGCCTGAAAAATGTCGCGCGTTTCATCAATGCCCATAAACGTCGGCACGATGTTGCGCTGGCCAAAACCGCCGGTAAGGGTGGTGTCCCCCCACGAGGTTGAATCCTTTTCACCCTGGCGAAAATCGTGGTCGTAACGGAAGGTGATGACCGGTTTGTCGGGCAGGGTCAACCCGGCTTCAAACCACGCATCGCCACGGTCAACATGAAGCTCGTTGTTGTACAATGAGAACCACTGGTTGTTCTGCGGGAAAAATCCGCCGCCGCCGTCATACCAGGTCCGGAATTCCGTATAACCGGCGCGGAGATAGCCCTTGTCCGGATCGGACAATTCCAGCCGGATGGAATAATCGTGGTTGTCGAAAATGCCATGGCCGTCCATTTGAAACAAACCCTTCTTGCCGACGAATTGCTGCCAGTGAAAATCTTCCACGCCGCCAAACGCGGCATTGGGGATTTGGCGCTGATGTTCCGCCTGCGCCCTGTTTCCGCTCGTCAACATGCCGCCCGCCCCGAGGGAAATCCAGTTGTTATAATCCGTGCCGGAGGCATCGCTGCCCACCGCGTTGGTATTGGTTGCCGGCGCCCCCGGTGCCTCGGCGGGCCAAACGACGGCCAGACAAATTGCCAGAGCCAGATTGCTGATTATCGCCAGATGCTGGCGCCCATTAGCCGGTTTGAAAGGTGCCTTCACAAGTTTTTCCGGGTTGGTTTGCTCAGCTTAAAAACGCAAATGATCGTTGACCTGCGAACCGTGAATGGCCTCATGACAGCCCGCGCTCCAGCAGGTGCCACGGCTCAAAAACGAGGTGTGATCCTGGGTTCCAATGTAAATCTTGCCGGTGGTCGTCTGCTGTTGGAAATGGCAGCGCAAACAAAGCGTGGCATTGCGCGAAACCAACAGCCGGGCGTTCACGGAACCGTGCGGATTGTGGCACGTGGTGCAGCCTTCGCGCATCGCCTCGTGCTCGAACACAAACGGGCCAAGCTGCGCCGTGTGGCACTTGGCGCAGACTTCATTTTCACCCATCAAAGAAGTGCCGCCGCCCATGATCATGGAACCTTTATGTGGATCATGACAGTCGCCGCAACTGACCTTGCCCTCCAGGACCGGATGATGGGATGGCAGGCTGAATTGTCCCCGCTTGTTCAGGTGACATTGAAAACAAGTTTCCGGAGATTTGCGGGGATTGATGATGGTGTTGGGAGCGCCGCCGGATTCATTGTGAAGGCTTCCGGGACCGTGACACGATTCACAGCCGATATTTTTTGCATTGTCGCCCGGGGCTTTCAAATGATAGTGGGTCGCGGTCTTGAAATCGGGGTAAATCTCCTGATGACATTGCGCGCACGATTCCGAGCCAGCATAAGTCGCTCCGGGAATTTGTGGCGGCGCCACTTCCACCCGGTTTATGCTGGTGCAGGAAATCACCCCAGCTCCAGCCAATGCCCCGAGCAGCAAAAGCAGGAATTGATGCGGACGCTCTTTCAGCCGCGAAACAATCTGGCCGGCCCTGCGATTCAAGTTCGGCTTCGCCATGTTTAGATGTTAGATTTGTTCGGTTAAGGATTGTTGCTTAAATAAATCCTAATCGCTTTTATAACCAGCCGCCCCGCCGCCCGCAAGACCGTTTATTCCGGCTGTTTCGTGCTTGCACCTCATCTCGGAATCCATCCCCGATTTTCCCCGGGCATCCATTCCCTAACGGGCTTTCTCCAAAACCATTACGAACCCAATCTTTACGCCCACCAAGATAGAGATATGGCCAAAAATAGCTTGCCATTTATTGCTTTTCCATACACAAAAATTGGGACAATTAACAAATCGAAACTATTTCATCATGTTTCTTAAAACAGCCGATTTAATCGTCAAGCCGGGCGGAGCGGTTTTTGGCCGTCGGCGGGAATCTTGGGGCGGGGAGGGCGGGGAAAGAAAAGTGATTGTTCTATTTGAGGCGACATGGCTTATCTGGGGCTTGGAATTCACGTGAAAGACGATCCAATCCAGTCCATGGCGCCCGGCCGCCGGTTCGCAGTTAAATGCGTCTTGCTGGAAGCGGCGTTCGTGGTGGTCCTCGGCGCCGTTTTCGCGTTTGCCGCCAACCAGGTTTCACCGCGCGGTCTGGCGCTCATGCGGAATTATTTCCCGGAAGGGACCGGCAGGCTCGTATCGGCAACCCCGCCCGCCACCCTGCCGAGCAATGCCACCGGCACCAATTCCATGCCGGTTAACCCCGCGCAGTTGCTCGCCGCGGAATTGAAGGAAAAGGGGCTGCAACTGGCCGATGGCAGCCAGGCAGTGCGGCTCTTTCACGACCCGCGCTTCAAGCAGGACATCGTTGTGTTCATTGATGCCCGGGACGAACAACACTACCGGGAGGGGCACATTCCCGGGGCCTACGAATTTGACCCGTACCGCCCGGAAAAATATTTCGGCGCCGTGCTTCCGGTTTGCAAGGCGGCGGAGCAGATCGTGGTTTATTGCAACGGCGGCGATTGCGATGACAGCGAGACCGCCGCCATTTTGCTGAGGGATGTCGGGATTGCGAACCAGAAGCTCCTGGTTTACGGAGGCGGCATCATGGAATGGACCACCAACGGACTGCCCGTCGAGACGGGCGGACGGAACAGCGGGGACCTGCGCAACTCCAGCAAATGAATACCGGCCAACCCAACTGGAATCGCATCGCTTTAAACCTTTCCACGGTGCTGGTGCGGTGGTTGATGGGCGCGGTTTTTCTTTACACCGGCCTGAGCAAGGCGCTGCACCCCGTGGATTTTCTGAAACTGGTGCGGCAGTACGACCTCGTGCAAAGCTCCCTGCTTTTGAATTCGATTGCCGCGGGCCTGCCCTGGTTTGAAATTTTTTGCGGGTTGCTGCTGCTGGCCGGGGTCGCGGTGCGCGGGGCGGCTTTGACGCTGTTGCTGATGCTCGTGCCGTTCACGGTTCTTGTGTTCCATCGTGCCCTGGCCATTCAATCGGCGCTGGCCATCCCGTTCTGCGCGGTGAAGTTCGATTGCGGTTGCGGCACGGGCGTGGTCTTCATCTGCCACAAACTGCTTGAAAACTTTCTCCTGATACTGATGTCAGGCTGGCTGCTGGCTGGATATGGCCGGCAATTCAGCCTGCGTTTCGGCTTGATAAAGCCGCATACACAACAAGGCTAAGCTGGAGAAAACGGACAAGACAAAAAAACCTCGGGACCGGTTTCCAACAGGGGAATTCAAAGGCAATCCGCTTGGAGGGATGGCACGGCAACTTCCGCCAGTGCGGAGTTTTATATTTGCATTGCCATAACCAGTTTTGAACCATCCAGCAATGGCCAATGGTTCAACGTCACATTTTACCCGCCGCTTTCCATTACTGGTTGCGATGGGGGCATTGATGTTTTATGGAGTCACCCTGGGCCATGGGGTGACGATGAACAGCCTGTCCCTCGCGGCGACGATTGCCGGCTGGGACTGGACGCCGATGATGGGGCAGCCATTGCTCTGGCTGCTCACCCTGCCCTTGCGGTTGTTGCCCGCCGCCTGGGCGCCCCTGGGCCTGAATTTTTTCTCCGCCGCCACCGCCGCGCTGACGCTGGGTTTGCTGGCGCGCACCGTCCAGTTGCTGCCGTGGGACCGGGCGTGGGAAAACACCCGCCGGCTGGCCGGCGCATTGCCGGTTTTGCTGGCGTGCGCGGTGTGCGGGCTGGAATTCAGCTTCTGGCAGGAGGCGACCGCCGCCACCGGCGAAATGCTGGACTTGCTGCTTCCGGCGGCGGCCCTGTGGCTGCTGCTGGAATATCGCATCCGGGGCGAATCTCGCTGGCTCGATGCGGCAACCTTCGTCTGGGGGCTGGGCATGGCGGAAAATTGGTTGCTGTTGCTGGCGCTGCCGCTGTTTGTGGCCGGAGTGATCTGGCTGCAGGTTGAACGCGCGAAAGCGAAGGGGGCGGAGCGCGCGGCGTTGTTTGGAATGAGAATGGTCCGGCTGCGGGGGTTGCGCATCTTCCGGACGAAATTTTTGCTGCGTCTGGCCGGACTGGGGCTGGCAGGATTTTCAATTTACGCCCTGATGCCGCTGGTCAATGGCCTGGCTCCGCACTCGCCGTGGAGCCTGGGCCAGTCCTGGCTCGCCAGTTTGAAGCTGACCAAAAACATGGTCATGGTGCTTTACGAACAATTCTGGGTTGCGCACCGGCTGCTGGCGATGGCGGTGATGCTCTATTTTTTGGTGCCCACGCTGGCCTGCCTGGTGCGCCAGCGCGACGAGGGCACAAAAAACAAATCGCAGGCGGACCGCTTCCAGCTTTTGATTTACCGTGGCCTGCGGGTGGCGCTGCTGCTGGCCTGTTTGTGGCTGGCGTTTGATCCGGTCACCGGGCCGCGGCAGATTGTGCAACAGCAGTTCGGTGTTCCACTGCCGCTGCTGACCTTTGATTATTTGAACGCCGTGGGCGCGGCTTTTCTGGCGGGCAATCTCCTGCTGATTTCACAGCGAAGAGTCCGGCGGCACAGCCGTTCACGAACCTCAATACCGTTGCGGCAACTGGCTGTCCCTTTCGCCGCCGGCGGTCTCGTCCTGGTCGTCGCGGGTCTGCTGGCGAGAAACACCCCGGCCATCTGCCACATGAATTTTCATCCGCTGGAACGCTTCGGCGACCTGCTGGCAGATTCCCTGCCCGCCGGCCGCGGCGTGATGTTGAGCGGCCAGCCGGAAAAGCTGGAAGTTTTTCAAGCCGCCCTGGCGCACCGCCGGAACGGGGCGGACTGGCTGGCCGTGGACACCCACGCGCTGCCAACGGTGGCCTACCGCGCCTGGCTGGAACGCCGCCAGCCGGCGGGCTGGCTGACCGGCGAAAACCGGCATGAACTCACCGCGCCGGAAACCGTGCGGCTGCTCGAACACATCGCCCGCACCAGCCGCCTGTTCTGCCTGCATCCCAGCTACGGCTATTTATTTGAACAGTTTTACCTGGAACCCGCCGGCGCGATTTATGAAGTGAAATTGCGCGGGGAAAAACCCATCGAGATTCCGCCGCTGACCGCTGCGGCCATGGATGCAAACGAAACTTTCTGGACCGGCGCCTGGCAAAAGGAACTCGCCCCGCTCGCTGCCACTTCGATCCGGCGACAAACCGGCTGGCAGAAAATCATTCAGCGCCTCGGCTTCACTCCCGCGCCATTTTATCAGGACCGCCTGCTGGCGGAATGGTATTCGCTGTCGCTGGACGGCTGGGGTGTGTCCCTGCAACGCCAAAGCCGGTGGTCCGAGGCCCGGCTTCGTTTCGAGCAGGCGCTGCAACTGAATACCAACAACTTTTCGGCGCAAATCAGCCTGGCCTGCAACACCAACCTCCAGTCCGGCTCCCGGCTGGGACTTGCCAGTGTGGACAAGGTGGCCGGCCAATTGGGAAGCATTCAGCACTTGAGCCTCGTTCTGAACAACAGCGGTCCGTTTGACGAACCGGTCTTTTGTTATCTGCTGGGCTGCGCGTTTCAAAAAAACGGCATGTTGCTGCAGGCTGCGGAACAATTTGAGCGGACCCGGACACTCGCACCCGGCGCGCTCGCTCCGGAACTCGCCCTGGCGGAGATTTATACCCGGCTCCAGTTTTCCGATCGCGCCCGTTCGCTCATAAACCATCTGCGGGACCAGACAAAAAGTCTTCCGGCGAGCAGTCCTATGGACTTGGAAATGGCGCTCCTGGAGGCGAACTCCTGGCTGTCGCAAACCAACACCGCCAACGCCAGCGGCGTTCTCCAGTCTGTTTTGCAGCAGCATCCCGACGACATGCAGATTGTGTACGGTGTTATTGGCGCCTATCTCGCCTTTGGCGATTTCACGAACGCCCTGCAGCTCGTCAACACAAACCTCGCCAGGTCGCCGGACGATGTGGCGAGCCTGAACATTCAGGCCGCCATTTTGATTCAATCCGGCGATGCCGCCGCCGCCATCCCGGTTCTGGACCACATTCTCACACTCACCAACCTGCCGGAGGCCCGGCTCACCCGCGCCATCGCCCGGCTGGCCTGCAAGGATTTTGAGGCGGCGGAAACAGACTTCCGCGAACTCGAAAAATCAGGCAAAGACCCCGGCCGCGTCGGTTACGGGCTCGCGGCGATTGCCGAGCAACGCCACGACACCAATCAGGCGGCGCATTATCTTCGGCTTTGCCTCACCAACACACCACCCGGAACAATTCTCTGGGACAAAGCCAGCGCCCGCTTGCGGACTCTCGAACCCGGTTCCGGAACAAATTTTTTGAAATAAAGGAAAACGGCAAGCGACGGAAAACAAGATTCGTTTCTGGGGAAAGTGGATCCGGCGGAAGAGCATCCCGCCGTCAAATCGCCCGGACCCAAGGCCGGTTGTTGCCGGAGGAAAAGCAGTTCCTGTGGAAACGGACCAGGCAAAAAAACTTCAGTGCCGGTTTCCAAAAGGAGAATTCAAAGGCAGTCCGCTGGAAGGGACGGCACGGCAACTTCCGCCAGACCGGTTTTCAAACCGCCGGGATCAAGTGTTGGTTTTGGAACCAGCCGTTATTCTGCGGCGCAGGGTGCGGCTGGCGGCAATAGCTACCGCGCCGATGCCCAGGATCGCGCCCGTCGTTGGTTCCGGAACCACCGTCACTGCCATCAGACGCTGCTGGGAAGCATTTGCCCAATTACTAATGCCATTGGTGCTGTTGTATGCGTTCAAA
>Ga0182027_10009645_pt1 | contig 13828 bp, 11 predicted proteins | sample 712E1DmetaG_FD_121300 | JGI IMG/M metagenome (GOLD analysis project Ga0182027, IMG submission 121300) | Permafrost microbial communities from Stordalen Mire, Sweden - 712E1D metaG (Illumina Assembly) | ecosystem: Environmental > Terrestrial > Soil > Wetlands > Permafrost | place: Sweden...
AATTATTGCGCCTACTGTATATACGACTCCGCCCATTATTAATAATATTAACGCGCCAACGGGTAGTACGCGAAGCATTTCACCAATTGCGGCCAGACACAGCCAGCCCATTGCTATGTAAACACCTGTATGAAGCCATCGAGGTGCATCTGGAACGAAAATCTTCACTAAAATTCCGATGATCGCCAAGAACCATATTATGGTAAGGAATCCCCACTTCCAAAAGCCCGTGAACATTACAACGCAGAAAGGTGTGTAAGTACCTGCGATAAGTAAAAAAATGGCTGAATGGTCAAGTTTACGAAGGGTGGCAATAATATTTGTTTTCGATTTAACCATGTGGTAAGTAGCGCTAGCGGCAAATAAGAGGATCAAGCTTGAACCGTAAACAGTTAATGAAATTTCTTTGATTAGATTATGCCAGCCAAGCACAATCAATAACACGAGACCGATACAAGCAACGATCGCTGCAAAAAAATGTGTTAATCCGTTTACAGGTTCGCGAAGTTTTGTCAGCATTATTTCCTTCTGTTTCGTAATGAATTAGTATTCAAGATATTATAAACCATTCAATTTGCTGGCGATCACTAGCAAAACGGTACTGGATTTGATTTCTATCGTCCGGAATTTTGATTTGAAGCCGGCTTCCTCCAACAATTGATTAATCCGATCCCTTATAATGCACTTTGAAATGGAGGGTGATTGGCCGGTGATTTTAAATAGCCAGGCAGCGCTTTTATCTAAAAACTTTTGTCCGGTTATCCAGACCGATGGCAAGACAACAAACCGACCATTCTTGTGTAATACCCGATAGATGGCTGATAACGTTTGCGGATCGAATATATATTCGGTGGGAAATGTTGACAGAACAGTATCAAATGTCCCGTCTGCGAATGGAAGAGATTCGGCAATTGCACAGGTTAAATTTTTTTTGAAATGTCCCGCTTTTTCCAGGCGTCGTTTGGTAAGTTGCCCCATTTGTGGCGATTCGTCTAATCCAACAATCAACCGATTTTCAGCTATTAATAAATCCTGAAGATGACCGGGGCCATGCCCAACCTCAAGGATGCTATTTCCTTGGATATAAGGGATAACAGTATGAATCCAGTCATTCCATCGACCAATGGAAACCAAGGCTGCAACGAAATCGTAGGTCCAGGCGTAGGTGTGATAAAAATTATAGAAGAAAAATCGCATTATGCGATGAAGCATTGGCTCGATCCTTCGACAAACAAAACAAGGGTTTGGCCTGAACCAGGCCAAACCCTTGTTACATTCAAACAAATATTAAGAGGAAGAAGCTGTTTCCCCGCCAGATTTTTTCGAGGCAGGCTTACGAACCGCTTCCAATGCACTTTCGCCGCGTGAGCGAACTTCCTTTGAAAATTCTTCGGCACGAGCGCGTGCTATTTTGGCCAACTCTTCGGCACGAACGCGTGCCTCGGTAGCGGCAGCTTCGGCGCGGGCTAATGCTTCTTCCGTTGATTCAGCGGCCTTATCCCGTATTTCAATACTCTTGTCGCGGATGAGGGCGCGGGTCTCTTCACCGCTCTGAGGGGCAAATAACAACGAAACAATAGCACCAGTCAAACCGCCGACAATAAAGCCGACGAGAAAAGCACCAAATTCATCACGATCAGAAGACATAGGATCTACTCCTTTCAGGACTATTTTTGTTTAAGACCCATTAATTCTAACACACGTTGTATGCTGGCCAAATAACCATTGAGTTTTATGACGGGTTCGACCAGGCTTTCGCCTAAGAATTCTGCTGTGCCGCGAAGGGTATTTATGGTTTCATTCGTGGCTTGTAATATTGGTCGAACTTCGTTCTGTAAGAGGTTGATCAAGCTCGCGAGCTGTACAAGTAATATTACAAGAGCAACTCCAATAACAAGGCTCTCGAGCGCAACAATAATGATAAATATATCGCGGATACGTTCTGTCGGTGTTCCAGGCTGAAGAAGAGCATAGACGGCGAAGCCGAGCCCTATAAGGATAACGACCACGGCAGCGATGACTGCGCCCATGATTGTCTTCATCTGACGTTCCTGGGATTTTTGGGTTTCGACCTGTTTAGGCGTCAACGGGAGCGGAATAGGAACTTCCGGTTGGGGTTGGGGAAGAGAGCTCACCATAAATTTATTATATCCCAAGGATAGCCATTTTGTAATATATGGTTTTTGCCCAGCTCTTGCTCATGAGAGCTGTAAAAGTAGTTCATCGCTTCGCCTTAACTTTTAGAAAATGGGAAAATATCATCTTGGTTAAAGATATTCCTTGACATCACGAAAGATCGGGTGTATCTTTTTGCTACCGAACGGTCGGTAGGGAGATGAAATGACTAGAGAAGATATTTTGGATGCCGCTGCCCAGGTTTTTCGCCGGAAGGGATATGACGGCGCTTCCATGGCAGATATTGCCAGTGTTGTAAATCTTAAAAAGGCAAGCCTTTATCATCACGTTTCTTCGAAACAGGAAATATTGCTGTCCCTTCTTGATCGTGCTTTAGAAATGCTCACTGAGAGGATTGCTCCAATCGCCAGTCAATCAATCCCCTCCGATAAAAAATTGCGCTTAATGATTCGCGTATATTTACAATCACTGGCAGAAAACTCCGATCTTTCATCTGTACTATTATTTGAACATCGTTCCCTTGATCGAAAATCCCATGCAAAACATGTACCCAATCGAGATCGTTTTGAGAATTTGTGGCGGACTGTATTAATTGAAGGCGTAAATTCAAAAATGTTTGCATGTCAAGATAGTGGATTGGCGCTTCGGGGATTAATGGGTACTCTAAATTGGACGCTCACCTGGTATCGTCCAAAAGGTAAATTATCAATAGAAGAAATTGGCGACTATTATGCCGACATGGTATTCAATGGCTTGCTGGTTAAATGAGAGGAGTGGGGATGTATTCTTTCGAACCTAATGAAGAACAGAAAATGTTAATTGAAGCGATACGCAGGTTTGCTGTAAATGATTTACGACCTATCGCGCGTGAAGTGGAGGAGAATGGAGAATTACCAATCAATCTCCTGAATAAGGGGTGGAACCTTGGTTTGCTTCAAGGATCCATTCCTGAAATATATGGCGGATCGGGTGAAAGGTCAGCGGTAACAGGTGTACTCGCCGCTGAAGAACTCGCATTTGGCGATCTGGCGATCACATTTGCCTTGGGGCTGCCAGGTCTGTTTGCATTGCCAATTCTGCTTTCCGGATCAGATGAGCAAAAGCGTGAATACTTGCCCGGGTTGGTCAAAAATAGTTGGCGGCCATTCTCAGGTGCGCTGATTGAAAACATCTTTGATTTCGACCCGATGGCTGTACGGACAACAGCTATCTTGAAGGGTAACGAATATGTATTAAATGGCGAAAAGGATTTTGTGCCATTCGCGAAAGAAGCGGAGGCGTTTCTAGTTTATGCAAAACTGGATGACCAAACCCAGGGATTTATCGTTCCAAAGGATTTACATGGTTTATTGGTCTCTAATGAACGCGAAAAATTAATGAGCATGAATGCTCTTCCACTTTATTGCATCAAGCTTGAAGAAGTAAAAGTACCCATATTTAATAGATTAGGCGGTACTTCGGGTCATAATATTGAACCGATTCTCGCCTCTATGCGCGTAGCTCAAGCTGCAGCTGCAGTTGGTGTCGCTAAAGCCGCGTTTGAATATTCGCGTGATTATGCCAAAGACAGAGAGGCCTTTGGGATGAAGATAGCCCAAAAGCAGGGAATAGCATTCATGTTGGCTGAAATGCGTACGGAAATCGAAGCTTCACGATTGCTTACTTGGGAAGCTGCATGGAAGATTGATAATGAAAAAACTGACGCGTTTAAAGAAGCATATCTTGCCTCGGTCGGTGCTATGGACATGGTCATGATGGTCACAGACCGAGCCGTACAAATCCTGGGCGGTCATGGTTATATCCGTGACCATCCTGTAGAAATGTGGATGCGAAACGGCCGGGGTTTTGGGATGTTTACGGGCCTCGCGATGGTTTAGGAGAGATACATGACAATTGAATTTGAAGCACCAAAACCAATCGTCCAGTCGCAATTTGTATTAAAAACGGTGGCAGAAGAGATGATGCGTCCTTCTTCACGATATTTTGATGAGCATGAACATGAAATACCATGGGAATATATTGAATTCATGCACACCGCAATCAAATCCTTGGGAGGCGGATCTCTTATACCAAATGAAAATGGAATAGATGTACTTGAAAGAAGTGAAAAAAAAGAAAAGCATCAACCGATTGGCTATCAACTATTGGCATCACAGATAGAGACATTGGCCTGGGGGGATGTAGGGATGTATCTCAATACGCCAGGTGGAGGCCTTGGCGCGGCGGCCGTTCAATCAGCAGCCACACCGGAACAGAAAGACAAATTCTTGGCTCGCTTCGGAGGAGAGAAACCGACTTTCGCTGCTATGTCAATGACAGAGCCTAGCGCAGGTTCCGATACATCCGCGATCCAGACCCGGGCTGAGTTGGACGAAAATACCATGGAATGGGTAATCAATGGTGAGAAGATTTTTGTTACCGGCGGCGATAAGTCAGTGACTCATTACGAAAAATTGGGTAAAGGCTTCATCGTTGTATGGGCATCGATTGATCGGTCCGCAGGACGTAGCGGTATGAGAGGTTTTGTCGTCGAGAGCGGAACACCCGGCATCCGTGTTGTGAAATTGGAACGAAAGATGGGTATCCGGGTAAGTGACACAGCAGCAATTTCTTTACAAAATGTCCATGTGCCTTATGATCATATACTTGGTAGCCCTACTATAGAAAAGGGTTCGAAGGGCTTCAAAGGCGCGATGGCAACTTTCGATGCAACCAGGCCCCTTGTAGCCGCATCGGGTCTTGGTGTTGCTCGGGCTGCTTTGGAATTCTTGGTAGATAAGCTTGCTGAAAATGAAGTCCATATCCGATATGGTTTACCCCGTCAGAAGTTGACCAATATTGAACGTGAAGTGATCGACATGGAGATTATGCTAAAGTCGGCATGGTTGATGGTTCTTAAGGCTGTGTGGATGGCTGATAATAAACAGGCAAATGCACTTGAAGCTTCGATGTGCAAAGTAAAAGCGGGCGATGTAACTATGAAGGTTACCCAAAAAACTGTGGAATTATTGGGGCCGTTGGGTTATAGCCGAGAATTCCTTGTTGAAAAGTGGTTTCGGGATGCCAAAATAACCGATATCTACGAAGGCACCGGACAAATTAATCGTCTGGTTGTTGCGCGACATATTTTGGGTTACAGCGGAAGTGAATTGAGGTAGACCAGATTTCGAAATAGGGAATTGGAGAAACGATAAATTGCAATTCCCGATTTTTTTAGATGTCGGAGGAAGCATGGCGTTTCAAATACATAAAGCGGTCGTGATAGGCGCGGGCACCATGGGGGCGGCGATAGCTGCACATCTGGCTAATTCGGGAGTTCCCGTGACCCTCCTCGATATGATTCCTAATAATGCACCGCCAGATGATAATGCCATACGAAATAAAATAGTCAGGGATGGTTGGGAGCGTTGCTTGAGAGCCAAACCTGCCAACTTGATGTCACCTGATCTGATGACTTTTGTAAAACTTGGCAACCTCGAGGATGATTTTGGTGTTGTTTCAGAAGCAGATTGGGTGATCGAGGCGATCGTTGAGAACCTTAAAAACAAACAAGATTTAATGGAAAGGATTGATCAGGTTCGAAAGGAGGGCGGGATAGTAAGTACGAATACATCCGGCATACCAGTTCGAGATGTTGCGAAAGGAAGATCAAAGGCATTTATTGAGCATTTCATAGGAACACATTTTTTTAATCCGCCTCGTTATCAAAAGCTGTTGGAGATCATCCCGACGGAAAAAACGAGCAAAGAAGTAATAAAATTCATCTTTTACTTCGCCGAGAATCGGCTTGGTAAAAGCGTTGTACTATGCAAGGATACACCGAACTTTATTGGCAATCGCTTCGCTTTCGGTACCGGGTCGTTTGCACTTGATTACATCCTTAAGAACGGCTATTCGGTCGATGAAGTAGATGCTATTACTGGATGGCTAATGGGACGACCCAAAACTGCCACTTTCCGTCTTATAGATCTGGTCGGTGTGGACGTTTGGAACAATGTTGCCAGGAATATCCAGCCACTAATTCCGGAAGACAAACTAGCACAAGAATATCTAAAAAGTGAAGCAACAAAAAAAGTTATGGAAACATTGATCGAGCGCAATTGGCTTGGCAATAAAACAAAAATTGGTTTCTATAAAGAATTACGTAAAGAAAATGGTGGAAAGGAGTTTTGGCCTCTTGATTTTGGAAAAGGAGAACATATCCCTCCGACTAAACCTCACTTTGATTCTGTCGGAAAGGCCATGGAGATAGGTGAACTTAGCGGAAGGCTAAAACTTTTACTTGGCGAATCAGACAAGGCTGCTCGACTTGTCCGTGCAATTTTATATCAGGGTTTCCAGTACGCGGCGTCTTTATTGCCGGAGGTTGCAGATACTCCCAAACCTATCGACGAGGCAATCCGTTGGGGCTTTGGTCATGAAGCAGGTCCGTTTGAAATATGGGATATGTTAGGAGTAAAAAACACAGTCAAGCAGATGAAAGTTTCCGGTTATCCTTCTGTCAAATGGGTGGATGCCATGTTGAAGGAGGGAATTGAAACATTCTATCAATATAAGAATGGTATAAGGGTAGGGGTCTATGATGTAGTTAAGGGCAAGTATAAACGGATCACTCGCCCCAAAGGTGTAATAATACTCAAAGATCAGAAGGTCGTTTTCGAAAATGCTGGTGCCACACTTTACGATATAAATGACGGAATTGCGTTTATAGATTTCCACAGTAAATTAAATACACTCGACGATGATATTTTTAACATCGTCGAGGAAGCGTTGGATAGAACTGAAAAAGAATTTTCCGGATTGGTAATAAGCACTGATAATGAGAATTTCAGCGCAGGTGCGAATTTATTCACTGTAGTAATGGCTGCGCAACAAGGGATGTGGGGTGAGCTTAATTTAGCTGTACGGAAATTCCAAAACATGAACATGCGGATGCGTTATTTTCCGAAGCCAGTTGTGGTTGCGCCCATGGGGATGGCCCTCGGTGGTGGCTGTGAGATTGTAATGCATGCTTCGCGTGTAGTTGCATCGTCCGAGACATATATTGGGCTGGTTGAACTCGGTGCAGGTGTGATCCCTGCAGGCGGCGGTACGAAGGAAATGATACGTCGCATAGTCAATCCTCCAGTGCGCACCGCGAATTCTGATGTTCTATCGCACCTCCAGCGTGCTTTTCTGCAAATTGGCCAGGCGAAGGTATCTTCATCCGCTGAGGAGGCGCGCCAAATGTCTATTCTCGGCCCTCAAGATCGTCTTGTCATGCACCGCGATCATTTATTAACTGAGGCCAAGCGAGAGGTATTACATATGGTCTCAGGGGAGTATCACCCTCCGCCGCCTGAATTGATTTATGCAGCAGGTCGAGATACGTTGGGTGCATTACGAGTTGGTGCTTGGATGTTTAAGGAAGGGAAATATATAAGCGAGCATGATCATCACATCATGGGCAAACTGGCTAATGTAATGTGCGGCGGTGAAATTACCAGTTCAAAATGGGTGAGCGAGCAATATATTCTTGATCTTGAACGCGAAGCATTTTTATCGTTATGTGGTGAAGAAAAAACGCGAGCGCGCATGTGGTCAATATTGCAGACTGGTAAAACATTACGCAACTGATAATATAAAGTATTAATGACCAAAGGTTGATGGTAACTTATGATCCTCGGTATTTATAACCAGGAGAATTGTCAATGAAAGAAGCCGTTATTGTTTCTGCAGTTCGAACTCCGGTCGGAAAAGCAAAAAGGGGGCAGCTTTCCACCGTTCGTACGGATGAGATGGCAGTTAGTGTGATTAAAGCCCTATTGAAGCAAACACCAAAGTTGGCATCTGAAGAAATAGAAGATGTGATTATCGGTTGTGCCTTCCCGGAGGGTGAGCAGGGTCTTAATCTGGCACGTATGATTGCTTTGCTCGCAGGCTTACCTGTAGAAGTTCCCGGTGAGACAATCAACAGATATTGTGCATCCGGTGTGCAGGCAATTGTGCATGCGGCTCATGCGATTCAATCAGGCCAAATTGATGTTGCCATTGCAGGGGGTGCTGAGTCCATGACTATGGTACCCATGACCGGTTATGGGTTCTCACCGAATCCTTTTTTTGCTCAGGATCTGCCGGAATATTACACTAACATGGGTTTGACTGCTGAGAATGTCGCGTTAAAATACGGGATTAGTCGCGATGATCAGGATATCTTCTCGCTCAATAGTCATATTAAGGCGTCTAAAGCCGTTAAATCTGGATTGTTCGATACTGAACTCGTGTCAATTGACGTAGAGACGACTGAACTCGACCCTGACGAGAAACCAATTAAAAAGATATTCACTGTCATACGCGATGAGGGTCCCCGTAGCGATACCAGCTTCGAGGCACTAGCCAAACTCAAACCGGCTTTCAAAGAGGGTGGTACAGTGACAGCGGGAAATTCCTCGCAAATGTCGGATGGCGCGGCTGGTGTAATTGTTATGTCAGGAGAAATGGCCGCAAGTCTGGGCATCAAGCCTCTGGCGCGGTTTGTATCTTTTGCTGTAGGAGGAGTCCAACCCGAGTTGATGGGAATTGGCCCTGTAGTTGCAATCCCGATTGCATTAAAAAAAGCGGGATTATCTTTAAAAGATATTGATTTAATCGAACTAAATGAAGCATTCGCTGCGCAATCCCTAGCTGTCATTCGTGAGCTTAATTTGGATCAAGATAAAGTTAATGTCAACGGAGGCGCGATCGCCCTCGGTCATCCGCTTGGGTGTACGGGAGCTAAGCTGACTACACAGTTGTTGTTTGAAATGGGCCGACGCGGATCCAGGTATGGTATGGTTACTATGTGTATTGGAGGTGGTATGGGAGCAGCGGCTATCTTTGAGAATTTACAATGAACATCAACAAATATTATTCGCGTAGCCATTTTTGAATATGTTTATAAGAGAAGAGGTATTATGTCACTAACAATTTCTGAACTTATGGAAAAAATGCCTGGAGCATTAATCCCAGAAAAAGCTATCGGTTTGGATGCTGTTGTGCATTTTAAGTTTACCGGTGCAGAACCTGGCGAGTGGTGCGCAGTTATCAATGAGGGTAAATGCATCGTTGTACAAGGCATTCCTAACTCCAAACCAACTATGACTCTTGCAGCAGATTCCGCCGATTATGTTAAAATTTTCACCGGTGAACTTGATGGCATGCAGGCATTTATGCAGGGCAAAATCAAACTCGCGGGTGATCTAAATCTCGCGATGAAATTATTGCAGATTTTCAAGATTCGCACATAAATCTTTCGATATCTCAAAATTTATTCGAAACTACCCTTATTAAGGGATACTTTATGCAATTTCAATATACCCCCTACATTCTTCCACTCATATCTGCCGCCCTGATTTCAAGTGGAGTTGCTTATTATGCCTGGACTAGACGGTCAAAATCGGTAAGCGCCATCGCCCTTGCTTTCTTGGCGATCGCAATTGCTGAATGGTCATTGGGTTATGCCTTAGAAATTGCCGGCGCTAACTTACAAACAAAATTATTTTTCGGTAAAAGCGAATATCTTGGCATCGCGTTTGCGCCGTTGATGTGGTTAATATTTGCCATCAATCACTCCAATCGGGGCAAGAATTTAACCCTCCGTACGACGGCTCTCCTGTCAATAATTCCTATTATTACTGTTCTGTTGGCATTTACAACCGAGTTCAATCGGCTGATTTGGGGTGGATACTATATTAGTCAAACGAATGATTTTTCGGCTTTAGGCGTAACGCACGGTTTATGGTTTTGGGTACATTCAGCTTATTCTTACATATTACTGTTAATCGGGACCATAATAATGGGTCTTCGATCAATATGGCGAAAGCAGGGGATGTATCGCCGGCAAGCTATAGTCCTTTTGGTAGCGGTTCTTGCTCCTTGGGCTGGAAATATCCTATATCTTTCGGGTAAAAGCCCGATCCCATTCCTTGATCTCACACCATTCGCATTTACTCTCACCGTCGTTGCTCTTGCGTGGGCAGTCTTTGGATTTCAACTTATTGACTTGACTCCCATAGCGCGAGGCATGGTCGTTGAAAATATGGGCGATGGAATGATCGTGATCGACTCGCAGGGAAAAATTGCAGATATTAACCTTTCAGCGTTGTCTATCATGCACTTGGCCGTCATAGACGTCATCGGGAAACAAGCTTTAGATATTTTGAATCCCTGGTCCAAAATAGTTGACCGATATATTGATGTTTTAGAGGCGCGCGATGAAATATCCATAGGGGATGGAGATACAAAACAATGGTTCGAATTGTATCTTACACCCTTGCGGGATCGAAGACAAAATTTGATTGGCCGGGTGATCACCTTACGGGATATCACTAAGCGTAAACTAGTCGAAGAGCGATTTGATCAACTCTCACGCCAACAGCGGATCATTCTAGATAATATCCCCGTGGGAGTTATGTTACAAAAAAACAACAAGATCGTTTGGGGTAATCGACTCGCGGAAACATTAACCGACTACTCCGCTAACGAGATCGGATCTTTCGAATCCTTGATTTATGATTCTGATGAGAAAGATCGGTTTCGATTCACCGAACAAGTAGTAAGTCGTCTTGCGTGTGGTGAGTCAACTACAACTGAAATTCCTTTGAAGCGAAAAGATGGTGCTGTTATTTGGGCAAATGTCATAGGGCGGGCTATCAATCCGCCTAATCTAGATGATGAAATATTGTGGGTGGTCGAGGATATCTCTGCAAGACGCCTAACAGAAGAGCAGTTGCGACTTCGATGGCGTGCCCTGGAAGCCAGCCCTGCATCTATTGTAATTACTGATTCGGAAGGCAGTATACAGTATGTAAATCCAAAGTTTGTTCAAATAACAGGTTACTCATTGGAGGAGGCTGTAGGACAAAACCCTCGAATCCTAAAAAGTGGACAAACGCCACCAGATGTTCATCGTCAGCTATGGGAAACGATTAAATCAGGACGGGAATGGCGCGGCGAGTTTTGCAATCGGAAGAAAAATGGTGAACTTTATTGGGAACTTGCATCTATTTCGTCCATTAGCGACTCGGATGGGAATATTACCCATTATGTAGCCATCAAAGAAGATATTACAGAACAAAGAAAGTTACGTGAGCAACTCAGACAACGGAATGAATCTCTATCCATTTTGCATCAATTTACTGTTGATTTGTTGGACATACGTGAAATGGATGATTTATTACAAGCTATTGTTGATCGTCTAGCCGAACTTATGGATGCACCTTATTCCAAAATATTGCTTATGGATGGTGATAATCTAGTAGTTAAATCCGAAACGAAGAATCTTTTATTTTTGCACAATAAACAAATGGATCGCGTGGAAGGCAAGCTATCTTGGCAAGCTTTTGATACGAAAAACCCGGTAGTCGTGGAAGATTATTCTACCTGGTCGGATGCTGCAAAGAAAGTTGATCAGGCACCTGTCAATTCTGCTGCCGAGATTCCTGTAATGACTGGCGGCCAATGCGTGGGCGTACTAAGCTTTGGGAGGTCAATACCTGGTTATATCTTTGATCAGGAACAAATGCAAACAGGTATTTTATTTGGTCAATTGGTTGGCTTGGTGTTGGATAATGCTAATCTTTACAATTCTGCGTTGATGGAAATTGCTGAACGGAAACATGCAGAAGCTCTTCTTCAGGAAAGCGAGGCGCGCTATCGTCAGATTGTTGAAAGTGCCAGTGACATTATTTACCGCACTGATTCGCTGGGATTTTTTACGTATGTCAATCCAACTGCCTATCTTTTGATGGGTTTTAAAACCGATGCCGAAGTGTTGGGTAGGCACTTTACGGAATTAGCATCTCCAAATGCGCGAATTAGATTAAAGAGATATTACGAACGTCAATATCTTAAGGGAGAAACTAATACCTACTATGAATTTCCCGTATTCACATCCAATGGTCAGGAAATATGGTTGGGTCAAAATGTTCAAATCATCAGGGAACACGGGAAAATTATAGGGTTTCAAGCTGTTGCAAGAAACATAAATGATATTAAACAAGCGCAAGATGCGCTTGCCATCGCGCGTGACCAGGCATTGGAAGCTAGTCGTTTAAAAAGCAAATTGTTGGCGAGTGTCAGCCATGAATTGCGGACGCCGCTTTCAGGGATCTTGGGATATGCGGAGTTGCTTCATGATGATTCGTTTGGGCCTCTCAAGGATGACCAGAAAAATGCTGTTGGTAGTATTATTCAAAGCGCGAATTATCTTGCAACCATGATAAATGAGTTGTTAGACGAAGCCCAGATTGAAGCAAAATCGCTTATATTGAGAATGGAGCCTTGTTCTCCGCGATCGGTCCTAGATGAAATTGAAGCATCGATGGGGATATTGGCTCGAAATAAGGGATTGATCCTGGAGACCATGATTGACCAGGACTTTCCAAATACTCTAATTTGTGATGAGCGACGCTTAAAACAAATTCTTATTAATTTGATTGGAAATGCGATTAAATTTACGAAAAAGGGCGGAGTTAATGTAAGACTATTTATGTCGAGTCCCTCGGATTGGGCTATAAAAATCTCTGATACAGGTATAGGTATTTCTGATAAAGAACAGGGTCAAATTTTCGAACCTTTCCATAAAGTGGACCATTCGATGACAGGTGATAATCGTGGAACCGGACTCGGATTGTCCATAACCAAGCAACTCATCGACCTGATGGATGGTCATATCAAATTGGAAAGTGAAATTGGAAAGGGCAGTACCTTCACAATTTCCTTACCCTTGATCGAAAGATCAGATGATAAACATCCTGCAAAACCGTACGCATTGATTGTTGAAGATGATCCACATTTAGTAAAGATATTTGAAGCTGTATTGAAGGAATCGGGATTTGAAACTGAAAGTGATACTGAGGGCAATCTCGTAATGGAAAAATTATCTCGTAGAAAACCATCATTGATTATCCTAGATCTCCACATGCCTTTTGCTGCAGGGGCGGACATATTACATCAGATTCGTTCTGATCAGAGATGGGTGAGAACACCGGTTGTTATAACCACCGCTGATTTGTATCTTGCCAAATCTTTGCAAGGTCAAGTTGATGAAATACTGATTAAGCCTGTGAGTGTATCCCAGTTGCGTGAAGTAGCACTCCGTTTGCGATTGGGAAATACGAAAAAAGCGTCAGTGAAGTAAATCAAAGAATAATAGAGGAATAAATAATGGCCAAGCCTTATGCTTTGATTGTGGAAGATGATCCTGGACTCGGCGAGGTTTTTTCGCTCACCCTTAAGGATATGTTTGAAACCGAAATATGTTCAAATGGTACGGCTGCACTTACACGGCTTGGAAAATTAACGCCCGCAATTATAGTTTTGGATTTGCACTTGCCTGGCATGTCCGGGAAAGACATCTTAAAACATATCAAATCAGATAACCGATTTAATAAGACTAAGGTAATTTTATGTACGGCTGACGCTCATGAAGCAAATATTTTGCAGGAAGAAGTAGATATTGTTCTACTCAAACCTGTCAGCCCGAGTCAATTGCGCGATTTGGCATCAAGAATGTTGGCGATCTGATTGTTAAATTAATATCACCTGCTTAAAACATGACTCACCCCGAATCTAAGGAAGGGAGAGAAGTGGGTCGATAAGCGAGCCAAAGGCGAGAAAGAGCAAGGCGTAAACGATAAAGTGGAGCTGAGATATCTCGGCTCCACTTTCCGGT
>Ga0182027_10009646_pt1 | contig 13827 bp, 5 predicted proteins | sample 712E1DmetaG_FD_121300 | JGI IMG/M metagenome (GOLD analysis project Ga0182027, IMG submission 121300) | Permafrost microbial communities from Stordalen Mire, Sweden - 712E1D metaG (Illumina Assembly) | ecosystem: Environmental > Terrestrial > Soil > Wetlands > Permafrost | place: Sweden...
GAGAAATGTTCGCCGATTTCCTTGCTCGAATAGCCTTTGCAGAGCTGTTGGAGAATTTCCTCCTCGCGTTGCGAAAGCTTTTCATACTTGTGCGGATCGGGAGCGGTTTCGCGGAAGGATTCGACCACGCGGCTGGCGATCTGGCTGCTCATGGGCGCACCGCCCTGCTTGACTTCCTGAATGGCGCGCAGAATGTCAGCCGGATCAGCACGTTTAAGCAGATAGCCGCTGGCACCGGCTTTCAATGCACCGAAGATGCGATCGTTATCTTCATAAACGGTCAGAATGAGTATCCGCGCCGAAGGACAGAGTTCCTTGAGTTTGCGGGTGCAGTCCACGCCAGACATGCTCGGAAGGTGAATATCCATCAGAACCACATCCGGCAACAGTCGGGGAATGATCTTGAGGGCATCCTCGGCTGAATCGCAGGCGCAGACGCAATGGTAGCCCGGCGTTTCGTTCAAATAGTTCGCCAGTTTGTCACGGAAACTGCGATTATCTTCAACAATTGCAACATTGATTCCCATAGTTTGGTTTATTTGAAAGGCAGATGAATCCGGCATACCGTGCCAGAACCGGGCCGGGTGTCACACTCAAAACGACCGCCAATCTTTTCAAGACGACGATGCATGTTAGCCAAGCCATTTCTGTGTGGAACGGCACCCGAAGCAACGAATCCGCAACCGTTGTCTTCGACGACAATGTGAAGGGTTTGGTCCTTCCAGTGAATCCGCAGCCACGCCTCGGTAGCCTGGGAATGTTTGGCGATGTTGTTCAACGCTTCCCGGACGATCAGGTAAAGATTGTGCCGCGCTTCCGCAGTCAAAGCCACCGAAGGCAGCGACTCGTCCACATCCAGCCGGCAGCGGACTTTTGCAGTGCAGAAGAATTCTTCGGCGACATGACGCAGATAAGAAGCCAGACTGGGCAGGGAATCGTTGGCGGGGTTAACTGCCCATACAATCTCGTCCAATGATGAGACCATGTGATGCGACTTTTCTGAAACTTCCATCAATTGCGAGCGCGTGGCCGATGGCAGCAATGGATCGCGGCTTTCCACTGCACTTAGAAACCGGATCTCTGTCAGCGTGGCTCCCAAGTCATCGTGCAAATCCTGCGCGATCCGGGCACGCTCCGCTTCGAGCGCCTGCTGGGATTCCGCCTGTTCCCGGCTCTTGATTTCAGAGGTCAATTGCAAGGTTCGTTCCTCAACCTGGCGGCGTAATAATGTGATCCATACCAACGCGATAAGAATGACCAACACCATCCCGCCAATGACAGTTAACGTATGGCGAAATGTCCACCAAGATGGTCGCGCCAGCACGCGAATGTCCGAAGGGGAATTGAGCAGGAGTTCAAAGGAATCAATGTCTCGGCCCGACGCCCGGTCTCCTCCTTGCCCCACATAAACTCCGGTCAATTCCAGCAAGCTTCCGGGTAAAATGTCCGGCAGAATGCCACAATTTTTGGCCAGCCGTGCCACATAGTTTCGAGTTCCCGCCTGCAATTCCAATGTCTGCCCGGAATGATCAGCGCTTAAATCAACCAAACGGGATTCGATGCAAACCAAGGTGGCGTCGCGTTTGCCATTCAACATTCCATCTTCAGGTAAGCGCCAAGCTGCGGGCAATTTGGCTTTGCCGGTTAGACGTACCAGAGCTTCGCGCAAAACCGGTGAAGGCCCGTTCATGTCGGGAAAACCCACAACATCCACAAGATCGCCCGCTTGTAGTTCGACTGGGGAGTTCGGTTTGAACCGCAAACCGTTAGTGCCGTCCATCAGGAAATATTCGCCTTGAAGCTCGTGCAATACCTGGCCGGCAATTTTGACCCGTCGAAGGGCATTAGCACGAGCGTCAAAAGAGAGCAGATCGGCGGCGCGCTTTAGCGGGGTTGCAAACGGATTGGACGGTGCTGGCTCATCCACGCTCACCGAAATATTGTAAAGGCGGGCAGGAGCACTAACGCCCCGAATACGAATAAGTGCCCCTTCAAAACTCTTGAGCGTCTTTGCTTCCAAGGGGTTTAATCCCAATTGGACTTTGCCATCGCGCGTCAGCAACGTTAGGCTGTTCGCTTCGATTGCAGTAGCAATTCCTTGAATTTCTATATATTGGGTATCCAGACTTCCGTTGATCAATTCGTCACGTGTAGGTCGCAGCGGTTCCGGAAGAATTCCGGGCCGTAGGTAAATCGCGCGCTGGACTTCTATATTGGGAGCGAAGGCCAGGCTGGATTTACCCTCAATCTCCCAATATTCGCCAATTTTGGGCGATCTTCCGTCCATCGACCAATGCCAATAGCAATAAACCGACCAGGTCGAGTCTTGAATGACAAAATCGGGGCCGGTGCCGATGCAAGCAGTAATCACCCCTTGAATCCTTATTGGATAGCCACGCTGGGCTTCCACTCGACTAAGGCTCTTGACATTTATTGCTTTCGTCAGAACAGGCAATCCCTCCGTATTATTATTCGCTTTTTGGAAGAGCTCTCGATAAAAACCGCCTTGTAAAACCATGTTTTCACCATCCGGACTCCACCAGCCCAGCGCTTCAACCCGGGCCCCGATCTGCGGAGGTGGTTGAGGTGTATCGAACAAAATTCTGCCGGTTCCGTCATCAATAACCAGATGCTGGTTTTGGGAATTTGAGCAAACTGTGCCGCTAACATGGATAATTGCTCCTGTTGTTTCCAGGAGTTCCGTTTCGACCAAAGAACGGATTGTAAGAATTGGAAAATCAGTCCAAAGCCTCGGACTCATCTCCACAATGGTCATCTCCTTCAAATCCGGCACCAGCAAGGAAGGCACCGTTTGTCCGTCAACGCTGGAAACGTTTTGACAAATCCCGGTGGCCTTTACCCGGCTATGCAACAGTAGCTTCAAATAATCATAATTCCGATCTGTGACTTTCAAATAGGCCCGCCCCGTGCCGGAAGTCAGTTCAATAATCGCACCTTCGTACACCTCGCTGACACGGGTCACTATTCCTTCCATCTCGCCCCATTGGTACTCCAGAGCTTCTGGAACAATCTGGCCTGGAAAAAGCGCATGAGGTGCGGGCCATGCCGCCTTCCCCAACATCTCCAATCGAAGAGGACGGTCGCTAATATATAATTTGCTGCCATCGTCAGACTTCAGCCGAAATTCATATCCTCCCCCCCGAGGTGCTTCAAAATACCCTGAAAACACCAATCCAACATTGGTGTCTCGAGTGCGCACCTTGAGATCAAAGTTGGAAACAGTGCCATTTTTCAAAACCGGCAACTGCGAAAAATCCGGCAGCCGATCCCATTCGCCCTCATAACAACGGTAATCCAAACCATGCGTCAACAGATTGGTACTGCCGGTCAAGCCCGTTTCCGTTCGAAAAAGCGCGGCGTCTGGGACACGCTGGCGAGGCATTCCCGGCCCCATACACTCCAGTCCCAATTCATAATCGGCAGGGCCGTTAAACCACTCGATGGAGATTGGGTGTATTCCTGCGGAAAGATAAAGACTTACTGAATTCTCGGTGCTTGCGTGAATGCCGTCATTATCAATCACCGCTCCGAAATTCAGTCCCCGATGATCTGCCAGGCAAGTTCCTTCCATGAGCACCCGTTGCTTCGGTTGCACAGACGGTTGATTGCGCAAATCCATTTGCACCGCCACACCTCCGGAGTCGTCCTGGAGAATCAACTGGTCTCGCGCGTGGCTGACCCACAAAACAATGCCCTCAAGCCGAACCGAACAACTCACCGCTTCCTGGCGGGGGGCAATTCGTCGCACCTGCAGGATATTCGTTAGTGTAGCCGCAACCGGGTTGGTGTAGGCCGGTTCGATTTCAGCGAGGACACTGTCCCGGCTAAACACCATGATCACATAAGTCGCCAGGCAGAAAAATCGAAACCGTCCTTTGGGGGGGTGGGAAATGCAGCCGATTTTCCTGAATATTTGATCCAGAGTCATAGAAATATTATACTATAGAGATGAGACCTCTGCAAAACTCTTTTGAACGGACGAACGGACGGCATGAGGAAAAAATTGGGCGCGTGGTCAAAGGCAACACGAAGATGATGGATGATGATGAACGCTCGCGACGAACGTGACCAACACCATTTTACTTTGGTAAATTGCGACAACATCAAATCAAACAGTCAAAACCATGTTTTGCAGAGGTCTCAAAACTATGTCTATATGCATATCGGATAAAAAAATGCGCCTGTGGCGGTCGGATCCTGCATTCCTGCACCCTACATAGGGTGACAAAAATCATCAGGACTGATGATGGATTTAATCCCCATTGCCGGGTAAGATGTTGAACATTGACATAAGCGGTATCGTGTGTGGTTAAACACATGAGATGTTTATGGATCTAAATAAAACATAAAAACCAAACCGTAAAAACTATGAAAAAAACTATGAAAAACTTAACATGTGCAAGTGCCGTCGCTTGCATTTTGTTGGCTGCCAGTGCCGCCCAAGCCCAAGTCATCAACTTTGATTCGCCAGGCGCTTTCGGCGCCAATTATTCCGGTCAAGGCGCCTATTCGGATCCGGGCAACAATTTTTGGAACGCGGTTCCTGCTTCTGGTGGGACTACTCCACTTGGTTTTGACTCCAGTGGTGGGTTCGCCACTGCCATTGCTAACGTTCTACTGACGTTCTCTGGTGGTGTTAACGAAGGTTATAATAATGGTGGTGACAGCGGAGATTCAGTAGTAGGTGGTCTGATGGCTCCGTGGGTTCTTGTAGGTGGTGGCAATACAATAACTGCCACGCTTAGTGATGTTCCCGTCGGCAGTTATGATTTGTATCTTTATGGCATGAATTATCCTGATCAAGACCGTGGCGTAAGCTTTACGGTGAATGGCGTCACGCAAAGCACTCTGGGCATAAACGCCCTTGTTTCTAATCATACTACGACCATGAATGCCTTCGTGCGGGGTGGTGGGTTCGATAACGCGGGGGTTGGCGGCTCGCTTGGCGTGAATGCGGCGCCGGCCAATTATGTGGTATTTAGCCTTACTCCAGATGTAAATGGTGACATCATATTCACATTTACGGCCAATCCCTTTAGCCGCCCCGGCGGTCTTTCTCCTAATCAGGACTATTCGGGTATCAATGGCGAAGGCGACTTCAACGGTCTTCAGCTTGTCACTATTCCCGAACCCAGCACCTATGCCATGTTGACTGTTGGATTCTCATTGCTTGGTTTCAACGTCTTGAAACGCCGCGGTCAAGTATCTGTCTGATTTTCTCGTTAAATCTCGGACACCTCGTAGGTTAACGGCCTGCGAGGTGTTTTTTTAACCGTATTTGAAAAGCATCAATAAACTGTGAAACATCTTCAGAAGCGCCCAAATTAATTTGAAATCTGTCGGCAAAATTTATTGCATCTGTTCAAAAAATCATCAATTTTGATGATATAATTATGGTTCACACTGGCATACTATGTTGCAAATAGCAACTAGATCCAACAATGATGCCATCAACCGTGTCATGTGACCATCACTTATCAAATCATATGAAAAATGAAACCCAACTAAACATTTTGAGAAACAAGATTCTGTCGGCGGTTCGCCTGACGGCGGCGAGTTTGGTCGTTGCCTGCATGATGTTATGCGGCAACTGGGCGCGCGCTCAATCCACCAATTGGTCTATCAGCTTTGACGTGCCCGGCGGCGCAACCGCAAACGGGTGGACGAATTATTACGGCCCGGGCGCTTATACCAATGTGGTGATAATCACTAATGGCGATAATACCCTCACAACAAATTTAAACTATTATTGGAATGCCATTGCGGATAATGGCACGAATTCGGGCAGCCTTTTAGCCGACGGAGTCACTCCCAGTGACATTGTGTTTGCGAACAGTGACATCAACGGAGCGCCTGGGTGGAGTCCCATAGGTTTTGGCACTGATACTTCTTCTTATTCGAATTACAACACTTTTTGGGCGTTGCTTCTGCCATATCAGCATGATGGAGGCAACGCGGCAGGCGGTGCGACCCAGACGGAAACGAACACTCTGTATAATGTCCCTCCTGGAACCTATAATTTGTATCTTTATGGCATCAATGCCGAACCGAGAATAGCCATCGCATACGCAACTTCATATGATGATCGGGGAACAGTTTTTAAGGTGTGGAGCGACTTAACCGCGAGTAAAATTTTGACGGATGTAAATGCCACAAACAGCGGCTATTTTGTTCAGGGAAACAACTATGTCCGCTTTAAGAACGTGGTGACAAGCAACGGCGTCATCAATTTTTCATACAAAGCCAACACCACGGTTTACGCAAAATATAATAGCGCAGCCACATTGGGTTCAAATGGGGAAGGCGATTTTAACGGTTTGCAACTGGTGTTTGTTTCAACCAACACAACGCCCATTCCTTCAAGTGTGGCCCTCACCAATTTATATCCAAACGGCAATTATCAATATCAATCCTCGCCGACGTTGTCTTTCAACGCGATTTCGACCAACGGCATTGACACGAATCAAATTTCGATTTCATTGAGCGCAACCATGTTGGGCGGGCCGCTCGTGGGGCAGGCCATTACAACCAACTTAAACTATGCAACCGGAGGAATAACAGTTTCGGGCGATCTTACTGATTTCACCAATTTGCTGATAAGCACTCCCTTGATGACGAACGCGCTTTATTCAGTGATTATTACTGTGGGCGATTTGAGCGGCGATTCTCAGACTGCCACGTATTCATTTGATACGATTGACACCACCTACGATTATGTTTTTGAAGCGGAGGATTTTAATTATGGCCCCAGTCGCACTGGTGGGTTTTTCATTGATAATCCTCAGACCAATGCTTACGCAGGCCGAAATTCTATTAGTGGTGTTGACTTTTACAACACCATCGGCGGGCCTGCGGTTTACCGTTCAAGCAGCGTTGGTTTGGCCACGGAACTTTGCGGCGACTTGCCGACGGCTGCCTACTACAACACGACGCTTTATACAAACTTTGACGTGCTGGCTGCGGATAACGTCAGTGGCAACTGGGGAAATTATACCCGGACTTTCCCGGCGGGCGCTTATGGAGGCGCATACATCGTCTATATGCGCGCTGCAAGCGTCGGCGGCCAGACAAATGCCGCCAGCATGTCCGTGACAAATGGGACGGCTACCACTTCCAGTCAAAGTCCGGCGCCTTTGGGGTATTTTTCACCGCCGGATACCGGCGGGCAGCAAACTTACGCTTGGGTTCCATTGTTGGACACCAATGGTAATCGCGCCGTGTTCATTGGCGGAGGAGTGAAAACAATTCGGGTGACGAGCGTGAATTCAAGTGTTAACGGAGCAAATGCAAATTACAGCGCGAATTCCTACCTGTTGATTCCGGTAAATACCAATTCAGTGGTTATTACCAATATCTATCCCAACGGCGCGACTCAATTTCAGGCGACCAATACATTTTCTTTCACCATCAATGCCTCTGACAAGGTTGATCCCACTAACATTTTCGTGTCGCTGGCCGGCACCAATTTGCTGGGTCAGACTTTTGCGACCAATCTGACCGGCTCCGCGCTGACGATTACCGGCCCGGCAAACAGTCAAGTCGTGAGTATTCCTCTGGTAAGCAACGTGGTTTATAGCGCGGCCATCCAGGCGACCGATGCCAGCGGCCTAACCGCGAGCACCAATCTGTTGTTTGACACAGTTACGCCGGCTTATATCTTTGAGGGGGAAGACTTTGATTATTACGGCGGGCAGTATTTTGATCCTTTCGTGGACGGCAACGTTAATGAATTTTATTATGCGCCGGCCTATCTTTACATAGACGACTTTGATCAACTGATTGCCACCAACGGCACTGAACTCAGCGACACCTATGCCAGAGGGGGAATTGATACTGAAAATTGCGGGGACGTGCCGCGTTTGAACTATCTTAATGCCAATGGCGGCTTGGGCGCGCAGGATTACGACTGTGGCAATGCCTTGGTTGGCAATTGGGCGAATTACACCCGGATATATCCCGCCGGCACCTACAATGTCTATATGCGTGGAGCCTCTGCGGGCGGAAGCGCGGACAGCGCCACATTATCTCTTGTGACCAGCGGGCAGGGCACCACCAATCAAACAACGACGCCATTAGGCACATTTGCCGTGCCTGTCACGGGTGGTAATCAAACTTATACATGGGTGCCTTTGAAGGATAGCAACGGTAATTATGTCAAAGTGTCCTTTGATGGCGTGTCCACGAAAACCTTGCGCGTGACGACGGATGGCACTGGGTATAATGTGAACTATTATATGTTCATTCCTGCGGACACAGCTTTGCCGGCAATCAATAATCTTTATCCGAATGGCGCATATCAGTTCCAACCTTCCAGCACGTTGTCTTTTAATGCCGAATCGTCGGCTGGCATTAATGCCGGCAGCATTTCAGTGCAGTTGACCGCTACAAATCTGGTGGGGCAGACGTTTGTGACTAATATGATCACGGGCAACGGGTTGATTGTCAACGGTTCTTCCACAAACTTAAGCATTAGTCTCCCGCTGGTAAGCAACACGGTTTATACGGCGGTTATCAGTGTAACGAGTCAAAACAATGAGACAACAACCTCCACCCTGTCTTTTGATACGATTCAACCTGCCTACACTTTTGAGGCGGAAGATTTCAACTATAACGGCGGACAGTTTATTGATAATCCGCCGGTCAATGCCTATAGTAATTTAATGGCCATCGTTGATGTTGATACGCATGATCTGAATTTCAATACCAATGGTCAGGTGGCTTACCGCCCCAATGGGTTAAATACAGAGGTGGCCGGTGATAAGAGGCGTTCCGCCTATGGCACAAGTCTAACCGACTACGATGTGGGAGACAATGGCACTGGCAATTGGGATAACTATACACGCACATTTCCAGCCGGTGTGTATAACATCTACCTGCGTGGCGCCAATGGTTCAGGTGCTTTCGTAGCCGATGCCGCAAGCATGTCCCTGGTGACCGGCGCCATCACCAGCAGTCAAACGACCACGCTGTTAGGCACGTTTGCAATTCCAGCCACCGGCAACTGGCAACAATACGCGTGGGTGCCATTGATAGATGGCAATGGCAATCTCGTCCAGTTCACCGGTGGTTCAGCAGAGACGCTACGAGTGACGGTGGACGGTGGCAATTACAACGCGAACTATTATATGTTAATCCCGGCGAACACCACCTTGCCCGTTTCTTCGCCGCAAATCACGGTGTCGGTAAGCGGCAGTGGTGTTGGCGGGAATATCACCTTCTCCTTCCCAACCTTCGTCGGGCACGATTATTATTTGGAATATAAAACCAATCTGACGGATGCGGCTTGGATTACTTTGAGCGGTCCCCTTCCGGGTAATGCTTTAACCCAGACTTTTAATAATACGATTGGCAGCGATAAGAGCCGATTCTATCGTTTGCGAATTCAATAGATAAACAAAATTCGGCAGCCGGCTATTATACCGGCTGCCGGGGTAAAATGAGAATATAGGGTATGAATTATTCCGGTCGTTCAAAAAAACTCTGTTGCAAGTCTTGTGTTCGGAATCACGGCTTCACTTTAATCGAATTGTTGGTTGTCATTGCAATTATAGCCATCCTTGCGGCGATGCTGTTGCCGGCGTTGGCCAGAGCCAAGCTAAAGGCGCAAGGCATTTTATGTATGAACAACAACAAGCAACTGGCGTTGGCCTGGCAGATATATGCTGACGATAATGGGGACTATGTGCCAGCCTCTGGATGCAGCGGCAGCGGGTATGATGCAGATGGCCGTCCTGGATGGATAGAGCACGGATATATGTCAATGTTCCCCAATAGTCCGACTCAAATGGATCCGGGTAATAATCAGAATTGGGATATTAATGTGGGTTTGACTACCAATCTTCTCTGGAAGTATGCGCCAAACCCCGCAGTTTACCGCTGTCCCGCCGACGTGCGTCAATGCACGGTCCCTTCAGGAGTTTTAAAAGGAACATATCCGCCGGTTCGGAGCTATAGCATGAGTCAGGTATTTTCCCTTGATTCTGCGTGGGACGGCTCTTTCAAAAGGTATACCCGTAAGAGTTCTATATTACAGCCTGTCAACACATTTGTATTCATTGAGGAAGCGCCGTGGAGCGTTAATGACGGGGCTTTCGCCGTGGACCTTGGTAGCATTAATGCGACCGGTGGTGGTGAAGACATCGCGGACTGGCCTGCGGTTTATCACGGTGGCAAATCCACAACGCTGGCATTTTCAGACGGTCATGCCGAAATTCATACATGGGTGGGTTCGGTTATTACGCAATGCCCAATCGGCCTGAACGCCGGCAACGGCGGTAATCACCCAACCAAAGCTGCCGGCGATTCGATGGTGGATGTTGACTGGTTGGCCCAACACGCTTCGGTCCAATAAATAAAAATAAGACGTATATGGCGCAATTGTTATCTGTCAAATGGCCCCAATGTCCCGTCTGATTCAGATAATCAATGGTTGGTGGCTCACACAAGCTATTTAAAGTAATGGTTGACGTCTTCAGCAGCATCCGGTCAACTTTTCCGATGAAAATGTGTTTTCAGAAATTGGCGGGCTTCTTTGTTTCGATTGCGATTTTAGCTACATTGATTTGTATTCCGAAAACATTGATCGCTTCCATATCCATGGATCAGATGGATATTGTTTCCGGCTGGCAGTTGCAGGCTGTTTCTAAAGTTGCGCAATCAGGTGAGGAGATTTCTCAACTTGGTTTTCGTCCTGACGGATGGTATGCGGCGACGGTGCCCGGAACGGTGTTGACCAGTCTAGTCAATGATGGGGTGTATCCCGAACCGCTCTACGGAGAAAACAACCGGCCGGATAAAATTCCAGAAAGCCTTTGCCGCACTTCGTATTGGTATCGAACCGTCTTCACCGTCCCAAAAACTTATGCGGGAAAAAAGATTTGGTTGAACTTTGCGGGAATCAATTATGCCGCTGAAGTATGGGTCAATGGCAAAAATATCGGCGCGATCAAAGGTGCATTCACGCGTGGAATTTTTGACATCTCCTCCGTCGTGGCGCCGGGAAAAGAAGCCGCCCTGGCCGTGCTCATCTCTCCGCAGCCGCATCCGGGGAATCCCCATGAACACACTCTTGCCGCCGGCATGGGCGGGAATGGCGGTGTCAGCGCCATTGATGGACCGACGTTTCTTTGCTCGATGGGCTGGGACTGGATTCCGGCGATTCGCGACCGCAATTCCGGCATCTGGCAGAAGGTTTTTCTTTCTGCGTCCGGCCCGGTTGTAATCAAAGACCCCTTGGTAACATCCGATTTGCCGCTGCCCAGCCTCAAGACTGCGGACATCACCATTCAGGCGACGGTAACAAACGCGACTGACCAACCGCAAAAGGGCGTGCTGAAGGGGAGCTTTGGCAATGTTTCTTTTCAGCAGCCGGTTGAAATTGAACCCAATTCCTCCAAACAGGTTTTGCTCGATCCCAAGGGCATTCCTGCACTCCATGTAAACAATCCTAAATTATGGTGGCCGAATGGTTACGGCCCTCAAAATCTATATGCGCTTCATTTGAGTTTTGAAATCAACGGAAAGGTTTCAGACAACCAGGACGTGACTTTTGGCATTCGCAAAATCACTTACTCTGTTCCTGATTCGGAGAACCTTGCGATTTCTGTGAATGGCGTCCGTATCTTCTGTAAAGGCGGTGATTGGGGCATGGATGAAGCCATGAAGCGCATTCCGCGTGAGCGGCTCGAAGCGCAAATCCGCATGCATCAAATTGCCAATTACACCATTATTCGCAACTGGGTTGGCCAGAGCACCAGTGAGGACTTCTACCAGCTATGTGACAAATACGGGATTCTTCTTTGGGACGAATTTTTCCAGCCGAATCCCGGCGATGGTCCAAATCCCACCGATTTGAATACTTACATCGCCAACGTGCGTGAAAAGATTCTTCGATTTCGGAATCATCCTTCCATTGCGGTCTGGTGCGCGCGCAATGAAGGTTTCCCTCCAAAAGATATTGATGATGAATTGCGCAAATTGATGGCAGAACTGGAACCAACCCGCTTGTATCAGCCCAGTTCTACTTCCGGCCACGGAGTTAATTCAGGCGGCCCATATTCATCCGGCCATCCGCCGCGTTCTTACTATGACTTTGGCGAGGCCTTCAAGACCGAGATTGGCAGTCCTTCCATCCCGACCTTGGAATCCATTCAGGGGATGATGCCGAAAAAGGATTGGGAATCCATCAATGACGATTGGGCCGAGCACGATCTGGCTGCCGGCGCGTCGGGCGGGCCGGAAATTCGCAAAACGATTGAAAGTCGTTATGGTGACATCAAGAATCTTGCCGATTTTGTGCGCAAGGCGCAGCTTCTGAACTATGAAACGTTCCGCGCCATCTATGAAGGCCGTAACGCCAGAATGTTTCACCCCAGCACTGGCGTCATCATTTGGATGAGCAATCCGGCGCAACCAAGTTTTGTCTGGCAAATCTACCACCATGATTTGGAACCAAACTCTTCGTTCTTCGCAGTGAAAGAGGCGTGCGAGCCTGTTCACATTCAGTTGAACGAGAAGACGGGAAATCTCATGGTGATCAATAACCATCCCGAAGCATTGACGGATGCAAAGGCGCACATTGCCATTTATAATTTGGATGGTTCCGCCGCCTCCGAGCAAGATGTTGCCGCGAAGGCTGTGCCCAGCGCCGCCACCGATCTGGGGCTGGTTGCTTTGCCTGATAATCTCTCGTCGGTCTATTTCATCAAATTGGAGTTGCTCGACGCGAACGGAAAACTCCTCTCCGACAATTTCTATTGGCACGCCTTGTCCCAACATCAGGACGACTTGCGGGACCTCAATAAGTTACCGACTGTTATGCTGGATGCGAAGGTCGCGCGCCATGACGCCGATGGCAAATGCCTTCTGGATGTGACACTTCATAATCCAAGCTCCCCAATCGCACTCATGGCGCACCTGCAATTGCGCCGTCAACATTCCGGTAAACGAGTATTACCTGTTTATTATACTGACAATTATGTGTCACTCACGCCAAACGGGAGCAAGACAATCACCATTGAGGCGGCAGAATCGGATCTCGAAGGAGAGAAGCCCTTGATTATGGTTGATGGCTGGAACATCAGCGTGACTCCTTCAACCTCTTCCGATGTTGACGTGGCCCTCAATGAAGATGCCCAGGTGAGTCATTGGCCGGTAACCGGCCTGCCGATTGTGCCTTCCACTTATGTCTATTTTGGCACTCCAGACGATCATTTCAAAATTAATTGCGGCGGTCAGGCAGTGGATAATTTTGACCCCGACGAAAACTATGTCGGAGGTAGTTCCAGTGTGACCAAGAATCATGTTATTGATACCTCCGCATCCAAGGCGGCTCCCGCGGTGATTTATCAGAGTGAACGACGGGGCGATTGTATTTATACGTTTCCAATGAAGCCGTTGATGGCGGGATCGGGCTATACCATAGGATTGCACTTTGGGGAAACAACATTTGATGCTGTTGAGAAACACAAATTCAACGTCGAAATCAACGGAAAACAGATTCTTTCAGAATTTGATGTTTTTCACGAAGCCGGAAGCAAGGATATCGCCATGGTTAAAGAATTTTCAGGCATTTTACCAAATGGCGATGGCAATATCGTGATCAAATTTCAGAGCGGTTCCGCGGACAAGCCGGAAATCAATGCCATAGAAATCGCGAAAGGAAACCAGTTGTAATTTTACACAATTTACACATTTCATATGAACCGTATTCAAACCAACCTTTTCCGCCAACGCCAACTGTTACCGACTCTATTGGCCGCGATTATATTATTGGGCGTGATGATTTCATACTCAACCCCTCGGTCA
>Ga0182027_10009647_pt1 | contig 13827 bp, 21 predicted proteins | sample 712E1DmetaG_FD_121300 | JGI IMG/M metagenome (GOLD analysis project Ga0182027, IMG submission 121300) | Permafrost microbial communities from Stordalen Mire, Sweden - 712E1D metaG (Illumina Assembly) | ecosystem: Environmental > Terrestrial > Soil > Wetlands > Permafrost | place: Sweden...
CAGAAAATCCGCCGATTCAGCCATTCCCTCATTATGTGCCATATCCTATTTATCCACCACAGCCGCAATATCCTCTGTACCCGACATGGCCTGGGGTGTGGTGTGCAACATAAAACGTCCGCTGCAAGTATCAAGAGCGCGACCAATGGCGGGACAGGTTCTAAAATGATATGAGCACTGAAATCCCGCCAAAGATTGAAAGCCACTTTAGGCAGGTATATAGACAAGGCATCAAGGGTTTTAATTGAACCTGAGCCACCACAGACCCATTGAAGAGGGTGAAAATTAGTGTTGACAGCCGGAATCCTTCAAATAGCCGATGAACGAATGAACGGTGCGACCCTGCAAGAAATAGCAAGTAAAGAGGGTGTTCACGAATCCACTATCAGCCGGAAGCTATCCAAACCCGAAGTCAAAGCATATCTTGATCGGCTGCAGTCTAATCTAATAGAGAAGACTTTGCCCATTGCCGCCGATAATATCCATCATTGCATAGAATCCTATAAGACTAAAGACCAAGACAGCCAGGCAAGAGAACACGGTTTTAAAGCAAGCCTCAAGGTCATGGAATCAGCCGGACTGCTTCCCGGTAACCAACAGTCTATCTACATCCAGCAGATATACAATGACAACAGAACAGAGACCCCAGATATAGTAAGAGAACTCTTCAGTAGAGTAGTGCAAGGCGATACAGGTTCAAGTTATATAGATGCAGAAGAGGTGGAAGCATGACAGAGGCTGTTGCATGGTATGATCCAGTAAGAAAGGAATACCATTGGACAGGTCCTGAGATGGTACTTCAGGTACAAGCGGATAGTGATGGAATGATCCAGGCGAACCCGCACAACCCTCTATTCGATTCCCTATGTAGGAACCTAATAGAATGACCAACTACTTGATACCATTGGCATACCCCATACCCCATTCATATACATATACCCATAGCTATACCCATACCATAGCCAATGGATCACCCTATGGTAAGTCAGCAGACGCTATACTATATGATGGCGATATGAATGAAATGGCGATATGAATGAAATAGTGAATGAAAATAATATGTTGTTGTGGTGGCAGGGGGTAGGGGGAGGCCTGGGGGGAGACCGGTTCGCGTAGGGTACCCGTTGGCCGTTTGACTTATCCCTCAAAGCACACGGATGCTAAAAAAGCCATTTTCAGAAGTAGGTATTATTATTCAACTAAATGCCATGTCTCCACGGAGGAAATACAATGATTGACAGTGACATTCAGAAGAGGATTGTAAACCGGAAAGATGCTCCTGACATCGAGCAGAGGACTCGGAGAGAGGAGCTTGAGAGGGCGTTTGGGAAGGGGGTTCCTTCGGTGAGGAAGGATGCTGATATTCCATCGAGGGGTTAATCCTTACGCGACGATGTGGCATAACTGGATGGGGTGGGTAGACTTTTTGAATGCTTGTTTCGGAGGGTATAAGGATGACCCGATGGACAAGGTTGTGGAACTGAATGAGTTTGTGAATGAAGGCAAAGAAGAAGATTCCCATAGGGTCAATAGTTGAGATCGTCTGGGCTGACGCTTATTCCCCTCATCAGGGAGGTTGGACTGAGGCTTCGGAATATTTGAATGACGAACTTGGAAATACTCTTTTGGTCAGGAGTGTTGGCTACGTTCTTGGCGTGGATGACAACTATATTGCGATAAGCGGCTGCAAGTATGACGATGACATGGATATTGCCCAGATGGTTTCGAGGATGATCCGGATCCCCTTTGGGGTGATTACTGAGTATAGCGTTTTGAAAAGAAAGGGATGAGTGGATTCTTTCGAGTATATAAAGTCTCTTTACGAGAAGCCTTTTCTCCACGCACCTTCTTTCAGGGGCAACGAAAAGAAGTATTTAAACGATTGCATAGACTTGGGGTGGGTTCTTGACGGCCCCTATGTGGGTAAGTTCGAGGAATCTGTCCGGGAGTTTACGGGTGCTAAATATTCGGTGGGTGTGTCGAGCGGTACGGCAGCCCTGCACCTTGCTCTTTTATTAGCAGGGGTGAAGCCAGGGGATGAGGTTATAACACAGTCCCTGACCTTTGTGGCGACTGCAAACGTCATTTCCTACTGTGGTGCGAAGCCTGTTTTTATGGATGTTGACTTGGATACTTTGGGTCTTAGCCCGCGTTCTTTGAAAACCTTTTTAGAATCGAATCCTAAACGGAAGTTTGCCGCGTGTGTCCCCATGCACACTTTTGGGCATCCTGCGAGGATAGACGAGATTGTTGAGATTTGCAAAGAGTTTAAAATTCCCGTAGTCGAGGACTCTGCACAAGGGCTGGGGTCTATCTATAAAGACCGGCATGTCGGAACCTTTGGGGACATGGGAGTCTTCAGTTTCAGCGGCAACAAGATCGTCACCGCGGGTGGGATGGGGATGATAATAACGGACAACTTAGGCCTCGCGGAGAGGGCTGGGTATCTTTCGAAGACCGCCAAAGTACCCCATAAAAGACACTTCATCCACGAAGAGGTTGGGTTCAATTACAAGATGTCCAACTTAAACTCTGCTTTAGGGTTGGCGATGATGGAGTATCTGCCCATAATCCTTCAGAATAAGAGGCAGACGGCTTACGCTTATAAAAGGTTCTTTAAGAATTTCATTGATGAACCACCTTACGCGAGGTCGAACTTCTGGCTGAATGCTATCTTGATGAAGGACAAAAAGGAAAGAGACGGTTTTTTAACCTGTGCAGAAAACGAACAGATTGAATGCAGGCCCGTGTGGACGCTGATGACGAACCTTGAAATGTATAAGGGGTGCGAGAAGGTTTCGCTGGAAAACTCCGAGTGGCTTGAAGACCGGATCGTTAATCTTCCAAGCGGTGTGAGATGGTAATAGCCGAGTGTGGTGTTAATCACGGGGGGAGGTTGGAAATCGCAATCAGTATGATTGATGCGGCGGCACTTTCAGGTGCGAATGCTGTGAAGTTCCAGACGTTTAAAGCGGAAAGACTTTCCACTTCATACGCACTTAAAGCCCCCTATCAGGGAGATGGTTTGCAGTTTGAGATGCTGAAGTCCCTCGAACTGGAAGATGAAGACTACGGGAAGCTGCTGGCTCACTGCCGTTCAACAGGGGTTAAGTTTATTTCCGCACCCTATGACTTGGAAAGTATAGACGTTTTAGACAGAATAGGTCTTGAGATATTCAAGATACCTTCAAGCGAGATCACTAACGTGCCTTACTTGAGGAAGATCGGTTCTTTGAAAAAGAGAATTATTCTCTCCACCGGGATGTCCACCATGCTTGAAGTGGCAAACGCTGTTTACGAACTCTTTGAATCGGGGACACAGATGCAGGCAATTTCAATACTTCATTGCAACAGCGAGTATCCTTCTCCGTTTAAAGACGTGAATTTAAACGCTATCAAAACACTTAAACAATCGTTCCCTGAGTGTACGGTGGGGTATTCAGACCATACGGAAGGGATTGAGGTTCCAATAGCTTCCGTTGCGGCGGGGGCAAAGATTATAGAAAAGCACTTTACTTTAGACAGGAACATGCCCGGCCCGGATCACAGGTCTTCTTTGGAACCTCGTGAGTTCGCAAAGATGGTTCAAGGGATACGGAATGTTGAATCATCGTTAGGAAACGGTGTGAAGGAACCGTCTGAATCGGAACTGAAAAACAAAGATTTTATGCGTAAAAGCATCGTTGCTTCCGTCCCGATTAACGTGGGGGAGATGTTCAGCGCATTTAACTTAACAACCAAACGACCCGGAACAGGACTCCCCCCTACGATGTGGGACGATGTTTTGGGGACGAAGGCTTTAAGAGATTACCAGAAAGACGACTTAATATGAGGGAACAATTATACCTTACTGATAGAGTCCCTACAAAATGGGGATGGATGGTGAGAAACCCGGAAAACTTTAAAATGCCGGATTTAAAAGGTCTCTGCGATATAGGTTACGGGACTTATATCCAGGCAGAAGAAGGGGTGGAAATAGGGGAGGATGTAAAGATTGGCGGGCATTGTTTGATTTACTCCGTATCCACCATAGATAACAAAAGAGGAAAAGTTATTTTGGAAGACGGTTGCAGGGTAGGTTCTCACAGTCTTATCATGCCCGGTGTGACCATTGGGGAAGGATCGGTGATAGGGGCGTACAGTTTCGTTAATAAGGACATCCCAGAAGGTGTGGTCGCCTTCGGGGTTCCGTGTGAAATTAAACAAAGGAGGAAGTAAAATGGCAAAGAAAGGCGGCAAACATTATCAGGGCATTGCACCAAACGTCAAACATGGGAAGGCGGGACTCGGCTCGGAACTTCAAAAGTTAGCATCCGACCATGCGGACTTGGTTATCTCAAAGGATTTGTATAAGGGTTCAATAGGGCCGAAGGTGGGAGATGGCGGTTGTACGGAGTGCGGCGGGATCAAGGAAGGATATTAAAACGGAGTGGATGACCGGCTCATTGAAAACATAAACGATGTAGATTTAACCCCTTACATCGGGTTTGTGGATTTCATCCCGACACCGGTGTTCAGCACCTTGCTCCAGATCAGGAACAAGATACTTCTGCTCTGCACCGGGAACAGGTTGGGCAAGACGAGGATGCTGACGAGGCTGATGGTTTACCGTGCGATGGGTCTCAGTAAAAACGATGACCACAACATCAAACCCGGAGACAAGTGTAGGGTTATCAGGTTCGCATCGGAACTTCTTCCGGAAGACAAGAATAACGAAGTCAAGAACACGGTCTATCCTCTTTTGAAACTTCAGTTACCGGCTCCGATGATTGTGAAGGATATAACTGTCAGGGTTCCGGTAATTACCTACAAGCCGAGTCTGGGAGGAAAGCCTGCACAGTTTGAGTTCACATCTTACGGGCAGTCCTCTCAAGCAGGTGCGGGGGTTGAACGAAGGGCGATAATCCCCGATGAGGTATGTCCCTACGATTATTACGAAGAGGCTCTGCCGAGACTTGCGACGACCAACGGTCAGTTCATGGTGGGGTGTACGCCGGTGGAAGCAGGGTGGATGTACACCGAGCTTTACGAAAGGGCAAGACTACACATCAGGACTCCGGCGGTGAGGGCGTTTTTAAAGAAGCAGTATGGTCAGACGGTAAAACAAATCGAGAGAACAGACTCACAAAAAGACATCTGTGTATTACAGGCGGCAACAGACGACAACCCGATCTTTGAATTGTTGGTGAAACAGAAACTTGAGGAAGTTCAGAAGGGGCTCATTAAAGCGGAAGAGTTCCCCTACGGCAATGTAAGTGAGTATCTTGATTCTGTTTTCATGTATGACGATGCGGACACCATCGCCATGCGTAGATACGGGGTGTTCCGGCAGATCACGGGGGCGGTTCACAAAGAGTTCCAATGGTCGCTTCATGTGATTGACGGGCATAAGCATTTCCCTCATGGGATACCGAAGGACTGGAAGTTCGCTCAGATGATCGACTATCACCAGTCAACCCCATGGGCGATAACGTGGATTGCCCTTTCACCTGATGACGAGGCCTTTGTGTGGGACGAGATGAATCCCGATCCGCATACATGGACAACGCTTGGTATTTGCAGGGAGATCATCGAAAAGAGTCTGGACTACAATTACAGAATAAGGCTCATTGATAAACTTGCTTCCGAAAAACAAGTAAACACAAACACTTCCACCACGGAAGACATGAACAGGATTTTCAGGGAAGCGGGTCAGCTCGGATACGACAAGGGCTCTTCGTGGGAATCATGGGACGACAAGACCCGCAAGGGCGAGGACAAGGTAAGGGAAAGACTGATTAACTCCCGCATCTGCGGAAGGCCGTTCAATAACCTTCAGAAGGTAGACGGAGTAGAAAGGCGGTTGCCGACACTTTGGATTTGGGACAACTGTAAACAGGTGGCGTTAAGTTTAAAAAACTGGAAGATGGAAACATGGGTCGAAAGGGATTCGATTATCACGAAAGACCCGAAGGACAAACGAGAACAGAAGTGGAGTCATTTTAACTGTTGTTTGGAAGCGATTTTCAAGGATTCAAGATTCAGGGCGGGCGGGTATCACTACACCCCAAGAGATGATTTCCAGAAGTCCAAATACTTTCACGGAAGGGCTTGATATGCCGATGTATTTCTATCATTGCGATCAGTGCAACAAGGGGTTCGAGTTGATCGTTCCCTTGTCGAAGTATGACGAGGATATAGAATGTAAGTATTGCGGTGACACACTGAGAAAGATATTCACACCATGTTTCATTTCAAAGGTTCCTGGGGGTCTTCAGAACCACCACGAATAGAGGGCGTATGGCTAAAAAGAAAAAGTATTCCTACGATAAACATAAGTTCCAAGAGTCTGAATCTTTTATAAAATCTCTCGTCATAGACACCAGATACACGACTTCTAAATCCAATAATCAACAAGAGTACAGCGACTACGAAGCAATATTAGATTGCGTGGAGCTTGTCCGTGCTGAAAAGAACTATGACTGGAAATCGGATATTTTCATTGGACTGCTTCTTTCTCACATGCTCACCGACACCGCGACATGGGCGGCGCAGGACTTCCAATCAAGGGACTTTGTTGACATCTACCTTGAGGGCAACCAACCCCAAGACAAGATGAAAGCGAAAGCCGCCAAGACACTCATCAACCAACTTCTCAATATCAAAGACATTTATCATTTCCACAAGAGGATACGAGGACGCACGATCAACTGGGTCTTCGGGCAGGTCTATGCGGTGATGTGGCCTGAACAGAAGGTCAGAATGAAGATGGTTGAACAGCCTCCGAAGACCGAACAGGTCAACGACTTTGACGCGCAGGGGAACGCTGTCCCTCGGACGGTCAGCACCCCGCAGGAACCGATGCCGGTAGAGGAAGTTGTTTATGACCGGATAAATTATGATGTATTCGATGCCCGTAACGTCTTCACGGATTTCGGGTATTCGTATTCAGTCCAGCAGAAACCGTGGGTCATCTTACGCGCTGAAAAGACTTTCTCCCAGATAAAAGCCGCTGAAGAAACGATGCAATATTTTAATATAGATGTCCTTCAGGAGAAATGTTTCGGTGGAGATAAAGACAGAAGGGTAAGATCAGGGCAGGAAACGGAAACATCAAAGGAATCATTCAATAAACTCGGCGGCGCATATAGTACAAAGTCTCAATTCTATCGCACGGTTGACCCCACTTTAGACATCTTGGATCATTACGGGGCAATATGGGCGGTTGTAAAGGAACGCGACGAGGACGAACTACCTGTTAAGATTGAACCCGGATACGACAACATGGGGTCGCTACAAGACAAAGCCGAGATGGTTGAAGCCATTGTAACCTTTGCCGGTATCGGAGGAGAATATACCATGATCGGATTTAGGCCGACATGGGCGATTGATGCCAAAGGGCAACCATTCAAACCGATTTTAAGAGGGCTATGTTACATCCATCCCACTAAAGATACTGGTCTTTCGGATGGGAAGAATCTCCGTGAGATGAACATTGCCGCGAATGACACCTTCAACATATCTAACGATAGGGTTATGCTGGCGACTCTCCCCGTTTTAAAAGGTAGAAGGGATGCCATTGAGAATAACCCTACCGTCTTTATCGAACCGGAGAACTTGATCCTTTTGGAGAATGTGGACAACGATCTCAAGGAAATGGTTATCCGTGACAACATCCAGGGTGCGTTACAGCAGATGGGGTTTATAAAGGCCACCGCTTCGGAGATGGACGCGGTATTCCCGACCACGATGGGTGGGCTTCCAGAGAAGACTTCTACGACTGCAACGGCTGTGTCAGGGGCTGAAAACCGGACTTCCGCAAGGGGAAACTTAAAAGGTCTTACTTGGACTTATTCGTTTGACGTGGAATTTTACCAGATGATGCTTCAGATGGCTTACCGGTTCATGCGTCAAGACACCCTTGAAAAAATGTTGGGGAAAGAACTGGCTCAATCTTTCGATCCTAACGCGGACTATACCTATGTTCCGATTTCCGAGAACCTTGAGAACGAACACCAGAAGATGAAGAAAGTCGGTGTGTGGGATCAAATGATGGGAAGAATAACAGGGTTAGCCAAGATCGCCCCGAAGGAAATGATGCCAATTATAGCTATGATTATCGGGGAACAGGCAATGCTGATGGGTTCAGAATATCGCGAGATTGCCGATATGTTAAAAAAACTTTCGCAGGCGAAACCACAAGAGGAGGGAAAGGGTGTGGAAGGGTCGAAGGACGGTAAACCACCCCCTACTTCCAATCAGGCAGGGGTTGAAATGGGAGCCGGTGAATTACAGGCGAGAGGAATGTGATGACTTCAGATGAAGTAAGAAGGTCGTTGATTGACATCGGACAGGGGAAGATCGTTGCACAGAAGGTCATCGAGCAGTTAAGACCTTTTGTTGAGGAACTTCAGACCAGCGGTTCCATCATGCTCAAGAGGAAACTCGACCAGCATGCGGTACTCATTAACAAGATATTCAACGAAATTATTGAAACAGGAAACGCAAAACAGCAGGACGTTATTGAATTAAAGGTTGTTTTAAAAGACCTGAAAGATATTTACAACGATTTAAAAAACTATCACGATGCAACAGAAAATCTAAAAGGAGGTTCCAAAACATGAGCGATGCCGAGAACGTCGATCTGGAAAAGCAGATCAGCGACGCAGAACGTCTGTTGACGGAAACCAAAGTACCAGTAGAACCAGAAAAAGTCGAAACACCACCGGCAGAGGCAGCACCCGTTGTCCCTGTCGAAGAGATTGCCGAAACGCCACCCGTTGTTGAAGAGATTGAACACGGCGAGAAGTCACGTTTGGGCAGGAAGGTAAAGCGTCTTGAGGACACTTTAACGGACATCAAGTCCACCCTTGATTTCATCAGGGAGCGCAGTACGCAAACGGCTCAACCCGTTGTTGAACCGGAACCGGAACTGCCGGAGAATCCCACCGCAGAAGAGATCAAGGAGTTCGTAAAGAAGGATCGAGACCGGTTCGTTCAGAGGTTGGAATCCAACCATGCCGCCAAGACGAAAGAGGTTCAGGATGCGAAAGAAAGGTACGCAAAGGATTATACCAGGTTGGTTGAGGAAACCCTTGATTCAGAAGAAGATTCTGAAATTTTCAAGCTGATGACCGATACCAAAGACCTGACATATAATCAGGTAATCAAAGGCGATGCCAAAGAGGACTTCGTTATCAATTACCGTAATGCGACCAAGGCTATTTTGAACAAAGTAAAACCGGCGAAGGTGTCAACAGTCCACGGTAAACCATCTCCGATACCGACTGGCGTTAATGTTCCCAGCGCGGCGGTGGTGACATCAAAGACTTATGACCGTTCAAAATTATCTCCGTTGGAAGCGGATGTAGCCAAGCTGTTCAATGACGAGCAACTTGCTTCGCTGGGGATTGGATAAATGTCAGATAGCCGCATAAGAAGATACGATAAGAGGCGACTGCCGCGACAGAAGCGGACGATAGGTATTTTCGGCGCGGAAGGATATATCGACGGACGGGTCGCCAAAGACCAGTCCAACAAACTTTACAGATGCTGGTATTGCGGTTTCATCTGCAATACCGACAGGGACAGATTGGGTGATGGTGAAGGGTTTTATATCACCGATGAAATTGACAGACCAACCGTTTTAAATCGAGGAGCTTCGGCTTATGAGTTTCCGATGTCCAATAACGGATGGGATGTGACGATTTCTTTGGATGTCATAACCACACCGCACCTTATGAAACTTGACTCACAAGGCAGCGCAATGGAAGGGATGCACAACAATACAACAATAGTTACTTCTGGTTGTCCTTTATGCGGCTGCAAAAATTACAAATAAGGAGGTAAGGCGATGGCTTTTAAAATCGCGCAGGGATCGCAAGCCATAGAACAGGCATGGTTCCCCATAGATTCAGTAAACTCAGGCACGACATTCCTGAGTATTGGGCAGTTGGTAAAACTCCAGCTTACGGCATTCAACGGGATGAACCCGTTGGCTATTGCGGCTGGAATTGCCGACATCACCAATAAGCAAGCCATTTTTGGCGTGGTCACGGGTACAAACAACTATCCGTTGACTGAAACTTTTAATGCGACTTACGGGCAGTTCCATACGACTGCTCTTACACAGGCTGCTCAGGCGGCTATTCAGAAGATGGGCGCAGAAGGCATGCACCCCAAAGGCGACACCGCACCGATGGTTCAGGTGGCTATGTTGACACCCTACACCACGTTGGAAGGGCCGATCTATAATGCCACTTACGGCGTGGCTCCTACGCTGTTGACTTGTACCACGGCTAATGCGGCCGGTACTTCGGTCACGACCAACGCTTGCGATGTTATAACGGTTGCGGAAATGTGTACGATTTATTGCCGTACAGGGGCGAATGCGGGTATCTACCGTATTCTCCATTCGGCAAGTACCACGGTTCATACGGAGACGATGGCGTTCCCGAATGCTATCGCGGTTGGCGACACCTTCGTTGTTCTTCCATACAGGCAAGGTCAATCCTATGCCCAGATCAATTCTACTGCCGGTTATATCGGTATGTGCTTTGACTGCGCGGTGGGGCCTGTGACAAACTATTTTAGACTGGACGTTAAGGAATTGGATTTCGCTAAATCAGGTCAGGAAAGACTGATTTTCCGTTTCAATGCTATCCACTTCCTCGGCGACACCAGAAGCACATAAGGACATTATGTCTAAAGGATTTACTTCTGAAACTGACAAAGCGTATGTTGCGGGCTTTTTTGACGGAGACGGACACGTTTCTATTATGCTTTATGGGAACCATCATTCTATCGGTGTTGGTATTTCCCAAAAGACAAGGGGAATCCTTGATTGGATTCAAGAAGCGTATGGCGGGAAAATCTACAAATGTTCTGCAAGACCGTATGAAGATTCCATTCACCTGTATCCGACTAAGCATCAATGGGTGATTTATCGTGCGGTTGATGTAGATAAATTTCTGTCAGACATTTTACCGTTTGTCCGAGTTAAGAAAGCACAAGTTCTGTTAGGTATTGAATTTTGTAAAACCGTAAATATTGTCAGGGGAGGAAGGGGGAAAGATAAAACCCTTTCCAATGAAGTCATAGCTTTTAGACGTGACCTTAAAGAAAAAATGACAGCACTCAACGCGTGTAAACGTGTAAGGGTGTGATATAAGGAGGTATTTTTAGATGCCCAACCCTATGAATCAATCAAGATTTCAAGAACTCGTCCGTAAAGGATGGGATAAGGTCTTTGGAGAGGTCACTGATGAAATCCATCAGATAACGCCCATGAGGGAAAAACTATATTCCCCTCTGTCCATTGACTCAGCGTATTACGAAAAATATCAGGTTTCCGGTCTGCCGGACATTCCGCGTTTCAACGGTACGTTAAGGTACTTCGATGTGGCTCCTGGTTACGGAGTGCGTATCGAACCCGCGGAATTTGCTTCTGCGGTGGAACTGGAAAGAAAACTGTGGCTCAACAATCTCTATCAGGTGATGAAAGATTGGCCTGCGGAGTTTGCCAAAGCCTCTCACAGAACCAAAGAGAAAGCGGCAATCAAGGGATATGCTGCAATGAACTCTGCGGCGTTTGACTTCATGTCATGGAACGAGGAAGGCGTTGCTATCGCGTCCACCGTCCATACCACGAAGAATGATTACGTCACGACTACCGCAGGCGGTTACAGCAACTTGGGTACGACTGCATTCAGTCCTACCGCAGTTGAGGCAACGAGAATCCTTATGAAGGGGTTCAGGGGTCTTAACGGCGAATTGCTGTATATCAATCCCAACGGTTTCATCGGCCCCACGACACTCGAGCAGAAGTTTGAGGAAGTGACGGCAACCCCCAAGGGTCTGTATTCGGCGGAAGGAACGATCAACGTTCAGGCAAACCGCAAGTGGGAATATCAGACTTCCATGTATTTCAATGATTATTCAACGAAGTCATGGATCATGGTTGACTGGGACTTACTGAAGAAACTGGCGGTGTGGGTGACGAGAGTGGAAGAGGAAGGCGCAGCGAAGATTGACTTTGAAACCTATCGCCTGAAGTTCTCCCTGTATGCCTATTGGGGCTATGGGTTCCTTAGCTGGCCAGCATTCTACTATCAGAATGTGACATAAGGAGGTGACATAATGCCTATTTCAAGATTTCCTGCGGGAGTTTCCAGTTTCGGAGTCCCGGTGATAGGGTCTGGTAATGTCATTCCTGTGTCAACCGGAAGCTACTACTTTGTCAGTTCCACGAAAGGTAGTAGCAACAACGACGGGTTATCTCCTGATACGCCCCTTTTGACTGTCGCTTCTGCTATCCCTAAAACGGTTGCAAGTAACGGTGATGTCATCGTTATGATGCCGTTTCATAGGGAGAGTCTTTCTGCGGCAGGTACTTGGACACCCCTTGCGGGAACGTCCATCGTAGGTCTTGGGTGGGGGTCTTCACGACCGCTAATTAAGACCACCGCAACAACGGCTACCATAGCCTGTTCTGCGGCAAACCTTTATTTCGCAAATTTCATCACCCAGGCGGGTATCACTGAAACGGCAAATATTTTCGCCGTGAGTGCTGCGGATTGCGTCATCAACGCTGTTGACTATGTTGAAGACACAACCAACAATTACACCTGTATTTCGTGGTGTATCAGTACGGCGGCTGCGGTGAGGATGATTATTACCAACTGCAAACACACGGGGACTACTGCTCCTACGGGTACTACCGGGTGGATACAGATTGTCGGCGGGGATAGCATCTCCATCACCAACAATCAAATCCTGGTTCCGAGGGCGGCGGCGGCAACTTCGTTTGTTTTGGGTGGCCTGACCACAGCCTCGACCTACCTGACGATTCAGGGTAACATCTTGGGTTCTCTGAGTTCTCAGACGACGGTGGTGGGTGTTTCTTTGTTTGCTGGTTCCACGGGTCTTGTTGCGGACAACAGGCTTGGGAACTTGGGTAAAACGGCTCTCGCAGGTTCTTTTGCCATTGCGAACTGCATGGGCTTTAACAACTTAGCGGCACATACCGTAACTAAAAGCGGTCTGCTTGACCCCGTGGTCGATTCTTAAACATTTAATGGGGGAGGGGTAAAATCTCTCCCCCACTTTAAGAAAGGGTTCAATGAAGAAAGTCAGTATCATCGGCGCGGATATGGGATGGGCAGAAGCCCCTGAAGACGGTGAATCATGGGGGATGAACGATGTCATTAAACTTCGTCCTGTGACAAGAATAATCTCATCAGACCTCGAAGCCGACACGAATGTTTCAGATGCAAGAAAGTTAGCGGACGAAACCAATACACCATTTATCGGACAGGAGAACTACCCCCTAAAAGAAATTATAGAAAAGTTCGGGGTGGATTACTTCTCAAATACAATCGCTTATGCACTTGCTCTTGCTATCTACGAAGGGTATGAAGAAATAGACCTGTATGGGATAAACCTTGATAATCCTTTAGAGTATAACCACGAAAAGGACGGGATAGATTTCTGGTGCGGGTTCGCCAAGGGACGGGGGGTCAAGGTTACCGTCCACGGGGTCAGGTCACAGGTAATGAAAACCAAAAGCGGTCTGTTATACGGGTTCGGTCATCCCCAGGGATTGACACACTTATACCTATGAAAGACGCATCCACTCAAGATTACCACGACAGGGGTTTTGAAGGACGCAGAAGCACCGTAGCGTTCTGCGATTGGCTGGACACGGTAGGATACATTAAACCCTCTACGACCATCCTTGACCTGTGCTGCGGGCAGGGTGGGGATATGTTCTATATGTCAAAGAGATACCCTGATAACAGGTTCTTGGGGATTGAGAAGAACATGGAACGGGTCGAAAAGGGCAGACAG
>Ga0182027_10009648_pt1 | contig 13826 bp, 14 predicted proteins | sample 712E1DmetaG_FD_121300 | JGI IMG/M metagenome (GOLD analysis project Ga0182027, IMG submission 121300) | Permafrost microbial communities from Stordalen Mire, Sweden - 712E1D metaG (Illumina Assembly) | ecosystem: Environmental > Terrestrial > Soil > Wetlands > Permafrost | place: Sweden...
GCTGTGTAATCGTGCCGATCTTCATCGACTCTCGATCTTCATCCCCAAGGTAGGGCCCTCGTGCGAAAGATCGCCACCCCGGTGGTCATGCTCGGCCTCGCGCTCGTCCTCATGGGCGCCGAGGTCGCCGCGACTGCTCCTGCCTATGGAGCGGGCCCTAACACGATCACCCAAGGGCAGATGACCCTGCGGCTCACTTCGACGCTGCCCGGCACGACCTTGAGCGGCAATACGCTCGTATGTCCGCCCCTCCTGATCACGGCCTCATCGGGCTATAACCCGGCCGCGTGCGAGTTCACCATCTCCAGCACCGGCGCCGTCCCGCCGAGCTCGGTCACGGTCGCGATGGCCGTTAGTGGCATCACGCCGGCGGAGGCCACCGCCGAGCAGTTCGCCGTCGTCCCTGAGGCGGGGACGCTCGTCCATTTCGAGACGACATCGCAGACGATCTACACCTTCACGGGAGCCGACCTTCCGGTGACCGTCAATCCGGAGTTGGCCTGGGGTGTGAATGCCGGCGGTGCAGCCCTCGACGACGGCGACCTCGGTGCTGCGTTCGTGGTGACCTACACCGTGCTCGCGGTGGCCGTCGAGGGTGCGACGGGCACGCCCGTCCCGACAAATACCCCGTCCCAGGCCGTCGGCGGCGTGACGGCCACGCCGGGCCGAACCACCACGGCGCCTCCGACCGCCTCATCGAGCGACTCCTCGAGCGGCAACGGCTCGACCCCGCTCTTTGCGCTCCTGGTCAGCTTCCTCCTCGGGGCCCTCGGCGTGAGCGCCGTCGCGTACCAGCGTCGCAGCGTTCGCCGCTAGGCAACCGGCGAGCAGCGGGAGCCAGCCTTTTCCGGGCTTCCTCGCCCCGCCCCTGCCAGTTGTAGTGACTACGTTGGCAGCTCGCAGAACCTCTGCATCAGCCACCGTTGGGATGCCGTTACGCCTGAGCGGGCTCGGTGCCTTTGTCACACACGACGTGGTCATCGTGTGGCGGCGTTTACGCCAGAGCCCGTTCGTCACGATTCGAGCGTCAGTCCTGCGCGCGATCATCACCTGCGGGCGCGTGCCGGCCGAACCAGTTTGGCCCGGCCGGCTCGCTGAACCGACCTACGCGAAGCCCCGCATGGCCCGCCCGAGGGTACCGAACAGAGCGTCAAGCGGGGCTGGATCGGGCTCGATGAGAGCGCCGACGACATCTGGTTCATGGGTGTCGTTGTAGTCGGTCAGGATGAGCTCGGCGAGTGATCGCGCCATCGGCGTGGAATAGGTCAACCGACCGTCGCGCCAGCGACTCCGGATGCGGACGATCTGGTGATAGAGCGACCAGACGAGACCGGTCGGCAGGATTGGCGTCTCGATCTCGGGCTCCTCGCAGGCACTCGTCATCTCGGCAAACCGCCGCTCGACAAACAGGGCCGCATTTGTCGGCAGCACCGTAAGACCGACTGTCCGCAACCCGTCGGCCAGAATGATCGCTGCCCGGCGCGCCGTCGGACACTCGGACGCGTCGAAGGTGTGCCTTTGACCGCACGCGGCCACATGGGAGTAGCGCGTGAGGAGTGGAAGAGGATCGAACGGCTGGTTCGACATCGGAGTGGCTCCAGAGATGCGACGCCTGTGAGACCGGTACCCGAGCAGTCGGCAGATTTCCCGGGCCGGTCTGCGATCGTCCCGAAATGCAACCTGGATCTAGGGTTGTCCCTGACTGAAGGCGCGGACCCTGGGCACCGCGGATCGGAGCCACTAGGCCGTCACGGCGAGGCGGGATGACGCCGCACCCAGAGTGGCCTCAGCCCCGTCCACCATCGGACCAAGGGGCTCCGGATGGTCGCTCCTCTCGCCAGCGTCAACGCCGGCGATCAGCCCACGTCCCGGCCTCCTGTATCAGCCTAGCCTCGCCTGGACGTGTGAACTCACGGTATAGCCGCGACGGATGCGCTGGGAAGCCGCGCTGTGGTCCTGGTAACGATCAAGCCGTCGTGTCGGTCGGGGTTGCACCGACCCGGAGCAAGGGACGAGGGCGGGTTTCTCTTTGAAGGCCGGGCTTCCCAGCCCGATCATCGGCGCCCACGACCAAGTCGGAAACAACCGAAGGCCCGGGGTACATAGACGGCCATGCCAAGCTCAGGCGCCATGCCGTCGCTGCGCTTCTCTCCCGACCGTCAGCGGTCTTCGACTGCACCCTGGGCGACGAACCTGTCTCGCGTAGTGGCCCAGCCGGCCAGCTGGACCAGCGAGCGCTCGGTCTGACTGCCGGGTTCGGCCGAGTAGGTAACAAGCTCCTGGCCCGAGTCGCCCGGCAGCTGGAGAACCTCATAGGCGAGGGTCAGGTCGCCCACCAGGGGGTGGTGAAGCGTCTTCACGCCGGAGCGGTGGAAGCGAACGTCATGTCCGGCCCAGAGCACCCGGAACTCCTCACTGCGGGTGGACAGCTCGCCGACGAGATCCGTGAGCGAACGGTCGAACGAACTGCGTCCGGCCTCACTTCGTAGCGCGGCGACCATGTCGTGCGCGCTCGTCTCCCAGTCGCCGTAGAACTGCTTGGCCCGCGGATCGAGGAAGGCGAATCTCACCGAGTTCACAGGCCGGATGGGCGAGCGATACAGCTCGGAGTAAAGGGCTTCCGCCAGCTGGTTCGCGTGCAGGATGTCGAGACGCCGATTCCGAACGAAGGCCGGGATCGTTGCCATTGCGTCGACGATCCGCTTCACGCTCGGGCGAACGCGCTCGGCCGCCGGACTGCGCCGGACTGGTCGCGTGGCGCCGGCGCTTGCGACCCTGACTAGGTCGAAGAGGTGCTCGCGCTCGGCCTCATCGAGGTGAAGGGCGCGGACGATCCCGTCGAGGACCTCCTCCGACACCCCGCGAACGTTGCCTCGCTCGAGGCGCGTGTAGTACTCGGCGCTGATCCCCGCGAGCATGGCGACTTCTTCGCGCCGAAGCCCGGAGACCCGGCGGTTGGCGCCGTAGACGGGAAGGCCGGCCTCTCGCGGGCCGACTTTGGCCCGCCTCGACGTCAAGAACTCCCGGATCGCCTGCCGGGTAGGCGCTTCATCTGCGTTACTCATTGCGCATCCAAGGTACGCCGGTGCCGGCGGAAATGGGAGGTACTGCCAGTATCCCTCTCAACGCGGTCTCCCCGGGCGCGACGGTTAGTGGTTGGATATCAGGGCAACACGAACCAATCGCTCGTCCGGCCACGAGCCGACGGAGGACTTGAAGATGCAAACGCGAACGCTCGGGCAGGGCCTGCAGGTATCGGCACTTGGTCTGGGCTGCATGGGCATGACAGGTGTTTATGGTTCCTCAGTCGATCGCAGCCAGATGATCGGCCTACTCCGGGCGGCCGTGGACCGCGGCGTCACCCTCTTCGACACGGCCGAAGCCTACGGACCGCTGGTCAACGAGGAGCTGGTCGGCGAGGCGCTGGCGCCGGTGCGCGACCGGGTCGTGATCGCAACCAAGTTCGGCTTCGACATCGACCCCGTGACCGGCCAGCGCGGCTCGGGCGTCAACAGCAAACCGGCCCACGTTCGGGCCGCCGCCGAGGGGTCGCTGCGCCGCCTCGGGATCGACACGATCGATCTTCTATACCAGCATCGGGTCGATCCTGAGGTCCCGATCGAGGATGTCGCCGCGACGGTCAGGGACCTGATCGCCGAGGGCAAGGTGCGGCACTTCGGCATGTCGGAGGCCGCGCCCGCGACCATCCGCCGCGCCCATGCCGAGCAGCCGGTGACCGCCGTCCAGAGCGAGTACTCGCTCTGGTGGCGCGAGCCCGAGAAGGAGCTGCTGCCGACGCTCGAAGAGCTGGGGATTGGCTTCGTGCCTTTCAGTCCACTGGGCGCTGGCTTCCTCACAGGCAAGATCGACCAGACGACCAAGTTCGCCAGCACCGATTTCCGGGCACACGTGCCGCGCTTCTCGCCTGATGCGTTGCAGGCGAACGTGGCTCTCGTCGATCTCATTCGGTCGGTCGCCAGCAGCAAAGGCACAACGCCGGCCCAGATCGCCCTGGCGTGGCTGCTGGCCCAGCAGCCATGGATCGTGCCGATCCCCGGAACGACGAAGCTGACCCGCCTCGAGGAGAACCTCGGCTCGGTGGATGTCCAGCTCGCCGCGCACGAGTTGCGTGCTATCGACGAGGCCGCCTCCAAGATCGACCTGCAAGGCGCCAGGCTGCCGCAGGCCGCGCTCGACATGACCGGCCACTAAGGAGACGAAAGATGAAGAAGCGAACTCTCGGACAGAGTCTCGAAGTTTCCGCGGTCGGCCTCGGCTGCATGGGCATGAGCCAGAGCTACGGTGTGATCCCCGACCGGGCCGACATGATCCCCGTCCTCCGGGCCGCGGTGGATCGAGGCGTCACCTTCTTCGATACGGCGCAGATCTACGGCCCGATCGTCAACGAGGAACTCGTCGGCGAGGCGCTGGCCCCGATGCGAGACCAGGTCGTAATCGCCACGAAGTTCGGGCTGCGGGTCGACACGGACGGCCAGCAGGTCACAGACAGCCGCCCGGAGGCGATCCGCGAGAGCGTGGAAGACTCGCTCCGACGCCTGCGAACCGATCACATCGACCTCCTCTATCAGCATCGAGTGGATCCGAACGTTCCCATCGAGGACGTCGCCGGAACAGTGAAGGACTTGATCGCCGCAGGCAAAGTCCGGCACTTCGGACTCTCCGAAGCGGGCGTCGCGACAATCCGGCGGGCACACTCAGTCCAACCGGTCACGGCGGTCCAGAGCGAGTATTCGCTGTGGTGGCGTCGGCCAGAAGAGGCGCTACTGCCGACCCTGGAGGAGCTGGGCATCGGCTTGGTTCCCTTCAGCCCCCTAGGCAAGGGCTTCCTGACCGGCGCCCTCGACGAGAAGACGACCTTCACGCCGAACGACTTCCGCAACATCGTGCCCAGGTTCTCGGCCGATGCCCGCAAGGCAAACCAGGGCATAGTCGATTTGCTTCGCTCAATGGCGGAGCGCAAGGCTGCCACTCCGGCCCAGATCGCCCTTGCCTGGCTACTCGCTCAGAAGCCGTGGATCGTGCCCATCCCGGGTTCCACGAAGCTGGCTCGAATCGAGGAGAACGTCGGCGCGGCCGCGGTCGAACTCACGACCGAAGACGTCCGGGAGATCGAAGAGGCGGCGGCCAAGATCGAGATCCAGGGTGCCCGCTACCCAGACGCCCTTGAGGCTCGAACCGGACTCTAGACGAGAGGAGAGAGATGGACCCGAGCGGCTGGACCCCCGATGAGTTGGCGCGCGTGTCCCGCGCGACCGAGCTGGAGCTTTCGTCGCGGCGGCCGGACGGAAGCTACCGGCCGTACGTGACCATTTGGGTCGTCGGGTTGGTCGACTGCCTCTACGTCCGATCCGCGTACGGCTGGAACAACGGATGGTTCCAGCGAGCGTTGAAGTCGGGCGAAGGTCGCATCCGTGCGGCCGGCGTCGAGCGCGACGTCGCCTTCGAGCAGCCCGGTCCGGACGTTGCCGATGCGGTCACCGCCGCCTACCACACGAAATACGACCGCTACGGCCCCTCGATCGTCGGCACCGTCATCTCGGCGGAGGCCGTCAAGTCAACGCTGCGGCTGGTGCCTCGGTAGAGGAAGGAGCGCTGGCTGTCATCCAGCCGGCCGCATCCACCGCTCCGTGCCGGCCATCTCACATTCAAGTGGCAGTGGGACATTCAGGTCGCTACGTTCCGTGTGACTCCTCACGCCCCGACCATTCCGACACCAGCGGGCGATGGTGCCGGCGCGAACTATCGAAAGACGGGCCTCACTCGGGCCGCTGACCTGATGTGATCTCAGCTATGGGGCGCGAATGCTCCACATGGCGCATATTGCCCCCGCAGGTTGGACATGCGACCGTAGACGACTCCGGGCGAGCACTGGGAGCGACATGGCAAGGGCCATGCTTGGGAAAGGAAGGACAAGATGGGCATCATCAGCTGGATCGTGCTCGGCGCCATTGCTGGGTTTCTCGCGAACCTGGTCGTGGGCGGACGGGAAGGCCTTATCGGCACGATCATCCTGGGCATCTTCGGGGCGGTCGTGGGCGGGTACATCGCCGCATCGATCTTCCACAAGGGCGACGTGACCGGGGTCAATATCGAGAGCATCGTCATCGCCGCGCTCGGCGCGATCATCGTCCTGTTCGTCTGGCGCGCCCTCACGCGGAATCGGGCCTCCTGATCGTGTAGGTACTGGGGGCGGCCGCCGACGTCCCCCGCCGGCCGTCGGTGCTCGCACGTTCTCTAGTGCGCCGTAGTGCGCCGTGCCGATACGTTCGCGTGCCAATCCGCCGTTTCCGGCGCCCCGCGGCGACGGCTGCGATTCACTGCCCGAAGTTGTGAATCGGGGCACCAGTCGTGGGCGAGCTAATCCGACCCGCGGTCGCCACTACGCCGCGATAGGGTTGCTTTCCGTCGGCACCTGAGGGAGGTATGTGGGCGACCATCTCGCACCCGAGGAACGCCCACCATGACCGCTCAACCCCTCCCGGCCCTGACCAGCGGCGATCCGTCGGCCTGGGACCAGGCCCTCTACGCCTTCCTGGTCGAGAAGGGCAACCGCTCAGGTTCCCGACGAACCGTCGAGTCCTACAGCCGGATGCTCTGGCCGTTCTTCGCCAACCTCGGCAAGACACCCGACCGGGTGAGGCCAGCCGATGTCCTCGCCTGGGTTCACGGCATCGGCAAGTCGGGCCGGACACCCTCAGCCACCACTGTCGGCGCCAGGATCGCCTGCTTGAGCAGCTTCTATCGCTTCCTCATCCGGATGGGCCTGGTGGTGAGCAACCCCTGCGATGCGGTTGAACGACCCAGGGCCGTCCAGTCGGTTGCCCGCGGATACAGTGCCGACGAGGTGCGCAAGCTCCTATCGGTGGTGCCGGACACCGTGGCCGGAAGGCGCGACCGGGCCATGCTGCTGACCCTGGTCCTCACCGGCCGCAGGCGGGCCGAGGTGGTCGGCTTGAAGGCCGGAGACCTCAGCCTCGAGGGCGAGACCTGCTTCTACTCATACCGGGGCAAGGGCGGCAAGCGAGGCCGACGGGAACTCCCCCACCCTGCCTACGAGGCCATCTGCACGACCCTCGCCGATGCCGGGAAGGACCTCGCCACGATGGCTTCGGCGGAGTCGCTCTGGCAGGCCGGGGCACGCCCGGAGGGGGTCACGAGCGGCACGTTCTACGCCCGCTTCCGGCGCTACTTGCGACTCGCCGGTCTGGCACCGACCGGCATCCACGTCCTGCGCCACACCGCCGCGAAGCTCCGGCGAGACGCCGGCGAGTCGATCGAGGAGGTCAGCGCCTTCTTGGACCACTCGAGCCTCGCCGTGACCACCGTCTACCTGCGGCGCCTGGAGGGCCAGGAAGACCAGGCGTGGCGCAACGTGGCCGAGGCGATCGGGGTCTAGATGGGAAGGGCCCCCGTCGCAGAGGGGGTAGGCGGCGGGGGCTCCGAGACCGACGGCCGAAGGGAGTAGGGACGACCGTCGTGCCAGGTAGTCTAGGACGCGGAAATGCGCCCGAGCCCACCTGTTGGGTTACATTTCGGTTCGGGCTCCGCTCTGCGACCGAACTGCATGCCGGACGACGCTCAGCGAGCCGGCGAGGGAGCTGTCGCAGGCGCCCCGACCACCCCGCGACGGTGGCGTGACCTCCCGGCCCCGTCACGTGGCGCTCGACCGGGCCGCATGCTCCCGCCGCCACCGCCGGACCCGGCCGCCACGCCTGCAGCCCGAGTGCCAGCGGTTTGCGGTCTCGCCGAGGCGGCGCGTCCGCAGGATCGGACCGCCGCAGTCCTCGCATCTACCGACGCCGAAGGCGGAGCGATGGCGAACGTGTTCGAGAAGCTCGAGGTAGATGACCTCCAGAACCGATGTCGCGCGCCATCGCACTTCGAAGGCATTGTCATCCGACGAGTCAACCCGGGGCATCGCGAAGTCGATCTGTCGCGTGATGAGATCGGCCAGCAGACACTTCGCCAGAATGACCCAGTCGACTTGGTGGTCGGGTTGCTGCAAAAGCTTCAAGTGGCCGCTGGCGGGCCGAAGACCCTTCCATGCCCGGCCGTAATCTGAATGCATTGGGCGGGGCGGCCCAACCCAGAAGTCAGCCTCCTTGCGGAAGAAGGTCAGCAGCGCCCTCCGGCAGTCCGACCCGCGGCCTTGGGCAATGGCCTCCACCAGATCGAGGGTCCTGAGGAGGTCCCGATGCTCTTCGAGCAGTTGCAGCCAGTAGTCGTACGGTAGGCCGTAGTCGTCGAGGTGGACCCGTTCACTCCACGATTTGCCGGGATGCCAATACCGGCGTTCGACTCTTGGCAAGGCGCCTCGTCCAGGCCCGTGGCCCCAGAAGCTCACCGTCCAAAACGACTCGTGTTCGTGTTCGGCAGGTGGAACGCTCGCAGGGTCGATCCCTAAAGCCAGATAGCGAGCCTCCTCTTTCTCGCGGAGCAGCCCGTCCGCCTCGCCATTCTGAACACCAAACTCACCACCCCAGCCGACACCGACGGGTCCGAAGGTCCGGGTAAACGTGACGAGTTCCCTGACGAGATAGAGGGCATGTTGGCCATCCCACTCCGCTGCCGCGTCTACGCGGAGCTTGGCCTGGTACTCAGCCAGCCTTTCCGCGATGGCCTCCATCGGCAGGCTGGCGAACGTCTCAAGCGCAGAACGACCTCGATCGTCGCGAACCTTGCTCGGTCGCACCTCTGACGGGCTGAGTCGGTAATAGAAGGTCAGACCAACGCTGAAGGCGACTTCCTCGACAGTCCACCAAGCGCCAGGGCCGAATCGCGGCAGGGTGTAACGGGTTCTTTGCGGTTCCATGTCGGTCATAAGAGCTGATTCTGCACGAACATTTGCCTATGCGACTCGAAGGCGCAGAAGCAGACGGAACCGGGCGGTGCCAGGACCGATCGCCAGCGGCCGGCGTGACCCGATGCTGGCCTGGCAAAGGCCCCGCCTCCAGGCCTCCGTGGGCAATGACCCGTCTGGCCGCGAGCCACGATCCCCTCGGCCACCCCTTCGCCGTCGAGCGTCTGGCCCGCGCCCGAGCAGAATGGCTGGTCGTCGAGCGTCAGGGCCGGCGCACGAGGGGCGAGCGGTGAGGGCCGTGGCCAAGCCGCCCATCCGCCTGGTACCGGGAAACGGGAACGTTCCGGGTGCCGCCGCCGAGGGCGACGTGGTGAAGCGGCTCGCTCGCTGGCTGGCCGATGTGTCGGCCGAGGCCGCCTGCGCGCCTCTGGCGCCAGCAACGACCCCAACGCCGTTGCTGCCATTCGGGAACCCCAGGGCCGGGGGGTCAGCACGATGAGTGCCCTTGCTGTGGCGGCCGTCGAGAGCGTTCATGTGCCCATGGCTTCCTATCTGGTCTACGTCCGCCGCTCCTACAAGGGGGCGACCGACGCCGACGTGAGCGACGAGGTGCAGGAGGCCGCCTGCCGGGCCCTGCTGCCGGCCGGAGCCAGGGTGAAGGTGATCAGCGACTCAGGCGGCCACAACAGCGGCTACACCGAATCCCGCGACGGCTACCAGGCCCTGCTTCGGGCAGTGGCCGCCGGCGAGGCGGCCGGGATCGCCGTGTACGACCTCTCGCGCATAGCCCGCAACACCCGGCTCATGCTCGACCTGCATCACGAGCTCGAACGTCGCCAGATACCGCTGCTTGTCTCCAACCTGCCGGGAGCCCGCTTCGACGGCGCCACCGGGCGCTATCTCTTCGGGCAGTTGTGCATGGCTGCCCAGCTGCAGCGCGATCTGGACTCCGAGCGCATGAGCGGCATCCAGCGCCATCTCTTCGAGGACGGTCGCCATCGTGGTCACGATCCCATTGGGTACCGGAGTCGCCACGATGAGGCGGGCAACCTCGCCCATCCCCGAGAACTCAAGGTGGTGCCAGACGAGGCCGAAATCGTGCGCCGGGTCTGGACCGAGTTGGAGGGCCACTCGCTCGATGAGGTCGCCGGGATCTTCAACGCCGAAGGTGTACCCGCCCGAGGAGCGCTCTGGACCCGCGACGCGGTCAAGGACATCTACCGCCGCGGCCGGCTCTATCTGGGCTACGTCGTGGAAAAGCGTGGTCGAGACGAGAGACCCGGGCGCCACGAGCCGATCATCTCCGAAGCCCAGTACCGCCGCACTCTGGCAGCCGTCGCCGCAAGAACCAGGGTCGGCAACAAGCCCGCTCCCTTCCGCAGCTACGCCCTGCGCGGCCTGGTCTACTGCGCCTGCGGGACGCGAATGCGCGGTGAGGCCCACCTTCAGCGAGGCAACGAGATCCGCTACTACCGCTGTCCGACCCTGGGCTGCCACTCTCGGCGCTGCCCGGCCGACATGCTCGAGGGCAGGGTGATGTCCAAAATCGCTTCGGCCGTCCTGCCCGATCCTCTGATCGAGAAGGCCCGGGCCGAGCTTCGCGGGCGACTCGAGACCCCGGGAACGATTGCGGCCGGCCGCCAGCGAGCGAGGCTTCAGACCCGGCTGGAGCAGCTTCGAAAGCAGCACGGCTGGGGCGACATCAGCGACCGCGATTACCAGTCTGAGCGCGACGCGGTTCAGGCGGCTCTGGCCCAGTTGCCCGACGGGGATCGGATCCGAACCTTCGATGCCTATCGAGCACGTCTTCTGGCATTGCCTGCGGCCATCGCTGCGGCCTCACCGGCGCGGCAGGAGGAACTATGCCGCATCGTCGTCGAGCGGGTCGTGGTGAACGACCGGAACGTGGAGGACATCGTGTGGACGCCGCCGGCAAGACCGTTCTTCGAAAAACAGCGGGAGTGCCCCCAAGGGGGCTTGGGGACCCGCCTGCTGTTAAGTGACGACGACCTGGCGTGGTACGCGGCATGAGTGGCTCCTCGATCAGAGAAGGCTCGGAGGCAGACCATGCCGGCGGCTGATCGTGAGCGTTCTCGGTTCTACTCGACCCGCCCGCGGCGTGTCCCACCTGAGTTCTGCACCGACGAGCTGCTCGAGTCGTGCAGCCTTACGGCCGCCCTGCTGATGTACCGCCTCATCTCCCAGGCGGACGACCAGGGGCGGCTCCCGGGCAGCCCCAAGAGCGTCCGGGCGACGTGCTTTCCCATGCGCTCCGAGATCACCGAACGCAAGGTCGGCGCTGCCATCAGCGAACTCGTCGGGGCTGGCTTCGTTCTGAGCTACGAGGTGGACGGCCGGACCTACCTCCAGATCGACCACTGGACCGATCTTCAGGGTCGCTGGGGACGCCGGGCATACCCGAGCCGCTATCCAGCAGCGGCAGGCTGGAGCGGCGACTGGGTGAACGTGAAGACCGACGACGTAGAGGAGCACGACGAGCGCACGCCAGGCGCAAGCGAAATGCGCGCAGTTGACGCGCAGGGCACGCGCAATGTGCGCGCCCCTATCACGGTCCCTCTCCCGTTCTCTCTCCCTTTCCCCTCCCCCGGTCTTTCTTCTTCCGCTCCGCGCGGGAGGGGTTGGGAGTCCACCGGTGAGGTCCTGGGAGCCATGGCACGACGCGCCGACCCTCAAGGAGGACGAACGGCTAGCCAGACCGCGATTCAACGGAGGTCAGATCGATGACGAGTATGGCGATGACGATCGAGCAGGTCCCGATCGACCAGCTCTGCCCTGACCCGGCCAACCCGAGGCGGATCAGCGACGAGGAACTCGACTCCCTGGAGCGGAGCATCCGAGAGTTCGGCTTCGTCCAGCCGGTCCTGGCTCGGAAGGATGACAGCACCGTAATCGGCGGCCATCAGCGCCTCCTGGCCGCGCGAAGGCTCGGCCTGACCACGGTCCCGGTCACGTTCCTGGATATCTCGGTCGAGCAGGCACGTTTGCTCAACCTCGCCCTCAATCGGATCTCGGGTTCCTGGGACGACGCCCTCCTCGCCCGGCTGCTGGCGGATCTCCAGGCGACGCCCGACATCGACCTGACTCTGTCTGGCTTCGGCGAGGACGAGATCGCCGATCTGCTGCGTTCCCTGGAGACTCGCGAGAAGCGCGAGCGAGTCGAGAGCTTCGATCTAGATGAGGCTGTAGCGGAGGCGACCCGCGCCCCACGCGCGAAGCTCGGTGATCTGTGGGTCCTGGGCGATCATCGGCTGGCCTGCGGTGACTCCACCGATGCTGCGGCCGTGGCGCGACTGCTCGACGGCGCGCAACCTCGGCTCCTCGCGACCGATCCACCCTACGGGGTCAGCTACGACGCTTCCTGGCGTGACGGGGTGTACAACGCCCTCGGACCCGCGCAGAAGACATACATGCGGATAGATGGCCACCTCGACGCGCAAGACGCCACAACCGCGCCCGGCCGCGCCCAGCGACGCATCCGTGGCGCTCGCAACACCACCATCAGCGGCGACACGCGGGTCGACTGGTCCGAGGCCTTCGAACTCGTGCCCTCCCTCGCCGTCGGCTACGTCTGGCATGCCGGCGTCCATGCCGCCGAGGTAGCGGCGGGATTGGAGCGGATCGGCTTTGAGATCGTGGCCCAGGTGATCTGGGACAAGGGTCTCTTCGCCATGGGTCGCTCCTGGTATCACTGGAGCCACGAGCCCTGCTGGGTGGTGCGGAAGAAGGGCGCCAAGGTCCGCTTCCTCGGATCACGGGATCAGGCCACGATCTGGCGCGCTCCGTCCCCCAAGATGATCATGGCCGGCTCGGCCGAGCCCCGACTCGACCACCCGACTCAGAAGCCTCTGGTCCTGTTCGAGACCCCGATCCGTAACCACCTGCGGCCGGGCGAAGCTCTCTACGAACCCTTCTGCGGCTCAGGGACGGCGCTGATCGCCGCCGAACGCACGGGCACCCGCGCCTTCGCCATGGAGATCGACCCGGTCTACATGGAGGTTGCCCTGCGACGTTGGGAACGCTTCGCCGGCCTGAGCGCGGAGCGGATCGATGGCTAGGACGACGCGGCAGGTTTCGCCGTCGGCCGCCACGGGCGCCCGTGTGGGGCGCACCCGGTCAGGCTCGGCCGATGCGCCAACCCGCCGGCGCCGCGACGCACGGGCCGAACTTGTCCGCGGGCTCGACGGCGTCTTCGAGAAGACGCCTCAGCTGACGGGTCGACATCAGGACATCCAGTCGGCGGTCCGCTACCTGGAGAGCGGGCGTGGGTTCAAGCCACTACCTCCACCGGCGAACAGCGCCGACCAGCGAAAGCTCGCCGAGGCTCAGGCGGACGAGATGGCTGGAGTCGTCAGGACGGTGCTCGACGGGCTCAACCTGTCAGACGCCGACTGGGAGAGAGGCATCGATCTCGCGATCGAGGCCCTTCGGGCCGCCTCGACTAGTGGCTGGGAGCCGCTGTGAGACCAGCGCACGATGGCGAGATCGTGACTTTCGCTACCACCCCTACCAACTGTGTTTTCGCTACCACTGGTAGGCAATGGTAGGCCGGGCGTGCACCTACGTGATGGCCGATGGCCGGGCGTGTCGGGCTACTCCGATGCGAGGAGAGCCCTTCTGCTTCTGGCACTCGACCGAGACGGCTGACGAACTGGCCGACGCCCAACGGATGGGCAGGCTCCACCGGCGCAAGAAGCGCACGGTGGCGGCCATCTACGGCTTCGGCGGTCTGCGCACCATTGAGGACAATCAAGCCCTCCTCGAAACGATCGCGATCGAGACCATGGCCCTCGACAACTCGATCGCCCGCAACCGCGCCCTCAACGCGATGCTCGCCACAGGGATCAGGCTCGTCGAGATAGGTGAGTTTGAAGCCCGCCTCGAAGCTCTCGAGTCAGCCGCCGGCAGGCGGACCGACTCCGAGGAGGATGCTGCCTTCCCCGAGGAGAACCGCAATGACTCTAAAGCGACGCCTCGACGCGGTTGA
>Ga0182027_10009652_pt1 | contig 13823 bp, 6 predicted proteins | sample 712E1DmetaG_FD_121300 | JGI IMG/M metagenome (GOLD analysis project Ga0182027, IMG submission 121300) | Permafrost microbial communities from Stordalen Mire, Sweden - 712E1D metaG (Illumina Assembly) | ecosystem: Environmental > Terrestrial > Soil > Wetlands > Permafrost | place: Sweden...
ATCATGTGCACCGGGATGCGGATGGTCCGCGCCTGGTCGGCGATGCTGCGGGTGATGGCCTGCCGGATCCACCACGTGGCGTAGGTGGAAAATTTGTAGCCGCGGCGGTATTCGAATTTTTCCACGGCCTTCATCAGACCCATGTTGCCCTCCTGGATCAGGTCGAGGAACGACAACCCGCGGTTGGTGTATTTTTTGGCGATGGAAATGACGAGGCGCAGGTTGGCCTCGACCATTTCAGTTTTGGCCTGAAGCGCCTTGGTGGAAAATTCGCGCAGGCGGTCAAAGGTTACGAGGTAATCCGCATGCGGCATCCGGACAAATTCCTCAAGCGCCCTGATTTTTTGCCGTTCGGCTTCGACGAGGTGCCGTTGGGCGCTGGATTCGCGTTGCGCCTCGGCATCAGCCAGCGCGCGCAGGCTGTATTGCAATTTGTCGTGGATGTTTTCGGCGACGAGCGCCATTTCCTCGATCACCTTGTGTTTGCAGCAGTATTTGGGAAACGCCCGTTGCAGTTTTTGATCCACCCGTTTGAACGCCGCCAGCGCACGGGTCGCTTTGGACTTGTTATTCGCGTTCCGCCACGCGGTGTATTGTTCATCCACTTCCCGGTCAATTTCCCGAATCTGCGCCACCAGCCGGTGCAGCGCGCGCAAATGCCCGTTGCGATTGTCCACTTTCTTGTCGAGAATGACCCGGTCGAACCGTTCCCGGGGCGGTTCGACGAGGAGTTTTTCCGCCAGCGCGATGTGTTCCTTGCCGGCGAAACCAAGGCTGTAAACGATTTTGCGGACCTCGTTTTCGGCGGCTTCGATGCGTTTGGAAATCTCCACTTCCTGTTCGCGCGTCAGCAACGCCACCTGGCCCATCTGCTTGAGATACATCCGCACCGGATCGTCGAGAATGTCCAGCCGCGTGGTGTCTTCCTCCTCGGCTTCGGGGGTCTTGACGCGGTCCACCTCCGCCTGATCCACGATTTCAATGTCGAGGCTGCGGAGTTTGACGAAAATCAGGTCCAGCTTTTCCGGCTCAATCGTATTGTCCGGCAGCGCATCGCTGATGTCATTGTAAGTCAGATGCCCCTGTTCCTGCGCCAGACGGACCAGCTCCTTGATTTTTTCCGAGAGCTCGGTGTCGGAATCCGTTGGCAGCGAACCGTTGAGCGATGGGGCGGCAGCCGGAGTGGAGGTCTTGTCCGGGGACACCGCGCCGTCGCGCCTTCCTTTCTTCGGGGACGAATCCACCCCGGGTTTGCGAACCTTCGATTTTGACATACGCATTCAGTCCTCCCGGTTCAGCGCCGAAAGGGCGCGAAAATATGGAAAGTCCGTTTCCACTCGTCAAGCGGGCAAATGTTTTTTTTGCAACCGCGATTGAAACCTTGTGGCGGCATAAATTTCATGCGTTGGGGGCGATGTAAATTTCGCGTTTTTTCAAATGTTCCAGGATCATTTCCACCGTGCGGTCAATCGCGCCCAGGTTTTCGCGGACCACCCGTTGCGCGTTGCGCCCCATCTCCGCGCGGCGGTTTTCGTCGGCCAGCAATCCGGCAATGGCGTGCTCCAGTCCTTCCGGGTCGCGCACCTGGATCGCGCCGTTCTGCGCGACAAAATTCCGCGTGATGTCCGCAAAGTTTTGCATGTTGGGTCCCAAAACCATCGCCTTGCCGAGCGTGCCCGGTTCAATTGGATTTTGTCCTCCCATGGCCGTAATGCTTTTACCGACGAACACCACTGTCGCACAGGGATAGAAAAACCGCAACTCGCCGGTGGTATTGACCAGCAAACAATCCACCTCGCCTTCGCGAAACTGCGTGTTCGTATAAATCTCGTTGCGGCAGACAAATTTGACGGCGCGCTCCTGCAACTGGCGTCCGATCTCCTTGGCGCGCTCGAAATGCCGCGGGACCAGCACGAGAAACAGCCTGGGAAACCGCGCGCGCAGCCGTTGCGCAATCTCCGCCAGAAGCACTTCCTCGCCGGCGTGGGTGCTGCCGCCAATCAAAATCGGCGCGTCCGGCGGCACGCCCAGTTGCCGCAGCATGGCCGGCACGTCGAGGGTGCGGCGTTCATCCAGTTTGGCCGCGTCGAATTTCAGGTTGCCCACGACGTGGATGGCCTCGGGCCGGCAGCCGACTTCCCGCAGGCGCGCGGCGTCGTCTTCATTTTGCGCGCCGACACCGGCAAACGATGCAAACAGCGGCCGGAACAGGAAACCAAACCGCCGGTAACCCCGGTACGAGCGGTCGGACAGCCGCGCATTGGCCAGAAAAAGCGGGACGCCGAGGGCGTTGGCGCGCCAGATGAAATTGGGCCAGATTTCCGCCTCCACCAGCACGATGGCTTTCGGGTTGATGACGGCCAGCGCGCGGCTGACCCATTTCCGCCGGTCAATCGGGTAGTAAATTTTGCTGATGTGCGTGGGCAGCCGGCTGCGTAATTCGCTCATGCCGGTGGTCGTGGTGGTGGACACCACGATTTTGATGTTGGGCACGTGCGGTTCGAGGGCGTGGATGAGCTGGGTGCATAAATTGACTTCGCCGACGCTGACGGCGTGGATCCAAACGATGTGGCGGTTGGTCAGCGCCTGTTTAAGTCCCGCATGGAAATGCCCGAGGCGCTCGCGAAAACCGGGACGCCAGTTGCCGCGCCGCCGCATCCGCCAAAAGTAATAGGGCGACGACAACACAAAAAAAATATTGAACAAAATGTTATAAAGTGTGCGCACTCAAAATCCCGGAGTTTTACGGCTTCACTTTCCCGCAATCAGCCACCCGATGCAAAGAAAATGTTTCAAGCCGGCGACTTTTTCAATGGCGAAGGAAAATCAACCGGCCAGCCGGCAAAATTGGCAGCGGGACGAGTGGCGCGAAATTGAAAATGAACACGGGAAAGCGGCGGCGGGTGAGGCCGGGTCAAACATCAACGACCCGGATTTGCCCGCGCCCGGCCGGTGGACCGCCGGTTCGCCCGGCTGGCGCGAGTCAAATTTGCTTGTTCCCCGGCGGCTGATTTGTTCCATTGCCGCCCATGACGCAACCGTCCGCCGCGCTGCCGCCTGTCCGGCCCCGACTTTTCCAGCGGCATTGGACCTGGTGGTTCCTGGTGCTGGTGCTGGTGCTGGTCGCCGCCGTCCGGCTTCGGCTGCTGAATTTCCCGCTCGAACGTGACGAAGGCGAATACGCCTATGCCGGCCAGCTCATGCTCCAGGGCATCCCGCCCTATCAACTCGCCTATAACATGAAGTTTCCCGGCACCTATGCGGCCTATGCGGTCATCATGGCGCTGTTCGGCCAGACTCCGGCCGGCATTCATTTCGGTGTGTTATGCCTGACCACGTTGACCGCGTTGATGCTTTTCTGGCTGGGCAAACAAATTCTCGATGGGACGGCGGGGATGGTCGCCGCCACTTTTTATGCCGTCATGGCGGCCAGCCCTTCGATGCTGGGCCTGGCCGGACACGCCACCCATTTCGCGGCTTTCTTTGCCACCGCCGGTTTGTGTGTGATGTGGAGAACGCGACCGAACGGACATGGGCTGATGGTCATGACCGCCGGACTCCTTTTCGGCGCGGCTATTTTGATGAAACAACCTGCTGCGCTGATTGCCTTGTGGGCGGCAATGGCCTTCGCCGTCACCCGCTTTCGCAAAACTGAAACACCCATTGGCAAACGGCTTGGAGCAGTCGCGGCGTTTGGCGCGGGAATAATTTTGCCGTTCGCTTTGTGTTGTTTGGTTCTTTGGCGGGCCGGGGTTTTTGAGAAATTCTGGTTTTGGACGATTGACTACGCACGCCAGTACGCTTCCATCGTGCCGATTACGGAATCGCCAAGATTCTTCCGGGCGGGTGTCGGCCGGGTGATCGCCGCAAATTATTCGCTGTGGCTGATTGCCGCTGGCGGACTGGTGTTGATCTGGTTTGATAAAAGATTGCAAAAAAATCGCGTCTGGCTTTTGGGTTTCAGTCTGGCCTCGGCCTTGAGCGTCTGCCCCGGTTTTTATTTTCGAAAACATTATTTTCTTTTAATGCTGCCCGCATTGGCCTTGCTGGCTGGCTGTGCCGTCAGCGGGCTGCGCCGGCTTTGGAATGAAAAAAGCCGCCCTTCCCAACTGGGGGATTGGCCGGTTTGGGGTTACGGTCTCATGATTGCGGTGACAGTGCTGGTCAACCGCGACATCTGGTTTGTGCAAGATGTCAAAACACAGGTCTCACGCACCATTTATGGCGCCGACCCATTTCCCGAAGCGCAACTCGTCGCCTCCTATATCCGCGTCAATTCGCCGCCGTCCGCGCCCCTGGCTGTGCTCGGCTCGGAACCGGAAATTTATTTTCTTTCCCACCGTCATTCCGTGACCGGGTATATCTACACCTACGGAATGATGGAGCCCCAGCCGTTTGCCCGGCGAATGCAGGAAGAGATGATTCACGACATCGAGACCACCCAGCCGGGCTTCATTGTTTTTGTGGACGCCCCCATGTCGTGGTTTCGGCAGCCCGATTCGGACCTGAGAATTTTAGACTGGTGGAAATCCTACCAGACCAACTACACCCTGGTGGCCATATCCGACGTAATTTCGCCAACGGAAACAATAAATGCCTGGGGCGCGGATGTGGTGAAACGTTATGGCGGGGCCCGTGGCAGTGCTCTGGAAGTCTATCAGCGCGTGACCGATTCGCCCGCCCCCCGGTCCAATCCCGGCGCGGCGAAATAATTTTGACATCATGACTGCGTCTGTTACCAGCTCCATTTTGCGCAAGGCGTGCTGGATCGTGGCCCTGGCGCTCACCGGGGCGTCGGTTCTTCTGCATTTTTTTTCCCTCACTGAAGCGGGCGGCCTGTGGCGCGATGAAATTGCCATTGCCAATATCGCGACATTGCCCTCCTGGGCGGAGACTTTCCGGGCACTGCCGCACGATCATTGTCCGATTGTGTTTCCCGCGGTGGTGCGGGTTTGGACGGCATTGGGGTTGGCGCAAACCAACACCGGCATGCGGATTCTGGGACTGGGCCTCGGGTTGTTTTTGATGGCGTCCTTTTGGGCCACCAGCCGGATGATGGGCCGGGAACCGCCGCTGCTTTTCCTGTCGCTGGTCGCGGTGAATCCCATCGTGATCCGTTATGGCGACTCGATTCGCGGTTACGCATTGGGCATAGCCTTTATCGTGCTGGCGATGGGCCTGATCTGGCGCTTTATCGAAGCGCCGAGTGCGCGGCGCGGATGGCTGGCCGGCCTGGGCGCCGTGGTGAGTGTGCAGACGCTTTATCAAAACGCATTTTTTCTGCTGGCCATTTGCGTCGCGGGCGCGGTCGTGTGCCTCCGCCAGCGCCGGCCAGCCAAAGCCCTGGGCGTTTTGGGCATCGGGTTCGTCGCGGCGCTTTCTCTGTTGCCTTATGTTCAGCCGGTGCTCCAGTCGCAGAGTTGGTGGCTGGTGAACCAAACCGGCACCGGTTTGACCATCGCCTGGCATCACCTCGCCAGACTCACCGGCATGTTTCTCAGCGTGTGGATAATTATCGTGGTCTTCGCCGCGGCTTTTGGCATCGGCCGGGCGATTTTGGGGACACGACAGGAAAAGGTATGTGACCAGCCGGATTTACCGCTGTTTGGTGGAGTGGCCTTGGTGCTCGGACTGATTGGCTTTTGGGTGTTTCTCAAATTGACCGGGTTGCCCACCCAGATTTGGTATTATATTCCGGGGTTGTGTTTCGCAATGGCCTGTTGCGATGCCATTGCGTCGCGAGTGCATCCGGTCGTCGGAATAGGAGTGCTGGCCATAGCTGTCACTGCGCTCATTGTCTCCACGTCGGCCTATACTGCCTTGCGGTGGCGGCAAACCAACGGTGACTTGCTGGCCGCACAGGTTGCCAGGAACGCCGACGCCAACGATCTGATTGTCGTTCACCCGTGGTATTTCGGTCTGACGTACGGTTACTATTATCGGGGCGCCGCGAAATGGACAACGCTTCCTCCGATTGCAGATTATCGGTTTCATCGTTATGACTTGATCAAGGAACAACTGGCGACGACCAATGCCATCGCCCCCGTGATGGCGCAGGTGGAGGCCGTGCTCCGCTCCGGACATCGCATCTGGATCGTGGGCGTACTTTCCGCGCCGCCGGCCGGCGCACCGGTTCCTCGCGATCCACCAGTTGCCCCCCATGGACCGCTGGGCTGGTCGGACGATCCCTACACCGAAGCTTGGGGCAATGAACTCGGCTATTTCCTCGTGCAGCACATCACCAACGCCACGTTGTTCGTCAATCCTTTCACCAATGCCATTCCCATCAGTCCCATGGAAAGAATGACACTGGTGGTCGCCAGCGGCTGGCAGGTTTCCAGCCCGACAAATTCTCCGGCGGCAGTCAATCCACCGTAAAAGCTGCATGAACAAAACCAACAGTAATTCCAAGCTGAACTGGCTGTTCTTTGCGGTGCTGGTCGCCGGAATCGCGGCGAGGCTGCTGGTGGCAACCTGCGGCCATGATTACGACATGGATTCCTGGCAGCTCATGGCGAAACTGGCTGACCACGGAGACAATGTTTATGCCAGCACGGAACGATATAACTTTGCCCCGGGTTGGTTCCATATCCTGCACGCCTTGAACCTGCTGGCCGGACACAACCCGACCGCCTTTCGCTACCTCGTGGCCGGTTTCCTCAGCCTGGCGGATGCAGGGATTTTTTTCATTTTGTGGCGCCGGTTTGGAATGCTGGCGGCCGGCTGGTTCTTTCTCAACCCCATCTCGATCATCATCACCGGCTACCAGTGCAATTTTGACAACCTGGCAATTTTATTGGGCTTGGTGGCGGTGTTGTTGATGGGAGACGAATTTGACCAGCCCCTCGGCCGGCGAAAGCTTTTGGGATTGTTTGTTCTGGGCCTGTCGCTGGTGATCAAACACGTGTTTTTTGCCTTTCCCTTCTGGCTGGCGGTCAAGCAAAAGGGGATGCGGCAAAAGCTGGTGGTGATTTTGATGCCTGTTTCCATGTTCGCCTTGAGTTTCGTTCCCTACTGGCACATCGGCAGCCAGGGAATCATTCAAAATGTGTTCCTGTACCGGTCCGCCACCACCGAATTCTTCTACCGCATGTTCGTACCGATGGGCGTGCAGTATATGTTTAACAGCCAGATGGTGTGGTTTTTCCTGCTGGTCATCTTTGCCTTTATCTACCGGCAAAAGAACACCGTTGAATTCCTGCTGCTCTACACCTGCGTGCTGGTGGCCGCATCGCCGGCAAACATCAATGAATATCTGGCCATCCCCGGCCCCTTTGTGGCCACGCACTTGAACCCGTTCACCATCCTGTACACGGCCGTCGGCACTTTGCATCTGCTCGTGGACGTCAATGGCCTTCATCTGACCGGCTTGTCCCAGACAATTTGTATTGATATCGCCATCTACCTGTTGTGCCTTGGGCTGGTTTGGGTCACCTGGCGCCAGAATATCATGGCCTGGTTTAAGCGGTTGCTGGAAAGATGCATCTTGGAAGTGAGAAATCAACTGGGTCGCAAATAAGAAGCGCCCTCCCGGCCGGGCACGACTTGACGTGGCCGCTTTTCACTGCAACCTTCCTTTTGCTTGGCGCAAAACGCGGCAGCGTCGGCGACAAGCAGCTTGTTCGCTGACATCTCGAAAGCTCCCGCGGTGCAATCCCTGGCACGGCGCGTGGAGCATGGCGGAGTGTTGACTTGTGCCGGTGTCAGCCAGGCGGCGCAGCCATTTGTTGCGGCCTTGCTCCGGGAAATTTTACCGCTGCGCCCGATGGTCGTCGTCACCGACAACCTCAAAACGCAGGAAAGCTTTCAGCAGGACCTGGAAACCTGGCTCTCGTCTGGTCGAGCGTCGAGCGTCGGGCGTCGGGGGCAAAACGGTCCCGGCTCTCGACCTTCGACCTTCGACCTTCGACCGTTTTTCTACCCCGCCTGGGAAGTTCTTCCGCACGCAGGCAGACTCCCCCATGCCGACACCATCAGCGACCGGTTGCAAACTCTGGTTGCCCTGTCACTTGACGCGACACGCAACCCGCAACCCGCGTCGGCCCTCGTCGTAACCAGCGTGGCTGCCCTCCTCCAGCGCACCTTCACTCGCGATGAGCTTCGCCAACGTATCCGTGCGCTTTCGCGAGGCGACAAGATCAATCCCCTCGACTTGATCGAATGGCTTGAAGAGCAGGCCTACGAACCGGAGGCGCAGGTCACGCAGAAAGGTGACATCGCCCTGCGCGGCGGCATTCTCGACGTTTGGCCGCTGACCAGCCCGTGGCCGGTGCGATTGGAATTTTTTGGTGACGAGCTCGAATCGCTCCGCCATTTCGATCCGCTCACGCAAATTTCGCGCGAAGAAATCACCGCCATCGCCATTCCACCCGGCGGCGAACTCGGTCTTCTGAAGCAGTGGCAGGTGACCAGTGACAAGTGGCGCGAAGCTGGCGCGGCGCCGACTGGCGAAAATCCTGTCACTCGCCACCCGCCACCCGCCACCTTGTTGGATTACCTCCCGCGCGAAACCATTTTTCTCCTCTGCGAGCCGGAACAACTCGCCGTCCGTGCTGACGAATACGCGCAGGAAATCCCTGAAAACGATCCATTTTTCATCCCTTGGACTGATTTCCTCGCCCAACTCGACCAACGCGGCATGACCCGGATCGGCTTGGGCGAGGCGGACGTCCCGGGAGCGCCGGTCTCCGACGCGGCCCGGACACCGGCAACGGGTGACGGGCACGCCGAATCGGAGTTCAGCGCTCCCCGGTTTGCTTCGCTCGACACGTATCGTCCCCTGGCCGGGCGCATGCCGGAACTGCAAATCGCCGAGGCGCAGCGCCGTGAATTTTTCAACCAGCTCCACCGCTGGCTGCGCCAGGACTATGCGGTTCATGTCTTCTGCAACAACGATGGCGAGCGCCAGCGATTTGAGGAGATCTGGGCGGAACTCGTAGGACAGGCTTCCAGCCTGTCTCCATCTGAAAAAGTTCCTGGAAAAGGAATAAGAGACAGGCGGGACGCCTGTCCTACGCTTCACCTCGGCACGCTCTCGCGCGGGTTCCTGTGGGATGAGGCAAAGCTGGTCGTTGTCACCGACGCCGAAATTTTCGGGCGCTACAAGATCCAGCGGCCGCGCCGGTTGAAATCCCCGCACGCGCTGGCCACCCGTTCCGCCCTCGACATTGATTTCACCGAACTGGAGGAAGGCGATCTGGTCGTCCATCTCCAATACGGCATCGGAAGATTTCTTGGTCTGAAAAATCTTCCGGCGACGGGCGGACGCAATCTCTCAACCTTCAACCCTCAATCCTCAACCGGCACGGAGTGCCTCGTCATCGAATATGCGCCCGCCCATCCCGGCGACGAGCCGCCGAAACTTTACGTGCCCGTCACCGAGGCGCACCTCGTCGGCAAATACGTCGGCGCGGGCAAGGCGCATCCGCCGCTGAACACGCTCGGCGGCACGCGCTGGCAAAAGGCGAAGGAACAGGCCGAACACGCCGTTCGCGATGTCGCCGCCGAATTGTTGCAAATCCAGGCGGTGCGCGAATCGCAGCCCGGCCATGCCTTCCCGGCGGACGTGCCGTGGCAACGCGAGTTCGAGGGCGCGTTTATTTTTGAGGAAACACCGGACCAGCTCCGGGCCATCGGCGAAACGAAGTCCGACATGGAACGCGCCAAGCCGATGGACCGTTTGATTTGCGGCGACGTCGGCTTCGGCAAGACGGAAGTCGCCATTCGCGCCGCGTTCAAGGCCGTGATGGGCGGCAAACAGGTGGCCGTGCTGGTGCCCACGACCGTTCTGGCGCAGCAACATTTCAACACCTTCCGCGAGCGCATGGCGGATTATCCGGTTCGCATCGAACTGCTCTCGCGTTTCCGCACGCACCGCCAGCAACAGTGCGTTGTGAAGGATCTGGCCAGCGGCGCGGTGGACATCGTCATCGGCACGCACCGATTGATTCAAAGCGACATCGTGTTCAAGGAACTGGGCTTGGTGGTGATTGACGAGGAGCAACGCTTCGGCGTTTTGCACAAGGAAAAATTCAAGCGGCTGCGGACGCTTGTGGACGTGCTGACGCTTAGCGCCACGCCGATTCCGCGCACCCTTTACCTCGCGCTCACCGGCGCGCGCGACATGAGCACCATCCAGACGCCGCCGCATGACCGCCTGCCGGTCGAGACCATCGTGGTGCCATACGACGAACGCGTCATGCGCGACGCCATCCAGCGCGAGTTGAACCGCGGCGGGCAGGTTTTCTTTTTGCACAACCGCGTGATGACCATCGAAACCATGCGGTCGAAATTACAGACGCTGGCGCCCCACGCGCGCATCGTCGTCGGCCACGGCCAGATGGAATCGGACGAACTCGAGGAAGTGATGACAAAGTTCGTCAACGGGGAGGCGGACGTGCTGCTTTCGACGACCATCATCGAAAGCGGCCTCGATATTCCAAACGCGAACACAATCATCATTGACCGCGCCGACCGCTTCGGTTTGAGCGACCTTTATCAGTTGCGCGGGCGCGTCGGGCGTTACAAGCATCAGGCCTATGCCTATCTGCTGTTGCCGCGCCACGCGAGTCTGCTCACCGACGTGCGCAAACGCATCAGCGCCATCCGGCAATACTCCACCCTCGGCAGCGGTTTCAAAATCGCCATGCGCGATTTGGAAATCCGCGGCGCGGGCAATCTGCTGGGCTCGGAGCAAAGCGGCCACATCACCGCCGTCGGCTTCGAGCTATATTGCCAGTTGCTCAAGCAAAGCGTCGCGGCCTTGAAAGGCGAAAAGGTGAAACCGCGCGTGGGAGTTGCCGTGAAATTGGATTTCTTGGATCAGTCAGCAGTCAGTAGTCAGTCGTCCGTAGCTGCTGACTACGAACCATTGACTACTGACAAATCTGCTTCCCTTCCTCACCACTACGTCACCGAGCCGCAGCACCGCATCGAAATTTACCGCAAGCTGGCACAGGCGACGGACAAGGCTGCGCTCGAAAGTCTGACCCGCGAACTGCGCGACCGCTTTGGCCCGCTGCCAGCGGCGGTGGAATTGCTGCTGCAAGTGGCCGAACTCAAAATCCTTGCCAGCGAAAAGGCCGTGACGATTATCGAGGTCAAGGAGGACAAGCTGATGCTTACGCGTCAAGATGACTTCATCACTCTCGGCGGAAAATTTCCGCGACTCACCAGGAAGGAGGCGAAGGCGCGGTTGAAGGAGATCAAAAAGCTGTTGCTGGCGATTTGAAATTCAGCATTGTTTTTCACATCGCGGGCGGGCAGTTATTACTTTGTTTTTGGGGTATAGCGCTGGCAGCGCTTGTCTCGAATGCTTCGACTGACCGGTTGTGCGTATAAAAAACAAGAATCTATGGCGGAACCGATCATTGCGGCAAAGATGCCTCTGAAAAAATTGGCCAAGGGACCGTATCATGATTGGAACTGTTGTAACAGAGGACTCGACACAATTCCTGTGAAGTTGTTAACTGACGCGTGACAGTTCATCGAGCCAATTTCAAAACCATGTCCTTGACGCGATTGCCGAAGCTGGGGGCAGAAACCGCTGTGGCATTGGCTGGCACTGCGTTCTCGGCGATGTTACTGGTTCTAACCGCAATGTACGCGGGACCTCTGTGGCGCGATGAGACCAACACACTCAACGTGGCGCAGATGCCGTCGCTGAAGGAGTTATGGAACAACATGCCATTCGAGTCGCTTCCACCTCTCTGGCCGTTGCTTCTGCACGGGTGCGGCTTTCTAGGCCTGGCGGATAGTGACGCGAGCATCCGCGTCTTGGGACTGTACGTGGGTTTTTTCTTCCTCGCTTTGCTGTGGTTGTGCTCGCGTTGGACTGGGGGTCGCGCACCGATCCTGAGCATTGGACTGCTGGGCAGTCTGCCAGCGTTTGTCTTCATCGTGGGAGCGAACCGGGCTTATGGTCTGGCGAATTGTCTGCTGGTGCTCAGTTTCGGAATGATCTGGCGAATGGTGGAGTTTCCGTCAAGGTCGCGGGTTCTTTTGGCAGGTCTCGCCTGCATTCTTTTCGCACATTGCATTTATTATGACGTGGTGTTCCTGTGCGCGATGCTGGCTGGCGCAGCCATGGTGGTGATTCGACGACGGCAGTGGAAGACGCTGGGGGCACTGGCGGGGATCGGTGCCGTGTCCGGCGCATCCATGATGATATGCTTGCCCATCATCCGCCGGAGTTCGGTTTACTTGCCGATGCTCCAGGAGCCATACTTCAATTTCTCAACCTTGTGGCACAAGCTCGGCGATGCCCTGGCGGCCCGGAGCAGCGCTCAACCCGCCGGACCTAACGGCCCTGAGGTCTGGCTCTGGGTTGCGCTTCTGTTGGGCGGGGCCGTTGTGGCGCTCATGATGCAGCGGACACGCGGGTGTCAGGCACAGAACCAGGAGCCTGTCGCAGCGATCACTGCCCGTGTCCGCGCCGATCTGGCGCTGTTCTGTGTCGTGAGCATGGTTTTCGGAATAGCGGGGTATTTGGCTTTTCTGCTAAGGTTACATTATTTGACGCAGACGTGGTATTACGTCGAAATGCTCAGCCTATGCGCCATTTCGCTCGATGGAATCTTGGGCGCAAACTGGCCCACGCTGCGCCCTTGGGGTTTCCTCCGCATCGGATTCATGGTGGTGATGATGACCTGGGGGGCAGGGTCGGCGTGGGAGGAGGCGCACACTCGCCGGAGCAATATGGATCTGATTGCCGCCGTTCTCGGCAAACACGCCTCAGCGGGGGATCTCATCGTGGTGCAAGGTCCGTGGGAAGGGATCGCATTCGACCGCTATTATCACGGCCAGGCCCATTGGGTGACTGTGCCTCCGATTGACTCACACAAGGTGGGTCGCAGTGACCTGGTATGGGAAAAACTGAACCAACGGGATCCGATGGCTCCGGTGCTGCGTGAGATTACCAATTCCTTGCGCAACGGTAATAGTGTCTGGATTGTAAGACATGTGACAGCCGTGGATCCAAAGCAATTGCCACCGATGCCACCACCACCGCCGGGCCTGCCAACCAAGTGGTGGCTACAGCCGTACCTGGGTTACTGGAGTGCGCAGGTTACGATGCCCCTGCTGGACCATGCCCTGCAAGAACAGGTTTTGGAAATACCTGTGAATGGACCGGTGAGCCGTTTGGAGAACCTTTCAGTGCTGCGGTTCTCGGGCTATAGGTCCAATGCGGACTGACCCAACCTATTGCTTGCCGGGAGTGACAAGGCGTTCGGTGGGGCGCATTGGAAATATGTCAGCATGGCGCAAATCGAACTGCCGGCCGAGTACGGCGGAAATACCGGGTGATCATTGATGAATGGCGCTGGCTGGGTGTGTTTCATTCGGAAGACGCGAACACTTGGACCAACCAGCCTGACAACTTGGTTGTCGAACCCGGCAAAGGCGAGGACGACCAGGTCAAAGGCGGCCACCCGGCCATGGTGGTGAGCAGTGGCCGCGCGTATCTGTTTTCCTTGAGCATAATAAGCGGCCTTACTTCAGCGGCTACACCGCCAAAGGTTATGGCGATTTGAGACCGGGCTTCCTGCTTTAAAAAGAGCGCCTTGGCTGCGGATTCTTTGGAACGGCATTCCCACTTGTGAACTTGTGTGGCCGGTTTTTGGCTTGACTGTTTTAAGCGTTGGTGGCACATGCAAGAAGCCTTCGTCGGAAGGCGCAAACCAGCGGAACTTAAACAATCTAATTCACAACCATCACACAGGATTTAAGAAAAAGCTGGAACGTTTTGTTTAGCCCTGCCACACGGCAGGGATGAAAAAGAAAAACAACCACGTTCCAGCGGTTTCCAAACTGAACCTCCTGCG
>Ga0182027_10009653_pt1 | contig 13822 bp, 13 predicted proteins | sample 712E1DmetaG_FD_121300 | JGI IMG/M metagenome (GOLD analysis project Ga0182027, IMG submission 121300) | Permafrost microbial communities from Stordalen Mire, Sweden - 712E1D metaG (Illumina Assembly) | ecosystem: Environmental > Terrestrial > Soil > Wetlands > Permafrost | place: Sweden...
ACGATACGGAAAATCATGGGCATACGTTAGCCCGACAGGTTAGGGTATAAAAAGGGAACATAAAGAGGCATCATGTCGTACGTAGATAATTATCTGGCAGAAGCAATGACCATAACCGAACAAATTAATCGAGATGATATCGAGAAAATGATTGAGATCATTCTTGATATCCGTCGCAATAATGGCAGGCTCTTCTTTTTAGGTGTTGGTGGAGGGGCGGGAAATGCCAGCCACGCCGTTAATGATTTCAGGAAGATTGCTGGAATCGAGTCTTATTCCCCCTGTGATAATGTCTCCGAGTTGACGGCACGGACTAATGATGACGGCTGGGAAAGTGTCTTTGTCGAATGGTTAAAAGGCAGCCATCTTAATAATAAAGACGCGGTCTTTGTTCTTTCCGTCGGCGGTGGTAATCGGGAGAAAAATGTCAGTGTTAATCTGGTACGGGCTCTGGAATATGCTAAAAAGACAGAAGCTAAAATAATTGGCATTGTCGGCCGGGACGGCGGCTACACCGGTAAAGTGGCAGATGCCTGTGTCATCGTTCCCACCGTAAATGCGGCTACTGTGACGGCGCATTCAGAAGCCTTTCAGGCGGTAATCTGGCATTTGATTGTCTCCGACCCACGAATGAGAATTGCGGAGATGAAATGGGAATCGGTCAAGTGATGTTTGTAAAGTGACGGTGGAATAGGAAAGTAAGATGTCGAAAGCGGGAAATAGGAAATCGTAGTAAATTCAAATCACCTTTTACTCAGAAGGAGAAATTCATGCCGATCTTTTTAGACAGTGGGAATTTAAAAGAAATTGAAAAATACCTGAAAATGGGTATTATTCGGGGTGTGACTACGAACCCCACTATTCTGCTCAAAGATGGTGTTACCGGCGGCATGAAGGGCGTGAGAGCGCGCTCGGTGGAAATTGCCCATCTTATTGATCCGTTGCCCCTTTCTGTGGAGGTAACCACCAATGATCCGCTGCAGATGCGGTCGCAGGCTCAAGAGCTGGCCGCCATGGCCCCGAACATTAATATTAAGATTACGATTCATGGACCGAATGGCGAACTGTGTAACCTGGAAATAATCCACGAATTGGAGGAAGAGCAGAATATTCGCGTTAATGCCACGGCGATGATGAGCGCACAGCAATGCCTTGTGGCAGCGATGGCAGGGGCTACTTACGTCTCACTTTTCGGCGGTAGAGTTGCTAATATGGGTTACAACCCCTGTGAGGAAATCACCAAGCTGCGTAATGTATTGGATAATTTCAATTTAAAAGCAAAAATTATCATTGGTTCGACCCGCGAGGTATTGAATATCATCGAATGGCTGGATGCCGGTGCACATTTTGTCACGGTTGTTCCTAACCTATTGGAAGGCATGATTGTCCATCCTTACAGTAAAGAAACTGTTCGGCAATTTCTGATGGATGCTGATAAGATCGAAACTCGCCTGGATGGGTCATCTCTTTACCCCAACGGGAAAAAATAACAATAAAGGGAAACAGTAATCGCTCCAGCTAAATAAAAGTTAGTTAACCAGGATCATAAAACTTAAATTATAAGGGAGATATAGTTTGAATCGTGTTGTCTTTTTTGACCGCGATGGTGTCATCAATGAACTGGTCTACCATCAGGAGCAGGAAGTCATTGATTCCCCATTTACTCCCGGCCAGTTCAAACTTATTCCCGGTGTTACCGAGGCGTTAAAATCATTACACGACGCCGGTTATCTCACTATTTTAGTCTCCAATCAACCCGGCATTGCTAAAGGGCACATGACCGCAAAAAACTTCGAATTGATAAAACAAAAGATGCGCTCAGAGTTAATAAGCAACGGAGCAGAACTGGATGGGGAGTATTATTGTTTACACCATCCTGATGCTATTGTCGAGAAGTACCGTATGCAATGTGACTGTCGTAAACCTTTGCCTGGGCTCTTATTCAAGGTGGCACTGGAAAAGGACATCGATCTCAAACAGTCTTGGCTTATCGGTGATAATCTATCTGATATCAAGGCGGGCAAAGCTGCCGGCTGCCAGACAATATTAATCGGGACAATGAAATGCGAGTTATGCCGATTGATGAGTGAGAAAAACGTTTTTCCGGATAAAATTGCCGGAAATATAGGAGATGCTGTCCGTAATCATATTTTACTAAAGGAGTATGTCGTAGGTTTGCCGGAAACTTTGTAGTAGCCTGTCATTATAAAGGAGCGAAGCGACAAAGAATCTTGGATGGCGTACATGATGGCAAAACTAAATTAACTAAAACATGGAACACTCATCAGGCATCCCGAAAAAACTTGCGAAGACTATTTTAACCTTATATCCATTGTTCCCGGTGCCGGTCTATTTCTCGGTGTTGATGGGTTATCCCCCGCTGTGGTTGAGCCTGATCATAGCAATCATCCCAGTGGGTGTTCATTTTTGGCAGACCCACCGTATCGTTACTCGGACGCCTTTCGATATCCCGATATTAATCTTTATATGTGGTATTGTGATTGGTTTTATAATATCTCCTGATAAAAATGTGGCTACTGGAGCCTTAAGTTCAACAATAGCTTCAATTCTTGTTTATTACGGCATAACCGCCAATAGTGGTGCATCAAGAAAATACTGGCTGTGGACCTCCGGGATAATTTGCCTTATTACCTTGTTGCTATCGCTTTGGTTTCTTTCTCAAAGCAGCCACAGAGTTCTATTTTTCAACCAATGGGCTTTCAATTTGTTCTCTAAATTACCCAAGACCAGCGGACCGGTATTACAACTCAATACGATTGGCGCTCTGCTTGCAGTAGTGATACCGCCGTTATTTGCTTTTGTCTTTTTTAAAAATGGCATCAGTCTCCGGATTATTGCACTGATATTATTTTTATTCTTTACAGTGGTGCTTTTTTTGAGCGATAGCGGAGCTGGCTGGCTGGCCTTTATCATTAGTCTTGCCTTTATCCTGCTATGCTGGCGAAATTGGCTAATATTGGTGGTTGTTCCTATATTAGGCTTGCTCGCCAGTGCTGCCGCGATATTCTATGATAAAACACAATGGTTGAAAAGTACTTTTTCAACAGGCTCATTAACGGGCAGGATAGAACTATGGCAAAACACCCTAATTCTTCTCAAAGGTAAAGCAGTGGTTACAGGGTTGGGTCTGGGAACATGGTTAAAGGTATATAGTAGTCGTTTCGGTGGTTCCGTGCCTATTGTGCACGATTCTTATCTACAGCTTTATTGTGATACCGGCTTACTGGGTTTCTTTGCCATGATTTTGTCCGCTATAATTTTTATTCGTCTTTCAATAAATCTGTTAAGGGCAACCAGGCAGAATTCAGTTAACTGGATCGGAATTGGTTTAATCGGTGCTATTATTGCTGGGGCGGTTTTTGCTATTTTTGATGTCACGACCTCCATTACATACGTGACCGATAACGGGTATATTTATCTGGTACTGCCTTTACTCTGGATCGGAGCGGCTTTAATTACCGTGGCGAACACCAGGTTTTCACTCGTGGGTATCTATTGAGTTAGAAAATGTCATAATATATCGTTATTTTAATAGATGCAACATAATACATTATTGGTTCTGTCAAAGGAAAAATAAAATGAATACTTCAAATATGAATCCTAAAAGACCTATTGCTTTCCCTATCATCTCCATGATCATCTGTGCATTAAATGAAGAGCTAAATCTCCCTTATGTATTACCTAAAATACCAGAATGGGTGGATGAGATCCTGTTAGTAGATGGGCATTCCGTAGATAAAACTATTGAAGTTGCAAAACAAATTTGCCCCCGTATCAAGATTTTGAATCAAATTGGCAAGGGTAAGGGCGATGCTTTAAAATATGGGGTTCGGGAAGCTAATGGCGAAATCATAGTGACAATCGATGCGGATGGCCAAACCAATCCGCAAGATATTGTAGAATTTATTACACCATTGTTGCATGGATATGATCTAGCTAAAGGAACACGCTTATATAATGGTTGCCCATCTAAAATGATAAAATACCGTTGGTTAGGTAACAAGATTCTTTCAACAACCTCTAATTTACTTTATAATACCAAATACACTGATATATGTTCCGGTTATAATGCCTTTTGGAAGGTAGCTTTTCAAAGCCTAAATCTTACTCATGACGGTTTTGAGATGGAACAAGAAATGATGGTGAAGGCTAAAAAAGCAAATCTTAAAGTGACAGAAGTAAATCATTGCGACGCAGGGAGGATAAATAGTAATAGTAAAGTTTCAAGCATTAAACAGGGGTTTATCGATTGGGTATTAATTATTTCTTACAGGTTTCGTAATTGAGTAAATTGTCTAATAATTGATTACTTCTCGTATTTAAAAATCCGAAGGCGAAAATAGTGGTGAAATTTAATATTATACTATTGTACCTACAGCAAGTAATCTTGCATGATGTCTACAGAGATATTATAGGTTAATTCTATGTGATGGGTAAAGAGAAATCATTGTTTTTATATAGTATTGTGTATGTTGTAGTGTATTTTTAGTAAGAATACCATATAATGTTGAAGAATAATTATCCAAGGAGGTTATGATTTGACGAAACATTTAATCACTGGAGGAGCTGGCTTTATTGGTAGCCATTTGGTGGATCTATTAATGGAAGAGAAGAATCAGGTTACTGTCTATGACAACCTCGTTTCTGGTAAAATAAAGAACATTCAACACCAGTTCGGTAAGAAAGGATTTAATTTTGTTCAGGCTGACCTATTGGATATTGATACGCTGAAGAATGTAATGCAGGGCCACGAAATTGTCTGGCATCTAGGAGCCAACACTGATATCCCTGGAGGTAATAGGGTTACTGACCTTGACCTTAAGAATTGCATTATTGCTACCCGTAATGTTTTGGAAGTAATGAGGCAGAGTGAAGTCAAGAATATTATCTTTCCTTCCAGTGCTTGTGTTTATGGTGATACTTCATCAGTCGCACTTGACGAGACATACGGTCCGCTTTTACCTATTAATCTCTACGGAGCTGGGAAACTAGCTTGTGAAGGATTAATAAGCGCCTATAGTAGCCTCTTTGGTATCAAAGTCCGAATATATCGTTTTGGTAATGTGGTTGGAAACAGAATGGGGCATGGTGTAATATATGATTTTATTCAAAAGTTGAAGAAAAATCCTAAAGAGATGGAAATACTGGGGGACGGTCATCAAGAAAAGAATTTCTTCCTAGTGGAAGATTGTATTACTGGTATGCTTTGCGGTTACAATAATTCAAAAAAACAATGTGATATTTTTACACTGGGGAATGATTCTTTTACCACCGTTACTAAGATTGCACAAATAGTAACCGAAGAAATGGGTCTGAAGGGAGTTATTTTCAAGTATACGGGCGGTCGAGGTGGCTGGGTTGGAGATGCCCCCATAGTTCATTTTAATATTTCCAAGATGAGAAAACTTGGTTGGGAGCCCAAGCATGATTCTGATGGTGCGGTGAGAATTGCCGCTCGGAGAATTCTGGGTAATGAATAATTTGACCCTTAACAACAAGAATGTTTGCGTAATCGGTATCTGGCATTTGGGGTCGGTTTACTCCGCTTGCTTGGCAGACTTGGGATATCAGGTTATTGGAGTCGATAGTGATAATGAGAGAATTAACAAGTTGAACCAGGGGATTCCGCCCTTATTTGAACCTGGGTTGCAGGAACTTATCTCCAGCAATATCACCGCCCGAAGGCTTAGATATACTACTGATTTTGCTCATGCAGTAAAAGGGGCAGGCTATGTCCTAATTACCTTTGATACTCTCGTTAATGACCAGGATGAAATAGACATTTCGGATATATGGTGTACCGCTGAGAGGCTTGCCGGTTGCTTGGAAAATAATGCCATCATTCTCATAAGTAGTCAGGTTCCAGTAGGCACTTGTGAGCAGATTAAATCATTGATTCAGAAAAAGAATCCTGTGATTAATATTGATATTGCGTACAGCCCGGAAAATCTACGACTGGGGCAGGCTATCAATTGCTTTAAAAAACCAGAGCGGATTGTCGTGGGCGCCGATAATGACGTTACACTGAAGGCTGTATCAGACCTCTTTAGTGTGGTTGAAGCCCCCGTGCTTACAATGAACTTGCGTTCGGCAGAGATGACAAAGCATGCTCTCAACGCTTTTCTAGCAACTTCCATCAGTTTCGGAAATGAGATCGCTAATCTTTGTGACGAGGTAGGAGCTGATGCTGTTAAGGTGGCTAACGCCCTCCGTTCCGAAGGTAGAATTGGTAACAAAATTCCATTGTTACCCGGTCTTGGTTTTGCCGGAGGAACATTAGCTAGGGACCTAAAAATACTGAATAAAATTGGTAAAGAAAAGGGGGTTGAAACACTTCTGATCGATAGCGTTTACACCGTCAATCAAAGACAGAATGGCGTTGTAGTGCGTAAATTAGTGCGGATATATGGTTCGATTAATGGATTAACTATCGGGATTTTAGGACTTACTTACAAACCTGGTACAAGTACTTTACGCCGCTCCTCCGCACTAGAAATTATAAAAGACTTGGTAACACGGGGAGCTATAGTTAAAGCTTATGATCCTAAAGCCGATATGAATGAAGTGCATGAACACATTGAGTTTGAGTTTTGTAATGATGTCTTTGCAGTCGCTCGAGATAGTGATGCGTTAGTTCTCATTACTGAATGGCCAGAATTCAAAGAGCTAGATTATGAACGACTTAAGACTATCATGAAGGCACCAGTATTCATTGATACCAAGAATTTGCTGGATAACGAAAAGATGTCAGCATTAGGATTTTCGTATTTTGGTATAGGAAGAGGTAAATAGAATGCAACTTGATGGAAAAATAGCAATCATCACTGGTGGTAGTCTAGGGATAGGCCTAGCAATCTCAGAGACCTTTGCCAAAGAAGGCTCAAATCTGGTGATAGCGTCGAATGACAAATCAGAGTTTGAAAATATCCGCTTTATTCCTCGGATTTCATCAAATCGTGTTGAGACTTTTCAGGCGGATGTCTCGCGACCGGAAAATGTAAAGAAAATGCTGGATTTTACGTTAGATAAATTCGGCACTGTCGATATTTTGGTGAATTGCGCTGGAATATACGGTCCTATTGGATTGATTACCGATGTTGATGTTAAGCATTGGTTAGCCACTATCAATATCAACCTTTATGGAACATTTCTGTGCATGAGAAGCGTGTTGCCAATAATGATGAAGAAGAACAAAGGCAAGATTATCAATATGTCCGGTGGTGGTGGAGCCTCTCCTTTACCGAGATTTAGCGCTTATGGTACTTCCAAAGCCGGTGTAATCCGGCTCACAGAAACAATTGCGAATGAGGTTAAAGACTATAAAATAGATATCAATGCCATCGCTCCTGGTGCGGTTAATACAAGATTACTAGATCAGGCTCTAGCAGCTGGTGACGCAGTTGGGAATGATTTTAAGGCTAAAATTATAAAACAGAAGGAAGATGGGGGTGTCCCGCCAGAGAAAGTCGCTGAACTGGCTTTATTCTTGGCTTCATCTGAATCAGACGGTTTATCAGGTAGACTTATCAGTTTGCTGTGGGATAAATGGAAAGATAGTCCGAAGCATCTAGAAAAGTTAATGTCATCGGATATTTATACCATGCGAAGAATAGTGCCTGAGGATAGAGGTTATAAATGGTAAAGAACAGTGGAATCCAAAGAGTAGGTATCATCGGAACAGGATTGCAGGGTAGACGGCGAGCGGGAGTTTTACGCCAGTTTAGTGATACTCAATTGATAGCTGTAACTTCAAATTTAACAGAGCAATCTAGGCGTTTAGCTGAAGATATGAAGTGCGAGATGATTGATGATTGGGAGAAGATGATTACTAGGCAAGACATCGATATAATTATCGTATGTACACCGCCGAATTGGCATCTGCCCATGTGTAACGCTGCTCTAGAAAATGGTAAGCATGTGCTTTGTGAAAAGCCGTTGGCTCGTAATCCCGAAGAAGCGGAACTGATTATGAAATTGGCTGAGAGAAAAGGATTAAAGCTAAAATGTGGGTTCAACCACCGGCATCATCCAGCTATCAAACAAGCTCGAGAATGGTTTGATCAAGGTCTCATCGATGAACCAATTTTCATTCGATCTGAGTATGGAATCGGTGGCAGGCCTGGTTATGAAAAAGATTGGCGGGCAAATGTGGAAATAAGTGGTGGTGGGCAACTTATGGATCAAGGTATGCATGTTATTGATTTGTCACGTTGGTTCCTTGGAGATTTTACCGATGTAACAGGTTTTCTTCAAACTGCCTATTGGGATATTGCACCACTTGAAGATAATGCTTTTTGTCTCTTGCGCACTAAAATCGGACAAGTGGCTTCTATTCATGTGAGCTGGACACAATGGAAAAATCTATTTCGTTTTGAGATTTTTGGGAAAGGTGGTTATATTACGATAGAAGGATTGGGAGGAAGCTACGGAGTAGAAAAAGCTATTTTGGGGAAAAGAGCTTTCTTAAAACCGTTTAAAGAAGAGGTTATCGAATTTCGTGGCGGGGATATTTCCTGGGAAGAGGAATGGCGGGAATTTAAAAATGCTATACAGGAAAATCGTGAGCCGATGGCAAATGGACGCGATGGTTTTGAGGCAGTAAAAATTGCTTACTTAATTTATGAAACTTCAAAAAATAGAGGACTGAAATAGGGCAAGGGATGGTGCAGCAGTTTACAGAAAGATCTAAAATACCACTACGAATAGATGCTAAAAAGCCTAAACGTAAAATAAACTTCCCTCGACCTCATGGTCTGGGTATTAAGTAAAGAACAATAAAAGACATCGGGAAAATTAAGCCAATGAAAATAGCATATGTGTACGACTCCATTTACCCTTATACTTTTGGTGGGTTGGAGAAAAGAGTCTGGGATCTCTCTACCAGACTTGTCGACTTGGGGCATGAGGTTCACATTTTTGGACCAAAGTATTGGAGTGGCGAAGATATCTTTAAAAAAGAAGGAGTTTATTTACATGGTGTCTGTAAGCCATTTAAGGCACGCTATGTAAAAGGACGGCGTTCGATTTGGTGGCCAATTTATTTTGGACTAAAGTTACTACCAATATTGCTTAAAGAAAAATTTGAAATTATTGACTGCCAGAATTTTCCCTATTTCCCTTGCTTCTCTGCTAAAATAGTTTCAATAACACGTAGAACTCCTCTCGTGATAACATGGATTGAGATATGGGGAGACTACTGGTATCAATACCTGGGGAAAAAAGGAGCATTAGGAAAGTTTATAGAGAAGATGACAGTACTATTAAGCTGGGACATGATCGCTATCTCTGAAACTACGAAACACCAACTTATAGACATCGGCATAGGCAATAGAAATGTTACTGTTGTTCCAATTGGGGTGGAATTGGAAAGTATAAAATGGGTGAAACCAGCACAACAGATTTCGGACGTTATTTTTGTCGGAAGAATGATAAAAGAGAAAAATATAGATTTATTGATTAAGGTAATTTCCTTACTTAAAAACAAATTTCCGCACATAAAAGCGGTAATTATCGGAGATGGACCGGAAAATTTGGCCTTACGGAAGTTAACTGCCGACATGGGAGTAGCAGACAATATCAGGTTTTTGGGCTTTTTAGAAGACCATAATGATGTGATAGCGCATTTAAAATCTTCAAGATGTTTCGTCTTCCCTTCAACAAGAGAGGGCTTTGGAATTGTGGTGATTGAAGCAAATGCTTGCGGTTTGCCAGTTATTGTTATCAATCATCCGCAAAATGCAGCCTGTGATTTAGTAGTGGAAGGGCAGAACGGATTCATCTGCCAGTTTAATGAAGCTTACATTGCCAATAAGATAAGTGATATTTTGATAAAACAAAATTCGGATTTCAGAACGAAATGTATTGAACATGCACAGAAATATAATTGGTCAATTATTGTAGAAAAAATTGAAGGTGTATACACAGGACTAATAATGGAACGAGACAATAGTGTGGTCTTTGGTAACAAGGAGGGGAGGAGGGAACAAGGTAAATGACAGTAAATTGAGCCAATTATACGTTAATCAGGCCCATCCTAAACTCGATAGAACAGGTGATTTGTATAATATTTGTAGATGGGATTGCGCCACAAGAAAGTGACTGATTGCAGGGAAATATCTATTAAAAGCTACAAATAATAGAAGGAGATAATTAGCATGATTGTTAGTAACAAAAAAATATTGATCACGGGTATAAGTGGGTTTGTTGGCTCTAATTTAGCAAAGCATTTATTGAATTATAAGGCAAATGTTTTTGGATTAGTTCGTCGTCGCACTAATAATAACACCCCTGAAAATATAAAATTTCTAAAAATTGAAAAGGAATTAGAGTTACTGGAAGGAGATCTCCAAGACATATCCAGCATTGCTTTCGCGCTAGAAATAAGTAAACCTGATATTATATTTCATCTCGCTGCCCAATCGTTTATTCCTAGATCATTTTCTCATCCTCTTGAGACCATGCAAACCAATTGTGTAGGCACTGCCAACTTACTCGAAGCAATCAGAATAAAGGGTTATAGTCCAGTTGTAGTGTTTGCCGGGAGTAGTGAGGAATATGGATTGGTAATTAGTTCTCATGATAGTTATAAACATGCAAAAGAGAAATATGGGGTACTTTTCCCTGAACCATTACAAATACCTGAGTTACCTATCAACGAATTCAACCCTTTGCGTCCTATGTCACCTTACGCAGTCAGCAAAGTTTACGGTGAATTCTTAATGAGAAATTACCATACGTCTTACGGTATAAAAACAGTGATTTCCAGGGGCTTCAATCATGAAGGTGCGGGACGAGGCATGATGTTCGTTACCTCTTCAATAACTCGACAGGTAATGCAACTCAAACTCGGTAGAACAACCAAGATAGTGATAGGGAACGTAAATGCTTTCAGGGACTGGTCACATTTGCAAGATATATTAAAAGGATATTGTTTACTGGCAGAACATGGAATGTATGGTGATGTCTATGTCCAAGGTTCGCAGCGAACCAATTCCATATTAAGTTATATATTATTAAGCTTAGAATGTGCCGGCTATCAAGTAAATAAGATTGAGACAATTGATGGTAACAAAGTAATAGAAAATCCAACTGAAGGAGACGATTCCGCAATGTTCGGCTTAAAGTTCGAGAAAACTAAAGTGGACAGACAAATGCTTCAAGGCGAATTAGAATTCCAACTCGAAGATAAAGGAATTATTGTGGATACAAACAAAGGTAAAGTACTCATAGAATTTGATTCGCAAAGATTTAGACAGGCTGAAGTCCCAATACTTCTCAGCAATACGGAAAAGATTCAGAGTCTGGGTTTTAAAGTTGAGCACAAATTAAGAGATATAATTAACGACCAATTGAATTACTTTATGGAGCCCGAAAGGTTATGAATTTTAGGTTGACATTAACTTAGTTTAAGCTGGAGGCGAAAAGATGAAGATAGCAATATTATGCCCTACCCTTTTCACCTTTCAAGGTGTTTCCCGATTAGCTTGGCAACAAGCAGAAGAACTTACAGCGCTAGGTAATGAAGTCACCATATTTGCCCTTAAAGCTAATATGAGACCACCTAATAATGTGCACCTGCAGATTCTAGGTATGCCGAATAGTTTTGTCATGCAAAGAGCATATCGTTTATTGTTCCCTTTAGATATTGTTAAAATGATTAAGTGGGTTCCCAAAATTAAAGGTTTTGATGAGATATATTGTTACGAATATCCGCTAACTTGGTTGGGATATTTCGGGAAAAAGCTTTATAAGGAAAAGTATATTTTTTATAACACGCACTTCAACCCTCCAGAAGCATTTCCCAATCTAATTGAACGAACGTATGTAAAATTTAGATTCATGTTGGAAAAATATACGATTAAAAGAGCCGATGCAGCTATTTCAATTAGTAAATATTCAAAGAATCAGCTTAAAAACATAATGGGATTAGATAGCGAAGTAATTTACATTAATATTGATAAACAACGATTTCATCTAGGAATTGATGGGACAAGAGTTAGGGAAAAATATGATTTATCCAATAACCCAATTGTTTTGTTTGTGGGACATATTTCGCCTAACAAAGGAGTCCATCTGTTAATCGGAGCATTCAATTTAGTCTCGAAGAAGATTCCCAATGCTAGGCTCGTTATAGTAGGAAAACATCATTATTCGAACTATTCCAGAGATTTAGCAAAGATAAGCGATAGTTCCATAATTTTTGTTGGTGACGTTTCAGACGAGGATTTACCGTCATATTATGCAGCATGCAACGTATATGCCACAGCCAGCCTTTGGGAAGGATTTGATATGCCTGTTGCTGAAGCTCAAGCTTGTGGCAAACCGGTGGTTGCTTTTGATATTGGGTCCCATCCAGAAGTAGTCAAGGTAGGTGTAGCAGGGAAGCTCGTACCAGTAGGGGATACAAAGGCCATGGCAGAAGCAATATTAGGTTTTATCAAATTGCCCATTGGAGAAGAAGGATGAAAATCTGTATTATTGCTAATTTTTACCCACCGTACTTCTTTGGCGGAGAACGAGCTTATCAGAGAGAGGCGGAAGGATTAGTCGGAAGAGGACATAAAGTCACAGTAATAACCAGTAGTCCCGATAACAAGTCTTACCATGAAGAGCTAAATATGGTTCAGGTGTATAGATTCCGCCCCTTAAATATTTATCCCCCTTATCAAGCTGAACATAAACCGTTATTATTAAAACCTCTTTTTCATGGTATAGATTTTTGGAACATACACTCCTATAGAGAAATTAAAAACATTCTAAAAATAATTAACCCTGATGTAGTATATATTCACAATTTTAAAGGTCTTTCTTTGTCCGTTTTTGGTTCAGTTAATAAACTTGGATTACCTTCTGTTTTCTGTGTGAATGATTTTTCTCTCATATGTCCGAAAGCAGATTTGCTCCGTGCTTCGGGTCAGATATGCGGTCGTCCTTTACCGATATGCCATATATACGCTAATGTTCAGAGAAATATATTTGGCAGAAATAAACCTGATCTTGTTGTTTCACCAGCACTATTCACATTGGATAAACTAAAGAACGCCGGTTTCTTCAAAGAAGTTCAAACCAAAAGAGAGATTATCGGAGTTGACCGTTGCAAAAATATGAGCGATAAGGATTACGATATTACAAATATTCTATATGTTGGGAATGTCAGTAAGCATAAGGGAGTTCATATACTGGTTCAGGCATTTACTAAAATTAAGTCTCAATCGGTACGACTACATATTGTAGGTAAAGGTAAATACTTGGATGAGCTGAAAAGGCTCTGTGAAGGTGATTCAAGGATAAATATTTATGGTTTTGTATCTGATGAAATACTTGACGACCTTCGTCAAAAGTCAAACATCGCTGTCGTACCTTCGATATGGTATGACATGGCCCAAGGAGCTATCTGTGAGAGTTTTAGTTATGGGACGCCTGTCATTGGAAGTAGGATAGGTGGCATTCCTGAATATATAGACGAAGGCTATAACGGGCTTCTTTTTGAACCGGGCAATTCAGAAGAGCTAAAAATAATCCTAGAAAGATTAGCAAACAATTCGCAAGAACTAAAGAGATTGGAAGAGGGGGCATTAGAGTCTAGTACGAGGTATAACACAGAGCAGCATATTGATAGGCTAGAGATAATATTTTCGGATTTGATTAAAAAGAGAATGAATATTTAAGCTACCTTACTAAAATCCCCGACCATAAGGTCGAGGGATGGAGTTCTCCCTGCATCTTCCTCTTTCCCTCAAGATGCAGGGCAACGAAGTTGAGGCAGTGAAAACCCCGACCGTAAGGTCGTGGGAAGTTTATA
>Ga0182027_10009654_pt1 | contig 13821 bp, 17 predicted proteins | sample 712E1DmetaG_FD_121300 | JGI IMG/M metagenome (GOLD analysis project Ga0182027, IMG submission 121300) | Permafrost microbial communities from Stordalen Mire, Sweden - 712E1D metaG (Illumina Assembly) | ecosystem: Environmental > Terrestrial > Soil > Wetlands > Permafrost | place: Sweden...
CTCTGAGGTTTAAGAAATTTTAAATTAAGTTTATTTTATTTTGTATTAACTAAATTAATTATTTATCTTATTCCTGTATCAATACTAATATCTAGTATTGTAGTCGCGTTTGGTCTGATTGTAACCGTTGCAGGAAGATTATTACGGCCTATCCCTGAAGCTTGTTGATTTTCTAATTTAACAATATAATCTCCAGGCGATAATTCAACTTTATATGTGCCGTCTAAATTTGGAGTTATATCAATAATTTTTGAATTAGACATATAAACTGCAATCGGCCAGGCATTATACGTTTCTTGTGTCGGTTGGCATCCTGGATCCGGAGGAATTCTTTCAACAGGACACAATGGACCTATTGTAATTTTTCCTTCTAAATAACCTTTGTCAGAAATTTTATTTTGTGCGCAGCCGCTAACAAATATTGTCATCACAATTAATCCTATAAGCATTCCCATAAGCAAAATATTCTTACTCATAATATTAGTATGTTTAGCATCAATAAAAATGTATTGATAACAAAAACTCGCTGCTCGGAGCTATCCCTGGGCTAAAGCTCGAGGCATTACGCTCCTCGCTTAATCGCGAGTTTTTGGAATTAAAAATTTCTATCGAAATTTTTAATAATTTAAGTCGCAATATTCATTAAATTTAAAAATATTCGATAAATATAGTTGTTTATGGCCGACTTTAAATCAATTCAGGATAAATGGCAGTTGAAGTGGAAGGAGAATAAGATATTCAAGGCAGGAGAGGACACACATAAGAAAAAATTCTACTGTCTGGAGATGTTTCCATATCCGTCAGCTGCATTCCTGCATATGGGTCATGTCAGGAATTATTCTATCGGTGATGCAATCGCACGTTTTAAGAGGATGAATGGATTTAATGTTCTTTATCCTATGGGTTATGATAGTTTCGGACTGCCAGCGGAAAATGCTGCAAAGAAGGCAGGCATACATCCTAGAGAATATACTGAGAATGCGATTAAGGTTATTACAAAATATTTTCAAGAGTTAGGATTAAGCCATGATTGGGACAGGACGCTTGCAACGCACGAACCAAAATATTACAAGTGGAATCAGTATTTCTTCATAAAATTCTACGAGAAAGGATTAGTATATAGGAAGAAGGCTAAAGTAAATTTCTGTCTGAGCTGCAATACTGTTCTTGCTAATGAAGAAGTCGAGAAGGGAAAATGCTGGCGATGCAATAATGATGTTGTCGAGAAAGATTTAGACCAATGGTTTTTCAAGACGACAGCATACGCGGATCAATTGCTTGAAGATATGAAGAAATTGAATTGGTCTGAAAAAATCAAAATCATCCAAGAGAATTGGATTGGCAAGAGTTACGGGACACTCGTAAATTTCAAATTAGAGAATGGAGAATTATTTCCAATATTCACGACAAGACCTGATACTATTTTTGGTGTAACATTCATGGTTATTGCATTGAATCATCCTAAGCTGAAGGAATTGATTAAAGGAACTCCTTATGAAAATTCCGTAAACTCGTTTATTGAGGATGTAAAGAAAGCTGAATTAGCTGAGGATACTGATTTCTTGGAAAAATCAGGAGTGTTTACTGGATTATACGCAATCAATCCTCTTAATAATGAGAAAGTTCCTATATATGCCGGTAACTTTGTCGTCGCTGATTATGCAACTGGAATGATAATGGCTGTTCCTGCACATGACCAGAGAGATTATGAGTTCGCAAAGAAGTATGGAATAGAAATAAGACAAGTAATTGCTCCTAATTATATTAAGACTGATGGTCCTGATGCAGTCAGGCATGACAAAGAAACTGTCTATAGAGATTCTGTATATGGAATAGTAAAGCATTGGAAAGAAGATAAATATTTATGCCTTGACTGGAAACAACTCAATTGGAAAAGTTTTATTATAGGCGGAATAGAGAAGAATGAGACTCCGGAACAAGCAGTAGTTAGAGAAGTTAAGGAAGAGACAGGATATCAGGATATCAAGTCAATAAAGCGTGTAAGTATTGAAGTATTCTCGAAATTTTTTGCGCATCATAAAGATGTCAATAGGCATGCAAGATATATTCCGTTCTTAGTCGAACTTGGTTCAGACAAATATATCGAACCAAATCCTGAAGATGTAAAGAATCATGAAGCAGTATGGCTTCACAAGAAGGACGTCGCTAATTTCTTGAATCTCGAGAATAATACATTGATTTGGAATAGATATATTAAAGGCGATCATGCATATACTGACGATGGAATACTAGCACATTCTGAGCAATTTAGTGGAATGAACAATCGAGAAGCAATCGACAAGATTACACAATTCATCGAGAAAAGCGGACTTGGAAAGAAAACCATCCAGTATAGATTAAAGGATTGGCTGATTTCTCGTCAGAGATATTGGGGAACACCGATACCAATGATACATTGCCCACATTGTGGAATTGTTCCTGTACCATATAATGAATTGCCATTGTTGCTTCCTGATGATGTTAAATTTGATGTAACAGGAAATCCTCTTTTAACTAGCAAGACTTTTGTACATTGCAAGTGTCCAAAATGTCATGGTTCTGCGACTAGAGAGACTGATACGATGGGCGGCTTCATGGACTCGTCATGGTATTTCTTAAGATATTGCTCTCCGCATACTATTGATGTTCCATTCGACAGAGAAGCGGTAAAATATTGGATGCCAGTAGACCAATATGTCGGCGGAATAGAACATGCTGTAGGCCATCTTATATATTCAAGATTCTTTACGAAAGCATTGCGTGATATGGATATGCTGGATATCGACGAGCCATTCAGCGCATTGTTCAATCAAGGAATGGTTTACAAGGACGGACATAAGATGTCTAAGAGTTATGGCAATATTGTTACTCAAGTAGAAATTGCTGAAAAATATGGAATTGATACTGCTAGATTATTCTTATTGTTTGTCGCTGCTCCAGATAAAGAAATGGAATGGAGCGACCAAGGAGCAGAGGGAACATACAAGTTTTTGACTAAAGCGTATAGATTATATGAGGAGAAAACTGTTTCTGTTTCGGATGTTAAGGATACATATCTTATTAGCAAATTGAACATAGTCATCAAGAATGTTACTGATGATATCAATAATTTCAAGCTAAATAATGCTATTGTGGCATTGATGGATTTTGTGAATTACATCTATGAAGTCCGAGAGAACGTTAGTTCTGATGTGTTGAATGAAAGTTTACAAGTATTGGCATTGTTGTTGAATCCATTTGCACCGCATCTATCTGAAGAATGCAATTTCTTGATGGATAAAAAAGAATTTGCTTCAATATCTAAGTGGCCTGTGTTTGATGAGGATAAAATTGATGTCAAGCTGCATTATCTTGAAGGATTGATTGCTGAAACTATTAAGGATGTTAAGTCCGTATTAGAATTAGCAAAAATTGCAAATCCTAAAGAGATTGAGATAATCATATCTGAAGAATGGAAGTATGAATTTTATACTCGTGTAAAAGAGTTAGTAAATGATGGAGTGAGAAATGTTGGAGAGCTTTCAAAACATATCATGAATTCTGACTTAAAGAAGCATGGTCAAGAGATAATGAAAGTTCTGCCTAAAATAATTGATAAACTTCCAGAGCAGATATTAAGTCAGAGAGCTGAGTTAGATGCATTCCTTGCTGTACGCGTCGATCTAGGTGCGAAGTTTAATTGCGATGTAAAGATTATTGCTGCTGAACATTCTAAAGAAGCAAAAGCTAAACAAGCCAGTCCAGGAAAGCCAGCAATCATGGTAAGATAAGCTGAGAGTGCGGTTCTATAAACTGTTCTATAAAATAATTAGTTCTATAAAGATTAACTTTAAAAATACCTATGTTTAGGATAATGTATTATGGTTAAGAAGAAGGTGAGTAAGAAAAAAGCTAGTTCTAGAAGTCATATAAGCAGTCATAAAAGCAATCATAAAACTAAGAAGCATATAATTCATACCAAGCCTGCAGTAGAAATATTAGATGTAGCACCAGTCCAGCAGCAGACAATAAATCCTGCTCGGAATGAGGCTTTGAATTTTGAGCAATCAACCCAAAGAATCAATGTCGAACCTGCACCAATATTTAAGGATGACACATTACAGACAGAAGAGCCTGTAAAACCAGCAAAAGTGTATAGTATATTCAAGATTCTTGCGATAGCAGTATGTTGCATTGTAGTAATATTTTGGATTGCGCTTGCAATATTATCGATAGAGATAAACAGCGGACCAAAAATAATCACACAAAATGTCAGCGTAACAACATATGCCTTTACGAATATATCATTGGAAAGATTCATGAATATTACAGATATAAAATATTCCGAGAACGTGGCTCAGCTAGGATATTTGAGCGAAGAGACGACAAGTAATGGATTCATCAAAAAATATCTTGTGGATGATAATGGAAACAGGATAGAGTTGCTTCTCGACGCATATGCGCAGGACAGAGAATATGAAAAATTATTCATAATGGGCAATATGACAAAACAGTTGTATAACGTTACAGGCACTTTTAGATTCAAGATGAATGGATTCGTAATAGAAGTGGAAAATATTACGAAAGGTTATAAGGACTTAAAGGCAACAAGTGTATGGCGTATGGAAAACCTCACCACTGATGACAGAAAGGGAATAACGTTTGATGTTGCCAGAGGAGTAAATAAGATAGTAACATTTGTTTAGACAGTTTAGATAAGTTCACGAATATAGATTAGAAGAATATATATTTCTTGTGTTCCTTTCTCGGCTTATGGCCTAACAAACTCTCCCACACTTCCAACTGCCTATTGATCATATGATCTACGTGATGCTCTTTAAGATTTTGCTCTCTTGCCCTCTGTAGATGTTGTTTTTTATATTCGATAGGCTGTCTTTGGAATATCATTGCCTCATTGATTCCATACTTTAATCCATTACCATCAAGAGTTTCATACCTCCAGCCATTTCCTATGGTCTGTGTATGATCAAAACTATGCACCCCTTCTACTGTCGTTGGTACGATAGGCCAGCTGCCATAGCGCGGTCCTACGATATTTAATCTTCCCCTATTTTCATACTCTGATGTATGTATATTATAATCGCTTCCAGCCAATACTAATTCTTCTAATACTGGGTCGAATGAATTTACTGATATTTGTTCTGGATATTTTGATTGTAAATGATATGCCCAATTTACTAAGTCGGGCTCGCCATTTGCAACTATTACAAATTGTGGCTTTTCATTATGAGAATTATTGTAATAGTATATTATGTCCTCTAATATTCCTAAGAATATATCTGCGCGCTTATTTAATACCTGTAATCTGTCAGACCATAAAAACATAGGAGCATTAGGATTTTCTTCTAAATGCAATGCTCTTTGCACTTCAAGTTTATTTCTTGCCTTGCCCTCCATAATATCTTTTGTTCCATATTTTATATTTAATAATGGACTAACTTCAGGATTGGACTGTCTGCTCGGTTCATTTGGAACTATTTCAGATTCACCCCTATCGACTCTGTATTGTATCATTCCTCTCATTTTTTCGGACATTGCACCAAGCCTTACTAAATCTCCATTCAATACTTTTTGCACAATTTCCGTTCCAACAGATGTAATAACATCTGCCGCTAATAATCCTGTCGACAAGAAATCAGCCCATAATTGATACATTTCCTTGCCATGGTCATTTGATGGCCATTCATCATTTAAATAAAATAAATCCTTATAATATCTCTGAGTATTATATCCATTTTCATTTAATCTACATAATGGTCTAATAGCAGTATAGACATTATGCCATACCTGCTCAACTTTTATCTTATGTAGAACATCATATTTTTTTATTGCAGGAGCAGCTAACGCTGTATTCCAATCGCTTAACTGAAATATCTTCTCTGATTCTGGAAAAAGTCTGTTGCTATCTATTGCTATACTCACTACAGCATTAGCAAAATGTGTCGCTCTTCTCTCAGCTATAAGGCTTATAGCATAGCTTTCATCATCATATACCTTATCTGCATTCCTGAACAAGCCATTATCTACTAATTTTACGTGCGGATTGTTAGACACAATAGAAAGTCCTTCTTCAAATTCTTTGTCTGAAAGATTTGACCTTCTCCTGAACATGTCATAAAATTCTGGAATGACTGCTATAACATAATATCCTCTATCAAGTAATTCTTCAAATTTTGCAGCTGTAACACCTGCTACTCCGCCATTAATTTTTATGATGCCTGCAGGGTCAATCGCCTTCGGCAAGTAAGAAATCTCCTGTGCAACTAGATGTATCATAGCTGGAGGCGTCCTCTTAAACATGAATAGTATGCTATCTAATGATGACATCATATAGGAGTCTTTGAACGTTTATAACACTTAGGTAGGATGTTAATAAAATTTAAATAGAAGAGTGTTTCTAGTAGAATATGGGTGAGATGCAGATAGAAGAGCTTCGTGGTCCATTTGATACTATAATTAGGCACTGCTTTCAAAAGGCACAAGAGTTAGAAGAGAAAGGTCATGATGAAGAGGCTCAGCAGTTCTATCTAAATGCGAACAAGATAAAAGAAGTAAAAGAACAGATGTTAGGGGAATAATTCTTCATAAATTATATAAAATAGGCATCGCTTACTATTGAATGAGAACTTGGATTCTGATTATATTCTTAGTGCTGTTATGTGGATGCACGAGTGAGATTGTGAAAAAAACTAATATGACGGATTATGTAACTAAGCAATGCGGTACTGAGCCTGCATTCAATAATGCATACTGGGACGAGCATAGGCCGGGAATATATGTTGATGTAAATACAGGAGAAGCGCTATTCACGAGTTTAGATAAGTTTGATTCTGGGACAGGATGGCCTTCATTCACAAAACCTATTGATAATTCTTCTATTGTTGAAAAGGAAGATGATTCTCTTGGTGTAAACAGGACTGAAGTTAGAACGAACGCGTCGCATCTTGGTCATGTGTTTGATGATGGTCCTAATGGTTCGTTACGTTATTGTATAAATTCTGCTTCGCTAAAATTTATTCCTTATACTGAATTAAATTCTTCGGGATATGGACAGTATGAAAAATTATTTAATTATTCTAAAGCATTATTTTCTGGAGGATGTTTTTGGGGTGTACAGCATTTGCTTGATACGGTTCCAGGAGTTGTGATGACTGAAGTTGGATATACTGGAGGACACACTGTAAATCCAACGTATGAAGAAGTCAGTACTGGAACGACTGGACATGCTGAGTCTGTGTTAGTAGTGTTTGACCCTTCAAAGATTTCGTATAAAGAATTATTGAATTATTTCTGGAGGCTGCATGACCCGACTACTTTGGATAGACAAGGTCCTGATATCGGTTCGCAGTATAGGTCTGCAATATTTTATTTTGATGAATCGCAGAATGAGACGGCTAGACAGAGTGAGTTAGATTTTGACGCGTCAAAAGTATTTGATAAATCTGCAGTAACTGAGATTGTTGCAGCTACTACATTTTATCCTGCTGAAGAATATCATCAAGAGTATATCAATAAGAATCCTAATACTTATTGCGGTGTATTCAGGGCTAAATAGAGAGAAATTCTTTTGGCGTCATTATTAATATATTTCTAAAATATTTTATTTTTAGTAAGTGCTTGTCATTTGTTATGATATAATCCGCATTGCCAGCGACTGCGCACTCGATGAATTTATTGTCAGACGAATGTTCGACGATAGAGAATTTTTCTTTCGGTTCAACTATTATACTATTTTCTCTGATTGAAGCAATTCTCCTATTAATAGATTCTTCCGGTAATCGTATCTTAAAAGCACGTAATACTCTAGATATTTCTTCTATTATTTCCTCAGAAATAATTACTCTTATATCGCCATCACCCCACAACTGCAACATTTTATAAGAATCTCCCCTCCAAAAAATCCCAGAAATAAATATATTTGTATCTAGTACAACATCATATCCTCCCTGCCCTTCTGAGTGCTTCATCAAGATCCTTCTTCGTCAATTTATTTTTTCTGGCAAACTCGTGTGATTCTTTCATCAATGCATCAAATCCAGGGATGGGAAACCGTTTTAAGATTATAGTATCTTTTTGTCCTGATACGATGAATTTCTCTCCATCCTTCAGACCCATCATTTCTCGTATGTTTAATGGAATGACGATTTGTCCTCTTGAACTCATAGTTGTGATTGACATAAAAATACCTCCACAATCTTACTAGTAAGATTATCTTATTTATATAATTATCTTATTTATATAGTTTATGGATGTATTTTATTATGGATGTATCTTAGAGTGAGATGATTGGAGTGTTAATAAGCCTTGCTGTTGAGTTTACGGAAGATTTACGGAACTTTAACAAGTATTAAATATACATAAAGTATATCATATTGGGGGCGATATGTATGAAAACTAGTCTATTAGTCATAGGGATTGTTCTTTTAGTAATTGGTGTGATTGGCGGTATTAATTATAACAGCAAGAATACTGCATGCAATACTACAGCGAGCAAAGTAAGTCAGATCTTTAGTCCACAAACAACGCAGGATTGTACGAATGCGCAAGGCATGATGTATTTCAGTTTCTTAATAGCTACTGCAGGATTAGCATTAATAATAGTTGGAGCGACTGTGAAGAAGTAGAAACTCGGAAGATTTACGGAAAAGGCTAAAAACGTTGAAGATAATGATTGAGCAAGTATAAACTCTCACCTTATAAATATTTACTATCGAAAAGTTAATAAGGAATGGAATTTCTTCGGGTTTTGTGAAGACATTAAAATATTGGATTATAGCAGGAGCACTATTATTGGGAGCATCAAATAGTATTGCTCAAAATATTCCAGAATTTAAGAGATGCTATGTAGCAGATACAAAAGTTGCTCCTGTCGTCTCTGCAAATGGTCCAATACTATGGGCTGGTAGTTCGTATACTGTACATAATTCTAAACCGCGGCATATCCATGAATTACGTGGATATATCAATCTGCCAATAAAGGTTATAGGCTTTATTAGAGGATATACCCTGCACTTGGGCGCGATAACCAGGATTGATAGCACGACTGTAGAATCTATAATATATACTAATACTCGTACGTTTGAAAAAATGTCAGATTATGATATGATGATAGCGAGACGGGAAGGAATTAATACGACGGGATTATGCTCGTTATGGCACGAAAAATATGATTTTTCTAATAATACTATAACTAATCTTGAGACTGGCGAAGTTCGACCGAGGAATAATGCTAGAGATTTCCAAGACCTGTATTTCAAACTCCCAAAGAATAGGGACTTAGATACAACCGTAGACGTAGGTTTTTGTGGAGAGCCTCATCGTATCAACATGAAGATACATAAGAATGTGATTGAAGCAGACTTAACATATCCTGACCCTAAAGATCCCAGTAAGCCAAAAGAATTGATAGAAGGCTTAGTGAATATGCGCGCCCATATCGACAAGTACGGTCTCCCCGATAAGATGATTGCAGGAGCAAGAATATATATAGTCAACTTTCATCCAGAAGCAACGTATGATTCTACAATAGTATGGAGAGATTTGAGATAAAGGAAAAATAAGAAATAGATTATTTTTCATACACATTCTTTCTATGACCGATTTCTATAACTAGAATTATAAGCTGATTATCTTCAATATTTAATATAATCCTATAATCGCCGACTCTTAGAATATAATATGGCGTATCAACATATTTTTTTATGAAATGGTATGGTCTGACCTTTATCCTGTCTAATGTCATTACTATACGTTCCTGCATGGTTAAATCTAACTTCCTTAACTCTTTATCTGCTGAGGGTAGTATCTTGACTGTATACATTTTAAATTTTCAGCCTTTTTTTAGCTTCTTCTAACGTAACGAATTTTCCTTCAGCCATTTCCTTTCTTGCTTCTTCTATACGCTTTTTTGTTTCTTTAGATAATTCCATCCTATCCTCCAACAAATCCCATATTATGTCTTCATAACTATCGAAGTCATGAATTTTCATGCTTTTCAATTTTTTTAACAGTTCATCACTTACTTGAATTGAGCTTACCATAGATAGCTATAGTATGCTATAGTTTAAAAAGTTTGTTATGATTAAGAGAAGTGGTATATATTAATAAGAGTTGCTGCTCTATTTCCGAAGGATTTACGGAAATTTCTCAGATAGGCATATTAAGAATTCTTAATTCTAAATAGTATGAGATATTATGCTGACAGCTGTATATGGATAGATTTCTTAGAAGATAGATATAAGGTTGATTTGTTTCAAGAATGCCTTGACAATAAAGAGGAATTGCTTATATCGGATGTGCTTATAGATGAATTAAGTCGATATATACAATTAGATAATATGAAGATGATACTGTACTTGCTTGATTCTAGACATTTGTTGTGTAAAGCAAAGTCAACTCCTGAACAGAGGATTGAAGCCCAAAACATTGCTAAGGAGAGAGATATTCCTCCATGGGACGCATTACACGCTATTATTGCACGCGACTATAATGCAACACTTGTGACTAGAGATAAACACTTTCTTCAGTTAAGAGATATATGTAAGATAGAATTACATTAAACTATCACGATATAAATATTCATTAAAAACCTGTTCCCTAACTTCATGAAGTTCTTCATCACTAACATGTCTCTTTAAAGAACCTCTGAGGGAATTTAATATTTCTATATCGGATTTTGTCATAATATTGGAAGGATAGAGGAATATATAAATTTTACTACGCTTTCCGAAGGATTTACGGAAAAGTTTAAATAGGTTAACTCTTAAGAGAGAGTATGTACAAGCTCTCTCCTTCATCGCTTAATATCTTATCTGAATGTCCTAGATGCTTCTGGTTGTCTTTTAATGGTCATGTTCGTCCTTCTGGTATATTTCCTTCTCTTCCTTCTGGCATGGATAAGATATTGAAGGAACACTTTGATAAGTATGTCGGTAAAGGATTGCCACCATCATTGAAATCGCTTAAAGGAGTTAAGTTATTTGATGATATGGCTAAGTTGAATCTATGGAGGAATAATAGGAAAGGACTGGAATGGACTCGCAATGGAAATACTTTACGTGGAGCTATTGATAACTTGCTTGTTTCTCATGATAAGTTGATTGTACTTGATTATAAGACTCGAGGGTTTCCTCTGAAGGAAGATACTGCTGCGCATTATCAGAATCAGATTGATATCTATAATCTATTATTACGTAAGAATGGATATAAGACTCTCTCTTATTCTTATTTATTATTCTATCATCCTAATTCTGTTGATAAACGCGGAAACGTTAAATTCAATACTGACTTAGTAAAGATTACGGTCGATGTTAAGAATGGATTACGAGTATTTGAACGAGGAGTTGCAGTATTGGATGGAGCGATGCCACTTCCTGCGAAAGATTGTGAATGGTGTCGATGGAGAGAGGAGAAATAAAATGGAAGACGTAAACGCTTATAGACTTTATGCTCTGCAATGTCATTTGAACTTAGAAAATTTTGTAAATATGTTCATTACAAGATATATTCAAAAAAGCATATATAATGGTCCGAGAGAATATTATTCCGATTTTGAAGATTTAATATTGAATGACATTGCTTTTAGTAAAAAAATTAAAATTATCTCACAAATATTTAAAGACAAAAACAAAAATGACGTTTTACTGGAAATTTTTTCTAGCAAGTTCGTTTTTAATAATAAGAATGAAGTTACCGAGGTTAATATACACGGCAGAATCTTTAAAGTCAATGATTTAATCAAACATCTAGAAAGAGTCAATGCTATAAGAAATCATTTAGCGCATTCATTTTATATTTTTGATCCTAACGAACGCGAAGATTTAGCTCCTTTCAAAAATAGTAAAGTGGACATCAATTTGAAAGGCGATAGATCTCAATTAGATGAGAGTCACAAATATGCCGTTGAATTTCTTCATGGATTATCGTTAGAATTATCGAAGTAACCGTAAATCTTTCGGAAAACCGCTAACAATATAAATCGTCATGCTCCTAACTCTTTATGGACAAAGAAACCAATATCCACGAACTTAAAGAGAAGGTTAAGAAATTCTGCGATGATAGAGATTGGGACCAGTTTCATGATGCTAAAGAATTAGCAATAGCTTTGAATATAGAGTCTTCTGAACTTTTAGAACATTTCAGATGGAAGAAACCTGAAGAAGTTAAAGCAGTATTAGCCGACCCTAAGAAAAAAGAAGAAGTAGAAGATGAGATGGCCGATGTATTATACTTCTTAATTAGAATAGCACAAATGAATCACATAGACTTATCTGAAACTCTAGACCGAAAGTTAGAAAAGAATAACAAAAAATATCCTGTAGAAAAATTTAAGGGTTCAAGTAAAAAATATAACGAGATATAAACATGTTGAATAGATTAATAATTTATGACGCTCCGCAAAAACAATTTGTTAGGGACGTCTTACTGAATAAGTTTGCGGATACATTACAAGAAAATTTCTCAAAGTCATACGGATGGAAAGTAGGAGCGTCAGAGTTCAATTCTTGGGTAGACACTGGAAAAGTAATTAAGAATTTAATTGAACTGGGATGTTTAGAAAATGTTTACGTTTCATTTGAGTATAAAATTCCTTATACTCAAAAAAGAATTGATTGTCTATTATTTGGTAAAAATAAACATGGAAAAGGAATAGTAATACATATCGAGATGAAGCAATGGAAAGACGTAGAAGCGTTAGAATGCGAAGGAAATTTTGTAGAGACTTATACTGGTGGAGATAAAAGAAAAGTCGCGCATCCTTCGCAACAAGTTCAGGGATATAATAATTATTTACTAGGATTTGTAGAGATATTCGAAGAAAATGAGGTTAATTTATTTGGTTGTGCTTACTGTCCTAATTATGATAAAAAAGAAGGACAAGGATTGTTCGACATTAAATATCGTCAAATTTTAGACAAATATCCTCTATATACGAAAAACGATATAGAGAAATTAGCAGAAAGATTAAGAGAGTTGCTAAGTCAGGAGGACGGCTTTGATATATTCAATAAATTCATGGAGTCGCCAATAAGACCTTCGAGAAAACTTTTAGACAGCGCGTCAGCCGTTATAAAAAAAGAATCTGACTTTAATTTGCTTGATGATCAAATATATGCTCGAAACGTGATTGTGGACAAAATAAAAAGAGGCGAGACGAATGATGAGAAAAGCGTGGTTATTGTTAAAGGTGGACCCGGTACGGGTAAAACAGTAATCGCTTTACATATTCTGGCCGAGTTTGCAGGTCATAAAGACAAGAAATACAAGATATTCTTTTCATCTAGATCAAAACCGCTAATTGAAGCTATAAAATATAAGATGGAAAGAGGACAAAAAGTCGGAGAAGTGAACGCTAAAATACTTTTTACAAGTTTAGATCCTTATACTCCTACTAGAGTTGGTGAAAATGAGCTAGATATTTTAGTCGTTGATGAAGCACATAGAATCGGTGAAAAGTCCGATCATAGATTTACTAAAAAAGAACACAGAACAGTTATGCCTCAAGTCGAACAATTAATTAGATGCGCGAAAACATCGATTTTTTTCATCGATGATAAACAAACAATCAGAGGCGCAGAAGTAGGAAATACTAAATTAATCAAGAAAACAGGAGAGTTATTAGGAAGAAATATTGAAGAGGTGGAATTAACTTCGCAGTTTAGATGTAATGGTTCTGATAATTATTTGGATTGGCTAGAGCACGTTTTAGGATATACTAGTGAAAAAAAGATTTTAAAAAAAGAAGACAATTTTGATTTTCAAATAATAGATTCTCCAAATAAACTTTATGAAATAATCAAAGAAAAAAATGCTTTAAAAAAA
>Ga0182027_10009656_pt1 | contig 13817 bp, 11 predicted proteins | sample 712E1DmetaG_FD_121300 | JGI IMG/M metagenome (GOLD analysis project Ga0182027, IMG submission 121300) | Permafrost microbial communities from Stordalen Mire, Sweden - 712E1D metaG (Illumina Assembly) | ecosystem: Environmental > Terrestrial > Soil > Wetlands > Permafrost | place: Sweden...
ACGGCACGATGCACATTACAGACGGAGTGGCAGCGTCGACCTATACCGACTTGACGGCTGCGTATCACTTCGCCAAGAACCTGGCACCGGGAACAACCGTGCCTGATGGTCAGGACTTGGGCACTTTAATTGTCGGCACTCATGCTGCCGGTCATCTACCTCCGGGCACCTATACTTCTAGTAACACGTTATTGATCAATACTCCTGTTGTTCTCGACGGAGGTGGCAACGCGAATGCCGTCTGGGTCTTCCAGATCGGTTCTTCGCTGACTACTGTTTCGGGAGCACCAGGTGGTAATGTTACGCTAACTGGTAGTGCTCAGCAGAAGAACGTGTTTTTCGTTCCCACTGCTGCCGCGTCAATAGGATCTGGCACTACCTTCTATGGAAATATTCTGGCTGGAGGAGATCTCACTTCTGCGGGTGGTGCCACGATATATGGCAGATTATTGGCTGGAGCGATCGGTGCTAGCACGCTTGCTTTGGACGGCGGCGCCTCTACTGTTATCGTACCTGCACCATAAGGTATATAGTCTACCCGCCAGACATCTGGCGGGTAGGGCTTTTGTATGAATAACGGAGATGGACATGATTTTTGATGATGAAAATATAGGACATTGAAGTCGATCATTAGTATACATGTAAACTTTATCTAAATATGAGAAACAAAACCACACTCTATAATAAGGAGGTACGTATGTACCAATATCGCACGGTTATTCGAAGTCAAAGGCTTATGAGCTTTTGGCTCAAAAGAACTCTATTCAGTTCTTTGATGCTGATTTGTCTCCACGCTGCGCTTTTTGCGCAGGAGACTCAAAGGGCACAACCAAAGTGGTGGTTCGGTGGAGTTGGAGCCGCGAATTTAGATTTTTATGGCGGAACAACTCAAATGCTGAACTCCACATTAACGACTCCGACTGCTTTTCATAGAGGTTTTGGAGCTGGATGGTATCTTGCCGGCTTGGTGGAATATCACCACGATCCTGTCTGGGGTGGAATACTGCAGGTTGGATATGATGATCGGCGTGGATCGTTCAATGAGACTCCCTGTCCATGCGGTGAGCTGTCGAATTTATCGACAACGATCAGCTATATTTCCATCGAACCGAGCTTACGGGTTGTTCCATTCTCAGATTACGATGGCTTTTACATTTTTGGTGGTCCACGAATCGGTTTCAATTGGGCTCTCAATGCGCCAAAATCATCCACGTGGGATGAGAAAACATTTAACTACACGCAGGGAACAAAGATTGCCACCAAAGCCGAGTTTAGTAATATGAATGGAACAGTCTACTCGGCGCAAATTGGCATTGGTTACGATATTGCACTCGCGTTGTCTCCGAACGATAAAAACCAAGTCGATATTTCACCATTTGTTTCGTACCAACCCTATTTTGGTCAAGACCCACGCTCGGTGGAAAGCTGGGCAGTGTCGACCCTACGGGTGGGTTTTGCGATCAAGTATGGAAGGGGGAAAGTCATTCATCATGTCGAGCGTACGTTCATCGAGCGTGACGTTCAGTTTTCACTTCGAGCGCCAAAGACAGTGCCTATTAAACGCAGGGTAAGAGAAACATTCCCGCTACGCAATTATGTGTTCTTTGAGGAAGGGTCGTCTGAAATACCGAATCGATATGTATTGCTGACGAAAGATCAGGCGGCAAGTTTCAAGGAGGAGCAAGTGCAGGAGTTTCCACCGAAAAGCATGGCGGGTATGTCAGTCCGACAGATGACCGTGTATTATAACATCCTGAATATCTTCGGCGATCGTATGAAAAGAAGTCCCGGGACGAGCATTACGCTCATTGGAGCTTCTCCAGAGAGAGGATCAGCATACGGCAAAGAAAGGGCGGAAACGATCAAGCGGTATCTTGTGAACGTATTTGGAATTGATAGCTCGAGAATAACAACTGAAGGACGAGAAGAACCACTCATTCCATCAGAAACACCTGGTGGTACAAAAGAACTTGCTCGTCTCGAGGCTGGAGATCGTCGGGTTGATATAGAAAGCAATTCGCCTGATTTGATGATACAGGTTGGGGGTGAATCCCACTACATGCCGAAGCCGGTACAAATCGTTGAAGAGGTGGAAGATCCTCTTGACAGCCATGTTATTTTCTATGTTGTTGGAGCAAAGGAAGTGCTCTCATCATGGTCGTTGGAAATCACAGATGACCAAGGAAAGGTTCAACGTTTCGGGCCATCCACACGGGACCAGGAAAGCATTTCGGGGAACGCCATTCTGGGTGATCATTCCAAGGGCGAGTTCAAGGTCGTGATGCTGGGAGAAACGAAAAGTGGGAAATTTGTGAGGAAGGAAAGTTCGGTCTACTTGGTTCGCAGAGACACACCGATGAAAGATGTAGTGCGGTTCAGGATTCTATTTGACTTCGACAAATCGAAAACGCTCGCGAGCTACGATAAGTTCCTCACCGAGGTTGTCACACCACTCATTCCGGATAGCGGTGTCGTTATTATCCATGGTCATACAGATGACATAGGAGAGGAAGATTATAACGAAAACTTATCCAACGAACGAGCTCAGGATGCACAGAATATTATTGAACAGGCAATTGCGAAGAGCGGTAAAAAAGGGATCACATTTGAAACAACTGGGTATGGCGAAAATCATCCAGCGTTTTACAACTTTTTCCCGGAAGAACGATTCTATAATAGATCGGTCATTATCGATATCGTTCCCGATTAAAGTTGTTAGCAGATGAATTTAGTATCACTAACTGCATGATGGAAGTTTTTATGAAAACTTATTATACAGCAGGTATTTTAAACCGATGGACACGCTTGCCCCGAATAATGATTCGGGGCTTCCTCGGAGTCCCGCGTTCAGCTGGACTGACCGCCGCTTTACTCTTCGTCATTATTCTGGGCGGCTGTAAAGGGGGGGGCGTAGAGCATGAGGTCCAGTTTTCGGTTCGAGCGCCTAATGCCGTACTCGCTCATCATAGGGTAAGGGAAACATTTCCGCTTCGTAATTATGTGTTTTTCGAGACAGGATCGACTAAAATATCAAATCGATATGTGACGCTGACAAAAGACCAAGCGGCAAGTTTCAAAGAAGAACAATTGCAGGAAATTCAGCCGAAAAATATGGCTTTGCGGTCACTCCGACAGATGACCGTGTATTATAACATCTTGAATATCCTCGGTGATCGTATGAAAAGAAGTCCCAGAACGATCATTGCGCTCAGTGGAGCGTCAGAGAAAGAACCAGAGTTCGGCAAAGCAAGGGCGGAAACGATCAAGCGGTATCTCGTAGATGTCTTTGGAATTGATGGTTCGAGGATAACGACTGAAGGACGAGATAAACCGCGGATTCCATCAGTAGTACAAGGTGCAACAAAAGAACTCGGGCTTCTCCAGGCAGGAGATCGTCGGGTTGATATTGAGAGCAGTTCACCGGAGTTGATGATGCAGGTTGGAGGTGGACCCCACTACATGCTGAAGCCGGTGCAAATTGTTGGAGTTGTGGAAGACCCTCTGGACAGCCATGTTATTTTCAATGTGATTGGGGCTAAGGAAGTGCTCACATCGTGGTCGGTGGAAATCACAGATGACCAAGGAAATGTCCGACGTTTCGGTCCATCCACACGAGACCAAGAAAGCATTTCTGGAAACACCATCCTTGGTGATCGTTCTCAGGGCGACTACAAGATCGTGATGCTGGGAGAAACGAAGGGCGGGAAATTGGTGAGGAAGGAAAGTACAGTTCACCTGATCCGCAGAGAGGAATCAAAAAAAGAAGCATTGCGGTTCAGCATTTTATTTGATTTCGATCAATCGAAGACCATTGCGAGCTACGAAAAGTTTCTCACAGAGATTGTCACACCGTTTATTCCGGATAGCGGTATCGTTGTTATCCACGGCCATACAGATATCATAGGAGATGAAGTGTATAACGACAGCTTATCCAGTCAACGAGTTCAGGATGCGCGGACTATTATTGAACGCGCAATCGCGAACAGCGGTAAGAAAGGAATCACATTTGAAACGTTTGCGTGTGGAGAAAATATCCAATTTGCACCGTTTGACAATTTCTTCCCGGAAGAACGATTCTATAATAGAACAGTCATAATCGATATCGTCCCTAATTGAATTTCTCAACAGATGATTTTGGTAATTACCAGCTGCTTGATGGAAGGTTTTATGAAAACTTATTATACAACAAATATTTTAAACCGATGGACGCGCTTGCCCCGAATAATTCGGGGCTTCCTCGGAGTCCCGCTATGTGTGGGACTGATAGTAGTATTGATGATGCCCACCGTTGCTTTTTCTCAACCATATACCAACCCGGATCTAGTAGACCTTGGAACGGCTGGCAATTACAGAGTTTTGTCTGGAACCACGCTCACAATTGCCGGCACTTGCACAGTTACTGGGAATGTTGGGGGTACTGCAGTGACAAATAACGGATCAGTGAGCGGGACGACAGACGTAGGAAACCCTGCCTATGACGCAGCCATAAGCGCTTTAAACTCAGCGATTAATACCCTCGCTGCACGAACAAATATTATTGGTACAACTGGTAACACATTGGTGGGTGTAGGTCTCGACGGATTGAATCTGGGACGTGGAATCTACGATGGTCCTGGAACTTTTACACTAAATGCGACTCTCACACTAACGGGCAATGCAACTGACATCTTTATCTTCCGAACGGGATCCCCAGGAACCACAATCATCACGGGATCGGGTTGCATCGTGAATCTCGTCGGAGTACTTGCATCTAATGTTTATTGGATAGTCGGCAGTGCAGCAGAAATTGATGGGGACTTCAAGGGAAACATCCTGGCTCGAACATACATTACGCAAACAAGCGTTACAACGACGCTAAATGGTAGAGCTTTGGGTCAGACCGCAGTTACACTCGATGGTGCTTCAGTGTTGCCGGTGGAACTCTTAGCGTTTACAGCAACTGCAAATCGTACGAAAGCATATCTTCACTGGTCAACTGCAACGGAAGTCAATAATTATGGTTTCGACATTGAACGACGGTTGATCAATAGTAAATCGTCAACAGCAAATAATTGGACGAAGATTGGATTTGTGGAAGGAAACGGAACGAGTAACTCGGCACACAGTTATTCGTACACGGATGCAAGCGTTTCATCGGGAACATACGCGTATCGTTTAAAACAAATTGATAATAATGGAACTTATAAATACTCCAGCGAAACGGAAATAACGATCGCTGTACCAAAGGTCGTTGCATTGAATCAAAATTACCCGAATCCGTTTAATCCTACAACGACGATCACCTTTACACTTGCACAGGATGGATTTACAACATTGAAAATTTATGATATGCTCGGCCGTGAAGTAACAACGCTTGTGAATGGCGAGATGAAATCCGGAGTGATGAACGCGGTGAGCTTCAACGCATCGAAGTTATCCAGCGGTGTGTACTTCTCGCGTCTGGAGAGCAGCGGAAATGTGCAGACGAAGACGCTAATGCTGCTGAAATAATTTTTATTGAGATTGAGAAAGCATGTATCTGTATCAACGCGTAAATATTCTTATTGTCCCGTTTTTAAGTACGAGATGCGTTCTTTCTAAAAACGATGCAAATATTTAAACAACGAAACAGATTATAATTCATTTTTACTAACGTTAGAGGTTTTTATGAAAACTAATGCAAAGAATTTAACAACCGCCATAAACAAGTGGACGTGTTTCCTCGGATTGATGTTGCTGCCTGCTTTTGCTTTTTCTCAACCATATGCCAACCCGGCAACAGTAAACCTTGGTACAGCTGGCAATTTCGTGATTCTAGCAGAAACAGGAATCTCAACTACTGGAACCACAAATATTACTGGTGATATTGGAATTAGTCCAGCTCAAGCAGTTTACATAACTGGATTTGCGTTAACTCTTCCTGCAGGGAGCGCATTTTCTACATCAGCTTTAATAACTGGAAAAGTATATGCACCCGGCTATGCGGATCCAACTCCTGCTAACTTGACCACAGCGGTACTCAATATGGGAACCGCGTATACCACCGCCGCTGGGCTAGCACCTAATATTAGTGAACTTTACACCGGAGATCTTACTGGGCAGACCTTCACTCGTGGTGTTTACAAGTGGGGTAGTGCAGTCACAATAGGTGCTGGTGGTGTCACTATCTCGGGCTCCGCAACAGATGTCTGGATCTTCCAGATAGCGCAAAATCTAACTTTGGCCAGCGGAGCCATTGTTCATTTAAGCGGCGGCGCACTGGCTTCCAATATTTTCTGGCAGGTTGCGGGTCAAGTTAATCTTAACACAACGGCTCAGATGGAGGGAATCATATTGTGTCAAACACAGATTGCGATGACTAATGGCGCAACGCTGGAAGGCAGAGCGTTGGCACAGACCGCAGTTACATTAATCGCCAATACCATCACCCCGCCGGCAACGGTGGTCGTCACTCCACCCACAGTAACTTCTACAGACCCGGCGAATGCTTCAACAGGTGTTGCTTTGAACAAACATATTGCCGCAACTTTTAGCACGGCAATGGATGCTTCAACTATTACAGCATCGACATTTACTTTAAAGCAAGGTACAACGTCAGTCTCAGGTGCTTTGTCCTACTCCGGCACAACTGCCACTTTTACACCGGCAAGCAATCTCGTAGCGAATACTACATATACAGCCACGATTACAACTGGGGCTAAAGACGCGGCAGGTAATGCTCTGGCAAATAATTATGCGTGGAGCTTCACAACAGCAGCTGTCGTCACTCCACCCACAGTGACTTCTACAGACCCGGCGAATGCCGCAACAGGTGTGGCGTTGAACAAACAAATTACCGCAACTTTTAGTACGGCAATGGATGCTTCAACTATTACAGCAGCATCGACATTTACTTTAAAGCAAGGTACAACGTCAGTCTCAGGTGTTGTGTCCTACACTGGCACAACTGCCACCTTTGCACCGACAAGCAACCTCTTACCGAATACTTTATATACAGCCACGATTACAACCGGGGCTAAGGACGCGGCAGGTAATGCTCTGGCAAATAATTATGTGTGGAACTTTACAACAGGTACAGCGACCGCTGTCGAAAATGGAATAGCGCCTAAAGAATTCGCGCTCATGCAGAACTATCCCAATCCATTCAATCCCTCGACGAAGATTGAATATAGTCTTGAGAAGGCGGGAATTGTCTCCCTTAAGGTCTACAATTTGCTTGGTGTTGAGGTTGCTACACTCGTCAACGGCCGCCAGGAAGCTGGCAGTTATACCGTGCCGTTCGATATACATAACGTAACATTTGATCTTTCGAGCGGTGTGTACTTCTATCGTTTAGAAGTTGGATCCTTTGTCTCAACTAAAAAGTTGATACTCATGAAGTAATTATTAGGAGTGCAAGGGTGAAGCTGTATTCTTACTCGAGTAAATTACTCACATTCGTAGAAGCGAAGTGGGTTATAATAAAATTTACCACTGTTGGGGCTCTTGTGGGGATCGTCATTCTGTTTGGTATCACCGAACTGAATCAATCCGTTGGTTTTGCCCTTGGGTCTCATTCGGCAAGTAGACTCGCATCAGAAAACAACTTTCTGCGGCAACAAGTAAATCAGATATCACCAAGAGTAAGCATGCTGGAAATGCAGGCGACGCAATTAAATGAACATGCTGACAATCTCCACCTGCTTCATCATAGCGTCAAGATTGTCGGAGATACGGTTTCAAAATTTACGAATGCGACCAAAGAGTTCAAGTCCAAATCTTTGATTCTTGCATCGAAAAGTTACCGCCCTTGATTTCAACCGAGGACTGTATGCAAACAACTGAAAATTTATAAATAAGGAGGATAAGATGGACATCCTTTACATTGTCGCAATCATTTTCCTGATCTTGTGGCTTGTGGGGCTTCTCACTTACACAATGGGAGGACTTATTCACATTCTTCTCGTGATTGCCGTTATAGCTATCGTGCTGAGATTTATTCGCGGACGAAAAGTTCTTGGATCTAAAAGTTGAACCAATGAAAGTAATTTGCTTTACAATGCAGTACTCACTAAAACATATTAACCAAACAAGGAGACATCATATGAAACGTTTCATCTTATGTGCATTGCTGGTCGTAGCGTTCGGCGTGTATGGCCACGTCCAAGCACAATTCAATGGGATTTCTAGGCAGGCCTGGGGATTTTCGCTGGGCGGCGCCCTAGGAGATAATACTGGGAAAGACAAATGGGGAATAATGGGTCGTGGATTCTTTCAATATGAATTCGTGCCTGCGTTGGCGGGCCAAATTGGTGTAGCCTACAGTGACCTTGCTGCTCCTGGCGTGTATTATTCAAATCTCCTTACGGCAGATTTTCGATTACACGTCATACCTTTTGCTTTACCGAATGTAAATCCATACATCTATGGTGGTTTCGGTTTATCGAAAACCCTCAACATCTCGAACTCGGATATTTTACCGTTTATTCCATTCGGTATCGGTGCCCAAACCATGATCGCTAGTGGACTCATGTTGCAGATTAGTGGTGGATATAATTTGTCCCTTTCCAATAAGTTAGCAATAGCAGAAGGAAACGGACAGCCTGTACCTGTTAACAATTTTCTTACCAATGGGAAAAATGACGGATGGTATGTTTTTTCTATCGGACTTGCGTTTACGATAGGTGGAAACGACGAATCAGCGGAGTCGCAAAAGTCAGAGCTTTCCGAGGCGGAAGCACGCCGGTTGAAGCAGCAGGCTGATGCCGATGCAGAGGCGCAGCGTGTAAAGGCAGCAACCGATGCAGAGGCGCAGCGTATAAAGGCCGCATCCGATGCACAGCGGGTGAAGCAACAAGCTGACGCAGATGCAGAGGCGCAGCGTGTAAAGGCAGCAAACGATGCAGAAGCGCAGCGTGTAAAGGAAGCGTCCGATGCGGAAGCGAGACGAGTAAAGGAATTGGCAGATGCAGAAGCGCGTCGGTTGGCGGCACAGAAGAGTAACGATACCGTTTTCGTTTTTGTTAAAGGCAAGACCGTCGTTCTTAGGGGCGTCAATTTTGAGTTCAATAAGGCGACACTTACGAAAGATTCTGAGAAAATACTCTGGAGAGCCTACAACGCGATGGTTGCGAATACCGATGTGCGGGTAGTAATTACAGGGCACACAGACAATGTGGGAGGCCAGAAATTTAATCAGACACTCTCGTTAAAGCGAGCACAGACAGTAAAGAATTGGCTCGTTAAAAAAGGTATCGCATCGAACCGGATGAGAACTGTTGGGAAAGGTTTAAATGAACCCGTAGCGACGAACGACACTGAAGCAGGTCGGGCAGAGAATCGACGTATTGAATTCTTTGTCGAGAAATAATCCGTGATTGAAAAACGGCAAGACTATGAAGTAGAATTCTGGTGATTTACTGAAAGAACTTTATAGCAATCGGAAGAAATATTCTAGTCTTGCCGTTGTTGCACTAAAAGCCTTAGCGTGTTATGGCCAAGGTAAGAGTGCGTGTGAAAACAAACCATAGCAAGCCGAAAAAGAACGGATCGGAAATTTGCTTTTCTGGAGGTTTTACGACGATCAATTTTAATGTAGATGAGGAGATGAAAAAAACATGAACGATAAATGGGAATTCTACAAAGACCACGAAAATAAATGGCGATGGAGACGCACAGCCCCGAATGGCAATATTGTTGGGGAAACGATAGAAGGCTATTCTGATAAGGTCGATTGCGAAGCGAATGCACTTCGTAACGGATGGGAGGGTAATTTATTCCAAGAAAGTGGTAACAAATTGAGTGAAGAAAACAAGGAAATAAAGAGCAAGGCGTATGAGCTCTACAAGAAACATGGTTTTAAGGATGGTAATGATTTTGTTGATTGGCTTGAGGCAGAAAAGCAAACAGGAATGAAGTCCAGAGCAAAGCGCAATAAACAGATGAAGAATATTATTTCTTCTATTATTGTAATATTGTTCGTTATCGTGCTAATAATGTTGATGATGCTTTTCAAAAAACCTCCTCAAGTGCAACTATCCGAACAGAAATTGCCAGAGCCAAAGATTATGATGTTTGTGCTTGACCCAAAAGCCGATGAGAAGGTAGTCGTTTTTGGCGACACTCATTTCGATTACGACAAATCTACACTGAACCAGGAAGCAAAGATGCTGCTGGATATGAATGTGCAGAGCCTGAAGGAAAATCCCAAAATAGACGTACGCATGGCAGGATATACATCTGCTGAAGGCTCGGAAGAAATCAATCAGAAATTAAGCGAACAAAGGGCAAATACCGTCAGAGACTATTTGATCGAAAAAGGTATTGCGCCAGAGAGAATCACTGTGATCGGATATGGCAGGACAAGACCGGCACTGTATGAAGTGACGCCTCGTGACATTAAAACAAAGGAAGCGAAAGCGAATATGCGAGTTCTTTTTGAAGTTGTCGTGAAATAGGACAATAGTGCACGAACAACAATACGAATATAAACATGGTGAGATCGTTGGTGAACCGATAGGCATCAGAACGAAGTTATATGCTTCACTTGTAAACGCATGTGATTTTGGTTTTGGCTGGTCAATATGAGGAGGTCGGATTGTGAGTTTTGATGAAGGGAAGAAAGACGCAATATCTTTGAATGTTGCGTTTTTTTTTGGAGTCTTGAATAAAACAATCAGATGGAGGGTTTCTAAATATGAAGAACGACAGGAAAACAGAGCACGAACTGATTGCAGAGTTGGAATCTGCCCATCAAAAATTGTTTGAAATGGAAGAGCGGATAAAAGAATATAGGCATGGAGAGAGAAATGAAATAGAACGTTTCCAAATTATGAGCGACTTGCGTGAATCTGAAAGTCGCTATCGGCGGCTCTTCGAAGCTGCGAAGGACGGTATTCTGATTCTTGACGCAGACTCAGGCGCAATCACAGATGCGAATCCGTTCATCATGGAAATTCTTGGGTATTCACCTCAGGACTTGATTGGAAAACGATTGTGGGAAATCGGTGCATTCTTCGATGTCGTAGCCAGTAAAGCAGCATTTGAAGAATTACAGCGGAAGGAATATATTCGCTATGAGAATCTACCGTTACAGACAAAAGACGGACAGTTGCGTGAAGTGGAATTCGTTAGCAATCTCTATCTTGTCGATTTTAAAAAAGTTATTCAGTGCAATATCCGTAACATCACAGAGCGCAAGCGTACAGAGAAAGCGTTGCGTGTGAGTGAGGAACGCTATCGGCGACTTTTTGAAACCGCGCAAGATGGCATCCTGCTTCTTGATGCTGAATCTGGTGCAATTACCGATGCGAATCCTTTCCTCATGAATATATTGGGATATACTCGGGAGGACTTGATAGGAAAACGATTGTGGGAAGTCGGTGCCTTTATCGATAGGGCAGCGAGTAAGTCTGCTTTTGAAGAACTGCAACAGAATGGATACATTCGTTATGAAAATCTACCGCTTGAGACCAAAGACGGGCAAAGTCGACAAGTGGAATTTGTAAGCAATGTCTATCTTGTTAACGGCAAAAAAGTCATTCAGTGTAATATACGCGACATCACCAAGCGAAAATGGCTTGAAGAAGGCAAGCAGAATCTTATGAACAAACTTCAAGAGTCGTTCGCTCAGATCAAGGAACTGAAAGGATTGTTGCCGATCTGTAGCAACTGCAAAAAAATTCGAAATGATAAAGGTTATTGGCAAGTAGTGGAGGTATATATTAGTGAACACACTGACGCAACGTTTACACATGGTGTGTGTCCAGATTGTACGAAGATACTTTATCCCGATCTCGCACAAGGTAAGCACGAATAATCCATCAGTACTAATATAGAGAATATTTATCATGGCTGAGGGTAAATTACTTATGAAAAAAGCTTATAAAATTGTTGCATCATTTGTTGGAGCAGGGCTGTTGATCGCAGCAATAGTGGTATCGTTCTGGGCTTTTAGACAGATCAGGGAATCAGCCGATGCGCGGAATCATACTTCCGTTGTAATAAAAAATGCGAACGACTTTCTGTCTGACTTGGTAAATGCCGAGACCAGTCAGCGCGGCTATTTGTTGACCAATGACGAGACTTTTCTAAAACCGTATTTAGCGGTGCGTGATAGCATAAGTAGCCGTCTGAAAAATTTGCGTCAGCTTACCAGGATCAGTACAGCCAATCAACACCTGGACGCACTGGCTCCATTGATAGATTCCAAATTGGCGTATCTGTCACATAACATTGAGTTGGTGCGCAACCATAATATGACTGCCGCAATTGCGATAGTACGCAGTGGTCAGGGCAAGCAGTCGATGGATTCGATTCGTGCCGAGATAAAAAGATTCACCCAGATAGAGGAAGATGCTTTGGCGCAACATGATGCAGAGTTCCAATCGAACATGCGTCATATGCTTATCCTCATCCTTACAGCCAGTTTGCTTGTGCTGCTGTTTGCAGTTTTATTCGTCTATTTGATCAATCGAGAAACAAAACATCAGGTCAAGAATTTAATTTATCTCGAAACACAGCAATTGCTCGAGATTCAGAAGGATACGAATAAACAATTGCAGCAGTCCAACCTCGCCCTGAAGGTTAGCGAAGAAAAAATAGCCATTATGCTCAACTCCATCGGCGATGCAGTGTTGGCCACCGATGCCGAAGCATGTGTCACGCTCTTGAATCCCATGGCTGAACAGCTTACAGGATGGACTCAAGCGGAAGCCATCGGTCGTCCTGTGAATGAGATTTTTCACATCATCAGTGAAAAAACTCGCCAACCCTCCATCGTTCCCGTAAAGGCAACATTGGCGAACGGTATGGCACAGGGCTTGATCAATCACACTGTATTGATTGCCCGCGATGGCGGCGAGTATGCTATCGACGATAGTTGCGCGCCAATTCACGACCATGATGGTCAAGTGGTAGGTACCATGCTGGTGTTTCGCGATATCACAAAGCGCAGGGATATAGAAAATGGGCTCGAAAAAAACCTTAAAGAGCTAGAGATTATTAAAAAATCTGCAAATGAAGCCAGTGAATTTGCTGAGAGCATTATCAACACCGTGCGAGAACCCTTACTTTCTTTGGATCAAGATCTCAGGGTGGTCACGGTTAGTCGTTCCTTCTATGAATTCTTCAAAGTAAAACCTGAAGAGACCGTGGGACATCTTATATATGACTTAGGAAATAAGCAATGGGATATTCCCAAGCTGCAGCGAATGATTTTATAAAAAAACCGTTTATAGCGGATGATATTCTAAGGTCATTCCGGAAAGTGCTGGACAAATGATAGTTGTATCATGATATATAGTTACGTGCTCTATTATTCTCATTCATAAATAAAAGGAGATATGCAATGAACACTTTCACCTTGAAAGGCGACTGGAATGAAATTGCCGGTAAACTCAAGCAACAATTTGCCAACTTAACAGACGATGATCTGCTCTTTAAAGAGGGCAAGGAGGAAGAGCTGTTGGGACGACTTCAGCAGAAACTCGGTAAGACAAAAGAAGATTTACGCAAATTGATCTCGAAGATATAAAGAGCTGTCTTTTCAAACCTCTAACTGTCATCACATAAGCAAACATCAAATATCTGAAGTTATGATATGATGACCAGAAACGTTCTTCCATCTGGTAATCAAAATGGCCGGTGCTTCTAGGGGGAGGCATCGGCTTTTTTATTAAAAAAAGCAGAAATATTTATGCAATGAATGGTTATATAGGGACATCGAGCCTCTCGAAAAAGGATTAACTACTCTTTCATCCTTTTGGTCGATTACAATCGAAAGCAATCAGTTGTATACTTCCAATAGATCAATAATGGTATTATTTGTCCATTGACGCTCGAATTAAGTAAAGACTAAA
>Ga0182027_10009657_pt1 | contig 13817 bp, 10 predicted proteins | sample 712E1DmetaG_FD_121300 | JGI IMG/M metagenome (GOLD analysis project Ga0182027, IMG submission 121300) | Permafrost microbial communities from Stordalen Mire, Sweden - 712E1D metaG (Illumina Assembly) | ecosystem: Environmental > Terrestrial > Soil > Wetlands > Permafrost | place: Sweden...
GCCACCGGCGCGACCGCCACCCGCGGCGGGCGGACCTGGGTCGACGGCGTCATCGCGATCCCGAATTTGTCCGCCTCACTTTCGCCGTAGGGCAGCGTGGCGGCGGTGTCGTTCATCGGGCCGGCCAGAGCATACGGCACGACGTTGACCACGAATTCCGGCAACTGCTGGATGTTGCGCACCGTGTCCTTGGGCTGGCCGTCGCGGTTGTTGACCGGCACGAACATCAGCGTCGGTGGATTCGAGGTAACGCCCTGGAAAAAGCTGAACGGCGCGAGGTTGGTCCGGCCGTCGGCGGACACCGTGGACACCCACGCGATGGGGCGCGGCGCGATCACACTGGTCATCCAGCCGTAGACCTCGCGCGCTGGGAGTCTGTCAAAGTCGAGCATCATACCGCATGGATGCCCCGAATTCTCCGGCCCACGCGAGCCTAATCTTCGCCGGCGCCCACCCACTGGATCCACTTCAACTTCTCGGTGAAGAGGAGGTAGACGACGGGCAGGACAATGAGCGTGAGCGTGGTGGCGCAGAGCAGGCCCACGATGTGCACCGCGGTGAGCGGGTGCCAGAGTTCGCCGCCCTCGACCGCGAGCGGGATCAGGCCGCACACCGTGCACAGCACGGTCACGATCACCGGCCGCAGCCGCACCAGGCCCGCGTGCACCAGGGCCTCGCGCAACGGCATCCCCTCAGCGCGCGCTTCCTCGATGAAATCGGACAGCACGATGATGTGGCTCACGATCACGCCCGCCAGACTCACGATCGCCAGCAGTGCCATGAAGCCCAGCGTCGTCCGAAATAGGGCCAGCCCGAGGAAGGCGCCGATCAGCCCCAGCGGCACGGTCACCATCACCGCCAGCGATTTGGCCACCGACCGGAACTGCACCACGATCGCGAGGAAGATCGCCGCCAGCGACACCGCCATGACCAGGCTCATCTCGCTCCGGCTTTCCTTCAGCTCCTTGTCTTCGCCGGCAAACGTGAGCGAGTAACCCGGTGGCAGCTCGATCGCCCGCAGTTCCGCCCGCGCCTGCTGCAGGATGGCCGAGGGCAGCACGCCGACCGGCGCCATCGCGTTCACCGTGACCGTCCGGAGCTGGTTGAAATGCGGAATGGTGGCGTAGGCGGGCTCGACCGTGATCTTCGCGAAGCTCTCCAGCGGGATGAGCGTGCCGCGCGCCGACTCCACGTAAAGCGAGCGCAGTTGGTCCGCCTCGCGCCGCTCCTCCATCCGCAGCCGCACCACCACCGGGACCAGGTGGTCGCCTTCGCGCAGTTCCGTGATGCGCGCCGTGCCGAAGGCGTTGAGCGTGAGGGCGCCGACCCGCAGATTATCAACCCCGAGGGTGTTGGCCCGCTCCTGGTCGATGTCGATCCGCAGCGTCGGCAGCGGCTGCCCGAGGTCGTCGAAGACCTTGTAGGCCGCATGCTGGCGGAGGATGCCGGCCGCGCGCTGCGCGAGACCGCGCAGGATGTCGAGATCCGGTCCGGCAAAACGCAGCTGGATCGGGAAATCGACCGGCGGCCCCTGCTCCAGTTGGCGGGCCACGACCCGGGCGCCCGGCGCCACCGGATCGATCCGGCGGCGGATGTCGGTGATCAGCGGCACCACGTCCTCCGCGCGGCGCGTGTTGACGAGAATCTGCGCCAGGTACGGCGCCGCCTCCTTGGGCCGGACGTTGTAATAGAAGCGCGGGGCCGTCCCGCCGTAGAAGACGCCAAAATTGTCGATTGGGTCGTAGTCCCGGAGAAACCGCGCCACGCCGTCCACCAGCTCGCGCATCTGGGCCGGCGAAGCGGATTTCGCCAGCTCGATGTCGATGACGAACTGGCTGCGGTCGGCCGGCGGAAAGAACTGCGTGCCGAAGAACGGCAGCAGTCCGCAGCTCAACGCCAGCAGGCCGTAGACGATGCCGACCGTCCGCCAGGGATGCCGCAGGCCGGTTTCCAGGAGCCGGCGGTAGCGCGGCAGGAACCAGAACAGCAGCAGGTCGATCCACTTGAACAGGAGGAACGGCCGCACCTCGGCGCCGGCCTCGAAGCCTTTCTGCCCCTTCAGCACGTAGTAGCCGAGCAGCGGCGTGAAGGTCATCGACACGATGCGGGAGGCCGCCAGCGAAAGCGTTACGACCACGGGCAGCGCGTAGATGAATACGCCCTTGTCGCCCGGCATCAGCACCAGCGGCAGGAATGCCGCGATGTTGATGATCGTCCCGAACGTGATCGGGCGCGCCAGCCGCACACAGCCCAGCCAGGCCGCGATCCCGCGCGGGCGCCCGTGAGCCAGCTCGCGGTTGATGCCGTCGGCCGCCACCACGGGATTGTCGACCAGCACTCCGAGGGTGATGATGAGCCCGGCAATCGAAATCTGGTGCAGCGGGATCCCGAAAATCTGCATGCCGGCGAAGGTCGCCGCCACCGTCAGCGGGATCGCTGTGGCCACGACAAGCGCCGAGCGCCAGTCCATCAGGAACAGCGCCACCAGCACGACGATCACCACCGCCTCGAAGAAGGCGCGCAGGAAGAGCCGCACCCGCTGGTCGACCGACACCGGCTGGTTCGAGATCGTCACGATGTCGAGCCCGGCCGGCAGCCGCGCCCGGAACTTCCGTTCGACCGCCTGCGCCGCCGCGTAGAAGTCGCCGATCTTAACCCCCGCGCGCATCTCGACCGACAGCAGCACCGCGCGCCGGGCCTGCAGGGCCGCCTCCGGGCCCGCCCGGTCGAACAGGCCGAAATGGAACCCGATCGGATTCTCGTAGCCGCGGCTCACGGTGAAGACGTCGCGCAGGTACACCGGCATGCCGTCGGGGCTCGCGCCCACCACCGCCCCGAGTAATTCGTCCTCGCTCTTGAACTCACCGGACACCTGAACCGGAAAGTTCTGGCCCTCGGTCCGGAACGTCCCGCCCGGGATGATCGCGTTGCGCGCGACCACGGCACCGGCCAGCTGCGTCCGGCTCAGGCGCAGGGCGTTCAGGTTCGCGCTCGAATAGTCGAGGTAGATGGTTTCCGGCACGATTGCGAGGCGCTGGGTGCGGCCGACGGTGTCGATCTGCTTCAACTCGTCCTCAAAATCCTCCGCCGCCTTCTCCAGCATACGGTAGCTGTGGCGCGGCAGATCGAGTGCGCGCAGCCGGGGGAGAGGGTCCTCGTCGCCCAAGAGGATGAGTGGCAGGTGGAAATCCGGATGCGGCTCGCCGTCCGTGCCGACGGTCGCCCGGACAAATTCGGCGATGAACGCGGCCAGTTGTTCCCGCGTCGCGGTCGTGGCAAAGTCGGCCGCCACCAGGCTGCCCCGGATCACCTTCCGCAGATCGGTCGCCAGGCCGCGGGACTGCAGGCCGGCGCAAAACCGCGTCACCTGCGAATCACGCACCTCGCGGCTCACCCCCGCGGGAAAGAAGACCACCGCCGCCGCCCGTCCGGCGGCCGGCTGGCCTGCCCGCACCTCGGTCAGCACCGTCCGGATGATCTGCGCGCGGGCCGCCAGCTCCGCTTCGCCGAGCGGCTGGCTCGCCAGCGCATAGAGCAGCGTCAGCGTGCTGCCAAAGTCGGTGTTCAGCCACGGGGCGCGCGCCCCCTCGGGCAGGCGCACCTCCAGCAGCTTGGCGCGCAGCTTGTTCCAGTCCTGCTCCACCGCGGCCGCCGATTGGGGCTGCAGCGTCACATAGATGACCGACAGGCCGTGGCGCGATTCGGAGCGGATCTCCTCCATCGAGGAGAGCTCGGACGCCTTTTTCTCCAACGGCTTGGTCACGAGCTGTTCCACCTTGTCGGCGGTCGCGCCGGGAAAGACGGTGACGACCACCGCGCGGCGCTCGGGGATCTTGGGATCCTCCTGCTGCGGCAGGCTGCGAAACGCGAACCAGCCCCAGCCCAGCAGCAAGACGAGGCAGAGCCAGGCCACGCCGCGCTGGGCACTGAAATACTGCGCCAGCCCGCCGGGGGGAAGTTGGCTGGACGGCTCGGTGTCGTTCATGGCGAAGGATTCCCTCGAAGTGACCACGGTCAGGGTGCCGCCGGACTGGCGTTCACCCTCGCGCCGTCGAACAACTGCCCGGCCCCGATCGTCACGACGTGCTCGCCCGGCTTAAGTCCGTCCGTGATCACGATCGAGCTTTCGACCAGATCGCCGGTGCGCACCAGCCGTTCGCGCGCGATGTTGTCGTCGCCCACCACGAAAACCGCGGTCGCACCCTGGCCGGCCCCGGCGCGGCTGGGGGACATGAGCGCCGAGAGCGGCACGAGCACGCCGGCCGCGGGCACAGCGCCAAAGTCGCCCAGCCGCACGGTCGCGGTCATGCCCGACTTCAGGCGGCCATCCGCGTTGGGCAGTTCCATGACCACGCGAAACAGCCGGCTGCCTTCCACCGCAGCCGTGCCGATCTCCGAGATGTTGCCGGTGAATTCCGCGTCCTCGAAGGCGGAGACGTTCACCCGGTAGCGCTGACCGACGGCAAGCCGGCCCAGCAGCGTGTCCGGCACGCCGACTTCAAGCTTCATCTGGCGGAAGCCGCCGAGGCGCAGCACCGGGCGGCCGGCGGCAGCATATTCGTCATTCTTGGCGAACCGGGCGAGGATGATACCCGCGTACGGGGCGCGCAGGGTGGTGTCGCGCAGGTTCTGCTCGGCCTGGGCCAGATCGGCCTCGGCGGTGTCCTTTTGCGCGCGCCCGGCCTCGAATTCGTTTTTCGACAGATTGGCGGCGACAAACAGCTCGGCGCTGCGCGCGAAGGCGGCGCGGGCGTACTCGGCCCGGGCCCGGGCGGCAGCGACCGCATTGACGAAATTGGCGGTGTCAATCTGTGCGAGCACCGCATCCCGGTCCACCGCCGCTCCTTCCGTCCAATCCTCGGTGCCGCTGGCCGGGCCGATGCGCACGATCTGCCCGTTGACCTTGAAACTCAGGTTGGTCTCGGTGTCGCCCCGCAACAGGCCGAGGAAGGCGGCCCCGGCCGTGCCCGAGCGCGCTTGATCCAGTGGACGCGCGGACACGTAGCGCACGCTCGGCGGAATCGCCACCGCGGCGGGCCGGGGCTTGCACGCCGGCAGGGCCAGACTGCAGCCGAGGGAGGCCAGAACCACGGCGAAAAAGGAACGGCGTAGTTTCATGGGAAAGAAGGGCGGGATGGCGGCATCGGGGGATGCCGCCCGGCCAGCATTCGTTCGCTTTGCGTCAATGGGTGGCACAGGTTTAACAGCGTTCTTCCGGTTCATGGTGGGCGCACGGCGGTGTCCATCTCGCGAAACCAGGCCTCCTTCTCCTCGGACGTGCTGAGGACTTCGAACCACCCGAGGGCGCGCTGATAGGCGACGAGGTCGCCCAGAAACCGGTAGACGGCCAGCGCCGCCGCCTGTTTCTGGCTGAACGCCGCATTCTGGGCGTCGAGCAGGTTGATGATGGAGACGGTGCCCTGTTCGTATTTGTCCTGCACGACGCGGAGATTCTGCTGCGCCCGGTCAGCGGAACGCTGGGCCAGTTCGATCGAGGGATACGACCCCTCGAGGGCATGGCAGGCTGCCTGGGCGCGGGCCACGATCGCCGCGCGCGCATTGTCCGCGCCGAGCTCCAGCTCGCGCAGGTCCGCCCGCGCCTTGCGCAGGTCCGCCGTGAGGCCGCCGCCGGTGAAGAGCGGCAGTGATGCGGTGAGCGCCACGTTCCATTCGTCACGGTCGAGGCTCAAGGGCGGCGGCGGCAGGACTCCACGCACCGCGAGCTGCTCGATCAGCGAAGGACCGGCATAGTCGTTTTCCAGCACGCGCTGGTACCCGACGCTCAGGCCAACCCGCGGCACCAGGGGACGCCGCGCCTTCTGCCCGACCGTGATGGTCTGGGCCCGGGCGACCTGTTCCAGGGCCGCCAGCTCGGGCGAGTGCCGGAGTGCGTAGGCGGCGCCGAAGCTGCGGAAGCGTTCAATCTCCGCCTGGCTGCGCAATTCTCCGGCGACGCGCTGGGCGGCGAAGGTGAACGCCGGATGATCGAGCCCCACATCCTCGGCCGACCACCGCGCTTCCGCCGCCACGGCCAGAACGCGGTTGAACGCCACGCGGGCCTGTTCCAGCCGCGTGCGGGCCGCAATCAGGTCGGCGCGCTGCTGCGCCTCGAGCGACTCGAACCGGAATCCTTCCTCGGGCCCGGAAGTGCCCACCTGGCGGCGCAAATGGGCGAGTTCCAGATTGCGCTGCGTCACCGCGAGGTTTTCCCCCGCAATGCGCACCAGCGACTGCGCCGACAGGTATTGCAGGTAGGCTTGCGCGGTGCGCTCCACCACGGCCAGCCGCTCCGCCTGCTCCTGGAAGGTGGCGCCGCGGTAGGCTTCGCGGGCGGCCCGCCGGCGGGACCAGGCTTCGTCGTCGAGCAGCGCCTGCTGGAGCGCCAGCCCGGCACGCTGGGCGGTCTCCGGGTATAGTCCGCCCGACAGCATCGCCCGGTCCCGGTCGATCCGTTGAAAACCGTAGGTGGCGGCCACCTGCGGCGCCAACGCGCTGCCCGCCAGATGCTCCGACTGCCGGGCGCTCTCCGTCGCTTCGCGGCGGATGCGGAGGTCAAAGTTCTTTTCCAGCGCGGTCAGCACCGCCTGTTCGAAGGTAAGCGGCGAGCCGACCTCCCCCGTCGACCGGCCCACCAGGCGCGCTCGCGAGAGGACACGAAAGTCGATCGGCGCCCCGATGGCGGCCGCCGTGGCTTCATTGACGAACAGCTGCGGCTGCATCGGCACCGTGAGCGGCAGTCCGATGGGCGGCGCCCCGGAGATCAGCTGGTCAAAGTTCACCGCGGCGCGCCGGGCGATGAACTCCCGGAGGTCCGGCAACAGGCCGGCGAGCGCGCCTGCTTCCACCTCGGCCTGGCCGAGGAAACTGAACGCGGGGAGTCTGCGCGCGGCCAGGCCGGCGAACAGCGCGGCGTGTTCCTTGGCATCGAACCGCGGCGCCGGCAGCAGGAATACCGCCCCCGCTTCCGCCGGCAGCGCGCTGAGCGTCGCCGCGGCAGTGTCCGCCAGCGGCACCAAAGCGACCGGCACCCCGAGTGCGCTTTCCAGCCCGGCCCGCCATGGTTCCACCACCGCCTGGTCCTGCACCTGCACGGCATCGGCCAGCACGGTCAAAGAACTGAAGGGCAGAATCGAGCGCAGCTCGCGTAAACTCTCCACCGAGCGGTAGCGGGCCGCCGCGACCGCGAAATTGCGTTTGGTCGCGAACCCCCCGGCGTCCATCGGCAGCACCAGTAGATCTGGATCGGTGATGATCGCGCCCACCACCGCCTTGCCCAACGGCACCGTCGGATCCGCCGCCGCCGCCGTCACCTGCGGGCCGAGCACCATCACCAAATCCACCTCCGGATCCGCCAGCGCCGCCGCCAGCGCCGCGTGCGCCCCGCGGACCGTTCCCACGCCATCAAACGCCGCCGCTTCCTTGAAACGCAGCACCCAACGGGCGCCATCCAGCGCCTCAAAATCCCGACGCAACGACGCGTCCAGCTCATCGAGCGTTCCCGCCGGCCCGTCGCGCACCACCGCCAGGGTCACCGTTGGCCGACTTGCGGCGCCGGACGCCTCCACGCCCCAGGCTGCCGGTAGTGCCAGCAGACCGGTCAGGATCAGACAGGATCGGCGAAAGAGGGACGTTATGGACATGGAATCAGCGGATGAAGACCGTTTTCCGACGGACCGTCAATTTTAGCTCTGATGGGGAGGTCATGGCCCGGAAACAGCACGAAACTGCACAGTGCGAGGAGGAGTTGCTCGGCATTGTCCGCCGGCTCCTGCTGCAGCGCGGGGTGGCGGGCGCCGTCGCCGGACGCCGCGCGGACCGGCCCGCCCCGGGCAGCCTATCGCGGACCCGGACCGGAGGCCCGGCCTGTCTCGGCAGCCACCTTGAGACCGGCCAGATTGCGTCGATAGACGCGCGACATCATCCGCTTGACGAGCAACCCGAGCCACCGCGTCACCGGGTTCATCCCGAAGTCCACCGTGTCGAACCACAGGACAAGGGTGGCGCCGCCGCCCGCGGATTCGATCTCGATGTTGCCGCGCACCGTCATGGAGCGGCCTTTCATTTGCAGAAGATAGCGGATGTGGCGGCCGGGTTGCGCGGCGGTGATGGAAAGGGCACCGTCGCCCATTTTTCTGGCCGTCCAGGTCATCACGGCGCCGAGGCCGGAGTCGGCGCCGGAGTAGGTGTAGGCCAGCGAAGGATCTTCGCGCTTGTTCCAAACGGTCCACTCCGGCCATTTCTTGAGGTCCGCGATCCACGGATAGATCTCCTCCGGGGGCCGGTCGATGGCGACCGAGCGTTCGACGGTGATCTCCCGAGGCAGCAGCCAGCCGATCACCACCAGCACGACCACGAGTCCAAGCAGGAAACAGAGGATCAGAGCGAGCATGGATGTAGTTTAGCGCACGCCGGGGATTTTCCAAGCTCTGGCTTGCCTCGGCGCGGGCCCTCCGTACCGTCCGGCGAATTCCCATGTCCACCCTCCCGACCCAGTTCACCGGCGTCACGGTCGTGACCAAGGCCAATGTCTACTTCGACGGCAAGGTCGTCAGCCATTCCGTATTGATGCCCGATGGCGCGAAGAAAACCCTCGGGCTGATTCAACCCGGGTCCTACCACTTCGGCACCGGCGCGCCGGAGCGTATGGAGATCGTGGCCGGCGCCTGCCGCGTAACGATCGACGGACAGACGCAGACCGCGGCCTACACGGCCGGCCAGGTTTTTGAGGTGCCGGGCCGCAGCGGCTTCACCATCGAGGTGGCCGGGGGCCTCTGCGAGTACATCTGCACGTTCCTCGGGTGAGGAGCCCGCAACCGCGCCCAGACGGCGGTTGCGCTACGGCGTTTTGCACACAGACTGCCGCCATGGTTCATCGTGTCCTTTTGAGTGCCTTTGTCCTCTGGGCCGGCGGGCGGCTCGCCGCCGCCGATTCCCCGACGGTGGCCGCCGCCTCGTCCGTACTGCCCGACGGACTGTATGCCGAGTTCACCACGCCGCGCGGCGTGGTCGTCGCCGAGCTGTTCTACCGAAAGGTGCCGCTGACAGTGGCGAACTTCGCCGGTCTGGCCGAGGGCGCGCTCGGCCCGGCGCCGCGCAAGCCGTTTTTCAATGGCCTGACTTTCCATCGCGTGGTGCCGGATTTCGTCGTGCAAGGCGGCGACCCGCTCGGCACCGGCGAAGGGGGGCCCGGCTACGAGTTCCCCGACGAGTTCGCGCCCGGCCTGCATCACGACGGCGCCGGCGCGCTGTCGATGGCCAATAACGGCCCCGACACGAACGGTTCGCAGTTTTTCTTCACCCTGCGCGAGACCAACCGGCTCAATTACCTGCACACCGTTTTCGGACGTGTCGTGCGCGGGCTCGACGTGCTGCCGCTGATCAAGCAGGGCGACGCGATGCAGGTGAAGATCCTGCGCGGCGGGGCCGCCGCGCAGGCCTTTCGCGCCGACGACGCCGCGTTCGCCGCGTTGCTCGCCCGGACCCCAAAGTACGCGGGTCAAGCGGAACCCAGCCCGACGGCGCATTTCCAGGATCCCGACGGCCTGCTGCCCGTGGAGCCGCCACGCGCGAAATACTTCAACTACAAGCTCGCCAACTTCGAACGCGCCACCGGCGTGAAGATCTGCGCCCGGATCTACCGCACCTTCCAGCCCGCCGCGCCTGGCGAGAAGATCAACGACCTGCGTGGCCGGCTGGCCCGGGAACTCGGCGTCGAAAAGCGCGGCGCCCTCGCCCTCTATTTCGCGGACCAGGACGACTGGTCGCTCTGGATTGGCGACCAACAGGTGCCTGCCTTCAACCCGTGCGGTTTGAATCTGCACGAGTGCAAGCAGGCGTTCGTCGCTGCTGCCCGCGCCCGGGCCAAAGCCGCCGAGACTGACGTGCAGAGGATGACGGGCCCGGGCAAACCGCTCATCGCCGCCCAGCGACAGAAGCTGTTCGTCGACGAGATTGTCGACGGGTTCATCCAACTCTTCGAACCCCGGCGTGTCCCTTGAAACACCCGCTCGGTCCGTTCATCCGCCGTGCTGCCGCCGGTTCAGGTGCGCGAGCAGCAGAGTGAAAAAGCACAGGACGAGGTTTTGCAGCGGAAGCTGCAGCGGTGTGGGCAGCGCGTAGATGATGGCCACCGCCGGCACCCACACGCCGAAATTGGCGATCAGAGTGGGCAACACGGTGCGCGCGTACCAACCTCGCGTTCGGAAGTCGGCGGCCACCCGCCCTCCGGAAAAGTCCGTCGCGTTTTGGGGACAGCTTTTAGGAACCAGACGCGCCTTTGGTTTCGCGAATGGTCGTGAGCAGCATGGAGAACGCCTCGGTGGCGGACACCGCGTGCGGCAGATTCGGCGGCAGGTGCACCAGATCGCCAGCGCGCAGCGGCGTCTTCTCTCCGGCGAGCGTGAATTCGCAGGCGCCGCTCAAAATCTGCACCAGCGCCCGAGCCGGCGTGGCGTGCTCAGTCAGCTGCTGCCCCGCCGCGAACGCAAAGAGCGTCATCCGCACGCCGCCCCGGTCATGCAGCGCGCGGCTGACGATGCCAGTTTCGGAGAACTGCGTGGCCTCGGCCAAGTGGATCACCCCGGGGGCGCTTGGATCGAACAAGGATAATGCGGTCATGGTTGGGCCAAGTTGGCCAGTGAAACGCGGCGTGGCAAAGGATCTTGATGGGAACCGTCTGTGGTTTGCTCCATCGCATCCGGGACCCACGCCAGCGAACGCCGCCGGATCTGATCAACTCAGCTTATCGATGCGAACGGCGAAAACGTCGGGGCCTTGCTCCAGGTAGGTCCAGCGGAAACAGCCATGGAAAGAATCATCCAATTGGCCGTGAATCCCGGCCGGATCATGGTCGTTCACCAGCACAAAATAGTCGCCGACGGGCAACAACTGCCAGCGTCGCACGATCTGCGTGTGCTTGATCGGGCATGGCACGGCGACGCCGTCGAAGATCTTGGCGGCAGGAATCCCCTGCACGGTGGTGGATGGGACAGTGGGCATACCGTGGAGATTGAACGAGGATTTTGCGTTTTTGCCACCAGCGGTAGCGTAATGAAGCCATCCCCCGACCCGCGGCGGCCCCCGCCGGCATTGATCTGGATCACGGTTTCCTCGCCTGCGCTCGCCACCTTGGTCCAGGTCTGTCGCCCTCCCAGGAAGGGTCGGTTGCTCTGGTCGAAGTCTTCCTCCTATCGGTTCGACGCCCTTCGTTGAATCTGTTTATCCATGATTCGACCATGTTCGGTACCTCTCCCCACCGCTGCACTTGCCCGGAACTCCTTGGCTGGAGATTCGTCCGCGGGTGGTCACATTTGGCCATCCTCACGCTCGTTTCCTTTCCTCTGCCGATGAACGCGCAGCCTGCCCTTAATCCCGACGGCATCAGTTCCCCCTTCGACCTGCGCCGGTTCGGTGTCACCGGCACCGACGTGAAAACGGACACCGAAGCAACACAACGGGCCGTCGATGCCTGTGCCGCCGCGGGCGGTGGTCGCGTGGTCGTGCCGGCCGGGCCCGTCATCACGGTGGGGTCCGTCCGGTTGCGCAGTCATGTGGAGCTTTATCTCGAGCGCGGCGCCGTGCTCAAAGGCAGCCCGCGTCATCAAGACTACGCCGCCACCATCCCCTACCCGGTGCAGCTCGATCCGGCTGCACCCGACTCGCCCATTGGCGTGATGATCCTCGCCGACGGAGCGGAGGATGTCGCCATCGCCGGACCGGGGGTGATCGATGGCAATGGTCACGCCTACGTCTTCGAGGACACGCCGTACATCTACCGGTGTCCGCACGACCGCCCATATACGATCGTCTTTCGGAACTGCCGCCATGTGACGATGCGCGACGTCACGGTGCGCGAAGCCGCGTTCTGGACGATCCGCCTTTTCGGCAGCGACGACATCCTGATCGACGGCATCCGGATTCTCAACGACCTGAAGATGCCCAACAACGACGGCATCGACATCGACTGGTCGTCCAACGTCCGCATCGCCAACTGCCACATCGTCGCGGGCGATGATGGCGTCTCCCTCCACACCTCGCAGCCGAGCGGTGGCCTCACCCGGCCTTGCGAGAACATCGTCGTCACCGGTTGCACGATCACCTCGCAATCGGCCGGCCTCGTCGTCGGCGCCGACATCGACGGCGTGATCCGCGACGTCGTCTTCGACTCCTGCGTCATCAAGAACTCCCACCGCGGCGTGGCCGTACGCAATGCCATGCGCGGCACGGTCGAGCACGTCCTGTTCTCCAACTTGGTCATCGAGACGCGACTGTATGATTCTGCCTGGTGGGGCCGCGCGGAGCCGATTTGCGTGATGGTCTACCCGTGGACGGCGCGTTTCGAGGGCGGTTCGGTTCGGGACATCCGTTTTTCCAATCTGGTCTGTCGCGGCGAAAACGGCGCGGTCATCAGCGCCTACCGCTCCGGCACTCTCTCCGGCATCCATTTCGATCGCGTGACGATCACCATCGACAAGACCACCGAGTGGGACGGCGGCCACCAGGATTTCCGCCCAACTTACCAAGAAGAATTCCCCGCCATCCCGGTCAGTGGATTCATCCTGCGCAACGCCGACGATGTGACATTCCGCGACTGCCGGGTGGTCTGGGGCCAACACCGGCCCGAGTATTATCGCCATGCGCTCGACGCCACCGGCTGCACCCGCCTCCAAACCGACGGACTCAGTGGTGAATCCGCCGATCCCGCCCGTCTGCCCGCCAAGGTAATCCGCTGACCGCCAGCTCTACGCACTGAAGACCTCCGTTGTCTTCAAGGGATCTTCAGCTCTGCGCCGAGGGGAAGGACGTCGGCATCGCGGAGTTTGTCACGATTGGCGTTGTAGATATCCTGCCAGCGCGCCCACGTGCCATAGTACCGGCTGCTGATGCGCGTCAGCGTGTCGCCCGACACGACGCGATGGATTCGTGGCGCGGGCGGCGGTGCAGCCGGTGGCGGGGTGGCCGGGCCGGGCGCGGTGGCGGCCAGGGCTGGACGCGTAGGCGCCGTGACCGAGGCCGGCGGCACCGAGGCCCCGGCGGCAGAAAGCGCGGTCCTCAGACGCGCATTTTCCGCCACCAGGCTGGCGCTGGAATTCTGGGTCTGTCGGAGGAGGTCGCGCAGGGAGGCCGTTTCGTTGGCGCTGCGCCCGGCGACCCCGCGTAGCGCGGTCAGTTCCTGCTCGGTGCGGGCCAGCGCGGCCCCGGCGTCCATCGCCCCGGCGCGCTCACCCGCGGCCTGCGCAATCTGCGTCTTGAGCCGCTCATTCTCCGCCTGCGCCTGCGCGAAGGCGCGCACGGTCATGTCGACCTTTTCCTCAGCGCGGCGCAGGTCAGCCTTCAACTGGGTCACGTCCTCCGCTACGCCGGCGCCCGTCGAAACGGTCGTCGCCGCCGCGGTGGCCGCCGTCGAAGCCGCGGCCGGGGCCAGCTTGGCAGTGAGGGAAGCATGCTCCGCACGCAGGTCGGCGTTCTCGCGCTCCAAGCGCGCGGTGCCCGCCTGGGCCTCGTCGAGTTTGCGCGCGGTTTCGCCTTGCGTCGCCTCGGCGGCGGCCAATTGCCTGCGCGCGTCTTCCAACCTCCGTCCCAAGGTGTCCACCTCGCCCTGCAAGCGGGTTGCGTCGGTCTTGGTCGTCGAGGTTGAGGCGGCCAGCTGGTCGCGTAGGGCGGCCGCCTCTTGTTTCGCGGCCTCGAGCTGGCCGGCGGTTTCCGCCAGACGATTCGCCGCGTCACCTCCTGCCGACACCTGCTGGGCGAGCTTCGCCTTCTCGTCGGTCAGTTGTTTGACCTGAGCCACCAGCCCGTCGCGTTCTGCGCGTGCCTTA
>Ga0182027_10009658_pt1 | contig 13817 bp, 17 predicted proteins | sample 712E1DmetaG_FD_121300 | JGI IMG/M metagenome (GOLD analysis project Ga0182027, IMG submission 121300) | Permafrost microbial communities from Stordalen Mire, Sweden - 712E1D metaG (Illumina Assembly) | ecosystem: Environmental > Terrestrial > Soil > Wetlands > Permafrost | place: Sweden...
ACTGGGCTTCGGCATTATCGCCTGGGCGGTTCTGCACCTGCTTGCAGGAAAGGCGCGGCGCCAGGACTGGCTACTCTACTTGATTGCCGCGCTGTTTCTGGCCCGCTTCGTCTATCTGGGGGCAAATTAAGGTCTGTTACCATGTTGCTCGTCTATCGGAATGGAGCCATCATGCACTGGTATTTCTTTCTGAGTTATTTCTTCGGCGGAGCTTTCCTCGCCAATGCGCTGCCCCATTTGATCAATGGGATCTCGGGACGGGCGTTTCAAAGTCCCTTCGCCAAGCCGCCGGGAAAGGGCCTATCGTCGTCGACCGTGAATGTTCTGTGGGGCTTCTTCAATCTCGCTGCCGCTTATGTGCTCGTCCTTCGCGTGGGCGATTTCAGCCTTCATCACTTGTTCCAGACGCTCGCTCTTGGCGCAGGTCTGTTGCTGATGGCGCTTATGCTCGCCCGCACATTCGGGCGTTTCCACGGCGGACTGCTCTAGCGTCTCAGTTTGTGACGGCTTCGACACAATCGCGTCCGGCATGGCAAAAAAGTCGTAAACTCATCCCATCCCTTCGCTGTACCATGAGAAGGTGTTCCAAATGAACCGGATGAAGACGACCAGGAACTGCATCTGGACTGGCTGGAGGAAAGGCGCGCGCCGGCCGAAAGGCCTCTCGTTGGCCGTTGCGGCAGCCTCACTCGCCGTGGCCCTGGCGCTTTCAGCGTGTGAAAGCGTGGCCACGTACACGCAGCCGAGCTTGGTGCGCGTTATCGACGCTTCCTACATCGCTCCGGCCGCAAATGTGGTGGTGGAAGGCGAACTGCTGGCCTCCAACATCGGCCAGGGAACCATCACGCCCTACGGCACTCTGCCGGCCAACAATGCCGCGCTTATTAAGATCACGGCCGCCACCGGAGGCGCTTCGCTGGTGATCACCAATGGCACGCTTCTGCCCGGCCATCAGCACTCGGTTTTCCTCACCGATAACGGCGCGGCGCCCAACAGTTATGAGGTGACCATCCTGGAAGATCAGCAGACGGTGGCGGCGAGCGGCCACTCGGCCTTCCGCTTCCTCAACCAGGCGCCCAAAGTCGGCGCGGTCGACGTGTACATGGTCCCGGCCGGAACCACCCTGGCCAACACCATTCCCATCGTCACCGGCCTGCCCCCGGGCGGCACCGCAGGCTACATCAGCTTTACCTCGCAAACCGTCACCATGGTCGTCACGCCCACCGGCATCACCACGCCCTTCTACGCCTATACTCCCATGGTGCTCACCGGCGGCGAAGTGCGGACCGTGCTGCTAATGGATACCCAATTGACCAGCAACCCGGCCGTCGAGTTCACCGTAGCCGTTGACGCCGGACCGACGGACTAACGCTCACACACCCGGCCCATGCGTCTTTCCCGTTTCCATCATGCACTGGCAGTTCTTGTCCTCTCGGCGGGAACCGCTGTTCTTGCCTTCGCGGCAGACACCTATCGCATCGTTCACACCTATCCGCACGACCCCCAGGCCTACACGCAGGGGCTGGTCTTTGTGGATGGTCATTTGTACGAGAGCACCGGCCTCAACGGGCGCTCCTCGCTGCGCATGGTGGACCTGGAAACCGGACGCGTGCTGCAATCGGCGGCTGTCCCCAGCCAGTATTTTGCTGAAGGGCTTGCCCGGTGGGGCAGCACGCTGGTTCAGCTCACCTGGCAGTCGCACGTCGTCTTCGTCTACGACCGTTTCAGCTTTCGGCTGCTGCGCACCCTTCACTACGACGGAGAAGGATGGGGGCTTACGGAGGACGGCCGGAGCCTGATCCTGAGCGATGGAACCGCGACCCTCCATTTTCTCGATCCGCAGACCCTCCGCGAGGTGCGGCACGTCGTGGTGAAAGATCGCGGCGCTCCGGTGACCGAGTTGAATGAACTGGAGTACGTGCGCGGCCAGATCTACGCCAACGTGTGGCACACCGACCGCATAGCCCGCATATCGGCCGCGACCGGCCAGGTGCTGGGCTGGATCGACCTCACCGGCTTGCTGGCGCCGGGCGAGGTCTCGGACCCTGAAGCGGTGCTGAACGGCATCGCCTACGACGCCGCGCGCGACCGGCTCTTCGTCACCGGCAAACTGTGGCCCAAGCTCTTTGAGATTAAGGTCGTTCCGCAACGGGCAAAGCTCGTTCCCGCCGGGCACTCAAAGTAGCGAATTGGAACTGCGCCCTCACCGGCCTGCCGCAATCACGGTGCGGCCGCCCTGCCAGCGCGTATACTTTCGGGCAAGGTCAAGCGCCTCATGGATCCGTCATCGATCGTTCTGCCCAGTTCCCTGCAAAACGCGGCCGTGCTCACCATTGTGCTGGCCTTCGCCGGCTACCTGCTCACATTTTGGGGCACGCGCATCATGGCGCGCCGCGCCGACCGGCTGCGTCTGGTGAACCAGCGCCTGAACGAGTTCTACGGCCCGCTCTATGTGGCCACCGTGGCCGGCAACATCGCTTACCAATCGCTGCTCCAGAAGCAGGGCAAGAAGCAGTGCCATCCCATCCGCGATGAGGACTTGAAGGAATGGACGCTGTGGATGACCACGATCTTCATGCCGCTGAACGACATTCGCGAGAAGATCATCATCGAGAACGCGCACCTGATCGTCGAGGAGCAGATGCCGCAGTGCCTGCTCGACTTTGTGACCCACGTAGTGGGCTACAAGGCGCTGCTTTCGAAGTGGACCGAGGGCGATTACTCCGAGCGCCGCTCCATGATCGGCTGGCCGCCGGAGTTCGATGTCTACGTCGAGCGCTCCTACGCGGCGCTGAAGGCCGAGCAGACGTACCTGCTGCACAGCGGATTGTGGCGGCTGTGGCACCGGATCTTCAAGCGGTAGCTAATTCAGCTGCCTGCGGGACTGACGCGTCGATTGCGTTGCGCAGAAGATCGCAGAGGTATCGATCAAATTCATACGCTCCCGCGTGCGGAAGTTTTTGCGCAGCCGCCTCGCACTTTGCCCATGCCACATCGGCTCCCTGCAGGTCCCCCTCAACCCAGCAAAGCGCGCTCTTGGCTCTCCAATAATCCACGTTGAACCGGGTGGGCTTCTTCGCTTCCATTCGCCCCCACCATTCACGTGCGGCAACCGCATCGTGCAAAACGTACGCGTTGCCGAAAACGAAGGGTGTGTGCAGTTCGACGGGGATCTCCGAAGCGGATTCGTGAAAGATCGTCTCCGCTTCCTTCAGCGCCCACCCCGCCTCGTTCATCAGTTTCCGGTCAAGATAGCATTCGTGGATGAATAAACGCAGCACCAATCCGTCAAAGCCCTGCGTGATGCCCGCAGCGGCCCGTTGCATGGCTTGCAAGCTAAAGTCCCTTGGCCGCAGCACAGTCACCGTGCTCGATCCCACAAAGAGGATCGTGCGGTGAAAGTCGCCCCAGGGCCCGCCCGAAAGAATCTGATAAATCTTGGCCCCATCGGTGTAGTTCGACTTGGTTCGCACGGGAATCAGGTTGCAAATGGCAACGGCCAGACTAAAGGCACCGAACAAGGAGAGTTCTCCGCGGGCCTGCACGGATGAAATACCACCCGCCGAGGATGCGATCCAAAGCGCCGCCACGCCCGCACACATGTTTGCAAGCGGCCCCGCCGCCAGCATGAAGAGGTAGCCCCCGGTAGAGAACTCCGCCGTAGTCGGGACAACACCGGTGGCCCCTCCTCCTGACAAAATCTTTTTTAGATCGAAATGAAACTCCCATCTGCCGTCACGGACAGACCATTGAAATGGCCCGACGAAAAAAGCTCTTAGCTTCATCCCCAGAGCCAGGCCTGCTGACGTATGACCCAGTTCGTGCAGGCCCGTCAGCGCAAGCACGATCAGCGTGATAAAGAGAAGGTCTTCAAGGAAGCCGCGCTGATAAGTGGGGATGCCTCTCGCATGGTTCCAGTGCTGCCGCCAAACGATAGCGGCATCGACGACGACAAAAAACACGAGACCGGACAGCCTGTTCACGAATTTACTGGTTCCGTCGCCAAGGATCGACGCGGTTTGTTGCAGTTTTTTCGATAGATCGGGGCGCTTATATCGGAGCGAAAAGACAACGACACCGATGACCCCAATGGCCAGGAACAGTCCCACGTGGCTCAAGGGCACATGGTGAGCGTGTCTATGCGGGATCCACTTGTCCGCGACGACTGCGAAGAGCATTGCAGCAGTGTGCAGAAGGCTTGCGGCAATTCCCCAGCGTCGCGCCGAGGGCGTTTCTCGCAGGATCGTCCACCACGCCCTGCCGAAGGTGAAAGCCATCGCCGAAAACACCGCCGGAACGATCAGTCCGGAGAGAATGAGAGACGCGCTAAGAGGTTCTGTCGGATGCTCAGCGAATCGCAAAAGAGCCCAGAGATATGTTCCAGCGATCAAAGCGCAGATTGCCGCTATGAACGCAAACACCCAACACAGCAGCAGTCTGATTGCCCGCATGGCGTGCGCTCGCTTTCCGGCGCAGCAACAGCTTAAGTGAAGAGCGGCAGCGAATCAACGCCACTAAAGTGTTAGGAATGTTAAGGATTGCCGTTAATTTGATAGCCCCCAGTCATACCGTCAGCGCCGGGTTCAGCGACGTCACCTGCGCGACGGCCTTCGTCAGCCGCGCCTCCTGCGGCCGGCAGCCCTCGTACTCTGCGCGCGCATAGAAATGCTCGACGGATTCCACCAGGTAAGCGCCGGTGAGAAAATTCCCGTCCACGCCCGTTCCGTCGCCGGGCAACAGAATCACATCGCCCGCGCGCGGCAGCGAGTGCAGCGTCTCCAGCGGCACCAGGTTGATGCAGGTGCCGTCGCCGGCCACAAACTCCAGGCAGTTAAGGCTGTGCAACGTGCCCTCGCGCGCGCGCCGCGCCTCCTGCCGCACCTTGAACGACTCATAGTAGGCGGCCGCCATGACCGGCAGCCCAATCATGAAGCCCACAACGCTGCTGTATTGCGCAATCAGTGAAATCCAATGGTGCGTCATCGGGTGCTTCGTCTCCCCACGCAAAGGTTAACTCATGGCGGACGCCCGGAACACCGATGTGGCCAAATGACCGGGGTTCCCTCCGTTCCCTGCTCCCTAGTCCCTAGTACCTATAGTTTTCCGCCTTGTACGGACCCTCTACCGGCACGCCGATGTAGTCGGCCTGTTCCTGGGTCAGCCGGGTCAGCTTCACGCCGATTTTTTCGAGATGCAGCCGCGCCACTTCCTCGTCCAGCCTCTTGGGCAGCGTGTACACGTTCACCTTGTAGCTATCGCGGTTTTCCCACAGATCGATCTGCGCCAGCGTCTGGTTGGCAAAGCTATTACTCATCACAAAGCTCGGATGGCCCGTGGCGCAGCCCAGATTTACCAGCCGCCCCTCGGCCAGGATGAAAATTCCATGCCCGGCGGGGAACTTGTAAAAATCCACCTGCGGCTTGATGTTCAGCTTCGTCACGCCCTCGGCAGCGTTCAGCCTGTCGATTTGGATCTCGTTATCGAAGTGGCCGATGTTGCACACAATCGCCTGGTCCTTCATCTTCTGCATGTGTTCGAGCGTAATGATGTCGGTGTTGCCCGTGCAGGTGACGTAAATATCGCCGCGGCCCAACGTGTCCTCGACGGTGGCCACTTCGAATCCTTCCATCGCCGCCTGCAGCGCGTTGATGGGGTCGATCTCCGTCACGATGCAGCGCGCGCCCATGCCGCGCAGCGAGTGCGCACAGCCCTTGCCCACGTCGCCGTAGCCACAGATCACGGCCACCTTGCCCGCCACCATCACGTCCGTCGCGCGCTTGATGCCGTCGGCCAGCGACTCGCGGCAGCCGTACAGATTATCGAACTTCGACTTGGTCACGCTGTCGTTCACATTGATAGCCGGAACCAGCAGTTTCCCCTGCTCCATCATCTTGTAGAGCCGATGCACGCCGGTCGTCGTCTCCTCCGACACGCCGCGCCACTCGGCCACGACCTTGTGCCAATGCTGCTTGTCCTCGGCAAAAACTTTCTTCAGCAGATCCTTGATCACCTGCTCCTCGTGATTGCCGCTGGGCGTATTCACCCAGCCGTCGCCCCCCTCCAGCTCATAGCCCTTGTGAATCAGCAGTGTCGCGTCGCCGCCGTCGTCCACCACGAGCTGCGGCCCTTTGCCGCCCTTGTGCGTGAGCGCGCGGTAGGTGCACTCCCAGTAATCCTCCAGCATCTCCCCTTTCCAGGCAAAGACAGGAACTCCGCTCGATGCAATCGCCGCCGCCGCGTGGTCCTGCGTGGAGAAGATGTTGCAGCTCGCCCAGCGCACCTCGGCGCCCAGGCTCACCAGCGTCTCAATCAGCACCGCAGTCTGAATGGTCATATGCAGCGAGCCGGTCACGCGCACCCCGGCCAGCGGCTTCTCCGCCGCGTACTTGTTCCGGATCGCCATCAGGCCCGGCATCTCCTGCTCGGCGATCACAATCTCTTTGCGGCCCCAATCGGCCAGGCCCATGTCGGCCACTTTGAAATCGGCCCCAATCTTTTCAACGGTTGCGGTTGCCATAAACATCTCCTCATATCGACTTATCGTGATATATTGATGTGTACCAGAACTTCGCCATGCCGTCAATCGTCAAAACGTTCAAGGTGGTGGCCGATCCACACCGGCTGCGTATCTTATTGCTTTTAAAGGGAGAAGAGCTCTCCGTTGCTGAACTGCAGGAGATTTTGGCCATGGGCCAAAGCACCATCTCCACGCACCTCTCGCAGCTCAAGCAAGCGGAGCTCGTTGAAGACCGCCGCACCGGCAAGAGCAATCTTTACCGCCGCGCCGCCCAGCCCGCAGAAGCTCCCGGCATCGAAACGGCGGAAAAAATCGAGCGCGAGAACTTTGGTACAGGGCACGACCGGGGAACCCGCCCAGCGGCTGGGTCGCGTGCCGATCACGGCGCCAAATCAACTGGGGCTTTAGCCCCTGCGGGAAGTTTTCTAGACGGCCTCCTCGCCCGCGCCGCCGCTGAGATCCCCGAAGCCGCGCAGGATCAAGCCGCCATGCGCCGCGTCCTGAAAAAGCGCCAGGACAAGATGCGCGCCTTCTTCGACTCCGTCGCCGGCCGCCTGGGCAAGGACTACGTTCCCGGCAAATCCTGGAAGAGTCTGGCCGAGGTTTTATTGCGCCTGGTCCCGCCCATGGTCATCGCCGATCTCGGTGCGGGCGAGGGCACCTTTGCACTGCTCCTCGCCCAGCGCGCCAAGAAAGTTATCGCCGTCGACAGCTCCGCCAAAATGATCGAGGTTGCCCGCGAGCAGGCACTCCGCCACGGCGTCAAAAACGTCGACTACCGGCTCGGCGACATGGAAGAGATTCCCATCGGCGACGGCGAAGTCGATCTCGTCTTCTTCTCGCAGTCGCTGCACCACGCGCTGCACCCCGCGCGCGCCCTCGAAGAGGCGCGGCGAATTCTCGCTCCCGGCGGTCGCATCGTCATTCTCGACCTCGTCAAGCACCGCTTTGAACAAGCCCGCGAACTGTACGCCGACGAGTGGCTCGGCTTCTCGGAGGCGGACCTGGAAGCAATGCTCGAAAAAGCCGGCTTCACCGAGGTGGAAACGTCGGTCGTCGACAAAGAGCCGGAAACGCCGCAATTTCAAACGATGCTGGCCCTAGGGAACAAGTCAATCTAGCGACAAGTCTCAACCCGAGTCTTTTCCAATCGAAAAATGAGCCTGAAGGAGTGCTGTAAGGCGGTAATCTCCTTCATTGGCACCTAGATCGTCACCATTTCGTGATAATATTGGCGATAAGGAGGGCCTATGCGAGCCACCGTAGCACTGGACGATGCCTTGGTCGAGAAGGCACAGGAGTATTCGGGCGTGACCGAGAGGACCGCCTTGCTCCGCGAGGCTTTGAAGGCTTTGATCCACATCGAAGCCTCGCGAAGGCTGGCCGCGGTCGGTGGAACCGAGCCCGATCTCGAAGACATCAAGCGCACGAGAGTCGCGTAGTGGTCCTCGCCGACACCTCCGTCTGGGTCGATCATCTCCGGCGAAACGACCCGCAAATGGCGAATCTGCTTTTGACGGGCCAGATCGCCATGCACCCCTTCATCGTCGCAGAGATCGCTCTCAGATCGCTGCGCAACCGCCCAAGAATCCTCGCTGAAATGGACGCGCTACGCGAGGTGCGTGTGGCGGGGCTCAACGAAGTGCGGCACATGATCGAGGCGCACTCGCTCTGCTCGAAGGGCATCGGCCTCAGCGATGCGCATCTGATCGCATCGTGTCTTCTCACGCCTGGAACGCAGCTGTGGACGCGCGACAGTAACCTAAAGCAAGTTGCCCAGGCTCTCAAAGTCCTCGCCAATCTGCCCTGAGTAAGCAGATGGTGAGCGCCTGGGAGTGCGCCGGTCTGTTTAGACAATGATGGTCTGTGATGGAACGGCCCGGCGGCAAGATTATCTGTAGGCCTGCTCATCGGCCCAGTCCCCAATGATCGGGAGCTTGCAGCGCTTGCCATTCAACGCCCCGACTACACACCACAGACCTAAGAGGAAAACGGCCAGACAGACGACACACCACAGAGCCAGGAGAACCTGGGGCCCAAGGAACTTGACAAGCGGCATGACAAATTCCAAAGCAGAAAAGAAGAGAAATATAAAGGCATCGAATGCGAGGGACTGCCAGGCGTGGAATCGCACATAGGGCCTCTTGTTGTAGCGCCTCACGGCCAGAAAAAAGAACGCCGGGACGGGGCCGAAGTAGGCGATTGCGGCGATAAGGTTGTCAGAGAGGGCGGACTTTGGGGGATTGGGCACAATCCCTCCTTTTTCGGGATCCGGAGCGGGCTATTGGCGTGAGATTTCTTCCCGCTGGAGGCCTGTAGACAGAATAAGCGGAAATCGGCGGCTATTTCCTTTTACTCTTCCACCAACTGGCTTTTCCGTCCCATTTTCGTACTCGTGGCCGGCTTCTTGCATCCGCTCTGATCCAGGGAACCGGGCGGAACGGAGCGGCTCATCTCCTCGCCACCCTGCCGATCAGCCAGTCGATTGCCGTGTCTTCGTTCTCGATCTTGATGCACAGTTGGGCAATCCTGAGCGGGATGGACTCGGGTAGGGTTGCGCCGAGCGCGCCCAGCCGGACGCGATCCTTCTCCGTAGTCAGAAGTGCCGTAGCTCCAGCTTGGCGTGCCTTGTCGAGCAGCCGCTCGATATCGCGAACCGAATAACGGTGGTGGTCGGGAAAGGTTATTCGCGCCGCGAGACGCACTCCGGCCGCTTCGAGTCCCTGAAAGAACTGCTCAGGCCGCGCAATGCCGCAAAAAGCGGCGACAAGCCCGTCAATTGGTGGAATTTCCATGCGCCGGCGCAGGCGCCAGATTGATCCTTGCCAGCCTCGTGATTTGATCTCATCTTCAATATCGGTTTTGTCTGCGGGTATCGCGATAACATCTGCACGCTTTGCCGCACGCAGTGCCTCGCGCAGGTTTCCGGCCGGGAGGAGATGATCACTCAGGTCTGCACGACTAAGCAGCAGAATGTCCACATCGCGGTGGAGTTCCCGATGCTGAAACCCGTCGTCGAGCAAGTGGACGCGAACTTGCTGACTTGCCGACTCGCCAACTTGCTGACCTGCATTCTCCGCCAGCAGGCCGGCCTGGTAGCGTTCGGCGGCGACATAAACCGGAACGCCGGTTTCGCGCGCGATGAGCAGCGGCTCGTCGCCGAAATCCTCTGCTGTCCCATCGCGATCAACCAAAAGTGGAAGCGTGGAACGCCGCCGGCCGTAGCCGCGCGAGAGCACGTCGACATGCAGGCCGCGGGCCGTGAGCGCTCTGGCCAGGGCGATGGCGAGTGGGGTCTTGCCCGATCCGCCAGTCGAGAGGTTGCCGACGCTGACGACGGGCCAGTCTAGGCGGCGGATGGGCTTGAGGCCCGAGCGCAACTGGAACTCGCGCAAAGTGAGGCCGAGCCGGTACAGAGGGACGAGCGGTGCAAGCCATGGGCGCACCGAAAGGAATTGCGTCATGGCGTGCGCTCCCGCTTGGGATTTGCGGCAAGCAGCTCGCGGAGGGCCCCGACGCAACGATCCGTAGCGCCGGCCTGGCGATCGAAGACTTCCTTCGCGCGTAAACCCATGGCTTCGGCAGCAGAGCGGTCGCGTAGAAGATCGATCAGCGCCGCGGCCAACTCCTCTTTAGCGGCAACGCGCAGGGCGTTGTGCGTGCGCAGGTCCTCCACAATGGCGCGGAAGTTGGCGTAGTGCGGGCCCATGACGATCGGGACGCCGAACTGAGCCGGTTCGAGGGGATTGTGGCCGCCCGCGGGAATCAGGCTGCCGCCTACGAACGCCACGCTGGCGAGCGAATAGACCGAAGCCAGCTCGCCGATGGTGTCGAGGAGAACGATTTCGCCGGAAAGAAGCTGTTGCGACGATTCCTTATTCCAATCGGAGCGCTTGCGCCACGGAATTCCGGATTTTTCGAGGAGGGATGCGACGGCAATGAATCGCTCGGGATGGCGAGGGGCCAGCACCATGGCGAGTTGCGGATCGGCTGCGAGCAACTGCGGCCACGCGTCGAGGAGCGCAGATTCCTCGCTTTCGAGCGTGCTGCCCGCCACGATCAGACGCAACTCGCCTGAGATTCCCTTCAAAATACGCGTAGCATCGGCTTCCTGCGCTGCCCGCACATCGAATTTGAGATTGCCGGCGACGGTGACCGATTCCGGACGGCAGCCGATCGCGAGCAGGCGCTCGGCGTCGGTCTGGCTCTGGGCCAGCACGTCGCTAAGGCGTGAGAGGAACGGGCGCCAGAGAACGCGCAAGCGCCGGTAGCGCGGCCAGGAGCGGTCGGAGATGCGGGCATTGACCACCGCGACGGGAATTCCGCGGCGGAAGCAGCCACTGAGCAGGTTGGGCCAGAACTCGGTTTCAGCCAGAACGAACAGGCAAGGCTTGAGCGCATTCAAGTAGGCGCGGACGGCCCAGGGCAGATCGAGCGGGCAGTAAAAGACGCGGTTCGATCCGAAGCGCTCCCGTGCCAGCGCCTGGCCGGTGCGGGTGGTGGTAGAGATGAAAATCTGATAGCCAGGCTGCGCGGTCTCAAGGGTTCCGACCAGGCGAGTGATCGCCAGAACCTCGCCAACGGAGACGGCATGGAGCCAAATCAGCGGGCGTTCACCAGGAGGCGCAAAAAGCGGGCCCAGACGCCTCGGAACACGCCCCAGGCGCTCCAACAGCCCCTCGCGGTGTTTGTGCGTTGTGGCCATGCGCCAAAGCCACCAGGGGGCGCTGACTACGAGCGCCGCCAGCAGTGCTACGTTATAGAAAAAGAGAATCAAACTCAACCAAATCTGCTTTCCACCGGTCTAACCACTGGTCGTCGAATTCCGGCACTGGGTAGCTGATCTTAGAATGATACAGTCGCACACGATGAGAACTTTGCGGGGAATTTCGTTCTTTCTGCTTTGGCTGGCGTTGCCGGCTATTGCCGCCGACCATACGCCGCCTCCGGTGCAGCCGGCCACCTCGTTCGCTGCGGTCGAGGTGCACCCCGACGAGCACGTAGCCATCGCCGTGGAACCGTACGACACCAAGGAAAAGGAGTCGATCTTCCGCGTCGACTACATCGGCCACGACGTAATGCCGGTTCGGCTGATTGTGACCAATCTGGGCGACCGGCCCATCTCGCTGCGCTCCGCGCGGATTCTCTTTGAGACAGCGGCGGGCGACCGGATTCAGGCGGCCGAGCCGGAAGATGTGGAGCGGCTGATGACGCGCAAGGAGCGCACGGGAGAGAAAATCCCACTGCCCGCCCCCTTGCCGCCGGTCCACACCAAGCCCAAGGGCAGCAACCAGGAGATTCAGCAGGATTTCGACACCTTCGAGTACTCGGCGCTGGCGGTCGAGCCGCATACCACGCGCGCGGGCTTTCTGTTTTACGATGTCTCGGGGCTGACCGATCCGCTGATGGGCGCCAGGCTTTATGTGCGCTCGCTGCGCGACGCCGACGGCAATGAGCTCTTCTATTTCGAGATTCCCTTCAACAAATATCTCCAGTCGAAGTCGACCCAGATGAACTGACGGCCGGCGAGGCCAGATGGGCAGACGGCGCTACTCGTAGTAGGTAGCCGTTGTGGTGTCGGTCTCCCAGATGGTGCAGTCTTTCACGCGCACGCGGCCCGCGGTTGCTCCGTCGAGGTGCCGGTTGGTCTCGTCGTAAAAGTATTTGGAGATGTTTTCGGCCGAGGGGTTGAGCGTGGTGAAAGGCTCCAGGTCGTTGAGCATCTGGTGATCGATGCGGTCGATGACGGGCTTGAGCACCTGCTTGAGCAGCTTGAAGTCGAGCAGCAGTCCGGCTTCGTCGAGCGCGGCGCCGGCCAGCCTGACGCGGACCTTGTAATTGTGGCCGTGCGGGTTCTCGCACTTGCCTTGATAGTTGCGGAGATAGTGGCCGGAGGAGAAATCTGCCTCTACAGTGACTTCATACATCGGTGTCTGCTCGATCCTGCGCGGGAAATTGACCGCACTCTCTCATTCTAATGAAGTCGGCACGCTTATGGCTCGCAGTTGCCCCGGCGGAATGTCAAGTCTTTTTCGGGGTACAATGTCGCAAATAGAGAATGGGTGGGACCAAGGCGCAGAGCAGCGCCAATCCACCACATCTCAGCGCGACTATTTGAGTGGTTCTGTAAGGAGTGTTGCCCGTGTCCGCAGAGAGAGTCAAAGCGTTCTTTGATGTAGGGGCGATCATCTTGTTATTTCTAACCTTTACCTTTGGAGTTGGTGCATTTGTCACGGGCAACGTCATCAATAAGCGGCAGGCTGAACAACTACGCCAATTTGACAAAAGCCTCACAGATGCCAAGATTGAGCTTGGGCGACAGCAAGAACGGACAGCCAACGCAGATGCGCTAGTTGCTGGGTTGCAAACAGATGCGGCGAACGCCAAATCGGAAATGGCAAGACAGCAGACAAAAGCCGCAAATGCAGAAAGAGCCCTTCTAGAACTCCAACAACGTTTAGCACATCGCCGAATCAGCCAATCTGACCATGACAGGTTAGTTGTTTCTTTACGGCCATTTCGAGGTTCGGTAGTGCAGCTAACCAAACTCGGAGACGCAGAAGCCGCACAATTTGCCGACGACGTACTTACGATCCTGCGGGACGCTGGATGGTCGGTACAACTCTCCATTGTGGGAGTGATGGGTCCTCCCCGATATGGGCTTGCATATACGGTGGACGCATCGACTCCGGCGGGGAAAGCGCTCGCAGCAGTTTTGCATACCCTGCCCACTGCCGAGGTCACAGCAGGAATCCTCCCACCGGGGGTAGTCGGGGATATTCTTGTTGGCCTTAAACCACCGGCCTGAAACCAAATTAGGACACTACCCCCGGCCCTTCCACCCCGCGGACTAAAAAACCTATCCGCGGGGACCCCGGCGTTTTCGCCGCGCCGCCTGGCGTGCCTCTTCGCTACGCCGGTCCACCTGCTCGAACAGGTTACTCATGACTCCGATGAGCGCCGACGCGAGACCAGCCAGAAGCAGAAGCAGCGCCACCGTTCGCCAAAGCGTGCCATTGGCCGGCAGGCCGGGCTGAAAGCTCGACGGAATCAGCGCCATGCCCCCTGAGATGAGGGCGAAAAGCCCCAGCGTGGCAGCGAGAATGTAGAAGTTGCGGGACATACGCGCGAAAGGCGGCAATTATTTCGTTGCAGCCTGAGGCGATTCTACCCGGAACGGGCCATGAGGCATCTCACCTCAGATCCGATGTTTTGAATTCGCGCCGTGCTCCGTAGCGAATATGTAGGACATCAACCCGCTTTCGCCTTTCGAGAACGCGGTAGATCACTCGATAGATTC
>Ga0182027_10009659_pt1 | contig 13816 bp, 13 predicted proteins | sample 712E1DmetaG_FD_121300 | JGI IMG/M metagenome (GOLD analysis project Ga0182027, IMG submission 121300) | Permafrost microbial communities from Stordalen Mire, Sweden - 712E1D metaG (Illumina Assembly) | ecosystem: Environmental > Terrestrial > Soil > Wetlands > Permafrost | place: Sweden...
CTCTCGGCCGGATAGGCGACCCGCGTGCCGTCGAGCCCCTGATCGCGACCCTGAAGATCGCGAACGGCGATGTTCGCCTGGCTGCCTCGGAAGCACTGGGCCGAATGGGAGCCCCTGCCGTGGAGCCGCTCATCGCCGCCTCCGAACACCGGAGCGTTCGCAAGTACGCGGCCGATGCCCTGGCCAGGATCGGCGTCCCGGCGGTTGAACCCCTGATCGCCGCCTTCAGGCAAGAGAATCCGACCGCGCGTGCGTCCACCGCGAAGGCGCTCGGCCGGATAGGCGACCCGCGTGCCCGCAAGCTCCTTCGGGCCGCCAGGTCGGACTCGGATCCCGCCGTCCGCGCCATTGCGATACAAGGCCTTGCCGGTCAGGCTCTGGCCGACAAGCTCGGCCGCATCCGAGTCGGGATGACGGAGAAGGCGTTGACCGACCTGGTCGGGCCGCCCTCGGTCGCGGGAAGCGGAGCCGCCGCGGGCGGCGGTTCGGGCGTGGCCGCCAAAGCTGCCCCGGGACCATCGACCGACCGTCGGGGCCTCCTCTTCGACACCGAGTTCGGCGCCTTCCAGGTCGTGATTCGGAACGGGCGAGTGGCCGAGACACCGGCCGCGGGCCTGCTGGACCGACTGAGACCCGCCGGGAAAGCGCGCAACAGCTAGCCCGATGGAAGCCCGGGTAGTCGCCTTCGTCGACGGCATCAAGCTGGACACGGAGCCTGCCGCCAGCCCGAGTTGAGCGGGCGCCGGCTATGTCAGACGCTCGTGGACGCTCGCTCGACGTGGGTGAGATGATCCGGAGCTACCCGGTTTCGATGCTCACCGTTCGCGATCCCGACCGTAACAGGCTGGTGATCGTGAAGAGCCAGAAGGGCGCTGACGCTTCGCACCTGCCGCATGCCGTGCCGGTCGCGGCCGGCTGGTGAACCGCTCAGGGCCGCGGAGCAATCTGGTAGGGGAGGGAGGATTCGAACCTCCAACCGGGGCTGTATAAGAGCCATGCTCTAACCGTTGAGCTACTCCCCCGCCGGGGCACGATCGTACAACACGGCGTCAAAGGCACAGCTCCTAATCCACGCCGCCGCGCAGGACCTCGATCTTCGGCCGGTGCGGGATCGTCGCGGGCGTGTTCTCGGCAACCAGGGCGACTCCATCGCGGAAGCGGCGCAGTTCGCCCTCGGTGTTGAAGAAGCCGACGCTGATGCGGATGGCATCGAGGGGCGGGATCGTGCGGGCGATGCACAGCGTCCTCTGCGACAGCTCCTTGAGAGCGCCCGTGGAGCGCCAGCCGGAGATCCGGAAGGTGACCAGACCGGCCATGTTCTGGCGAGGCGTCAACACCTCCACGCCGGGCACCTCCGCCAGCATCGACGCCGCCTGGCCGGCCATTCGGGCGATCCGGTCGTGGATCCAGGGGAAGCCGACGTACATCGAAAGCCACGCCGCGCTCCGCGCGAAACCCAGCACGGACGGCCCGTGGAAGCCCCCGTTCTCGAACCGGCGAGCGTCCGGCCAGGGCTCCCCTTCGGCCGCCAGGTTCATCGACTCGAAGGTCCAGTAGCCGGCATAGACCATCCGCGGCCTGTCGAGGACCGAGTCGGCGCAGTAGACCGCGCCCGTGCCCTCCGGCCCCAGCAGCCACTTCTGGCCCGGAACCGAGTAGAAGTCGACGCCCAGCTCCTCGACCGCAACCGGGATCGCGCCGACGGATTGAGCCCCGTCGACCGCGACCAGGGCGCCGCGGGCGTGGGCCAGATCGGCGATCTCACGGATCGGGAGGCGCGCGCCGGTGGCCCACGTGACGTGGGAGAGCGCGACCAGCCGCGTGCCCGGAACGATCACCCGGTCCATGGTCGCCAGGATGGCCGCAGTGTCGGCGCCGGTGCCGACCTCCGCGATCGACAACTCGACGCCGTGGCGTTCGCGAACCGCCCACAGCGGCCCGAGACCGCCGGCATGCTCGAGGCTCGTGGTCACGATCCTGTCGCCGGGCTTCCAGTCGACCGCCCATGCCGCCACGTTCATCCCGTCCGTGGTGGCGTGCGTGAGGGCGACGTGGCCCGGGTCCGTGCCCACGACGCTGGCTATCGCCGCCCGCGCTTCTGCCCTGCGCTCGAGCGTGTCCCGGTAGAAGTTGATGTCGGCGCGGCCGGTGCGCAGCTCCCAGGCCTCGGCCTCTGCCATCGCCCGGGCCGTCTCCCTCGGCAGCGGGCCGGCGGCGCCGGTGTTGAGGTAGATCCCGGCGGCAGTGGACGGGAGCGCTTCTCGCAACGCGGGGATCTTCTCGTCGTCGGGTAGAAACGGAGTCACCACGATTCGTATGATAGGCGTCAGTTGCGCGGGGCCCCGGTCGGGCTCCCTCTCGCCGCCGGCCCAGAGCCGCGACGACGGGCATCCGGCGCGGCGTCGGGGGTTGGTGTGGATCGATACTGGATGAGCGGATACGCCAGACCGGAACTGCTGGCCACGCCCGAGTGGCTGGCCGAGAACATCGGACGCCCAGGATTCGGCGTGCTGGACGTTCGCTGGCGGCCCGACGGGTCGGGGCGGCGCCTGTACTCGTCCGGCCACATCCCTGGTGCCACTTACCTCGACTGGATGGCGGACCTTGTCGAGCAGGAGGAAGACAGCGACGTTCTCCTGATGGCCGGCCCTCAGCGAGTGACGGAGACGCTGAAACGGGCCGGCATCGGCAACGGCATGGCGGCGATCCTCTACGACGACCTCGGAATCTCGTACTCGGCCCGGGCATGGTGGACGCTGCGCGTCTACGGCCTCGAATCGGTGCGGTTGCTGATGAGCGGGCTGGAGGGATGGCGAGCCCTGGGTCAGCCGGTCTCCACGACCGCCGAGTTGCGGCCGCCGACGACCTTCACGCCGCACCTGCAGTCCCGCCTGCGGCTGGCGGCGAGCGACGTCAAGCAGCTCCTCGACTCTCCCGACGTCCAGCTCCTGGATGCCCGCGCGCCCTCCGAGTACGCCGGACATGCCGGCTCCACGCGCCGCCTGGGCCACATCCCGGGCTCCCTGAACGTTCCCGCCGCGGCCACGACCGATTCACGGACGGGCCGCTTCCGAAGCGCCGAGGAGCTTCGAGCCATGCTCCGACGAGCCGGCGTGAATCCGAGGCGCCGGCTGATCTGCTACGACTCGGCCGGCCTGGGCGCCTGCAAACTCGCCTTCGCCCTGACGCTCATCGGCTGTGATGAGGTGGCCGTCTACGACGGGGGTTGGGCGGAATGGGGCGAGCGGCTGGATCTGCCGGCGGAACGCTGACAGCGCCCGGGTCCGGGGGCCCGAGGTTCGTCTCGCCGCCGTCTACCAGGGGTTCTCGGGGCCTCCGCCCAGATCCGGGGCCTGCTTGCGCCACTCCGCGCCGGCGGGGATCGAGACATGGGCACGGTCGCGGTTCACTACGAGCAGGTCCACCTGGTTGGGGGATTCTGCGACGCTGTAGGCCCAGTACCGAGCGGCAGTCACCGGGATGAACCGGCCACTCAGGGCATCGAGAGCCTGATGGATCTCGGACTCGTAGGGCAGGTGGATCTGGCCTTCGATCGTCCACGGCGGGGCGATCAGGATCGCCCGGACCGCCTGCTTCGGCGTCCTCATCTCCGTCCCGGCTTCGGTCGGTCCGTTCGCATGCAGGAAGAGCACGTCGGAGAGCTGGACCTGTGAGAGGGAGGGGCCGGCCACGACGCGCCGCGACCCGACCAGCATGAAAGTGGCGTCGAACAGGATCAGGTGGGCCGCGTCGGGCTCGTTGACCACGTCGGTCAGGCGGCGAATCCTGGTCTGGATCGTGCCGTTGATGACGAGCTGGTCGGTCACCACCGTGACGGGGAGAGACTGGATGGGACTGAAGCTTCCGAGCATTGCCGCAGAATAGCGCGCACGAGAACGATTGGATTGGTCCACTTCTCGGGGTGTGCGCTCGCCGTCCGATAAGACCGGTCGCGGCTCGGAGACGCCGCCGGCGCGCGCAACCGGCCGCCGCCGCTCAGGCCGTCCCGATCGGCCGCGTTCGCGAGTGTCGCGCCTCGGCCGTGACCAGGTACTCGGCCCCGTTCTGCAGCTCGCGGTGCAGCCGATCCACCGTCGCCAGGGTGTCGATTTCGGTCGGGCTCTTGTCCATGCGCAGGCCCACGATCCGCGGAAAGCGAAGGGCGAAGCCGGATTGGTGCCGATTGGAGCGCTGTATCACGTCGAAGGCAACCTCGACCACGACCGACGGCTCGACCTGCCGGTAGCGGCCGTAGTGCCGGACCGTGTGGGCCTCGAACCAGCGGGTCATCTCGGCGATCTCGGCGTCCGTCAAGCCCGTGTAGGCCTTGCCGATGGTGACCAGCCGATCGCTCGATTCGTCGCGTACGGCGAAGGTGTAGTCCGACAGGACGCCGTGACGCTTGCCGTTGCCGGCTTCGACGCCGACGACCACGCAATCCAGGGTCGCGAGGGCGCGCTTCATCTTGAGCCAGCCCAGGCCGCGCCGGCCGGGCGAGTAGCCGCTCCCGGGATCCTTGACCATCAGGCCTTCGTTGCGCCGGGCCCGCGCCTCTCCGAAGACCCGGTCGAGCGCTTCCACGGAGCCTACGGTTACGAGATGGGACAGAGCGAACCGGCCGCCCTCGGCTACGGTCGGCAGACCCAGCGCCTCGAGACGGCCGCGGCGTTCGGCCAGCGGAGTGGCAAGCAGCGGCAGCACAGCGGCCGACCCGTTGCCGTTCGCGCTCGCGGCCCGGCTCGCGGCGCCGGAATGGCCGGGAACCCAATCGGCCCCGTGGTAGCCGTTGAGCGAGCCGTTCACGGCCCCGGACCGCGGGCCTATCGCCAGCAGGTCGAAGGCAACGTACGCGACCGGCACCTCGGCCTGCAGGTCGGCTGTGGGATCCTTGCGGCCCAGCCTCCCCTGCAGCGTCAGGAACGGCAGGACGTGGCCGCCGGCGAAGGCCAGAATCTCGCCGTCCAGGATGCCGTCCCAGTCCAGCGGGCGGGCCGCCGTGACGATCTCGGGGAACTGGCCGCTTATGTCGTGCAGGTCCCGGCTGTACAGCCGGACTTCGGACCCGCGCCGGTGGAGCTGGGCCCGGATGCCGTCGTACTTGTCCTCGACCCAGACGGTCGGCCCGAGCCGAGCGAGGATGTCGGCCGCGTCCTCGGCGGGCGAGGCGAGCATGAACTTGATCGGATGGAGCAACCTCAGGCGGGCCTCGTCCAGGCGTCCCTCTTTGGCGAGGACCGCCGTCTCGCCCGTGTCGCCGGTCAGCATCAGCGCCATGCCCACGGCCGGTTGGGGCCGCTCGAACGCCTCCGCGATGGCCGCCTCCAGCAGCCCCTCGCGCAGCCCGATACGTAGCTCGCCCGTCAGGATCTTGACGATGTACTTGGCGGTGAGGGCGTCGCAGCGCTCGAGCAGGGCCGCGAAGGGCGCGCTCTTCGCCGCCGGGAGAGTCTCGGCCTCGACGGCGGCGAAGGTTTCCGCGACCTCCCCGAGGCTCGGGCAGAGGCCCGGGTCCGGAGCGACGGGCCGTAGCGCCAGGACGTCGGCCACGGCCTGGCCGAGATCGGAGGAACGATCGTAAGCCTCGCCGAGGGCCCCCGCGGGCATCCCGGCCAGGCGGCTCACGACCGCGGCGATCGTCGCCCAGCCCAATCCGACTGCCCGCTGGTCCGCTTCCGCGAAGGGCCGCCCGGCCAGGAAGGTGGCGGCCACACGAAGCTCCGAGGCCGGCAAGGTCGCCAGGTATCGAGCGAGCAGCGAGGTCTTCTCCGAGGTTCGAGTGGTCCCGCCGACGCGTTCGGCCAACTCGCTCCAGCCACGCATGGCGGCGATGGTATACCTTCGCCCAGTGAAACCCGCTCGACCGGCATCGAGCGATCCAAAGCGGCGAACCGGAGAATGCGGTGGCATTTGCGTCTGGTCGAGAATCGTGGCGTCCCGAGGTCATCGTTGGTCGGACGGTCGTCCTCCGCCGGCACCGGGCGGAGAACCTGCGCGCCTTCATGCGCTGGTATTCGGACCCCGAAATCGCGCGGCTGACGCGGTACCAGCAGTCGCCCCTCTCCGGCGACGAAGTCCAGCGCTTCTTCTATGCCAGGATCATGGGCACCGACTTCCTAGCCATGGCCATCCACATCCGCGACACCGACCGCCTGATCGGCACCTGCGCCTTCAGCCAGATCGACGGGGACAACGGCTCGACCCTTTTCCACATCACCATCGGCGAGCCGGACGCATGGGGAAGGGGCTACGGAACCGAAGCCACGGAACTGATGGTGGCTCACGCGTTCAGGCGTTTGAGCCTGCATCGAGTCGCGCTGACGGTCTTCGAATTCAACACGCGGGCGATACGGGCGTACGAGAAGTGCGGCTTCGCGGTCGAAGGGCGGGCTCGCGAGGCGATCTTCCGCGACGGCCGCTACTGGGACGAGATCCACATGAGCGTGCTGCTCGAGGAGTGGGAAGCGCAGAACAGACCCGGATAGCTGGGCAGACCGGGCAGCCTCCCCTCGGCGAAACCGGCCGGCGAACTGCGCTACTTGCTCGCGGCGAGCGCCGCCTGCTTGGCCATGTATGAGTCGATGATCGCCCTGAGGGTCTTCGAGCTCAGCTGGTCGAGGATCGCGTGTTCGGCCGCGTAGAAGACGTCGTGAACGCCGCATTCGCCGTCCTGGCCGCACGCGGTCCCGCGCATCACGCATACCTGCCGGTGCGGGTCGCCCTCCACGGCTTCGATGACGGTGAGGAGCGTGACCTCCGAGGCATCCTTGGCCAGCCTGTAGCCGCCCGCTCGACCCGGATGGGCCTCGACCAGCGCCGCTCGCGTCAGGTCGCCCATGATCTGGGGCAGGAAGCGCGGCGGAATGCTCATCTCTTCCGCGATCTTGCGGCTGCTCAGGAGACCGTCCGGCGCCATGGTCAGGGCGAGCATCGCTCGGATAGCGTAGTCGCTGCGCTTGGTGAGATCTAGTCGCATGATCTAAAGAGTATCGCGCCGATACGAATATGTGACCCCCTGCCGTTCGTCCCCCCGTCACGTGACGGCCGGCCGAAATCGCACCGATTCGATCACGATTGAAAGCCACGACGCTCGCTTCGACGCTCGCATCGCGAGCCCGCCCTCGCCGGGGCCGGCCGCGCCATTCGCTACGATTGCGGCGTGAGTGACAACGAGTCGAACCCATGGCGCCGGGTCTCGAGGCGGGTGGCCTACGAGAATCCCTGGATAGAGATCCTCCATGACGACGTCGTCCGGCCGGACAGCCAGCCCGGCATCTACGGCGTCGTCCACTTCCGGCATCTGGCGATCGGCGTCGTGCCGATCGATGCAGGTGATCGAGTCCTGCTCGTCGGGCAGTTTCGCTACACCCTCGACCACTACTCGTGGGAGATCCCAGAGGGCGGCGGCGGCTTCGACGAGGAACCAGAGGCCGCGGCGCGCCGCGAACTGCTCGAGGAGACCGGCTACCGCGGCGGAACGTGGCGGGAGCTCTGCCGGGCCGAGTTGTCCAACTCGGTCACGGACGAGGTGACGATTCTGTTCGCGGCCACGGACCTCGAGGCGGGCCCGGCCTCGCCGGAAGGCACGGAGCAACTACAGACCCGCTGGGTCCCGTTCGACGAGGCGATGGCCATGATCCGTCGCGGCGAGATCGCCGACGCGATGACGATCATCGCCCTGCAGCAGCTGGCCCTCGAGCGGGCCGAGGGTCGCCGCCGGCCCTGATTCTGGCCGGCAGTCGCCGCCGGCGACGGCTCAACGGACGGCCGAGCGATCACGGGCGAAGCGCCAGATCGCCGCCGTAGCGTCGACCGCGCGACTGGTACGGCCCAGGAAGAGCGTCCCGAGCAGGCCCAGGCGACCCCCGGGCCAGGTGTGGCCGGCGCCGTCGATCGTGAGTAGTACCACCTCGCCCGGCGACCCCGGCAGCCCGTAGGCGATGCGCCTCACCCCCGGCGTCACGTCATCCTCCGACTGGGGCCTCACTCCGTTGGCGACGGCCCAGCCGACGGCGGCTTCCTCCACGCTCTCGCGCCAGTCCGCCCGGCCGCCTCCCGCGTAAGGGTTGAGGTGGTCGGCTTTGCCGTGGAAGGCGATCACCGGGACCGGGCGGGCAAGAGGCGTCCGTGAGGGTGCTCGCAGCCCCGCCACCGCCCCTACCGCCAGGACAAGATCGCTTCGCAGCGACGCCAGGTGGCATGCCATCCGGGCACCGCCCGACATGCCCGTGATGACCACGCCGGCCGGCGCAACTGCGTACGTCTGCAGGAGAGACTCGACGAGGCCCGCCAGGAACGCGACGTCATGCTCGGGATCCCAGACGTAGCCGCGCCCGCGGCGCTGCGCTCCCTCCGGGAAGGCCACGACCGCGCCATCGGCCGCCAACCGGTCCATCCCGCTCAGCAACCGCTGCCGCCACGCGGTCGAACGGCTGCCGTGAAGACTCAGGACCACGCCGACCGGCTCACCCGGGGGCTCGGCCAGCAGGAACCGGCGGGTCGTGCCCGCGACGTCGATCGTCCGTTGCCCGAATCGGATCCCGAGCGATCCCGGCGATGCTTGCCTGCGCATCTCTTGTCCGACCTCCGATGCCACTCTGACCCGGACGATGGTGCGACGCCCAGGATGATCGGACGTGACCAGGCTCTCGCGAATCGCCCGCGGTATGATCCGCTATCATGCACAGTGCATAGGCTTTATGCGTGAGCCCGTCGCTGCCGGCTCCGTCGGCAGGGGACGTGGACGATCCGGAGGCGCGCGATGGTCGAGCCCAGGGCTGGTCACGGTTCCGCGACGCCGGCTTCCGGCCGCTCGCCGGCCGCCGCCGCGCCGGCCCCGCGCAACGACGAGACGCCGTTCGTGAATCTCCGCGATCCCGCCCGAGCCCTCGGTCCGGACGGAGGCCCCGCCGTCAGCCGCCGCGCGCCGATCTGGGAGGACGTGCCCGACGAGCGCTGGAACGACTGGCGCTGGCAGCTGTCGAACCGCGTGAACACGGTCGATGAGATCGGCCGCGTGCTCAACCTGACCGACGACGAGCGAGCCGGGCTCTCCTCTCCCGACAAGTTCCGGGTCGACATCACGCCCTACTTCCTGAGCCTGATCGATCCAGACGACCCGGCCGACCCGATCCGCCGCCAGGTCATTCCCACCGACTGCGAGCACGAAGCCTTCACGGCGATGATGGAGGACTCGCTGGCCGAGGACCGCCACTCCCCCGTGCCGGGGCTGGTCCACCGCTACCCGGACCGCGTGCTGATGCTCGTAACCACGCAGTGCGCGAGCTACTGCCGCTACTGCACGCGGTCGCGCATCGTCGGCGACGCGGCGCAGAACTTCAGCCGCCACGACCTCGAGGCACAGTACGACTACATCCGCCGGACGCCGCAGATCCGCGACGTGCTCTTGTCCGGCGGCGACGCGCTGACGCTCAATCCCAAACTGCTCGAGTCGATCATGCGCACCCTGCGCGAGATCCCCCACGTCGAGATCATCCGCATCGGGTCGCGCGTACCGGTCTTCCTGCCGCAGCGGATCGACGACGAGCTGTGCGAGATGCTGGCGAAGTACCACCCGGTATGGATGAACCTGCACTTCAACCACCCGAACGAACTCACGCCCGAGGTGGCCCGCGCCGCCGACAAGCTCACCCGCGCCGGCATTCCGCTGGGCAACCAGTCGGTCCTGCTGGCCGGCGTCAACGACTGCGTCCACATCATGCGGGCGCTCGTCCACAAGCTGGTCGAGTTCCGGATCCGGCCGTACTACATGTACCAGTGCGACCTGGTCGAAGGTTCGGGCCACTTCCGGACCCCGGTCGGCAAAGGCATCGAGATCATGGAGGGACTGCGCGGCCACACCTCCGGCTGCGCCGTGCCGACCTACGTCGTCGACGCCCCCGGCGGCGGCGGCAAGATCCCGGTGATGCCCAACTACCTGATCAGCTACTCGGACCACAAGGTGGTGCTGCGCAACTTCGAGGGCTACATCACCACCTACGAGGAGCCGGCCCACTACGCGCCGCACGACAAGTCAAAGTGCCGCTACTGCCTGCACCCGCGCTCCGAGCCAGGGCAGGGCGGCGTCGAGAGCTTGCTCGACGGCCAGCAGATGTGGATCCAGCCCTCCGGCTTCGAACAGGCCCACCTGCGCGGTCGCACTCAAGCCCACCGTCTTCAGGATCCGTCGAAATGGATCCCGTACGGCGTCGGGGCCATCGAAGGCGCGGCCGGGCAGCCGCTGGACGCGCTGGAGGCGGGCTCGAACGCACTGGCGACGGAGGGCGCGGCCGCCGGCGGCCCGAGCGGCTCCGCAGCGCCGGAGGCCTCCGCTCCGGCCTCGACACCGCCGTCGGCGCGCGAGCCGGCGCTCGAGTACCCGCCCGGCGAGGAGCCTCGCCCACGGGAGGGCGAGCCCACGGGCTGGTCGAACGGCGAGCTGCTCTAGGAGCCGCTGGGGCGGTCCCGCGCGAACTGCCAGGCGCGTACCATCAACAGGGTGGCTCCGACAGAGCCCGGCGCGGGGAGGAGCGAGCATGATCAGCGGCACCTGGCCTGAGAGCGCGGGCGGCCCGATCTTCGTCCGTGAATACGAGGGCGGCTCGTACGAGGAAGTCATCGAGGCATTCCATCGCGACGCGCTCTTGCTGCTGGACGAGGGCTACGAGCCGGTCGGCCAGCACTACGTCGAGGGGCAGTGGGGCATCTGGCTTGGGCTGCTCGCCGCTATCCTGACCCCTATCCTGATCGGAATAGTTATCTGGGCCAAGATCCTGACCGAGCGCCCGACCGGCACGCTCACGGTGACCTACCTGTCCCACACCCCGTAGCTGCGTCTGCCACCACGCTGGGATTCCATTTGGCCGGACGGCCCGCGCTTCTGCTTTCATCCGCTTGGCGCACAGGCAATCCTGCCGGCGGCCGATGCACGGACCGGCGGCGCAGCGTACCTTGCGACCATGCAACGAGTCGAGGCAACGGGCCGGCGCGGCCTCAGGCATCTCCACTGGAACCAGGATTACGCTGACATCGCCCTCGCCCTTGCCCTGACCGTCCTCGCTCTCTCGACGGCCATCCGCGATCACTACCGTCTCGATGCCGTCGGCGTTTCGCTCCTGATCCTCCAGACACTGCCGATCGCCCTGCGGCGCCGCAACCCGATGAGGATCCTTTTCATCACCGGGTCGGCGATCACGGTGTACAGCCTGTTGGGCTACCTCGGCCCGAACGGCGTAGGGGACTCGAACGGGGCTTACGGCGTGGTCGTGGCCTTCTACACCGTGGCCGCGAACGAGCCCAGGCGTCGGGCCCTGGTGGCGGCCGCGGTGACGGCCGGCTTCGTCCTCGCCAGCTTCGCCGCGTATGCCACATTTGATTCGATTACCGGCTGGACGGCGAACCTGAGCGTCACATACCTCTCATTCGGCCTGGCCTGGCTGATCGGCGACAACCTGCGTGTCCGGCGAGCCTACACGAGACAACTCGAGAACCGTGCCGCGGAACTCGAGATCGAGCGCGAAGAGAAGGCCACCCAGGCTGTGACCGAAGAGCGGGCCCGCATCGCGCGGGAGCTGCACGATGTCGTGGCCCACTACGTCAGCGTCATGGTGGTCCAGGCGGCGGGGGCGCGCCGCATCGCCGACAAGGACCCGGTCGCCGCCAGGGGAGCGCTAGAAGCCGTGGAGGCCGCCGGGAGGACGGCCCTCGCCGAGATGCGGCGCATGCTCGAGGTGCTGCGGGCCGACGATCCCGGCATGGGACCGCAGCCCGGCCTCGGCGAGATCGACCGGCTCATCGGCAACGTCCGCGACGCCGGCCTGCCGGTCGAGTACTCGGTCGAGGGGACCGCCTGCTGCCTGCCGGCCGGCATGGACCTGGCGGCGTACCGGATCGTCCAGGAGGCCCTCACCAACACGGTCAAGCACGGCGGCAGGGCGACGGCTCGCGTCACCGTGCGCTACACCAGTGACACGCTGGAGATCGAGGTGATCGACGACGGCAGGGGTGCGGCGGCGCCGCTTCTGTCGGCCTCGGACGGCGGCGGGCATGGCCTGATCGGCATGAAAGAGCGTGTCGGGCTGTTCGGTGGAGATCTCCAAACCGGGCCCGTCCTGACCGGCGGCTACCGGGTCTTAGCTCGGATGCCGATCGAGCCGGACGATATGGCCCGGGCCCGACTCGAGAGGGAGACCGCCCAAGCCGCCGTCGAGGAGGCCGCCGCGCACGACCGGCGCGAGCAGACCCGACACGCCCACCACGCCCCGGATCGACCTCAAGCATCCATGAAGCCGAGACCGGTGCCGCCGATCATGGTCAGGGTCGTGCCGCCGCATCCCACGGAACAGAGCCGGCCGCGCGGCCGCAGAGAGAATCAGGGAGAGAAATGACGACTCGCGTGTTGCTGGTGGACGATCAGCCACTCCTCCGAACCGGGTTCCGGATGATCCTCTCCGCCGAATCCGACCTGACGGTCGTCGGCGAAGCAGGCGATGGAGCGTCCGCCGTCGAGCTGGCCCGCCGGCTCCGCCCCGACGTGGTCCTGATGGACATCCGCATGCCGGGTATGGACGGCATCCAGGCCACTCGCGCGCTGGCGGGTCCGGGGGTCGAGGACCCGATCAAGGTTCTGATGCTGACGACCTTCGGCCTGGACGAGTACGTCGTGGAGTCGCTGCGGGCCGGCGCCAGCGGCTTCCTGCTCAAGGACGCACCGGCGGAGGACCTGGTCGAGGCAATTCGGATCGTGGCCGCCGGCGAGGCGCTCCTGGCCCCGTCGGTGACGCGCCGCCTCCTCGACCGCGTGGCCAGCCGGCTGCCACCCGCGAACGAGAACGCCATCCCCGCCCTCTCCGAGCTGACCGATCGGGAGCTCGAGGTTCTCAAGCTCCTGGCGCGCGGGCTCTCCAACGCCGAGATCGCCGAGAAGCTGGTCGTCTCCGAGACGACGGTGAAGACTCACGTCTCGCGCGTCCTGGCCAAGCTCGATCTGCGGGACCGCGTCCAGGCGGTGATCCTCGCCTACGAGACCGGCCTCGTATAGATCACCGGGCGGGCGGGCCAACTCTTCGTCGTCATCGCCCCCTGCCCGCGAACCTGCAGGTAGGCCGCCCGTGGTCGGCTCCGCCTCGGTCTGGGCTCGCCGGACGCGGGATCGAGATGCGGGACGACCAGCCCGGCTGGTCGTCGGTCTAGCAATCACGGCCGTGACCGCTCGGGCGTCGTTTCCGCTCGCCTGGACCCACATTTCCGGAACGATGGGACGACCAGAAAGTCATGCTCACTGGCGGAGCATTGCCGACAGACCGGCATCCGATAGTAGGCCCAACCCGTCGGTCTCGTTCGCCCGGAGAGCAGGTTCGCCAGCTGTCGGCCGTCCCAGGGCGGTTCTGTTGCCTCGCGTGAGCAAACCAGACCGTCTGGGCACTCCGCCGCCGGTCGATCGGTCGCGGTTGCTCACCGCGTGATCGGGTCAACCGGATTGACGAGCGAATCGCAGGCGTTGGCCGTGTGGATGACCGCAGACGACCCAAACGGTCGGAGGCGCTGGGGCGCTGGGCGACTGGGGCGCTGGGCGACTGGGGCGCTGGGCGACTGGGGCGCTGGGCGACTGGGGCGCTGGGCGACTGGGGCGCTGGGCGGCTCGGGCGCTGGGCGACTGGGGCGCTGGGCGGCTCGGGCCGAAGTCGGGCGAAGGCCCGCCGTCATCCTTGCGTCGCCGCTCGCGCCCGCCGGTCATCCGCTCGGATGACGCCCGGTTCAGTCCGCTGGACGACCACGGTTTAGCCGTCTCGGACGACGGCGTGGAGCGCTCGCGCCCGTA
>Ga0182027_10009662_pt1 | contig 13815 bp, 13 predicted proteins | sample 712E1DmetaG_FD_121300 | JGI IMG/M metagenome (GOLD analysis project Ga0182027, IMG submission 121300) | Permafrost microbial communities from Stordalen Mire, Sweden - 712E1D metaG (Illumina Assembly) | ecosystem: Environmental > Terrestrial > Soil > Wetlands > Permafrost | place: Sweden...
AGAAAACGTCGTTTACCAGATTGGTGGCCGGCGAAAACAGGTAGTTGGAGGCTGCCGACATGACCTGGGCAAAGACCGCGCCCAGCAGCAGCGCGCCCATCAGCGCGGGCAGCCCATGGCGCGCCGTATAGGGGATGATCTCATGGGGCAGCTTGGCCACCTCGCCGGAGGAGTGGTAGAGAGCCGTGCCAAAGACGGCGATGCAGACGATCAGCGTCTCCAGCAGGATTGCGCCCAAAAACCAGCCCACCACCGAGAGGCGCGCGTCCCGCTGCGTTTTGGCCGAGAAAAACTTCTGATACATCACCTGGTTGCCCAGCAGCAGCAGCATGGTGGGCACCAGGAATTCCAGGCCCCGGATTACGCCGAAGCCCACCGGCTGAAGCACATGATCAGGAGACATCCGGTAGTTGCCCAGCAACTGGAAATACTCCGGCGGAAGCGCATGATGCAGGCCAACCCAGCCGCCCGCTTTGAAGTAGAGCATGGGCGCGGCAATCAGGCAGATGATGGTGACCATCGAGCCGATCACCATGTCCATGTAGGCCACCGACGACATCCCGGCCAGCGCCGTGGTGAAGATGACGAAGGCGGCAATGATGTAGGTGCCCATCACCGGCGTCAGCGTTTCGGGAAAGATCAGGTGCAGCACGTTGCCGCCGCCGGTGAACTGGTAGCTGGCAATCCCCACATAGGCAAAAAGAATGGCAATGGTGCCCAGCACCCGCGCCGTCTGGTTGTAGCGGGCCTCCAACAGATCGGGCAGGGTGAACTGCGCGAACTTGCGCGCGCGGGGAGCGATGAAGTAGATGAGCAGCAGTGCCAGCCAGCCCCCGGCCGGCTGCCAAAGCGCGGCAAAGCCATTCTGATAGGCGTTTGCCGCCCCGCCAAAGAGCGATCCGCCGCCGATCCACGAACTCAGCAGCGTGAGCACCAGCACGATGGCCGGTAGCGACCGTCCGGCGACCAGGTAATCGGCCTTGGTCTTCACCTGAAAGGTGCGATAGAGCGCAACCGAGAGCAGCGTAACGACAATAACGGCCAATACAGCAACATACAAATGAGACACGGGCGGGGCTCCTCGCGCGGATGAATGGGTTCTATGCAGTTTACCGGAAGCGGCCGGTACCCGGCACAAGCCGCCATTTGACCCCCATGCAAGCAGTTGGCAGACTGTACATGCGGGTGGAGCAGCCCGGTAGCTCGTTGGGCTCATAACCCAAAGGTCGCTGGTTCAAATCCAGCCCCTCAACCAAGAAACTCAAGATTCTAAACGGCTTCCGTGATTAACCCGGAGGCCGTTTCCGCGTTTGGAGGAAACATAGGCAAATTTTGGTCAAGGAATTCCTTGTCAAGAAGTACTCCAGGCTCCCCGGCAATCTTGATTTGTCGTGCATATCCGAAGTAACCGGCGATCACCGTTCTTGGTGCGCGTACACTCATTCATGAGCCGCCGCCCGCCGCCAATCGCGCAGCCCCAGCACAGCGAGCGCGACGAGGAATGCATAGAGCGCAGCCGTCAGCCTTAAATTCTTATAGACGTATTCGCCGATGTAGACCAGATCCACGGCAATCCATAGCCACCAGTTAGCGATGTGCTTGCGCGCCGCCCACCAACTGGCTACCAGGCTATAACTCGTCAGCATGGCATCCAGGAAGGGCAGAGCAGTGCCATGAATCTGTTTCATTAACAATCCAAGAGCGAGGCCTCCCACAGCTCCCGCCGCTAATCCAGTCAGCAAGCTGCGTGTGGGCAGACGAACGATGCGCACCTCGCCCTCATCGCGCACGCCTCGCCACCAATACCACCATCCATAAAGAGTGAAAGCCAGAAAGAAAATTTGCAATAGCGCATCGGAATACAAATTAACCCGGTAAAAAACAATTAAGTAAAGCACGTCGGAGATCAACACCACCGGCCAGCAGATGAGCTTGCGGCGCGTGGTAAGCCAGATGCCGGCAACGGTTGTGATGACGCCCGCATCCTCCATCCAGTTTGCCGCAAGATAGCTCGCGATTGCTGTCCAGTTCATCACTGTCTAACTCCCGGCGACTGGCGCTTGCGCATCCCGGCCCAACGGCGAATTGCATCCAGCAGCTTATGACCACCCGCGCCGCGAAACCAGCGTGCATGACCTATAAGATAATCGACCAAGGCCACGCGCGCCTCATCTTCGGAATGCAGCACGCCAATAAAGTAATCCGCCTCCGTGAGCGCAAACTCCGCGTGGCAGAGCGCGGTCATCGGCGTGAGAGCCGCGGCCTCTGCGTCCGTCAGCGGAAGCACTTGCTCGTAGCCGTCCAGCAGCGCATGCAAATGATCGATGTGTACGGGCACGTCTTCTCCATGCGCGGAGTCTCGCATCAGTTCAAGCCACTCGACGATATTGCGCTCGATGGCCTGCGCTAAGTCATGCACGGCGTTGGTGCGGTCGGCGAGACCAAAGTCGATGATGGACACGGCTTGCGCATCGTCGCTGGCATCGCTCCACAGCAGATTCGAAGCATGCAAATCATTGTGCGTCCATAACGGCTTGAGCGCCGGCAAAAGCTGCAGAATCTCCGCATGAAACGGCGCAAGCAATTCGAGCGCTTCATCGCAGCTTGCGCGTGTAACAGCAGAATGAGCCAGCGCGGGTCGCGCGGCCAGATAGCCTTCCATCGCCGCTCCCGGATCGTCCGCCGCAAAAATTGTGAAGCCCGCCACCAGTGGCTGTGTCTTGCGGCGCGGCGCGTCAAATCCTTGCGCGGCCAGATGCAAGCGCGCCAGCGCCTCTCCCGCAGAGCGCGCATGGGCCGTCGAGCGAAATGGCGTCCACGATAGCGCGTCCTCATAAATGTCCACGCCCGCGGGCGCTTCATGCACCTCGTAAGTCCATTCTCCGCGCTCCATGGCCGTCTCGCCCGAAGAAACCGCAAAAACGCGCGGCACCGGCGCACCATGCTCCCGCAGATGCTTCATGAAGCGATGCTCTTCAAGCAATCCTTCCCTGTCGCGGACCGTTCTGTGATGGCGCTTGATGAAGACTCGCCCGGTGCGCGTGGCCACCAAGCTGGCCGCCGAAAACGGCCGCGGACTCACCGAAAGAATTTCAATCGGCTCGCCGCAGCCGGGGAAGTCAGCGAGCAGTGCGCGCGCTTCGGTGAGCGTGAGCGGGGACCAGTCCGCTTCCACCAGCGTGCCGTCCATGCCGTGCGCTTTTGCGGTTGTGCTCATCGCTCGTGCATCCTATGAAAAAAAATCAGCCGGTGAAGGTTGTAATTTTCCACCCTAGCCGCAAAAACAAAAACGCGGCGAGGGTGGGGCACTCAGAGAAAAACTTAGAACGTGTAGTGCGCCGAGAGCCGCACCGTCGTGGGCGCGCCCAGGTGGATGAAAGTATCGCCATAGTTCGCCCCGGTATCCTTCCAGTAGCGTCTGTCCGTGATGTTATCGGCATAGAGGCGCAGAGTTACATGGCCCTGCTCGCCGCCCGGCGTGTAGCGCGCGCCCAGATTGAAGAGATTGTAGCCGGGCACGCTGACCTGGTCGTCGCGCGTGGCTTCCTTGCGGTCGGTGTAGCCCCAGCCGGGCATCAGGTGCAGCCCGCGCGCATGTGGCACCAGCACATCGGCAAAAAAAGCCGTGCGCAGATGAGGCACGTTGAGCACTTGTTTGTTGTCGAAGGTTGGCGTGCCAGTTTCATCGGAGAGAGCGCGAATCGCCGTCGCCGAGGCCGTCAACCGCAGCCAGTCCGTTACCTTGCCCTCCGCGTTCAACTCAACGCCGTCGTGCGTCTCGCGGCCCTCGGAGACAAAGCTCTGATCGCCTAGATCGTCTATTGCCATGGGATAGAAGAACGGCGCGCGCATATGAAAGAATGCCGTCGTAAGAAGAATGCGCTGGCTTGGCTCGTACTTGGCGCCGATCTCGGCCTGCCGCGTGTAAAACGGAGACAAATAGTATCCTCCAGCCCAAAAGGGAGCTTGCGGTCCCAGCGAAAGCATCACGCCGTAGTTGCCGTAGAGGCTAAGATTATTTGCGGGGTTATAAGTGACTGCGTATTGCGGCAGCCAGACGGTTTTATCCGTGAAATTCAGTGCCCCAGACTCATTTGTACCGGAATAATTGTGATCGCGCACCGAATCAAACCGGCCGCCCGCAAGCAGTTGAACGCGGCCGGGAATGTGAATTCGGTCCTGCACCACAGCGGCCGACTGGTGATTGTCTTCATACAGGATGCGAGGACCGGCTGATTGCAAAGGATCCTCGACGGAAGCAAGATCAACCGGAGCGATAGGCTGATAGATATTTTCCGAACCTACATCGAAATATACAGAACTCGACGGCTGCTGCACGCTGCGCAGGAAGATCTCGCCGCCGCCGGTCAGGTCGTGCGTGATGGCTCCGGTCTTCACGTGGCCAGTGACAATCGCCTCGGCCTGCGCGTCGATGCGCAATTCGCCGGGATCGCGATAGTCATAAATGTCATACGTGCCGTCGGGCGCAAAGAACCATGGATAAGGAGCCGAGCCGGTATTGCACTCGGCTTCGTTGTAACACCCGTACGCATAAATTACGTTGTCGTCAATCAGCGAATGGCTGTAACTCACAGCCGCGAAGCTCTTCCACTCATGCGGCAGATCATAGTCCAGCCGCGCGCCCGTGTTGATGGTGTCGAAGGTGTTCGGCAAGGCCCAGGGCTGCTCGCCCAGCATCGTTGATGGATAGACCTGCTCGTCGTCCAATGCTGTTGCGTGCAGATTGGGAACCGTCGTGCCGCCCAGCAACTGATATCCGCAGACCGAGCGCTCGACCTTGTGCTGGTACTCAAAGTCTCCTTTCAATATCGCAACCGGGCTAAGTCTCCAATCAGCAGCGCCCGCGCCCATCGCGCGCCAGCCGTTGGCATCGTTGACATAACTCATGATCTGCTCGCCGGCCACATTCGCGCGCACACCCACCTGCTTGCGGCTGCCGAATAAATGCCCCAGATCGACGGCGCCATAAGCAGTCCCGCGATGATCGGTGGCCACATCGACGGCCTGGATGGTTGCCGGGCGCTTGGTCACATAGTCGATCAGCCCGCCCGCCGAGGCCACGCCGCTTTCCACGCCGGCGATGCCTTTGAGAAACTCGACGCGCTCCTTGTCTTCCAGCGGCACATCCTGCTCGCCGGCGATGGTCATGCCGTTGATCTCCAGGCCCGTGGCCAGATCGATCGGGAATCCGCGAATCTCGTAGTCTCCGTAGTAGCCCACCGGCGCGTAATCCTCGCCGATGGAGGCGTCGTTCTTCACCACGTCGGAGAGCAGGCGCGCGCCCTGATCCGTGAGCAGTTCGCGGGTGACAACCGTGGCCGAAAGCGGCGTCTCCAGCAGCGTTGCGCCGTCCAGAGTGCCCATCGTGACGGCCTCGGGAAGATAATCGTACTTCACTTCGCCGTGCACCACTACGGTCGTGATCAGGCGCGGAATCTTCGGCGCGGCTACGGCGGGCTGGGTCGCGGCGGGCGCGGGACTTTGCGCAATTGCGCTCAGAGGCGCGGCGAGGCAGACGAGCAAGGCTGCAAATGTAGAGGCGCGGACCAGCAGGGCGGCAGTGAAACGAGACATGAATTCCCCTTGTTTGAAGCACCTGAAACAAGAGAACTCACGCGAGTATTCGAAAAAGAAGGCTGCCAGAATTGGAAAGCTTCCCACGCCGGTATTATCCGGATCGGGTTCGAGGGTATCTCTCAGCCCCACTTCGTGGAGCACCCCTGTTTCAATATTCTGATTGAATCACTCCCGGCCCGGTTTTGCAAGCCGCTTGCTCACGCCGGCTGTCGGCGACAATGCGCTCGGCGGGAGTCCCGGCAGCCCCCGCACGGATGCCTATCAATGCACCAGCGCAATCTCAATATGCCGGTGAATGGTGTGCGGCTGCGCGACGCCACACTTGGTCAGCGCTGCATCCTCGCAGGTGCGGCTGCTCGTCACCACGGGGTTGTCCATGGTCGCGGAGAGGATTCTGCCGTCTGCCGTGCTTACGGTGATGGTGACGTCAAAGGTCTCCTTGCCAACTCCCGCCTCATACTTCCCGTCTTTTGTCTTGGTTACTTCGACCCAGTTGTTCGCCGTCTCCGCCACCGGAGCCTGCATCCACTCCGCTGGAAGCTGCAAGTTGGGTTTCGCCGGCGGCACATGGTGAACCACCACCACGGCCGTCTGCTTCACCGAGTCGATCGACTGAAGGTTCAGGTCGAAGTCGATTTGATCCTTGCCAACGAGCACCCGTGTACCATCCGCCCAGGAGCTGACCTGCGGATTTGGCACGAGAAAGTGGTCTCCAGCGTGTTGCAAAATCCCGATTTTATTCATGAGCCACAGGTCTACGTAGAAGGTCATCAGATCCGTAATCGGCCCCACCATCTTGGGGTCCGTTTTGCTTAGATCGGGCATGGAAGGCATCCAGTTGGGGTCGAGGGAGAGAGGCTGGCGAAATTGAACCATCGCCGGCGTCAGCGTGTAGGGTTGCCCGTTGGAGGTCATGCCGGTCCAGCGAAACTCTTCGATGGTACTGCCGCTGGCCGTCTTCTTCACTGTGCCGGAGACATCGGCGGTGTAATGCCAGTCATCATTGGTGGCGGTCATGTGGTAGTTGAGCGTCTCTCCGTCGTGATAGTGGCGCGTGAGAGGCCCGCCGCCCGGCGCGGGCATTTGCGCGGAGACGAGCGTGGAGGCGAGAAGAACTGCGAGCGTGGCGAACGAGTTTTTCATTGTGCTTTCCTCAGGATTCCTTCGGTGAAGAACTGCATTTGCTGTTGAACAACTTGAGCGGTTTGCTCAAAGGGCGGACCCTCGACGGCCCATAGAGCCGTCAGGCCAAGCTGCATAGTCTTGAAGCTCATGATGAGCTGCGGAAGATCGATACCAGGCCGGAGCAGCCCGCGCTCTTCCAGCGCTGCGAATAGCGACTGCAGCGGTGGATCGATATACTTTTGCATTTCCACCATGTACGGAAGGAAGCGCGCGGTATCCATGAACATCTGGGCCAGAAAGACACGCACAAAAACGTGATACGGCTCCTTCAGCCGGAAGTGAAGAAGAATGTAATCGGCAAGGGTGCGATCTACCGGCTGTTCTCCCGGATTAAAGCTGGCAATTGTGGATGCCAACCGTGCCTCCAGATCGGCCATGAACGCCACCGCGATGTCCTCTTTTGTGGCGAAGTAGTTGTAAATGGTCCCTTTGCCAACATCGGCCGCCAGCGCTATCTCGTCGATGGTTACGGCGTCGAGGCCGCGCCGCGAGAAAAGGTCAATCGCCGCGGACAATATCTGAGCCCGGGCGGCAATCTTCTTCCGTTCACGTCGAGATATGACCATGGTCATTTATGAATATATTCATAATACAATCCTTTTCGTATGTCAAGAAGTAATTTTTAAGAACGCCCAGGCACACAGGGAGGCGCATCGCTCTCAGTTGCGTGTATGTGGCATACCGAAGGAAACAAGAAGGCTTCCCGCGCAGATTCAAGGCAGGGAACTCTCGAGGACCGGCTGGGTGTGTGCCCCACGAGCTATGTTACCGCGCCAGAACCCGGCTCAGCTCCTGGCGCTTGGCGGCGACCTCATTGACCGTGTCCTGCACCTTGGCGAGGACGTCCTGCACCTGGTCGATATAGCCGGGAAGCGCATTCCACCAGGAGTGCAGCGTCTGCTGCTGGTCGAGCATGGCCAGGGCCGTGCCCGAGGCGGCGGCCACCATTCCGGCGCGGCGCTCGCCGGCCAGCAGCAGCAAACCGGCTGTCACAAGGGTTCCACCGGCCGCAAATCCGACCCAGTTCATGGTTTCGGATTCGACGATCTCCGGCGTTGCGGGAAAATCATTCACTGGCTGGGAAAGCGGGACTACCACCATCTTGTCTCCTTCTGCCCGGACCGTAGTCTCGGGATCGGTGCATCCAGTATCACCCCAAATCGCCGGCCGTGCCTGAAAAAATAAGAGCCTGCCGGCAAACTGTGGGTTGCCTGCAACCTCAGTCCAGGTCAAACTCACGAAACGGCTTGCCGTCGGGGGCGTCCTTGGCCTTGCGAAGCGCCTCGGCAAACTTCTTCTCAAAGAGGTCTTCCTTGTTCTTCTCCGCCTCGACCGACTGGCGGAAGATCGACTCCTTGCGCTCATCCTGCTCGCGCATCGCCTTGGCCGCCGTCTCCAGGTCCTCAAACATCCGCTTGCGCGGCGCCGGAGTATGGCTCACCACGAGGCCGGTGGCGCCGTCCACCTTGAGCATTGCCCCGCAATCCGGGCACGCTATATCGAAAATCTTGTCTTTTTTCTTAGCCATTTTGTTTCTTGGAGAATTGTAAGCGCTGCGGCGCGGCTTGCATAGAGGGTACTTCCGCGCGTCAAGTGTACACTATGTACGCTATAAAACGTACATTATGGTACACTCTACCTATGGAAGTCCCTATCACTCAATTTCGACGCGACATTTTCTCGCTCGCCAATCAGGCGCTGGACGGCGGCGAGGTCTGGTTCACGCATAAGGGCCGTCGCCTCAAGATCGTCCCGGAGGGCAAGCCCATCAACCGCCTGAGCCGGATTACGCCGATGGAGGTCATCAACTATGCTGCGGGCGGTCTTGAGAATACGGGCCTATTGGAGGAGATGACCCGCGCATGGGAAGCTGACTGGGATCGTGACTTTGGCCCTGCGCCGGATATTGAAGCCGCATCCATTCGGGTGAGCGAGAAGAGATGATTGCCTATCTCGACACACAGGCTCTTGTCTGGCTCTCTCAGGGCAGCCTGGACGATATAAGCCCCAAGGTCGCCCGGCTGATTCAGCAAGCCGATCTGCTCTACTCACCGATGGTATTTTTTGAGCTTGAACTCCTCTACGAGATCAAACGCATTAAGCAGTCTGCCCGCGACATTCAACGCAAGGTCGAGTACGAGCTTGGCGTTCGTCTCTGCGATCTACCCTTTGCCACCATTGCAGCCGCGGCCCTCGACGAGAAGTGGACCCGCGACCCCTTCGACCGGCTCATCGTCGCCAATGCCAAGGCCAACGGCTTTGCCTGGCTCATCTCCGCCGACGAAGCGATCCGTCAGCACTATCCACGCGCCGTCTGGTAAAGCAGTTCGCGTCTGCCTATTTGCTCACGGCCGGGCGCACATGCAAAATGATGCGCCGGTAGGCGGTCATCGGCGGGGTTCCGTCCACGCCAGTGCCGGTGACCGCCAGGATAATATGCGCCACGCCGCTGCCTTTGCAGGGCGCCAGGCCCGGCAGCCAAGGCTCGCGGCACGGCGCATCGGCTTGGATAGTAACGCGGGGCGTTTTGGCGCCGGTGAGGGTCACGGCGGCCAGGTTGCCGTCCGCACTGCCTGCCTCGGCGTAGTGGAACCAGTGGTAGGTCAGCCCTCGCTTGTCCGGGTCGGCAGAGAGGGAAGCATCGAGCGGAATGGACTGGCCGGCGTCTACGTCGATCTCAATCGGGGTTGAGCCAGTCTGACCGTTCACCACGGGCAGCGGCCGATGGCTGGCGTGGGCAAAGTCGGCCACCGTCCAAGTCATGCGGGCTGCAAAGTCATTTTGATAGGCTTGGCGCCAACGCCAGATCGTCGCCTGGTCGGAGGTGTATTCAGCCCCATCCACTCCGGCGACCGTATCCTGCGAGGTTGTGCGCCAAAACTCATCGCCGCCCTGCGTCCAGATGGGATGCGTCTCCCCGCTCGGCTGGCGGAAGACATAGCGTCCGCCCCAGCCGCCCCAGTCCGGCCGCCGGTAGGCGTTGAGGCCGTTGTCGATCAGCCCCAAAAACGATGGCGTGTCCCCCTCCATGATGATCAGAAATTTGGGGTAGACCTTGCCCAGCGGCCCCTTCGAGCGGATGTTCTCGTCCAGCCAAGCATTTGTCACGGTACGGGAATCCGCGCCCGCGCCATTGCGATAGAAGCGGTCGCCGCTGATCCCCGTCCAGGTGGCAAAGTAGTAATCGCCTCCATCCTGCGACGAGGGCATCACGATATAAAACAGGCCGGGAAACTCCCGCCGAATCCATGGGCCGGCGTCGTCCTGGTCGGAGATCGAATAGACCCGCAGCTTGCTGACCAGCCGCTCTGCTTCAGCCGCCGACCGGTTCGCCCGCAGCTCCATGAGCGCCTGGGCCAGCGTGTTCGCCCCGCCCCAGATGCAGACCCAGAGCGGCCGGCTGTCTTCCCTCTCCAAAGCGCGCACAATCGCCTTTGCGCCCTCTGACGCTTTGCCCTCGCCCGTGGCCGCCATGCCGTAGCCCGGCTGCCCGGAGTTGACGCGGCTGAGCAACTCCGTGGCCTCCGGCCAGTCCTGCGCATTCAGCAACAAATTGGGCCGCACCTGCCCGTAAGCCTCGATCAGCGTCCGCATCGTCTCCGGATGAGTCGTCGTCTTCTGCCAGGTCGAGGTGGAGGCGATCAGTCCTTCGATCTCCAGTTCATTTGAGTAGATCAGCAGCCGCACCAGAGACATCTGATCGTCCGGCTCGTTGCCGATGTCGCTGATGACGATCACCCGCGGCCGGCCCGTGAAATCGTCCACGTGCGTTCGCGGCAGCGATTGCCCCGCCAGAGTTCCCGCCCATCCCAGCGCCAAACCGGCTGCCAGAGCCATACATCCCGCTAAGGTTTTGCGAATTTCCATCGATTCTCCTTCTTCCCTGCGCAAACACGAAGATACATCGAGGTGAGGCGGTGCGCAACCGGGTGTGGGCGCCCTCGCAAAAATAATTCGCAATTTTCGCTTGACAGAATATTCTTCCCGGATTATATTTAGATTGTTGTCTAATTAGTCGGAGGTCTAACGACACCATGAGCAGCAACGAAGCATTCAAAGCGCTGGCTGACCCCACCCGGCGGGAGATTCTCGCCTTGCTGCGCCGGGGCGAGATGACCGCCGGAGCCTTGGCGGAAAAATTCGACATGACCAAGCCCTCTATGTCGCACCATTTCACCGTGTTGAAAGACGCTGACCTGATTACCAGCCGCCGCGAGGGCCAGCAGATCTGGTACGGGCTGAATACCACCGTGGTCGAGGATCTGATGGCCTGGGCCATGGGCCTGATCAACGACGGCAACAAGAAAGGAGCGAAAAGACAATGACACGCAAAGTTTTTTTCTTTGAAATTCTGCTGATAGCGGCGGCGCTGGTCGCCACGGCAGTCCTGTATCCACATTTCCCGGCCAGGGTTCCATTTCACTGGAATTATCGCATGGAGCCGGACCACTTCGGGCCCAGGTGGGTGCTCTATCTCATCGGCCCCGGCTTCATGGCCGCGGTGATGCTGATGACTTGGCTCTTTCCCTGGCTCTCGCCCAAGCGCTTCGAGATCGACAGCTTCTGGCGAACCTACCATCTGGTGATGCTGCTGTTCTTTGGCATAATGACCTATTTGTACGCCGTGATGTTATGGGCGGACTGCGGGCGCTCGATTGATCTGGGCCGGGCAATGCTTTGCGGAGTCTGCCTCTTCATCGCCCTCTTCGGCAACGTGATGGGAAAGCTGCGCCGGAACTTCTATCTTGGAGTCAGAACGCCGTGGACGCTGGCTAGTGAGCGCGTCTGGAATGCCACGCATCGCTTTGCAGCCAAAACCTTCGTGGCGGGCGGCCTGGTTGGGTTGGTGTTTTCGATAGTTGGCCTCTTTCTCTGGGCAATCCTGGCTACGCTGGTTGGAGGACTCGCGCCTGTGGTATATTCGCTGGTGATTTACAAACAACTGGAAAGGCGCGGCGAGATCGATGAGGGTCTTCCACGCGAGCAGGGATAACGAGGATGAATCGCATCGCAGGAACACTGGCGCTGATCGCGCTCGCTGCAACCGCCTGTTTTGCCCAGGCCAAGAAAGAAGAACCGCCCAAGCCCGCGCAGTCGATTGCCGAGTTGAAGCAGCAGTTGGAGAAGATTCTCAGCGACACGCATACGCCGGGAGTCTCTGTCGCCATCGTGCATCGCGACGGCCCGGAATGGATTGCCGGCGTGGGAAAATCGGACGTGGCGACGAATCACGCCACGACCGATGAGACGCTTTTTCGCATCGGTTCCACATCCAAGGCTTTTGCCTCGCTCTCCATTCTCAAGCTGGTCAATGAAGGCAAGCTATCGCTCCAGGATCCGGTGCACAAACTCGTGCCCGAAATCTGGTTTGAGAATCGCTGGGAGGCGACAGACCCGGTGCGCGTTGTGGACCTGCTGGAACACACCACCGGATGGGACGATATGCATATGCGCGAGTATGCCAAAAACGCCAAAGGCATGACTCTGCGCGAAGGCCTGGATTATGACCACCACTCGCGCACCTCCCGCTGGCGGCCGGGAACACGGATGTCCTACTGTAACTCCGGGCCTCCGGTGGCCGCTTACATCGTCGAGAAAATCACCGGCCAGCGCTTCGAGGATTATGTAACTCAGAATTTCTTTCTGCCCATCGGCATGAAGACAGCCACTTACTTCGAGCAGCCATCGCCGCAGTTGACCACGCTCTATCACGGCGATGGAAAAACTCCGTATCCTTACTGGAATATCATCGAGCGCCCCGCCGGAGCCATCAACGCCTCGGCCAAAGACATGGCCGCGTATGTGCAGTTCTATCTCAATCGCGGCGCGGCAGGCGGCGCGCAAGTCATTCCCTCAGCCTCGATTGACCGCATGGAAACCCCGACTCGAACCTGGGAGGCGCAAGCGGGTTTGAAGGCCGGTTACGGCTTGAGCAACTACACCAGTGTCCACGATGGCTTTGTCTATCACGGGCACAATGGCGGCGTGGACGGCGGAATCACGGATATGTCCTATCTTCCGGAATATAACGTGGGCTACTTTTATAGCATCAACTCCGCCAATGGAGCGGCCTTCGGCAAGATCGGCGACGCGATTCGCGCATACATTACGTGGAACCTCACTAAGCCAACGGTGCCCGCCGCCGGGCAGTTACCCTCCAATGCGAAGGAATGGACAGGCTGGTACGAACCCGTCGCGATACGCATGAAGATGCAGGAATTCATTGCGCCATTAGCCCTGCAACGGTTGCGCTTCAAGGACGGCGAGTTACTGCTTGCGTTCTTCGGAATGTCAAAGCAAACCTTCATTCCCGTCAGCGGTCTCCAATTTCGCTACAAACCTGAAAAAGGCCCTGCCGAACCGATTGCGACGGCTGCGCTGCTAACACCTAACTCCGAAGGCAGGTTTATCTATCTCGGAACAACCTTCAAGCACATCCCCGCATGGCAGGCGTTGATCCGCGCCGCGTTGACGATCTGGTTCCTGCTTGCCTTCGTCTCCATCCTCCTCTATGCGCCCTTCTGGATCTTCGGCGGACTCATCAAGCGCCGCCGCCGCCCAGCCGAGCGCATGATGCGCCTCTGGCCACTGATCGCTGTACTGAGCCTGCTGGCGTTTGTTGGTCTCCTCGTTCTGTCAGGCAGTGACGCAATCGCGCGCCTGGGAAACCTGACGATCTGGTCCTTCGGACTTACTATCACCACGCTGCTCTTTGCCGCTGCCGCGTTGGCCGGCACAGTTACTTTGTGGCGGGCGCGGAAAGTGGAGATACGCCGCAGCGTCCGCTGGTATTCGATCGCAGTCACGATTGCGCTGCTGATTGCGGTGGTGTACCTGGCCTGTTTTGGCGTGATCGGCATCCGCACCTGGAGCTAGTACCTGGACTGTGTGATTGTGTAATCTCTGGAATGTAGCGCCGTGTATGACAGCGTCGGCTTTGTCAAGGCTCTTTTTCGGTCCTTTGGCCGTAAAAAGAGCATAGAGTAGCGTCTGTTTGGGAAGGACGGTGTCAAGGGCGCGTTTTTTGCGTTC
>Ga0182027_10009663_pt1 | contig 13813 bp, 11 predicted proteins | sample 712E1DmetaG_FD_121300 | JGI IMG/M metagenome (GOLD analysis project Ga0182027, IMG submission 121300) | Permafrost microbial communities from Stordalen Mire, Sweden - 712E1D metaG (Illumina Assembly) | ecosystem: Environmental > Terrestrial > Soil > Wetlands > Permafrost | place: Sweden...
AAAATCTACACTTGGTGATAGAGGATAATTTAAAGTAAGTATTTAATCCTCAAGTCAACTTTAAGTCAGCCACTTAAACTTTAAATTCTGTCGCAATACAAATCTTGTGCGACACGAGGCACGGATTTTTTAAGTTTTTTGGGTTTTTAAGATATTATTTACTAAGTCATTTCTGTCCCAAAGAGTAATATTGTTTTGTTTTGCAAGATATTTTGCTTCATTAGTATAGTAGCTGTTTGTTACAACCATTCCTAAAGTACAATTCCTAGGCCTCATAACAGTATTAACTTCTCTAACGGCATCTGGTCCGACATTTCCCGTGTATCTTTTAGCTTGGACTGCAATTTTTACTCCTCCCATTTCAATAATTAAATCAGAACCTAAATCTCCGATTTTTCCAGTATGTTGTACCTTATATCCAAGCTTATTAAATAAACTACTGAGAAACATTTCAAAATCCGTTCCGGACATTTTATCTACTTCGGATATTCCTGCTTTTGAAAGTTTATACCGATGGTAAATTTTAATGCCTATTATTATCCCAAGCATCAACAGCAAAATTGCGTAAAGGTACCAATAGGATGTAACTATTGAGCGGGTAGTCGGAGAAACAACTGCTAAAACAAGCAACGCTATTATTAATAATATGAAGTTTTCGGGTCTGTCAGATTTATATGTTCTTCGTCTATGCCAATGCCTGCTCATAATTTAATATTATCACGAAATCTATGTTGTGTTTAGAGGCTAAGCTCTATTTTTTCTCAAGCTAATTCGGATTCCCGTCTCCTAAAAATGTTCTGGGATTTACCGGTATTCCAAAAATGTTAATCTGAAAATGTAAATGTGGCCCTGTTGACCACCCCGTACTTCCTTCTTCTCCTATAACTTGTCCTAATACTACCTTTTCACCGGTATAAACATAGATTTTACTTAAATGTCCGTAAAGAGATGAAATATTATTTCCGTTATCAATCACGATATACTTTCCGTATCCCCAGAATATTTCTCCTGCATAAGTAACTGTTCCTGCCATGAAGGGAATTATAGGGTCGCCAATCTTACCTTGTGGATTGGCAATATCAATTCCGGTATGGAATGGTTGATACGGCCAATCTGATTCTCCGAATTCTAAAGTAACCACTCCTGCAACCGGCCATTCCATAACTTGTGATACTTGTGAGATAACTTTTCCGGTCAAAGGGTCATGTATATCAACTTTCTGTGTTTGGGTGTTAATACTTGCCAGTTTGTCCGAGACAACATCAATTCCGGCGTTAGTTAAGATAATTACGGCAACAATCGGAAGCATGATGAGAATTATGACTGAGAAGGCAACCAACTTAAGCTCTCTTCTGAAATTCCAAAGATTGTAAAGCAGTGCTAGATTCATCTAAAGATAAATCTCCTTAGGGTCGGTGGTAATTAGCGGATGTTCTTTTTCAGAAGCTACCACTTTAACTGCTACATGGTTTTGGTCGGCAATGATTAAAGCTTCCCCCTTATCACAAGTAAGAAGGAAGTGTTGTTCGTATTCACTTAAGTTAAATTCAGACGCTACTTTTTTAATGGTGGTTGTATCCTGTTTCATTAAGATTCTAAGTGAAGATTGAGAAGCAATGGCTCTTCCGTAGTCCTGACTTAAGAAATCATTAGCTTGTTGAGAAATTATGGTAACGCCTAAATAATATTTTCTAGCTCTTCTGGTCAGTCCGGCTATAAACCGAGCGCTTTCTTCGTGTTGTAATAATATCCAGCCTTCATCTACAACTAATATTCTTTTCTGCGGATCGGTTTTGACTTGCGATTCAACGAAATTAGCGACCACCAACATCATAATTTGTCTTAGTGATTCATCTAAGTCTTTAATGTCGAAAATGACTAAACGGTTATCGAGCTTAATGTTGGTCTGGGAGTCGAAGACAAATGATAAAGAGCCTTTAACGAATTTCTCAAGCTTACTGCAAAGCTTTCTTTGCTTCATGTGTTTTAAGGTTTTGTAAAAATCCTTAAGGATCGGGTAAGTTTTTTCTTTTGATTTTCTGCCCCGCTTTTCTTTTTTATTCTTCTTCGTTTTAATCTTGGGCGTCATTAACCAGCCGAAATCTTTATATGTTTGCAGAATTGCTTTGTCTACTCCGGCTCTTTCTTCGGCGTTTAATCCGCCGGCCATTAGGGAAATAATCTCGGTTAAGTCCTGAATATGTTCTGATAGTTCACTCTCCTTATTAATCGAAAAATCAAACGGGTTTATCTTTTCCTTAGACTTGGCGCTTAATCTTATGTAGGTGCCATTGACTGAATTAGCCAGTTGCTTATATTCTCTTTCCGGGTCAATAACAATAACTTTTGTTCCCTGCATTAGTTGTCTTAGGATTTCCACTTTTTCGGTGTAACTTTTACCGGCACCTGATTGAGCAAAGACAATTGAGTTAGCGTTATTAAGAATGAACCGGTCAACAATAACCAAAGAGTTATTAGACCTGTTTATGCCGTAAAGGATTCCTGACTCTTGGACCAATTCCGAAGAAATGAAAGGAAAAGTTAAAGCAGTTGATGAACTGTCCAAATTTCTTTTTTGTTGTAGAACATTTTGTCCTCTTGGGAGGACACTTTGTAATCCCTCCAGTTGTTGAAAGCTGGCGGATTTAATATAGAAGAGGCGAGTGGACATGACTGTTTCCAAAAGAGAAGTTGTCTTATTTAATTCAGCAAGTGAGTCTTCGGCGATGGTCATATAAATTGACAGCTGAAATAGTTTTTCCTGCCCTCTTTGGATTTTATCTTTTAGGGTAATTGCGCTTTCCAGAGGGTCTGTTATTTCACTGCCTAAAACCTTTCCCTGTTTTAACATATTCCTTTTAGTTGACTCCAATTCAGTAATTTTCCTATTTAATTTAGGGAGAGCTGCCATCGGGTCAATCTGTTCAATGTGATAGGAGATATCAATATTATGGTTAAAGTTGACAAGCATGTTTAGCCAGCCCGTAGAAGCAACGTATGGATAACCGGATATAAATAGTGTTCGCACAAATTTATCTCCCATTTGCAGGTAATTGATTGATTCTTCCAGTCCGGAGTAAGAAATTAAGTCCACTTGGTCCTGTTCCCCGTAAGCAAACTCAAAGTATTCTTTTTTCAATTTCCTCTTTTTATTTTGTTTATGGTTTAGTAAATTAATCATAATTATCTTTTGTTAAAATTTGGTTTTTTAACTCCTGTGTTTTTACTTGGGATGGGTTATAAAATCCGTAGAAAAGGTCTAAGATTTCCAAAGAATCCAATACCTTTGTTTTCATTCCGAGTTTCTCCAAAGACCTGACAACTAAGTCTTTTTGTAAATGGATGTGTTCCTTAATAACGCTAAAATCTTTTGTTCTGTCTAAGTTTTTGTATGGGATTACCACATAGAATCTTCGTTGTAATATCTTGTTTCCGGAAACTAGTTTCGATACGAATTCGGTGTAGTTATCAATCTGTAATTTGTAAACTTTTTCTTTTTCGTGTTGTTTTTCTTTTTGAATTTTCTCAAGGTAGGAATCAATGTCCACTTCCCTTACTCTAATTAATATTTGTAAAGGGATTGATAGGGAATTTAAAAAGTTTTGGAAACTGTCAATTAAAACGTCCTGTTCATCTTCTGATTTTAATTCCAAATTAACGGAGGACGTTTCAACTATCATCCGGTATTCGTTATTCGGTAATACCAGTATTCCGTCTTTAACTTCCTTAATTTCAATTTGTCTTCGAGACGATACTTTAGAGTTCGATTTCGTTAAGAGCAACATAGAATCCTCCTTTCTTTTTAGGCTTTAAGCTTAAGGCGTATTTCGGATTCTTAATATATTTCTTCAGTTTCAAAAGATCTTTGGAAACAATTTCAGTTGTTGCTTTGGCTTCTTTTTGTAAGACTGCTTTTTGATTTGCTTTCTTTGCAGGGGGCAGATATAGCTCTCTTTGGTAAAGGTCATTTTTATTGAAGATGTAATATCTTGCCCTTTGGTTGTATGTAAAAAGCACACCTAACCAATTGGCAACCACTTTGCCTTTAATTCTTAGAGAGAGAAGTAGGGCAACTATTACTATGAAAGCCACAATTACGACTTTGTATATCGCAAAGTGCATAAACGGCGGGAAGAAACAGTAAATGGCGGTACCTAAGAAAACAGGCGTCATTAAAATACCAATTTGGGTCATGTTTAAGTTTCCGGCTATTTTATCCTCAACAGTTGTAATTTGCGCCGGAATAATACTGGTTCTCATGCCGCTACCCTCCTTCTGGCCAATTTAACGCCCTCAGAAGCCACGCTACCCGAAGCAGAACTTCCCTTATCGGATGTGATGACATTAATGATTTGTCCTCCCACTTTCTTAACCGCCGCGTTGCCGGATGTATACATTACCAACTGCATCATTAAAGACGGTGTTTTTAAAAGCGTAAAGAATAATCCGATCGCAACTCCGATTGAGATTAATGAATTACCTGAGTTCGCAGGAAGGGCTAAGAAAGACGAGGCAAGTTGAATGATAACCACGTGGACAAAAGCAATGAAGACGGTGACGATATATGTTTTGATTGAGATCGTGGCAAAGTCCGAGCTTTTCGGAATTGCCCAGAGCAGAAAGATAAAAGGCGCAAGTACCGCTCCTAAGGAAATCATAATCAGACGTGAGATGTATAGCAAAAGCAATACGATTGAAACGACTAAAAAGATTACTAGAAATACTAAGGTTATTAGCGGAGTATTACCTGAAGCAAAGGTGGAAGGATTAATTGCGTTGACTACCCAGGCGTTTGTAAGGCCGCCTGTTGCGTCTAAAACGGCTTTAGTCAGCATATTTGAGGTAATTATCACGTAGTTGGCTAGGAAAAGCGAAACATTAGCGCAGAGAAATGCTATCCCAATTCTAGGCAGTAAATGCCTTAATTCTATCTCCTCAAAACCTAGTGCTCCGGCACTCATGAAATGAAGCCCTAGAAGTGCCACAACAAGGACAAACAATGAGTCCGTTATTCCTAAGATTATCGTCCAGAAGTTGAAGATGACAGAATTACTTAATAGCTCCGGTGTGGAAGTAAGATATCCGATAATTCCGTCAACGATCGGTTTGGTGGCAGATTGGACAATGTTTTGCATAAAGCCGGAAACCGCATCTATTAAAACCTGCGTCAGTCCGTCTGATGGCTGAACCGATTGGATTTGGGAAATACTGACTGCTCCGGCATTAGTTGATGGTGCAACTTGATTAAATGAGTTAGAAAGAACTGAGACAAAAAGACTGGCTCCCAAAACTATGACCAATCCAATAATGGCGTTTCTGATTGTTTTCTTGGCACTTTCCAAATTGTCGGGTTTTCCGGTTGAAGTTATATACTGATATCCTCCCTTGACCAAAAAAAAGACCGCCGCAGCGGCCGCAATTAGGGTTATCATCCCTAAGGTGTTGCTTGTATACTGCGTCACCTCAGACGAAACGGCAAGGGCGGGCGTTGCCAGTATCAGATACGATGGCAGTATTAAGCCAATGATAGTCAGTAACTTTTTCATAACTATAAAATAGGTATAAAAAAAGCGGGCTAGTGGCCCGCTCCGAAAGCCGCTGTTGCCAGCTGCGTTACAATATTACTTAACACAAACGCTCCTAAGACTATTGCCAACCCTATTCCTGAATACAGCACTGTTTTTTTCGACTGGTCCAGTTTTTCAGGATTACCCGAACTGGTTATATATCCGAATCCTCCCCAGACAAAAAATCCTACCGAGATGGCTCCAGCTAAGGTAATCATTACATCAATAACACTTTGGATAAAAGACTGTATTTGGGAAACTCCACCGGTTGATGCTGTTTGGGCAAAAGCGGGTGACACCGCTAGAAGCGAGGTTAAAAGAACTGCTGACAACGTAATTGCTTTTTTCATACTCACACCTCCTTTCGTACAAAAAAACTGCCCGAAGGCAGTTGTCTACAAAATCCAATTAATTACCAACAATATACGAAACAAATACGAATATGTCAAGGGGAGAAATATAGCTAATTTATTTCTACTTTAGATCAAGCTTTCAAAAGTCTTATTAAAGAGCTATAATTCTAAATATTAATGTCAAAAATAACATTATCTCAGCTTGAATCATTTTTATTTAAAGCAGCTGATCATTTACGCGGAAAGATGGACCCGTCAGAATATAAAGAATACATCTTTGGCATGCTTTTTTTGAAGCGCGTGTCGGATCAATTTAACGAAGAACGCGGAAAAATCCAAAAGAAATTCGAAAAACAAGGTCAGAGCTCCGAAGAAATTGAAGTTGAATTAGAAAACCCCGGAAATTATGGGAGTGTATTTTTTGTTCCTAAAGATGCACGTTGGAGCAAAATTAAAACAGTGACAACAAGCGTAGGAGAAGCCTTAGACATTGCTTTGGCTGCAATCGAAAATAACAACACCGATCAGCTTGAAGGTGTACTTATAAATAACATTCAATTTAATAAAACAGGTCCTAATAGCCGAAAAATATTTAAAGACGAACAATTAGTGAACTTCATTACTCATTTTAATAAATATGAGTTACTAGATAAAAATTTTGAATTTCCTGATCTTCTTGGAGCAGCTTATGAATATTTAATTAAAGATTTTGCTGATAGCGCCGGAAAAAAGGGCGGTGAGTTTTATACTCCAGCTCGGGTTGTGCGTCTTATGGTGCGCATATTAAACCCTCAAGCAGGTATGGAAGTTTACGATCCAACGTGTGGCTCGGGAGGAATGCTTATTCAATCTAAACAATATATTGATGAACGTGGTCAAGATTCCCGAAATCTTCAGCTATATGGACAAGAAAATAGCGCAACGGTGTGGGCTATTTGTAAGATAAATATGTTTTTGCACAATATTCCGGCTGACCATATCGAGTGTGAAGATACCCTTGTTGATCCTCGGTTTATAAGTGAATCTACCAACACAGTTAAACAATTTGATCGAGTTATTGCAAATCCACCTTTCTCGCAAGATTACGAAAAAAGTCAACTTACTCATACTGAGCGTTTTTATGACTATTCTCCCGAAAAGAAAAAGGCGGATCTCATGTTTATTCAACACATGATCGCAAGTACTAAACCTGACGGTAAAATGATTTCTGTTATCCCTCACGGGGTTCTTTTTCGTGGATCAACGGAACGTTCAGTTCGCAAGAGAATTTTAGAAGAAAAAGGAGATTTAATAGAAGCTATTATTGGTCTTCCTGACAAGCTTTTCTATAACACAGGTATTCCGGCTTGCCTTATTGTGATCAATAAAAACAAAAAACCGGAAGAAAAAGGAAAGATATTTTTCATTAATGCAGATCAGGAATATGGTGTTGGACGTAACATGAATTATTTACGATATGAAGACATAGAGAAGATCGTTTCCGTTTACCAAGAACGAAAAATTATACCTAAATATTCCCGTTTTGTTGATCGATCAGAAATTGAAGAAAATGAATTTAACTTTAATATTCGTCGTTACATTGATAATTCTCCTGAACCTGAACAGGAAAATGTAAAGGCTCATTTAGTAGGTGGTATACCAAAAATAGAAATCGAAGCACTCAAACCTATAAGTCTAAAATTCCATCTAAATCCTTTTAAGCTTTTTACGGAGCAGAATGACGTATTTGCCCTATTTAACGCTGCACTTGTTGATCAAGCCTCACTGCGTAAGTCTATAGAGGAAGACGTTACTGTTGTTGAGAGCCAAACCAAAATGAGAACCGTGTTAGATGATGCATGGCAAGAAATACAAAAATTCGTTATCAAGCTCGATAAGGATAGTGTTTTACATGAAGCAGAAAAGGAAATGCTTGAAGCACTGAAAGAAAAAGTGTTACCGCTTGATATGGTTGACGAATTTGCGGTGGTAGGAGGATTTGCGAATTGGCTAGAACATAGTTATCTTGTACGCTCATATATCGAATATGACGAAGCCAAAGATAAAAACGTGACCGTGGAAGAGTCAGTAATAATAAAGAACGCATTTCGTAAGATTCAAGATTCCGGTTGGGATGGATCACTTGTTCCTGATGAATATATTAAGAATGAATTTTTTACTACCGAAGTTAAATTGCTCGAAGAACTAGAGATAAAACAATCTGAGGCTGAGGGAGAATTAGCACAGTTAATTGATGAAGTTGAAATAGAAACTGAGGAAACTGAAGACAGCAATAGTGAAGAGGAGAAAAAAATTACACCTAACAAAGCTATTGATTTTCTCAAGGCTGAATTACGTAGAGAAAATTTGGAAGAAAAGGAAAAGGCAGAACTTACGAAACAAAAAAAAGATATTGAAGACAAGAACAAGGAGGTAAAAGAAGTTAAAAAAGATATTAGAGCCAAGTCAAAAGAATTAGCAACAAAAGTTGAAGAGAAGCGTGAACAATTTACTGCCGATGAAGCGCAGAGACTTGCCTTACAAAAATTCCACGATTCAATAGTTGAGGAAATGGAAATTTTTACCAAAAACGAGCTAAGAAGATTGGTGGATTCTATAGGAAACTTGTGGACCAAATACCACATTTCTTTAAAAGAAATTACAAAAGATAGAGATGACGTTATTAGAAAATTAGATAAGTTGCTAATTGATTTAGGGTATGAAAACTAATACGGTGATGCCATTTGTATACAAATCACATAAATTGCTCCACTACTTAATAACTGGAGATATAAAACTTGAAAGAGGTCATGTAATCTCCAAGGAATTAATGGAGAGAATTGTTGGAGATTATCCTGTTTATTCTTCATCTGCGGAAAATAACGGATTATTTGGTAAATATGGTGATTATATGTTTGATGAAGAGCTTGTTACATGGTCTGTTGATGGCGGTGGCTATATTTTTTATCGACCAAAACATAAGTTTTCAGTTACTAACGTATGTGGAATTCTAAGAATTCAAAGTAAGAGGTTCTCATATCGATATATTTATTACCTATTAAGTTGGGAACATAAAAAAAATACATTTAATTATGTTGAAAAGGCCCACCCGAGTGTAATTGCAAAATTGTATGAAATACCTGAAATTGACTTACCCGAACAACAAAAAATCACGGAAATATTAACTACTGTAGATGATGCGATATATAAAACTGAAGCAATAATCAATAAGCAAAAAAGAATCAAACAAGGTTTATTGCAAGACTTATTTAAATACGGAATTGATGGAAATGGAAATACTAGAAGTGAAAGATCATGCACATTTAAAACTGTGAAGTTGGGTAAAATCGAAATTAAAATTCCTAAGGAGTGGTCTGTGGAAACTCTAGAGAGTAATGTAAGGTTATTGTCTGGTGGAACACCGTATAAAGAAAATGGTGAAAATTGGATAGGACACATACCTTGGGTTTCTCCTAAAGACATGTCAGTTGATGTTGTTTTTGAATCTTTAGATCACATATCAGAAAACGCAATGCGTCAATTATGTGAAGCTAAAGAAAATGATCTTTTGCTTGTTGTTAGATCAGGAGTATTAGCACATAAAGTACCAATAGCGATTGTCTCGAAGACACTTGCTTTCAATCAAGATATAAAAGCCTTACGAATTATTAATCCAAAAAAATTAAACTCAAGATATTTATATTATTTTATGAAATCATTAGAACATGATTTATTGTCGCGAGGAGTTAAAAGGGGTACGACAGTTCATAGCCTGAATACTGATTATATAGAAAATATCCTAATTCCAATTCCTGAGAGAACAGAACAGGAGAATATTTCAAATATACTTACAACAATCGATACGTCTATTAACTTCCAAATATCGGAAGTCAATAAATTAATCAGAATAAAAACTGGTTTAATGGAAAATTTACTAACAGGAGTTACTCAAGTTAATCACTTAGTAAATTAAATTATGAACAAATACGAGTATAACGAATTACATTATGTCGAAGAGCCTTTTTTAGAACAGCTTGAACGATTGGGATGGCAAATTATTCGTGCTAAAAGAGATGATGCGCCCGATAAAACGTTGCGTGAAGACTTTCGAAGTGTTCTGATCGACTCAGAGTTTTTGACTGCGATTAAAGTACTAAATCCTTGGATAGAAGAAGATCAAGCAAGAGAGGTTTTACGTAAAGTTACCAACTTTGCCCCCGGTGTGGATCTATTACAAGCGAATCAAGATTTTTTAAATCAAATTCTAGAAAAAGTTACTGTTGATAGAAATAGGACGACTGGACAATTAAACCCCAACGTAACCTTGATTGGTTTCGAAGCTGATGAGGTAGAAAAGAACCGATTTTTAGCTGTCTCACAGTTTAAAGTTGCCCTTCCTGGTGGCATGAAACATATTATTCCCGATATAACCTTATTTATAAACGGCTTACCCGTAGGAGTGGTGGAATGCAAATCGGCTCTGATTGCAGATCCTATGGCAGAGGGTTTTAAACAGCTTCAAAGATATATGGGCAAACGTGGTAGCGATGAAGGCAATGAAAAGCTGTTTTACTTCAATCAAATATTGATTTCTACGTATCGGGATCGGGCCAAATATTCAACTATTACTGGTGGTTTTGAACATTTTATCGAATGGAAAGATCCATATCCTTATGCTCCTTCGGAAATAGTTACAGATGAAGGACAAAGCCCTAAAAGCCAAGAATTATTAATTCAGGGCATGCTTTCAAAAGGAAACTTCATAGATATTATCTATAATTTTACAATTTTCCATGAAACAGAAGAGAGCGGGAGTGTAAAGATTTTGCCTCGTTACCAACAATTTCGGGCAACGAACAAAATTCTAGACAGACTTGAAACTGGGAAAAATAAGCTAGAAAGAGGCGGTATTGTATGGCATACCCAAGGCTCAGGTAAGTCTTTAACAATGCTTTTTGTTGCCCGAAAACTTAAAAAGTCAGTACACGGTGGCGAATGGAAGGTGGTATTTGCGACTAACATGTTGGAGTTAGAACGTGCTGCAGATAAATTATTTAGAGCTGTAGGTTATACAGTAGCCAATCCCAACACAATTCGCGAGCTTAAGCAAGTTTTGGCGCAAGATATTGGCAACCTTGTTTTGGCAATGGAGCATAAATTCCAAGAACGAGAACTAGAAAATTACATGTTCCCCGAATTAAATACCTCAAAAAAGATTTTGATCTTAGTTGATGAAGCGCACACCAATATTTTCAAACTTTTGGGTGCAAATATGGAGCAAGCAATGCCCAATGCAGTTAAAGTGGGTTTTTCCGGCACACCTACAGAACGCGCTGAGGAGACATTTGGTGAATATATTGATAAATACAGTATGTCCGAGTCTGTGGCTGATGAAGTTACAGTAAAAATTGTCTATGAAGGACGAACACATAAAGCTGAAGTTGTTAAACCTGACGAACTTGATAAAAAATTTATTGACGTTTTTGTGGATGTACCCAGTGATGAACGAAATTTAATAGTTGGGCAATATACAAGAACTGCATATTTAGAAGCACGCGAAGTAATCATCGGTAAAGCAAAAGATATGGTTGATCATTACGTTAAAAACGTATTCCCCAATCATTTTAAAGCTCAGGTAATTGCTGTCTCCCGCGAAGCAGCATTTAGATATAAAAAGGCACTAGATACAGCCCTAAGGGAAAAGATTGTTGAATTACGTGCCAATCCCGACCCGACGATAGACATAGATTTATTAGAGAAATTAGAGGTAGCAGCAGTCTTTACAGGGGCGCAAAATGATGGAGATAAGTATCATCCGTTTGATCAAAGTCAATATCATAAACTAGCGATTGAACGATTTAAGATGAAGTTTGGGGAAGAAAAAAATGGTAAAACTGGCAACGTGGGTATTATCGTGGTGCAGAATATGCTCCTTCTTGGGTTTGATGCGCCTATTGAGCAGGTAATGTATGTTGACCGTAAGCTGGTAGATCATAATCTCTTACAGGCGATCGCAAGGGTAAATAGAACTTCAGCAGGTAAAGAATGTGGATTTATAGTTGATTATGTTGGTATTGCGGAACATCTTGATGATGCTTTGAAAGCATATTCTGACCGTGATCAAGTTGACATAGAACAAGTACTTATCAAAAAGGATGCTCAACTTCAAAATTTACGAAATAGTCAAAGATCAGTGGTTGATTTCTTTACTGAAAATCAAATATACAACTTGGATGAAGACATTGAGGATGCCGTAGATATTTTAGAAGATGAAGAAAAACGATTGGTATTTTTGGATCGATTTAAAAAATTTACTAAAGATATGGACGTCATGTTGCCTGACAAACGTGCTTTAGATTACTTAAACGATCTAAAGACAATCACGTTAATAAGCCATTTAGCTAGAACTCGTTATCGTGATGACAAATTTAGCGCTGAAGGATTGTCAATTAAGCTGCGTGGATTAGTAGACGAATATTTAAGCTCAAAGGGCGTAGATACAAAAATTCCACCAATAACAGTTATTGATGAAAATTTTAAACCCCAGGCAAAAAGTGCGAAATCAAAAGCTAGAGAGACCGAAACTGGAATTCGTGAGTTTATTGCTCAACATCAAGAAATTGACCCAGTATTTTATATGGAGATTAGTCAGGAACTCGAATTAATTTTAGAAGATGAAAAAGAAAATTGGGATAGACAGTTGGAATTATTTCAACCCTTAATAAATAAAATGAGAGAAGGAAGAAGTCAGAGCGTAGAAGGTCTGGACCCAAAAATAGAAATGCCTTTTTATGATGTTTTACGCACAGAATTATTTGATAATGCTGAGGTTGATGAGGAGAGACAGAAATTTCTCGCCGATAAGACTAAAGATGCCGTAGAGATTATTGTTAGGCAAAGCAAGATGATAGGTTTTTGGGAGTCTAATGCAATGCAGAAAGAATTGCGTCAATACTTACTTTTAAATGTTTTATCTGATCTAAGAGGTATCCCTCATATTATTGAAAAAAAGAATCGATTGGTGTTCCGTTGGCTTGAATTAGCTTCATATATGAGTAATAGATTTAATGATTAATAATGAAAAACATTAAAGTCAAGAAAATATATCGCTCGAAGCGCCGGACTATTGGATTAGAGGTTACATCCCAAGGAGAACTTATCGTTAGAGCACCGCTTGTTGTTCCTGAAAGTAAAATATTTGATTTCGTAAATTTAAAAAGAACATGGATCTTAGTTAAGCAAAAATTTATAAAGGAACGGCTTAAAAAAGTAACTAATCGAAAATTCGTAGACGGTGAAGAGATTCTATTTTTAGGGAAAGCTTATCGTTTAAAAATTTCCAATAATGACTCAATTGTTTTGAGTGAGTATTTGGAATTTCCACGTACCTACTTGAAATCACCAAAAAAGCATTTGGTTGAGTGGTATAGGATTTCTGCTAGAAATATTATTTCTGAACGTTGTGAATATTATTCAGGAAAAATGGGATTAAAATACAACAGTATAAAAATTAATAACGCAATGAAAAGATTGGGTTCGTGTGGACCAAGAAATTCGTTAAACTTTAGTTGGTTACTGATGCTATTACCTCAGAGAGTAGTTGATTACGTGGTTGTGCATGAATTATGTCATCTTGAAGTCAAAAACCACTCCGACGAATTTTGGAATAAAGTTAAAACTTGTCTACCAAATTATCTTGAACAAAAAAAATGGCTTAAGATAAATTCAAGCAAATTAATTTGACTTTCTAGCCACAAAGAGTATATTATCATGATAATTAGCCTTAAATAGAATGAAAATAACACCAGAAAACCAAAATTTATTTGCATTAGTTGAAAAAGCTCAAAAAAAACAAATTATATTGCCGGATTTTCAAAGAAGCTTTGTATGGCCCTATACTGCGATAAAAGACCT
>Ga0182027_10009664_pt1 | contig 13813 bp, 7 predicted proteins | sample 712E1DmetaG_FD_121300 | JGI IMG/M metagenome (GOLD analysis project Ga0182027, IMG submission 121300) | Permafrost microbial communities from Stordalen Mire, Sweden - 712E1D metaG (Illumina Assembly) | ecosystem: Environmental > Terrestrial > Soil > Wetlands > Permafrost | place: Sweden...
CCCGAAGACATCGAAGTTATCGTCGGCGGAGATCTTGACCTTGCGGCGGATGCGCATCATCTCGCGAATCTCCTCCTCAACCAATGATTTGTTGGCGGGGTCGTCGTACTTCGCGGTGATGAACGTATCGAGAGCTTCCGGATGCAGATTGTGGAAAGTACCCATGGGGAAGTAAATTGCATTGTCTTGCGGGTTCTGGCCGCTTCCGAAGAGCTGTTTCCGCTTGTCGAGCACGCCGATGACGGTATAGAGCCCGGTCTCGACGTTAATCTCCTTGCCAATGGGATTCTCTCCATTTACGAAGAGTTTATCCGCGGTGTCGTATCCCAGCAGACACACCTTGGCATGACGCTGGTCCTCCTCATCAGTAAAGATGCGGCCCGACAGCAGGACAAGATTCGACACATCCGCGACCTGCGCGGTGTTTCCCCCCAGGATGACGTTGGCCACTTTGCGGCCCTCGTATTTTGCGCTCACGTTGCCGACGCCGAAGGCTTTTGTATACCGGACATTGGCGTCCGTAGTTACAACGTGAGGCAGCGAACGCAGGGCCAGCGCATCTTCCAGCGTGAGGTACTTACGGGTAAGCTGCTCGGTGGTGGGACGCCCGATGGCAAAGGGCATGCGGGTGACCAGTAAAACATTTGTGCCCAGCGAGTCGGCAATTTCAGCGACGCGGTTGTTGAGCCCGTTGATGAACGAGGAAATGACGATGACGGTAGTCACGCCGATAACGATGCCAAGGATGGTCAATCCCGAGCGCAGCTTGTTAGTCCTCAAAGTATCGAGGGCCATCTTGACGGATTCGCGGGCTTGTCCTTGCGCCATTACAACTCCGCTCTCAATGCGACGACTGGGTCGAGCCTGGCTGCTTTGCTGGCCGGATAGACTCCGAAGAAGACGCCGGTGGCCGTGGCCATGACCAAGCCCATCAGAACGCTCCACAACTGCACGCTGGTGGGAAAGCCGAGGACGACGGTAACCAACTTGGCCACGATCACCCCGATCAGCACGCCGATAGCACCGCCCATCAGCGCCATGGTGGCGCTTTCAATGAGGAATTGCAGCAGCACGTCGCGCTGGCGCGCTCCCAGAGCCTTGCGCACGCCGATTTCGCGGGTGCGCTCAGTGACGGAGACCAGCATGATGTTCATGATGACGATGCCGCCCACCACCAGCGCGATGGAGGAGATGCCGATGATCACGTCGAAGAACATCGCGCTGAACTGCTTGTAGATGTCCATGAAGGTGTCGTTGGTCTGGATCTCGAAGTCGTCTGGCTGGCCGGGCGCGTTGTGGCGCCGGGCGCGCATCAGCACGCGCACCTCGTCCTTGGCCCGTTCCATCGCCTCGGAATTATTGGCGCTGGCGCGGGCGTAGATGCTCACCGAGTCGTTGTAGCCGTAGATCTGCTGGTAGGTGCTGATGGGCACGGCCACCCAGTTGTCCTGCGACTCTCCTAGAGTTTTGCCCTTGCGATCGGCTACCCCGATGATGGTGTAGGGGATGCCGTCCACGCGGATCTCCTGGCCCAGTGGATCACCCGCCCCCAGCAGGTTGTCCACAATGTCGTAGCCCACGATGACGTTATGCGTCGCGTGGTCCTGATCGGCAGGCGTGAAGCCGCGGCCCAGGGAGATGTCGACGTTGTTCAGCGACACCATTGTCCAGGTATAGCCGCGCACCTCGGTGTTGTTGCTGGAGTGTCCGTTCGCCACAACATTTGTGGACTTGTTCAGCAGCGCACCTACTTCGCTGCATTGGGTACAACCTTCACGCACCGCTTCGTAGTCGTCGAAGTGCAGCAACTTACGCTTCTGAAACCTGAGATACTCCTCCGGGCCCATGATCACGCTGGACATCCGCGTCACCGTGAACACGTCGGCCCCATACCCTGAGAGCTTGGTGCTTACATATTTCTTCGCGCCTTGCACCAAGGTCAGAACCATGATTACGGAGGCCACGCCCATCACTACCCCGATCAGGGTCAGAATGGACCGCAGTTTATTGCCCCAGAGGGACTCCAGCGCGAGTTTAAAGGCCTCAATCAGCTTCATGGTTCTGCTTTCTCTTCTTTGTCCGGCTCTTCCAGTGTATGCAAACCAACCGCTTCAGGCGCCCCACGGATCGATTGGGCCGCCAACTGCTCTGCCCGGAATTGCCCGGCAGGGTGAAGGGGAGAAATCGCGCTGCTACTCCTATATGGACGGAACACAACGCCATCTGGCCTCGAATAACTGGCCGCGATCCCGTGCCGGGTCCCTGTTCTATCTCTATTTGCTTCATACGCAGGCGGCCACACCCCGGTTCCGGAGCCGTCTGCTGCGGCCGGCATTTCGTGGCCTTCATACACCGTGATTTGCGTCACTGGCAGGCTTGTTGAGGCGGGCCTAGTATGGCAGACACTCAGCGAGAAAAGGACGCAAATGAAGCGATTTACGAGGCGTCGATTCATGGCTGGCGGAGTGGTAGCGGGTGCGGCGCTTGCCGCCGGCTGCGCTTCGCGTGGACGGGGAAACTGGGACTTTCTCAACGACGGCCAGGCCCATACGCTGGCTGCAATTTGCGACCAGATTATTCCTGCCGACGACTTTCCCAGCGCATCGCAAGCCGGTGCTGTCACCTACATCGATCGTCAGCTTGCGCGTCATTACCGGCGCCACCGCGAGGCCTACCGGGCCGGACTCGAACAGGCTGAGCTGCTCAGCAGGAAGCTCGCCGGCGTTTCCCTTTCGCAGGCCCCCCAAAAAAGTCAGTTTGAAGTGGTGACCGCGATCGAAAAGGAGCAGCCCGCATTCTTTGCCTTGGTGCGCAGCCACACCTTCGAGAGCTTTTACGGCAACCCACGCCATGGCGGGAATCGCGACGCCGTGAGCTGGCGGATGCTGGGTCTGGACGAACCCCCGGTGCGGGGGCGTGCGCAGTACGACTTCACGAAGGGCGCGCAATCATGAAGCGTGTAAATGCTGTAGTGGTTGGAGCCGGCGCGGCAGGAGGCATTGTAGCCAAGCAGCTGGCCGTTTCTGGAATGAGCGTGGTGCTCTTCGAACGCGGCAAGTGGTACACGCCTGCCGATTGCCGTAAGGACGATTTGCGCAATCAGCGCACCACCGTGCTGGGCAACGCCTTCGGACCGGAGGATGAAGGCAATCCCCGGGTCTTGGTGGATGCCGCAGGCAATGCGCACGTGATGCTGCCCAGCGAGGGCGGTTACCAGAACAACGCCGCTTGCGTGGGCGGTGGAACCCTCAGCTATGGAGCACAGGCCTGGCGCTACATGCCCCAGGATTTTCGCTTGAAGTCGACTTACGGCGCGCCGCCGGGAAGTTCTCTTGAGGACTGGCCCATCTCCTACGACGACCTGGAGCCCTTCTACGACCAGGCCGAATATGAGATCGGCGTCTCCGGCGACTACTCGCCAACTCCCTTCCGGTCGCCGCGGAAGCGGCCGCTGCCCATGCCTCCGCTGCCGGCCAACCGCGAGTTTGAAATTCTGGAGCCCGCCGCCAAGCGCCTCGGCCTACATCCATTTCCGCTGCCCATGCTGCGCAACAGCGTGCCCTACAACGACCGCGGACCGTGCATGCGCTGCCGCTGGTGCTGCGGTTTCGCCTGCGAGGTGGATGCCAAGAATGGTTCTCAGAACACCGTAATCCCCATCGCGCTGGGCACGGGCAACTGCGAACTGCGCATGAGCTCCACGGTCAAAGAGGTCCTGGTCGACGACAAGGGCCGTGCCCGCGGCGTTTCCTACTTTGATGAAAGCGGCCATCTGCAGGAGCAGTTGTCTGACATAGTCGTGGTCTCAGCCTGCGCCATCGAGTCCGCGCGCCTGCTGCTCAACTCCAAGAGCCGCCTGTTTCCCAACGGATTGGGCAACCGCTACGACCAGGTGGGCCGGAATCTGCAGGGCCATCACTACACCGGCGCCGTCGGCTATTTCGACCACGACACTTACGACGACATGGGCCCGGGCGCCAGCATTGCCGTGATGGACTATAACCACGGAACTCCCGGACTGGTCGGCGGCGGAATGTTGGCCAACGAATTCATCCGCCTCCCTATTCACATGGTCGATCGGGTTCCCAAGGATACGCCCCGTTGGGGCCTGGCGCATAAGCAAGCCATGCGCGCCTGGCACAAGCGCTCGATCGTCATCATGGGCCCCACCCAGCAGATTCCCACCGCCGACGCCCGGGTCATCCTCGATCCGGCGGTCAAAGACCAGTGGGGACTGCCCGTGGCGCGCATTCAGGGCAACTGCCACCCGCATACGTTCGAGATCGGAGCGGTGCAATCGCAGCGTGCCGAAGCCTGGCTCAAAGAGGCAGGCGCGATTTTCACCTCGCGCACAGGCGGCAAGCCCGCTACTATTTCGGCCGGCCAGCATCAGGCAGGAACCTGCCGCATGGGCAACGATCCGCAAAGCTCCGTCGTCAACCGCAATTGCCAACTTCACGACGTCGACAACGTATTTGTGATCGATGGCAGCGTTCATGTCAACAACGGCGGCTTTAACCCGGTGCTCACCATCATGGCCATCGCCTACATGGCGTCGGATGCACTGGTTCACAACTGGAAAGGCACAGGGCTCCGGTCTTGAAACGGATTCTGAAAATATGTGCTCTCGCCGTGGTCGCGGTGGCGGCTCTTATCACCTCCGGCATGTTTGGGGCGTCCTACTACTACACCACGCAGCATGGAGCCGGATGCGCCGGCTGCCACGAGATGGCGAGCTATGTCAGCGTGGTCCATTCCTCCGCTCATCAAAACGCGACAACCTGCCTGGACTGCCACGATGCCAGCATGGCCACCAAGCTGCGCCACATCGCCATTCACCTCAGCGGCAGGATCCCTGAAGCCATTCGCCTGCGTGACGTGGACGTGGTGGCCATGACTGCGAACTGCCAGAAATGCCATCAGAAGGAATACGCCACCTGGCACGCCGGCCCGCACAGCGCCACCTACCAGCAGATCTTCGCCGATTCCAAACACAATTCAAAACGCCGCCTGATGGACGACTGCTTCCGTTGTCACGGCATGCACTACAGCGGACCGGTCCGCGAACTCGTTCAGCCCCAGAACATTACGGGGCCATGGCATGTCGTCCGCGCAGGCTTTGCCGATCAGCCGACGATGCCCTGCCAGTCGTGCCATTGGGTTCACCGCGAAGGCCAGCCTGAAACCAAGCCTTCCACGCGCATCTCCGTCGCCGCCCCGGCACTGGACGATTCACTGGCCTTCTTCGACCGCCGCGAGCAGATGCACTTCGCCGCCGCCAACCTTGCCCTTCCCCAGCTTTATGAAGGCGCAAGGCCGGTGCACGCCAGCCCCGACCGGCGCCAGGCCCTCTGCTACCAGTGCCACGCGTCGCGCATGCCTGAACCCAGCACAATCGCGGACACCAATCACTGGGGTCCCCAGGTGGGCTCCGGTGACGACAGAACCCCGCTCGGCGTGCACGAGGGGCTTAGTTGCTTCTCCTGCCATAGCGGACACAACGAAAACGCGCGTGCTTCCTGCGTCACCTGCCATCCGCAGATGTCGCATTGCGGCCTCGACGTGGAGAAGATGGACACCACCTACGCCAACCCCGCGAGCAAGCACAATGTGCATTGGGTCAAGTGCGTAGACTGCCACACCCACGGCGTGCCCAAGCCCAAGGTGCAGCGCACCGCAGCACTGGCAGCAGGCCAATAATCTGACCGAAATACGGGATATCCGGCTCGTTTTGAATGAGTTCCGGGTTGCGTAATTTTTGCGTCTTCACCCGGTTCGGGATTGTATCCGCGACTCGACCCCCCCCGCGCTGGCCTGGTGTACGGAACTAACCTCCCACAGTACAGCTCAGATTCTGCAAGCACTTTTGTCCTGAGTATCTTTAATTCTTGACCAATTTGAATTCTCGCCGTAGCATCGCTGACACGCGTCGTAGATGAAAAGACGGGAGTCATAGACATGGCTGGCGCAAGATTGACCAGATTTGAAATGCAGATCATGGAGACGCTTTGGGCCAGAGGCGAGGCGTCCATCCGGGAGATGCAAGAGGCCTTCCATGAGAAGAAGAGACCGGGGTACACGACGGTCCAAAAGATGATCTATCGCATGGAGGCGAAACAAGTAGTGCGCCGTGTGCGAAAAGTTGGCAATTTTCATATATTCACGGCTACTGTCTCGCGCGACGCGGCGCAGCGGCGACTTGTGGATGACCTGCTGGCCATGTTTGGCGGGGAGTCGCGTCCCGTGGTGGCTCATCTCATCGGGGCAGGCAAGCTGACACTTGAAGATGTGGAGTACGCGGAAAAGGCGCTGAAGAGCCTCAAGAATGGAGGCAAGCCATGATTACGGAACGCCTGCTCACTTTGGCGAGTGGTCTGGGACCGGCGCTGGGAAATCACCTTTGGCAATCGACCGTCTTCGTGGCAGTGGCTGGCCTGGCGACGCTGCTTCTACGCAAGAACCAGGCATCGGCGCGCTATGGGCTTTGGCTGGCGGCGTCGGTCAAATTTCTTATTCCCTTTTCGTTGCTGGTTGGGCTTGGCGGTCTCTTGCCCCGTCCGCGTCCGGCGGTTATTCAGCCGCAGATGACGGTTTACTCCGCGATCGATGTCGCGAGTCAGCCATTTCGCGCCACAATGTCCATCCCTTCGTCGACGCACGACGCAAGTTGGATGGATCGTGTTGTGGCGCTAGTGCCGGCAGTGTTGGCCGCAGTGTGGCTCTGCGGCGTTGGGATGGTGTTGCTCATGTGGTTTGTGCGCTGGCGCCGGGTCTCTGCGACGCTGCGTGAGTCTGCCCATGCAATGAAGGGGCGCGAGCTGGAGATACTGCGCCGGCTGGAGTGCAACGCAAAGGCAAATGGGCGCATCGCGTTGATGCATTCGCAGGAAATGATGGAACCGGGAATTTTCGGCATTGTTCGTCCGGTGTTGTTGTGGCCTGTGCGACTCACCGAACGACTTGAGGATGGGCATATCGAAGCCATCCTGGCGCACGAACTGTTGCACGTGCGACGCCATGACAACCTGGCCGCGGCCACTCATATGGTGGTGGAAGCTCTGTTCTGGTTCCATCCGATGGTGTGGTGGATGGAGTCGCGCATGGTGGAAGAGCGCGAGCGCGCGTGTGATGAGGCCGTGATAGAGCAGGGAGCCAGACCGAACGTCTATGCCGAGAGCCTTCTGATGGCCTGCCGATTTTGCCTGGAATCGCCTTTGGTGTGCGTGTCCGGCATTGCCGGGGCGAACCTGAGAAGACGGATTATCCGCATCATGGGCGAAGGCGTTACGCAGAAGTTGGATTTCACCAGAAAACTAATTCTCGTTCTGGCAGGATTGGCGGCCGTGGCTGTGCCGGTTGCGTTCGGCTTGATACATGCGTCACAGGTGCAGGCGCAGTCTCCCGCGTCGGATTGGCAAACAGCGGCAGGGGGCAAAATGGAATTCGAATCTGCCTCCATCCGGCCGGGTACGCCGGGTAGCTTCACGCCGCCCAACTTCGCATTGGATGCCGGGGACACATTCGGAAGCAGCGCGGATCCCAATGGGCGCTTTTCGGCCGATTTCACGTTACCGGATTACATCATGTTCGCCTACAAACTTTGGCTTACCCAGGACCAGATTCAGTCGATGATCGCTCAACTGCCGGCGTGGGTGGCCAGAGACAGTTTCGTCATTGAGGCGCGGGCGCCGGGCAACCCCACCAAGGACCAGATGCGCCTGATGATGCAATCTCTACTTGCCGATCGCTTCAAGCTCGCCGTTCATTTTGAGAGTCGTCAAGTTCCCGTGTTTGCCCTGGTTCCAGAGGAGCCCGGAAAGACAGGGCCGAAGCTTCGGCCACATGCCGACGGCCCTCCTTGTGCTGTCCCAAATGCATCTTCGGACCCGCCCTCCTCGTCGAATGCTACCGATGTGTATCCACCTTTCTGCGATGGTTACTGGGTGAATCCTGAGCCTGGCCATAAGATTCTTGCGGGCTCCCGCGACACCACTATGAAGCTGATCGCCGCGTTCCTTCCTTCGGTCGGGCACTTAGGCCGACCAGTGGTGGACCAGACGGGCATGACCGGAAGATTTGATTTCTCGTTCGAGTTGACGGAAAATCCCGGCAACCCGCCGCCATCCGGAGATGGATTTCAGCCGGACGTACCTATACCGGCTTTGTTGCAAGCTCTGAAGGATCAACTTGGATTGAAGCTGAAGCCGATAATTACTCCGCTCGATGTTCTGATGATCGATCACATCGAGCGGCCCACCGATAATTAACAATGAACAAAGAGCATGGCCTCAACTCTAAGGGTGAAATAAGGCAGAAAGTCTCGATCTTGCGAAAACGAATTGAAGAACCTCCGGTCTGCCGGCACCTGAACGCCTTCGGCAACGGAAACTACCAAGCGATGGCCAGGACAAAAATGCGAATTCCACTGCTGATTACCAGTCTCGCGCTGTGCTGCACGGTGCTCTATGCGGACGATGCTCCCAAGCCTGGCGTCACGCCTATTCAGGCGGAATTGATGACGGATGTGCGCGCGCACAAGTTGAAGGTGGGCGAACCGGTGTACGCGCGGGTCCAAATCGGTTGGCAGGGTACCGATTGCGTTCTCAAGAATGGGGCAATTCTGGGGGGACAGGTGGTTTCGGTGGTTCCTCACACCAAGACTGCCGCAGATTCCCAGCTCGGTCTTGAGTTTACGAAGGCGCAATGCAGCGGATTGAAGATGGACGACTTCAAGCTGCTCGTTGCTGCGGTGGCGGCTCCGCCGCCCAGTATGGATCGCGGCGTATTGACGGACGCGCTGCCCATGGACACAAGGGCCACCGGTCCTGGGAATACGGGCATTGGCGCTCTGAAAACGATGCAGGAGAGTACCACCATGAACCTGCAGACTGACCTCATGGGCGGTGGGCCTCCGCCGCTTCCGCCCATGAAGATGGGCGATGTCGTCGGCATTCGAGGATTGAAGCTGAGTATAGGCAGCGGGCCGGACAACAGCTCCGTCCTCACGGAGACCAACCACGATTTGACGCTGCTGGAACACACGGTGTTCCTGCTGGTTCCGATGGAAGGGACATTTCCCCTGATGCGGGCTCATGCAGGGGTGGCTGAGCCGGCGGCTGGGGGAGCTTCCGGGTTGAGCGGTGCGACGACGGCAAATGCGGCCGCGGCAGCAGCGCTGCCGGCTCTTCCCGACATCGACCTGTGCGTGCCTCCGCAGTGCGACGTGGCCCTGCCTGCGGGCAATGCGACTGCAATCGGTAACGCGCCGGACAGCATTTCGATCAGCCAGCTTGGCTATAATCCTCGCCCGCAGAGGGCGATGATGGCCTTCGACCACGATGAGGCGCTGGCATATCTTGGCCCCAGAGAACTACTGGTGGCATTTAATCCGCACCTGTTGCTGTCAAGGCATGCGCTGGGATCGGGTGGGCGGACAGTACGGGTGATCCGCGCCGTGCTTGTAGACACTGCTACCCATAAGGTGACACACACCGTCGACTGGGAAATGCCCGACAACAACCAATACCTCTGGCCGTTGTCTGAGGGCCATGTGCTGGTGCATGTCGGCTCGGAACTGCGCGTGTACGGCGCGGGATTGAAGATTCAGAATCGAGTCGGGCTGACCGGTCCGCTGGCCTTTGTGCGCGTGACCCCCGATGGAAGCTTCCTGGCCATCGGTGTGATCCACGAACGCCACTCGGCGGAGTTGCATGAGCAACTGCGTCAGCACCTCGATGGCGAGCCGGAAGAAGATCTCGATATCCTGGTGCTGAATCGGAACTTCGATCCCATCGCGGCAACAAAGACGCATTCGGGTCTGTTGCCGCCTACGCTGCTGAACGAGGGTCAGGCCAAGCTGCTGGCACAGCCGGATATGCGCTACCGGATCCTCATGCAGGGTTGGGACAATCATACTTCGACCTTTGCCCGCTTCGACTCGAGTTGCAGACCGGAGCTTTCGAGTATCGCCCCGGACCTCATCTTCCTGGTGAGTTGCGACAGGCATACTGACGAGTTCCAGTATCGCGTGGTGCGGCCGAATGGGAAGCTGGCGCTGAAAGGTAGCGCGAGCTCGAGCGCCTTTGGCTATGCCGCCGAAGGCAGCGCCAACCATGAGGTCTTCGCGGTGAAGACCGTGCAATCTACCCGGCCGGTGCCGGAGGGAGCCACCTTCAGTGCGGCGGATCTCACTTCAGAGGCACTGGGTGTTTATCGCGCCGCGGATGGGAAACGGCTGCTCAACGTGCTTGTCGGTTCTCCGTCCTCCAGCCGCGACGGCTTCGCGCTGGCCCCGGATGGTTCGCAGCTTGCAGTTCTCACTCGCGACCAGATCGCGGTCTATCCCGTGCCTGTAAAGTGAGCCTCTGGCGGTGCCCATTGCGATCGTGGCACCAGGCCAATAAACTCCAAGCGTAAAGGTCGGGCCTGATTGGCTCCGCAAGAGCGAGCCGCCGCCCGGCCCTCGCGTCTTCACCGGCTTCGCAAACCGATCCCCAACCAGCATTCACAGGAACCTTTACCCCCTGCCCGGCGTACGATACAGTGTCGCAATGTGCGCAGACGTCCTTACAGTTAAACTGAATCTGCTCACTGCACCGGAGGCCCGATGAATCGCACTTGCCCCCGGCTGGCGCTTGTTTCTCTTGCGCTGGCCACGCTTCTGCCCGTCTTTGTTGCCGCCCAAACCCCGTCTGCCCAGCCACCGCTCCTGCTGCGCAATCCCTCGCTCTCGCAGGACAAAATTGCCTTCCGCTACGCCGACGATATCTGGACGGTCAGCCGTCAGGGCGGCGATGCCGAGCGCCTTACTTCGGACGGGCAGGTCGTAGCCGGCCCGTTCTATTCGCCGGACGGCACGCAGATCGCCTACTCCGCCCATCTGCACGGCAATACGGATGTCTACATCGTTTCAGCCCAGGGCGGTGTGCCGCGGCGCGTTACCTGGCACCCGGTGGGCAGCGAAGTTGTGGGCTGGGCGCCCGACGGCAAGGATGTGCTCATCGTGAGCGGAGCAGTCAGCTACCGCCATTTCCTCAAGTTCTTCCGCGTCCACGCCGACGGCTCGGGCATGCCTGAGCCGCTGCCCCTGCCCTCCGGCTTTCAGGGTTCTTACTCGCCCGACGGCCAATCCATCGCCTACCAACCGTTGACCAAGTGGCAGCCGGCGTGGAAGCGCTACGTGGGCGGCCAGACTACCCCCATCTGGATCGTGAACCTGAAGACCCTTGACCTGGTTAAGGTCCCGCGCGACAACTCCAACGACGCCGACCCTGTGTGGGTGGGCAACCAGGTTTACTTCCTCTCCGACCGCAACGGCCCGGTCTCCCTGTTCCGCTACGACCTTGCCTCAAAACAGGTGAGCCAGATTGCGCCCAACTCCGGCTACGACCTCAAGTCGTTCCAGGCCGGCCCGGGAGGGCTGGTTTATGAGCAGTTTGGGTCCATTCATCTGGTCGACACCGCCACCAACGCCGACCAGGTCCTCTCCATCCGGATTCACGGTGAGCTGCCCAACCTTGCGCCCCATCTGGCCTCCATCCTGCCTAATGAGATCCAGAACCCAGGGCTCTCGCCCACCGGCGCCCGTGCCGTCTTTGAAGCCCACGGCGAGATATTCACCGTGCCCGCCGAAAAGGGCGATACCCGCAACCTGACCAACACTCCGGGTATTGCCGAGCGCAACCCTTCATGGAGTCCCGACGGCAAAACCATCGCTTACTTTTCTGACGCCTCCGGCGAGTACCAGCTCTTCCTGCACGAGCAGACCGGCTTCAAGCCTCCCACGGTCATCGACCTCGGCCCAGATCCCAGCTTTTTCTACAATCCCATCTGGTCTCCGGACTCCAAACACATCGCCTACGCCGACAAGCACCTGCGTCTCTGGGTTGTCGATGTGCCCTCGGGTAAGCCTGTGCTAGTTGACAAGGGCACCTACGGCGGGTTCGATTCCAATTTCAGCTATACCTGGTCGCCGGACTCGAAATGGATCGCCTACCAACGCGACCTCGACAATCAGTTGAATGCTGTCTTTCTCTACTCCATTGAGACTCACAAGTTCACCCAGGTCACCGACGGCATGAGCGATGCCGGCAACCCGGTCTTTGATCCCAACGGCAAGTATCTCTATTTCCTCGCCTCCACCGACGATGGCCCTTCACGCGCCGGCATCGACCTCTCTTCGCTCGACCGCGCCCAGACCAATGCCGTCTACGTGGCGGTGCTGGCCAAGGACGGCGTCTCGCCCGTTCCCCCGGAAAGCGACGACGAAAAGATCAAGGACGAGAACAAGGACGACAAGAAGGACCAGCCGCAGAAGTCCGCCGACGACCAGAAGAAGGACGACAAGTCCAGCGCCAAGGATGAGTCCAAGCCTGGCGACAAAGACAAGAATGCTTCAAAAGACGACAAAGACAAAGAGAAGGACAAGCCCGTCAAAGTCACCGTCGATCTCGACGGCATCGGAAACCGCGTGCTTTCGCTGCCCATTCCACCCCGCAATTATGGTGGCATCGCGGTCGGCAAAACCGGCGTCCTGTTCCTGTCTGAGAGCGCGCCATTCGGCCGCCCCTCTGACGAGGGGGGAGGCTCCGGCATCCGTGCTGTCTGGCGCTTCACGCTGGAGAAGCGCAAGCCTGAGGTGGTGCTCAGCGATCTCGATACCTTTATTGTTTCGTCGGACGGCTCCAAGGTGCTCTTCAGCCGCAAAGGCAGCTTCTCCATCGCCCCCTCCGACGACCTCAGGCCCGGCAACGACAACCCCGGCAAGCCGCTGAACCTGGGCGGCATGGAAACCGCCATCGATCCCCGCGCCGAGTGGCGTCAGATTTACCACGAAACCTGGCGCATCGAGCGCGACTTCCTCTACGATCCCAACACTCACGGCCTCAGCATTCCCAAGGTCGAAGCCAAATACAAGCCCTACCTCGACGGCCTCGCTTCCCGCTCTGAATTCACCTACCTCTCCACCGAGATGCTGGGCGAAATCACCATCGGCCACATGTTTGTGGGCACCCCGCGGCCTCAAGACACCGCTCCCAAAGGCGGCCTTCTGGGCGCCGACTACACGGTGGAAAACGGCCGCTACCGCATCGCCAAAATCCTCGGCGGGCAAAACTGGACCCCCGGCCTCGCTTCGCCGCTCACCATGCCCGGCGTCTACGTCAAGCAGGGCGATTATTTGCTGGCCGTCAATGGCCGTGAGTTGCATGCCACCGACAATATCGATGAGTTCCTCGACGGCACCGCCGGCAAGCAGACCGTCCTCCACGTGGGTCCCAAGCCGGACGGCAAAGACTCCCGCGATGTCACCGTGGTACCCATCGCCGACGAAGACGGCCTACGTAATTTGGACTGGATTGAGGCTAACCGCCGCAAGGTTGCCCAGCTCTCCGGCGGCAAGGTGGCTTACGTCTACATGCCTAACACCGGCGGCTCCGGCTACACCAACTTCAACCGTTTCTTCTATTCCCAGCTCGACAAGCAGGCCCTGGTTCTTGACGAGCGCTGGAACGAGGGAGGGTTCATCGCCGATTACGTGGTCGATGTGCTCAAACGCTTCCCGCTCTCCAGCGCCATCGAGCGCGACGGCAAACCCATCCACGATCCCGTGGGCGCCATCTTTGGGCCCAAGGTCATGCTCATCAACCAGAACTCCGGCTCCGGCGGCGATGCCATGCCCTGGTACTTTCGCAAGGCCGGCATCGGCAAGCTGGTTGGCACCCGCACCTGGGGCGGCTTGGTCGGCATCGGCGGCTATCCATCCCTGCTCGACGGCGGCCGCGTGACCGCTCCGCGCTATGCCATCTACGGCATA
>Ga0182027_10009665_pt1 | contig 13811 bp, 13 predicted proteins | sample 712E1DmetaG_FD_121300 | JGI IMG/M metagenome (GOLD analysis project Ga0182027, IMG submission 121300) | Permafrost microbial communities from Stordalen Mire, Sweden - 712E1D metaG (Illumina Assembly) | ecosystem: Environmental > Terrestrial > Soil > Wetlands > Permafrost | place: Sweden...
CCCCTGAGTGGCTCAGTAAAATCAAGGGTTTCAGGGAGTCAGCCTGGAACCTTTTTTTTACAATATTGAGGGTCAGGAATTAATTGTACCAAAGATCTCAGATCTTAAGACACAGGTAGATATCAGCAATCTTCCCAGCGGGGTCTATTTTGTGCGGCTGACCAATGATAGGACGGTGGCAGTAGGGAAGATCATCAAGAAGTAATACTTTTCTGCAATTTCAGATTTTCGATTTAGATTATTCTTTTTGTCTCTTTTCCAGTTTGTCCACCTGTTCTGATAACCTTGGAAGGTTACGAAATACTGCAATCGATCTTCGGAATTTCGAGGCCTCCATCGCAGGGGAGCCAATATAGCTTTGACCAGGTTTAGTGAGACTTTTGGATACCGCTGTTTGTCCTCCAAAAGAAGAACCATCTGCAATGGTAATATGTCCTGTCATGGCAACGTGTCCGCTGATCATACAATTTTTTCCAACCTTGGTTGATCCGGCAATCCCGGTACCTGCGGCGATATAAGTGTTCTCACCTATTTCAACATTGTGTGCGATGTGGATCAGGTTATCAAATTTAACCCCTTTGCGAATAATGGTCGAACCCAGGGTAGCCCTGTCGACTGCACAATTAGCGCCCATCTCCACATCATCCTCAACAACTACATTACCGATCTGTGGAATTTTTTTATTTCCCTCATTCTGTGGCGCAAACCGGAAACCATCACTGCCAATAACAACCCCTGCATGAAAGATACAATCTTTTCCAATAATATTATCCGAATAGATTTTAACCCCGGGAAAGAGGATCGTGTTGTCTCCTATCGTGGTATTGTCACCGATAAATACCTGCGGATGAATTTTTACATTATTCCCGATAACAACATTTTCACCGATATATGAAAAGTCACCTACATAGGTATTGTTGCCGAGAATTGCTGTTTCGGCAATAAAACACTGTTTCGATATACCGGTTTTGTTGTTTTTGATCTGGTTGTAGAGTTCCAGCAATTTCGCGAAGGCTACTTCTGCACTCTCCACCCTGATAAGTACACTATTCACGGGATATTCGGGAACAAACGACTTGTTAATGATGATAACAGAGGCTTCCGTTTTGTAAATGTAATGGGTGTAAAGGGGATTTGACAAAAAGGATATGGAACCGGGTTTTCCTTCCTCTATTTTCGATAAGGTAGACACGGTTACATCCGGGTTACCTTCCACAACCCCGTTAATCATTTGGGCAATCTGTTCAGCAGTGAATTTCATAGGTCTTTTTTTAGTTCAATGATCTTCCGGTTATCAGGATATTGCTTATTTTCTTTAACTGTTTAAACGAGTAAACCTGAAAAGCAAGTCTGATCTCACTCTTTGTATCGGACAAAAATATAATATTTTGGGATTCCAGTTTGTTTTTATCCTTCCTGCGATTTTGATTGGAAACAATTATTGTTAAAGTCCCGCTAGGAAAAAATCAAATTCATCTTGATTTCTTCCAACTATTATTTGTTCTTAAATGCCTTAATCCCGGCGAACCTGGCCTTATCACCAAGATCTCTCTCAATCCGCATTAATTGATTGAATTTTTCAATTCTTTCTCCCCGGCAACCACTTCCGGTCTTTAGGTGACCTGCATTAACAGCAACGGTAAGATCTGCAATAAAACTATCAGGTGTTTCTCCGCTCCTATGTGATACAAAGGCATTATAATTGTTTTTGTAAGCAAGTTCAATCGTCTCAAGGGTTTCTGTGATAGTTCCGATCTGGTTTAATTTGATCAGAATGGAATTTGCGACACCTTTGGAAATACCTTCTGCCAGTATCTTTTTATTGGTACAAAAAATATCATCCCCAACAATTTCTATTTTCTTTCCCAATGCCTTTGTAAGATTTTGCCAACCCGGCCAATCGTTTTCTGCCAATCCGTCTTCAAGCAATACGATAGGATATTGATTCACCCAGGTTTCCCAAAGCTTGATCATTCCATCGCTGGAAATTGATTTACCAGAACTTTTGGAAAATTTGTACTTGCCGTTATCCCACATTTCACTGGTGGCCGGATCGAGACAAATACTTACATCTGTTCCCGGTTTGTACCCAGCCTTGACAATAGCCTCAAGAATTACTTCCACGGCTTCTTCATTCGATTTAAGGTTGGGAGCAAAGCCTCCTTCATCGCCGACCCCGGTGTTATAATTCTTGAGTTTCAGCACGGTTTTCAGCGTATGAAAGACTTCGATACCCATCCGGATTGCTTCTGTGAATGAAGGGGCATTATGGGGAGAGATCATGAACTCCTGGAAATCTACATTATTATCTGCATGGGCGCCACCATTGATTACATTCATACAGGGTACTGGTAAAAGATTCGCCTGGTCTCCACCCAGGTATCGGTACAGAGGAATGCTTGCATTTTTTGCTTCAGCGCGGGCATATGCCATTGAAACCGACAAAATGGCATTTGCTCCCAATCTCGATTTATTTGGAGTTCCATCCAGACCAATCATCAATAAATCAAGTTCCCGCTGGTTCTCAAATGCTCTGCCCTGAATTTCTTTAGCGATAACGCTGTTGACATTATCCACCGCTTTCAAAACACCTTTCCCTCCATACCGGTTCTTGTCTCCGTCCCGAAGCTCGCAGGCTTCCCGTTCACCGGTTGATGCGCCGCTCGGCACCATTGCATGTCCTTTTATACCGTTTTCCAGCTCAAGGAAAGCTTCAACAGTCGGATTTCCACGGGAATCCAGTATTTCAAACGCCTGAATTTTCTTAATTTTCATAATATTCTGTTATTATTGGTTTATACCTGGCGATGATGATATTCGCCGGTATAGAACGAATTTGATAGGCTGATAGTGTGCTGTTCATTAAAAATGCAATGATATTTATAGTCTGTTTCCGGAGATCAAAATTATTAGTAACTTTCAAAAAAAATATGGTATGATTAATTTCGAAGCGCTTTTCAGGATTTCTTATGGTCTATACATTGTAAGTTCGGGGAATAAAAACCACGGGAATGGATTTATTTCAAACACTGTTTTTCAGGTAACTGCCGAACCTCCAAAATTTGCTTTATGCTGCAGTAAGAATAATTATACGGCAGATTTTATTACAGTAACCAATGCTTTTTCAGTATCGGTCCTGCATACAGCAACTTCACCGGATCTATTTGGACGCTTTGGATACAGGAGTGGAAAGGATTTTAACAAACTGGAGGGTATGAATGTAAGATATGGCGAAGATACAGGTGTACCGATTATATTAAATGACTGTATTGCATTTCTTGAGTGCAGGGTTGTCCAAACGGTGGATCTGGAAACTCATTTATTATTTATTGGTGAATTGTTACATTCAGCAATCCTTGATGATACCAAAGAACCTATAACCTATATGTACTATAGGCAGAAACGAAAAGGAGTGGCGCCCAAAAATGCCCCGACTTACATTGATAAATCAAGACTTGAAGCTAAAATACTGGCGCCGGCATTTAAAAAATACGAATGTACGGCATGCGGTTATATTTATGACGAAGCCATCGAAGGAAAGAAGTTCATCGATCTGCCCCCCGATTGGGTATGTCCCTCATGCGGGACAGCAAAAGAAGATTTTATTGAATTAGTCAACTAAAGTTATCGGACATTTCTACCGATATTTTTCCGCCCTTAATCGGGAATTCCCCGATTTCAACAGAAATTCCCTGTTTCACCGGTTTCATTCTGTATACTTTTGCTTCATCAACAAACAAAAAAGTAAAACAAAATGAAAACAAGTACAATAATCTTAGCCACATTACTGATCCTCCAGGTCAGTTCCATTTTCGCAAGCAATGACGGTGTTACCGTTAATTTAAATAAAGAAATGAACTTTAATACTGTTGTTTTAATGGCTCCCGTAACTCCAAAAGAAGCAACATTTGAAGATATGTCTCCTACGACTGAAATTGTCGTCCTGGCACCAGTTACACCCAAAGAAGCCTCTTTCGAAAATGAAGCCGAAAATTTCAGCATCAACAGCCTTACACCGGTTACACCTGCGGAAGCCGATTTCAACGACGATGAACCTGCCCTGACTTCAAACACAGTTTCACTGGCTCCTGTAACCCCGTCGAAAGCGGATTTTTCTGATCTACCCTGACCTTTGCTAAAACATCCACTCTCCCGTTAAAGCTGCCTTGGAAGGCGGCTTTTTTTATGTCGAAAAAAAAAGCCCGCCTGGGCGGACTTTTTTCAGGCCCCGAGGACTCGGGGGTATATGATGTTAAAGAGAGCATCCGTATTTTGCATCACAGGGTACTGGAAATGCTGGATGCACGGTTTTTCCCTTTTCGGTTGTTCCCACTTTCTGATTTACAGGCGTTGAAATCATTGTTGTATGTTCACCGGAAATAATTTCTTCAAAAGTTGCTTCTTTAGGTGTAACAGGAGCCAGGGATGAAGAAGAAGTGATTCCGGTATTTCCATCTGTTACATCTTCAAATGTGGCTTCTGCAGGTGTGACCGGTGCAAGTAATATGAGTGAAATTGTTGATTCAGATATTGCTGGCCCATCCACTCCTTTCGGGGAATTATTGCGTGCAGAAACCAGGTTGAAAGTCAGGAAGATTAAACCGAGAACAATGATTATTCTTGTTTTCATTTTATTTGAGATTTGTTATTTGTTTTAGAAATTTGACCATAAGACGATTACAGAGATGAAAAGTTACAGCCGTTTGAAAAACCCGGAAGGTTCTCAGGCAGGCTATCGTTTGTCATTTTCGTACTTGTCATGATTTTAAAGTTTTTCATAGACAAAGGTACTTCCCGTTTCCCGGCTACGAAAATATTTTCTGCAAACAGGCACATAAATACGGTGAAAACAAATCCCGTGTACTATTTCGGAATCAGAGATCGGCTGAATGACCGGGAAACATTCTTGGGGAATGGAGTATCAACCTGAAATTCCGGGGAGAAAGGGATGCAAAACGGCTGGTGCTGTAAGGAGAAACATGGCTGATGCGTACCAGGGAATCCGGATTGAAACAGGAATGAAAAGTTCAGGGAAGCATTCTCGTTTTTGTATTCTGCTGGCCGACTTCAGTGGTTATCCCGGTAAAACCCGGAAAATGATCGCCATTCGTGTTCGGGACCTTTTCATTTTTGGTTCACAGAATCTTTCCCTTAAAACGGGATTCCCCGGCACAAGTCTGAATTCAAAATACGGCAGACACGATTTGCCTGATGTTTTCTGATATTCCGATGGTAAAATAGTGTAATACGGGAACTCCATACCGGATCAGCTCCTTCGACTGCCGGATGGACCATTCAATTCCGACATGAAATGCCTCCTCATTATTCTTGCATCCGGCGACTGCTTTTACAAGATCTTCCGGGATATCAATGTTGAAAACTTGCGGCAGAATGTTTATATCGTGTAGAGTGGTGATGGGTTTTAAGCCGGGAATAATCGGAACCGTAATACCGGATTCCCTGCAGGCCCTCACAAATGCAAAGTATTTCTCATTATCGAAAAACATTTGAGTAATAATATATTCTGCCCCGGCATCGATCTTCTGTTTCAGAAATTTCAGCTCGGAGATCGTATTGGGAGATTCGATGTGTTTTTCAGGATACCCGGCCACCCCCACGCAGAAATCGGTAGGAGTTGTATTTTCCATCTCTTCGTCAAGGTATTTGCCTTTGTTCATGGCAACGATCTGCTCAACCAGTCCGTTGGCATAAGGATGTCCCTCTTTTTCCGGCACGAATACCCGCATACCCTTTGGCGGATCCCCGCGAAGTGCAAGAATATTGTTGATCCCAAGGAAATGAAAATCGATCAATGCATATTCCGTATCTTCTTTTGAAAATCCTCCGCAGATGAGATGAGGCACCACGTCCACCGAAGGATATTTGTATTTGATGGCAGCTGATATCGCTACAGTTCCAGGGCGTTTCCTTATCGTTCTCTTTTCCAGCAAACCGCTTTTGTGCTTCTTGTAGACTACCTCTTCCTGGTGGTAAGTGATATTGATAAATGAGGGATTGAAATCCAGCAGCGGATCAATCGTTCGGTAAATTCCACAGATGTTGTGCCCCTTCAACGGGGGAAGGAGCTCAAACGAAAACAGTGTCTTTTTTGAATTATTAATATGTTCGATAACTTTCATTTTCAGTAGTTCAGGTTTGTATTCAATAGTTTTTCAGCCTGCTCCAGACTGATATTTTTTCTCCTGGCATAGTCAGTAACCTGGTCTTTTCCGATCTTTCCCAGTGCGAAATAATGTGATTCGGGATGTGCAAAGTAATACCCGCTGACCGATGCGGCAGGATACATGGCAAAATTTTCTGTAAGGCTGATCCCGGTGTGTTTCTCAGGATCAAGAAGGGAAAAAAGGACATTTTTCTCTGAATGTTCCGGGCAGGCAGGATAACCGGGAGCAGGGCGAATACCCAGGTACTCTTCCTTAAGGATGGCCTTAACATCCAGGCTTTCTTGCCGGGCGTATCCCCAATATTCTTTTCTGACAAGATGGTGAAGGCGCTCGGCAAATGCTTCTGCCAGGCGATCAGAAAGGATCTTGATCAGGATGGCCGTATAATCGTCGAGCTGACTTTCATAGTAGCTGACCCATTCTTCGATCCCAAGTCCTGCCGTTACGGCAAAACATCCGATATAATCAACAGGTCCTTTGTCTAACGGTGCAATGAAATCAGCCAGGCACAGATTCGGGGAAGCGTCTTCTTTCTTTTGCTGGTTTCGCAAAAACCGGAAGGTGGCTATTGTTTTTGAACGCATTTCATCCGCATAGATTTCAACATCATCTCCGGAAGAGTTACAAGGATAGAAACCGATGGCCCCCTTGGCGATGATCATTTTTTTCATCACCATTTCATTCAGTATCTGTTGCGCATCATCAAATAATTTTCTGGCCTCGGTTCCTTTTACAGGATCCTCGAAAATAGCAGGATATTTGCCATTCATTTTCCAGGCATGGAAGAAGAAGGTCCAGTCGATATACTCCTTCAGTTCCGCCAGGGGAAAGTCATAAAAATATTTATTACCGGTAAACGATGGTTTTTGGATCAGGTCCGGGCTGAAGTTGAGTTTCAACCTGTTTTCACGGGCTTCCCGCAGCGAAACGAATTGAGATTCTGAACGGCTGTCTTCGTATTTCCTGCGTATATCCTGGTAGTGAAGTTTGATCTTTTCCCCGTAAGCTTTTTTATTTTCTGATGACAGAAGTCCGGATAAAACACCGGCGCTCCTGGAGGCATCCCGCACATGAATAACCGGGGCCGAATAGTGAGGATCAATGCGGACAGCTGTATGGATCTCAGAGGTAGTAGCTCCACCGATCAGTAGGGGGAAAGAAAGTCCCATCCGTTGCATCTCCTTTGCAACGTGCACCATTTCTTCCAGTGATGGAGTTATCAGCCCGCTTAATCCGATCACATCAACGTTTTGTTCTATGGCGGTCAGAAGGATCTTTTCCGAGGGAACCATAACACCCAGATCGATCACTTCGTAGTTGTTACATGCAAGAACTACTCCGACAATGTTCTTCCCGATATCATGCACATCTCCTTTTACCGTGGCCAGCAATATTTTCCCGGCACTGGTTGAGACCATGGGATTTTCCTTGTTTTCCTCTTCTATGTAAGGAAGCAGCCGGGCAACGGCCTTCTTCATGACACGGGCGCTTTTTACGACCTGGGGCAGGAACATCTTCCCGGAACCAAACAGGTCGCCTACTACGTTCATCCCTTCCATCAGCGGGCCTTCGATGATCTTCAGACCCCGTTCATAGTGCGTTCGTGCTTCTTCAATATCGTCTTCAATATGATCGAGAATTCCCTTTATCAGTGCATGTTTCAGGCGATCTTCCACGGATCCTTTCCGCCACTCCTTTTCTTCGATCTCCTTTTTGCCTGTTTTTTTCATGGACTCTGCATACATGATCAGCCTTTCGGTAGCATCTTTCCTGCGATTCAGCACCACATCCCCGATCAGTTTCAGCAGGTCGGATGAAATTTCGTCATAAACCGGAAGCGCTCCTGCATTCACGATCCCCATATCGAGTCCTGCCTGGATCGCGTGATAGAGAAAAACCGCGTGCATCGATTCACGGATGACATCATTTCCCCGGAATGAAAACGAGAGGTTACTGATGCCTCCGCTTACTTTGGCCAGAGGAAGGTTTTCCTTGATCCACCGGGTCGCCTTTAGGAAATCGACGCCATAATTATTATGCTCTTCCATTCCCGTGGCGATGGTCAGGATGTTCGGGTCAAAGATGATGTCTTCGGCCGGAAACTTTAGTTCCTCTGTGAGGATATTGTAAGCCCGCTGACAAACCATCATTCTTCTTTCCAGTGTGGTAGCCTGTCCTTCCTCATCGAAAGCCATCACGATAACGGCAGCTCCGTAATTCCGGATCTTCTCCGCTCTTTCCCTGAAAGCATCTTCGCCTTCTTTCAGGCTGATGGAGTTGACGACTGCTTTTCCCTGCATGCACTTTAGCCCGGCTTCGATGACCGACCATTTGGAGGAATCGATCATCACCGGAACTTTTGCCACATCCGGATCTGATGCAACCATATTGAGGAAACGTGTCATGGCTTTTTCCGAATCCAGCATAGCTTCATCCATGTTCACATCGATGATCTGTGCGCCGTTCTCCACCTGCTGGCGGGCTACAACGAGAGCCTCTTCGTATTTCTCATCACGGATAAGCCGGGCAAATTGCCTCGAACCGCTTACATTGGTCCTTTCACCGACATTGATAAAATTACTGCCTTTAAAAACGATGAGGGATTCCAATCCGCTGAGAGACAATTCATGTTTTTCCGGTGGTACCTGTCTTGGCTTTGCTCCAGATGCAGCTTCAGCAAAGAGACGGATATGATCAGGAGTGGTGCCACAGCAGCCACCGATGATGTTGGCAAACCCGCTGGCAAGGAAATCCCGGATAAATACCGACATCTTCTCAGGTGATTCATCATACTCCCCGAAGCGGTTCGGAAGGCCGGCATTGGGGTAAACGCTTACATAAAAGGGGGCTTTCATGGACAGCTCTTCCAGGAAAGGCCGTAATTCCTTTGCTCCCAGCGAACAATTCAACCCGATGGAAAACAACTCAGGATGGGAAAGAGAGGTCAGAAAAGCATCCACCGTTTGTCCGCTCAGGGTCCTTCCGCTTGAATCCGTTATGGTCCCGGAGATCATAAGAGGTATGAGAATATTTCTTTTTTTCCGGATGTCCAGGATCGCCATAACGGCAGCTTTGGCATTCAGCGTGTCAAAAATTGTCTCAACCAGCAGGAGATCAACGCCTCCATCCAGTAAACCATTCACCTGTTCGGTATACACATTATACAGGTCATCAAAGGTGACGGCACGATAGGAAGGATCGTTCACATCCGGTGACATAGATGCTGTTTTATTGGTCGGGCCGATGGAGCCGGCAACAAAACGGGGTTTGGCAGGTGTGAGCAGCGTATATTTTTCGGCAGCTTCTGCTGCCAGGGAAGCAGCCGTTTTATTGATCTCGTAAACAAGGGATTCCATGTGGTAGTCAGACATAGAGATCCGGTTGCTGTTGAAAGTATTGGTTTCAATGATATCCGCTCCTGCCAGGAGGTACTGTTCGTGAATTTCCCTGACGATTTGGGGTTGGGTCAGCGAGAGCAGGTCATTATTTCCTTTCAGGGAATAAGGAAAATCACGAAAACGGACACCACGGAATCCGGATTCATCCAGCATATAACGCTGAATCATGGTTCCCATGGCGCCATCCAGGACCAGGATGCGATCGGCTATTTCGTTGTAAATGTTTTTTTTCATTCCTCACCATCCGTTTTCAATGCATAAACCAGCATGTAATCGGAAATCTTTTCATAGAAGATGTCATACTTTTCAGCGCCTTCGGGCGTGTTCATCCGGGCCGTGCATCGGCCTTTTCCACTGCAAAGATACTCAAAGGAATCGATAACGATATCCCGTTGAAAATCCACCTCGGGCCTTCCATAGCTCTTGTATAATGATTCTTTGGCCCCCCATGCGATCGTTAACTTTTCCAATCTGTCGGCTTCCCCGATTTTCAGATCTTCCCCGATGGTTAGAAATTTGTCCTTGATCCTGTAGATCCTCTCTTTGAGGCGTTCGATATCAATTCCAACCGGACCTGTCTTACGGATAATAACAGCAGAATAATCTCCTGAGTGGGAAATAGAAAGGTATAACCTGCTGTTTCTCAAATGTGGTTTCCCAAATGAATCATATTCAAGAAAGGGATAATCGGGAGAGAGCATTTTTTTCAGCAGGATCCGGTAACTGAGCCATTGTTTCTTCCTGATCTCGCTTTTGAAAGATGCATACTGGTCCTCTTCGGCGGGACTCAGTTCTGCCTGTTCCTTAAGGACCTCTTTCGGCTCGGCAATTTTCCATATTCCCAATTGTGTATGGGGGCCTAGGGATTCAATTTTTAACAGGGGCATCCGGTTGATCCTTTAAACTGATTAATAACGGCAAAAATACAGCAAATTTCTGCCCCTCCCTAAATCCCCCCACCGCTCGGCGGAATTACAAATTCCGCCGTATTATTTGCCGGGGCTCATGGTGTTAATGCACTTCATTCCCCGGTCACTTCTCCTGAATGGGAAGGGGAGAAGTCATGGGTGAAATGGGTTTGTGATAAAGTGTGAACCTTTAATGGTGACCCGCTCCGCAGGAGCGGCATATTCTAAGAATGAAAGGATACGGAGAAATCAGCTCTCTCCCCACAACCGACAAAATACCTGTTCAGTATAAGCACGGGGAGCGACGGGGTGGGGGAAGGAATAATCGAACATTCGATCAACGAATTTTGAAATTTGAACGGAAATGGTCAAGCACGCAGGTCATTAGCAAGGAAATGCAGGAATTCAGAATGCAGTAATTGTGAAGATTAATCCGGTAAAATACTTTATTGTTTATCAGTACCAGGCAGAATTTCAAATTCTGCAATGTTTCAAGCGGCATTACAAATGCCGCTTAGCGGGGTGCAAAAATACATTAATAAACCAGGAGGGTTCCGGTTATTATGTAATTTTATGGGGTTAAAACCTGACTATGACGATGCCTACCTGGGCCGGGGTACCTGCTGGTTTAATCTGAGTGAAACGGAAAAAGCATGTCGCGATTGGCAAAAGGCACTGTCATTGGAAAACCGGCAAGTGGAACAAATGATACGGCAATACTGCAAATAGGTTACTGTTCAACCTATATAGGACCGGTTTGGAGTTTTCGCCGGAAAGTAATATTTTTGCAACAAGAATTTTAAACAATGGAACAGACAAAAACAGATCATAAGATGAATTATAAAGTGGCCGACCTTTCCCTGGCAGAATGGGGAAGAAAAGAAATTGAGATCGCAGAAAAGGAAATGCCCGGACTGATGTCGATCCGCAAAAAATATGCACAGGAAAAACCCCTGAGAAATGCCCGTATCAGCGGTTCTCTTCACATGACCATCCAAACCGCGGTACTGATCGAAACCCTTATTGAACTTGGCGCGGATGTTCGGTGGGCCAGTTGTAATATTTTCTCCACACAGGATCATGCTGCCGCTGCCCTGGCTGCAAAAGAAATCCCCGTGTTTGCCTGGAAAGGAGAATCACTGGAAGAATATTGGTGGTGTACGAACCAGGCGTTGACATTTCCAGGGAGGAAAGGCCCCAACCTGGTTGTTGACGATGGAGGCGATGCCACTTTACTGATCCATAAGGGATATGCGATTGAAAATGATCCTTCCCTGCTGAAACAAGTTCCCTCAAACCCGGAAGAAAAAGCCATTCATGAACTCCTGAATTCGCTTTATGTAGAAGATAAAACCAAATGGCATAATATCGTTAAGGAGTGGAAAGGTGTTTCAGAGGAGACTACTACCGGTGTGCATCGCCTGTACCAGATGAAAGAGCAGGGAACACTCCTGGTTCCGGCGATCAATGTGAACGATTCAGTCACAAAATCGAAATTTGACAATTTATATGGATGCCGCGAATCCCTGGCAGATGGTATCAAACGTGCCACGGATGTCATGATAGCAGGGAAAGTGGTTGTTGTTCTCGGGTACGGGGATGTCGGTAAAGGTTGTGCAAAGTCGATGCGTGCTTATGGCGCCCGCGTCCTGGTGACGGAAATCGACCCGATCTGCGCCCTGCAGGCTGCCATGGAAGGTTTTGAGGTGACAACGGTTGAGAATGCCCTTCCGGAAGGAAACATATGGGTAACAGCAACAGGTAACAAAGATGTGATCACTTCACAGCATCTTTCCCTGATGAAAGATGAATCCATTGTTTGCAACATAGGCCATTTTGACAATGAGATACAGGTTGCCCGGATGGAAGCATGGCCCGGCATTAAAAAAATAACGATCAAACCTCAGGTGGATCAATACATTTTCCCGGATGGGAAAAAGATCTATCTCCTGGCAGAGGGCCGGTTGGTCAACCTGGGTTGTGCAACAGGCCACCCCTCTTTCGTGATGAGCAACTCTTTTTCAAATCAGACACTGGCTCAACTGGATCTTTGGAAAAACAACTACGGAATTGATGTTTACCGTCTTTCCAAACAACTGGATGAAGAAGTTGCACGCCTGCACCTGGAACAATTGGGAGTAAAGTTGACGAAACTTACAGAAGAGCAGTCAGGTTACACAGGGATACCGGTTGAAGGACCTTACAAACCTGAGCACTACAGATATTAAGGAAATAACGAATTACGAATTACGAATTCATTTTAAATCTAAAATCTAAAATCCAAAATCTAAAATCGTAAATTATTTATTGGCAGAATAATAGTTAGTTATAGATAAACAGGGTCGTTCCGTTATAAGTGGTCTGGTATTGTTTCATCGGATAATGAGAAGGGCCGGAATAAGGCGAGCCGTCCATGAGGATGAATTTTGATTTACAGGAAGGGCAAACAGTTGTAATTCCCGAAGAATCAATTACAATTCTTGTGGTTGTCTTGTCCCAGTCATAAGGACAAGCCCGTTCGAACGCCATGAAACCATTGGTTGACGACCTGAAAACTATGATACCCCTGTACCCACCCGTTAGGTATTCCCATCCGTTCACGGAATTCAAACGGATGTACTCGGTGGAATTTGGATCAATGGCAATACTGACGGCAACAACCGGGATCTCGTTTTGCTGTTTTTCTTTTTTGCATTGAGGAAGAAGGAAGGCAAAGACAAATAATAATAAAAGAAAAGCTATTCGATGAAATCTTGGTCTCATTTCAATTTCTTTTCCAAACGCAAGATTAACAAAAATATTTTATTCCGGATGGAAAGGAATCGTCTTACAAAGAAAAGTGTCCTGTTTATTTTCGTAATGATATTATTAGCAATGCCTTATGGACTCTCTTCCTGTTCACAGGAAAAAGATGTCAACAGGCGGAGGATGGAGAAAGAGAAAGCGCAAAAGGACAAGGAGGCAAGAAAAAAGTACGAACAGGCCATCAAACAGCATGAGAAAAATCAATCGGCAACAACCCGTTCCATGATGAAGGAGACAAAGAAAGAATCGCCGAAGAATACACCCCTGAAACGATCTTCGGGAAAAAAATGTAAATAAACAGAAAGTTCTGCTGCCTTTAATTGAGCCTCTATTTAGAAGGAGTTTATATTTCAATTATCGAATAAAAATCATTTGGAACTTATTTTAAAATATTATTATCTTTACCATCTTTTTAAGCCCGAAGTATAATTTAACATAAAATTAATGGTATGTTAAGACATTTACTATTAGCTATTGCATTGGTTCTGACAACAAATTTGTTAGTCTTTTCACAG
>Ga0182027_10009666_pt1 | contig 13811 bp, 7 predicted proteins | sample 712E1DmetaG_FD_121300 | JGI IMG/M metagenome (GOLD analysis project Ga0182027, IMG submission 121300) | Permafrost microbial communities from Stordalen Mire, Sweden - 712E1D metaG (Illumina Assembly) | ecosystem: Environmental > Terrestrial > Soil > Wetlands > Permafrost | place: Sweden...
CGTCCAGCCTGTTATAGACAGGCCTGAATTCGTCGGCAGCCATCTGTACGTCGTGTTGGGAAATCGCTTCATAAAGCGATTTCGCGTCCTTGCCCTCAAGTGCCAAGGACCGAATGTCGGCATCATAGATATGTCCCTCGACAATTGCTTTCTCAAAGATAGACGGATTGGAAGTCATTCCCCGCAATCCATCGTCCTCGATCAACCGCTGTAGGGGAGAATCTTTATTCGGCCCTGCGGCTTCCATCAGATCGCGCCGGATGTAATCCAGCCAGATCGACTGCCCCAGATTTTCCACTTGTTTCAACGGATTGGTTTTCATACGGGGTTACTCCACTTCCAATTTCTGATTTCCGGCATGTCCTGGCCGTGTTTATCGATGTACTTATTGTGTTCAATGAGTTTTTCTTCAACCAGTTTTTTCAGTGCTGCGCCTTTTTTGCCAAGGTTCGGCAGCCGGTTTACGGCATCCAGCACCAAGTGATATCTGTCAAGACCATTTAGTACCGTCATGTCGAAGTAGGTCGTAATGGTGCCTTCTTCTTTATAGCCGTGAACATGCATGTTTTCATGGTTGGCGCGGCGATAGGTAAGCCGGTGGACAAGCGCCGGATATCCGTGGAACGCAAAAATGACCGGTTTGTTTTTAGTGAATAGCGCATCAAAGTCTGTATCGCTCAAACCATGCGGATGCTGCGTATCGGGTTCCAGCTTCATCAAATCGACGACATTGATCACGCGGATTTTCAAGTCCGGCAGATGTTTACGCAGTATGGAAACCGCGGCCAGATTTTCAAGTGTAGGCACATCACCGCAGCAGGCCATGACCACGTCCGGTTCAGCACCCTGGTCGGTACCGGCCCAGTGCCATACGCCGATTCCCTTGGTGCAATGCTCGGTCGCCTCTTCCATTGTCAACCATTGCGGCGCCTGGTATTTGCCCGCAACCACGACGTTGACATAATGCCGGCTGCGCAGGCAATGATCCCACACCGAAAGCAGGCAATTGGCGTCGGGCGGCAGATAGACTCGTACAATCGAGGCTTTTTTATTGACGACATGATCGATGAAACCCGGGTCCTGATGAGTAAAGCCGTTATGCGCCTGTTGCCATACGTGGGAAGCAAGCAGATAATTGAGAGATGCTATTTTTTTTCGCCAGGCAAGTTCTGCAGTGACTTTGAGCCATTTGGCATGCTGATTAAACATGGAATCGATGATATGAATAAAAGCCTCGTAGCAATTAAAGAGCCCGTGCCGGCCCGTGAGCAGATAACCCTCCAGCCAACCTTCGCACTGGTGTTCGCTCAGCATCTCTATTACCCGGCCGTTTGGAGCAAGAAACTCGTCATTCTCCTTTGTCCTTGCTTCCCATTGCCGGTTCGTAACTTCAAAAACACAGTTAAGCCGGTTGGAAAGCGTTTCATCGGGACCAAAGATGCGAAAATTCCGCTGCTCTTTATTGAGCGTGGCCACGTCACGCAGGAATTCGCCAAGCACATGCGTGTCGGCGGCGTCAACCGATCCCGGTGCGGGCACCTTTACCGCGTAGTCTTTAAAGTCCGGCATTTGCAAATCACGCAGCAATAATCCACCGTTGGCGTGAGGGTTTGCGCCCATGCGCCGTGTTCCTTTCGGGGCAAGATCGGCAAGTTCAGGCTTCAGCCGGCCTTGGGTATCAAAGAGTTCTTCCGGTTTATAACTTTTCATCCAGGTTTCAAGAATTTTAAGATGACTGGGATGATCGGCATCCACCTGCAGCGGAATCTGGTGAGCGCGGAAAGTGCCCTCAATCTGCAGCCCGTCCACGAATTTCGGCCCGGTCCAGCCTTTGGGTGAATTGAGCACGATCATGGGCCAGCGCGGACGAGTGGTATCGTTGTTGTTGCGCGCATTGCTTTGTATATGCCGGATGTCGTCGATAACCGTTTCCAGAATACCGGCCATGAGTTGATGCATTTTTTCCGGATCATCGCCTTCTACAAAGTAAGGCGTCCATCCATACCCGCGTAGCAACTGCTCCAACTCCTCATGTTCGATGCGGGCCAGCACGGTCGGGTTGGCGATTTTATAACCGTTGAGGTGTAAAATCGGCAGCACGGCACCGTCGGTGATCGGGTTGAGAAACTTGTTGGAATGCCAGGCAGTTGCAAGGGGGCCGGTTTCGGCTTCTCCGTCGCCGATAATGCAGGCCACGATCAGTTCCGGATTGTCAAACGCGGCGCCAAAAGCATGACTGAGCGAATAACCAAGTTCACCGCCTTCATGAATCGACCCCGGTGTGGTGGGCGCGACGTGGCTGGAAATTCCTCCTGGAAACGAGAACTGTTTGAATAATTTTTTAAGCCCGGCCGTGTCTTGTGAGATGTTGGGATAAATCTCGCTGTAGCTGCCTTCAAGGTACGTATTGCCCACGAGGGCCGGACCGCCGTGTCCCGGGCCGGCGATATAAAACATGTCAAGATCGTATTTTTTGATAAGCCGGTTCAAATGCACATAGATAAAGTTCTGCCCCGGCGTCGTACCCCAATGCCCGAGCAGCATCGACTTGATATGCGATAGCTTGAGCGGCTCGCGCAGCAAGGGATTGTCGAAAAGATAAAGCTGACCGACCGACAGGTAATTCGCCGCTCGCCAATAGGCGTTGATTTTTTGCAACAGCTCGGGCGACAGAGGGTTGTTTGTTTTGTCGACATTTTCCATGATTGTAATCCTTTTCTTTGTAACATCAATTTTTCCGCAGGGGCGCGGCGCGCCGCGCGCCTGCGGAGATTGTTTCAAATATGCGTTTCCACTAATCAATAGACCGTTTCCGCAACGACTCTCTCAAGTGAGACCGGTCGCCCATTACACGCACCAGAGGTCCCTGCGCCGCCATTTCCACGATACTGACCGCGCCCACCGGCATACAGATACGATCGCGAAAACGGCCCACGTCTATGCCGAGAAGCGAACACAGCATTATCCGGATCGTTGCCTTATGCGAAACAACCAGAATATTTCCCGAGGCATAGGCGTTCTCGATTTCCTCAAGAACAGGCGAACTGCGCCGGGCGATTTCAATTCCTTTTTGTCCTCCGGTAGGAGCGTTCCATCCCGGGTCGGTGAGCCAACGGACATAGTCATCGTGAAACTCGCGCTCGACATCCACGGGCGTTTTCCCTTCCCATTGACCGAAGGCAATTTCTTTCAATCCATCTTTGAGTTGAATTCGAATTCCCGTCGCATCGCTGAGAGGTTTGGCCGTGGCAATCGCGCGGTGAAGCGGACTGGAAAGAATGGCCGCCCATGGAAGAGATGCATACGCCTGGGCGAAATCATCGGCCATCAGATATCCTTCAGATGTCAAATCCGGGTCAAGCGTTCCGCAGTAACCGCCGGTCTCGCTGGCGGTTGTTTCTCCATGTCTGAGGAAATAAATGATCAAACTCATACAGCCTGTTTGCCGGCTCATTGGGGATGTTTAAAAACAGGGTCACTCTTACTTCTTCGATATAGCCGATATTGCTTTATGGAGTTCCTGTTCCAGTTCTTTTACATCCTTGACTGAGCCGGATTCTACTTTAGATACAAATGTATTCAACTCATTTACTACTGCATCAAGTTCGGTTTTGGCTAAACGCCCTGTTTGAGACGCTTTAAGCTTTAAAAATGCTGCGCCCCTCTTTATTTCGGACGCTGCGCCGGCATTGTCTCCGCCCTGCAATAGGGTTTTTGCCTTGTCAAAGTGATATTTATAGGCGTCTTCGAAAACCGATGTGGCGTCAACTTCAACAGGCGCCATGGAATATTTATTATTAATCACATTTAATGCGTTGGCTGTTATGAAATCGATATCGCTAATTTTTTTGTCTTTTCCGGTTGCCAACTTCGTCGACAATGCATCAATTTCTTTTGATGCGGCTGTCAGACGGTTCTTCTGAAAAAGCAAAAACGAGTTTCCTAATTTCAATTCGGACGCAGCCTTCACGAAGTCTCCTTTTTGAACGTATTCCTTGGCAAGAGCAAAATGATAATTTGGCGCATCCATATATACTGCCCAATCAACTTCGTCAATGGGAAGCACGACATCGGATTTTATGTTACTGTTTGCTCCCGGTGTTTTTTGTTCTGCGGAATAAACGGAAAAACCGAGAAGGGAAAAACAGGCCGTTGCAATGAGAAGTGATTTGATGGAACCCATAAAAATCTCCTTGTGAAATATGTTTTTGATGGTAGTCTATTTTTTTTCAAAAAAAACGGTTTTTACATAGGATAGCTATAAATACCTAGCAATAGTCGCGCCACATCAATTTGCTACTGAAACGTGCAATAGTTTCCGGCAATCTGGATTAATTCTTGAAATTGAGAATGTTGTTTCTTAATAACAGGAAACTGTAATGTTTGTCAGACAAAAATGCTGTGAAAAGTAAAATTGAATTGTGGAAATATGTTGAAGAATGGCAGTAAAAATGTTTGGAAATCAGCCATTAACCTAATGTCAATATGTTGGCGCAATGGATTTTAATTGTCGGATGTTCCATATATCCATTCACCTTTGCGATGCATTCCTTATGGATTGAACAGCACCGGAGAGTATATTGGAAACTATGAAACAAAACCCTCTTTGTACAGGGTTTGGACAATTCAGGCGGGGAGCCTGCATTCTGATGCCTGTGTTTTCTTTACCTGCGCAACACGGTATCGGTGATTTTGGAACGTCTGCATATGCATTTGTCGATTCATTGCATACGCATGGTATAAAATATTGGCAGATTCTTCCGCTCAATTCCGGAACGTCGCAAAACGGGGAGTCGCCGTATTTCAGTGAATCGGCTTTTGCAATCAATCCGCTTCTTATCTCATTGCTATTATTACAAGGGAAAGGGTTACTTTCTGCCAAGGAAATAGCCGCATTACCAAAATTTTCATCCGACAGAATCAATTACGACCAGGTGCGAGACGCAAAAATACCTTTACTCAGGCGCGCGGTGACGCGTTTTCAAAACACCCCGGATTTCGAGGTATTCTGCCAACGCAATGCCTTTTGGCTTGATGATTTTGCGCTTTTTGAGTCTTTACATACTACCTATGCCCGATCGTGGGACAAGTGGCCTGAGTGTGCAAGAGACCGCGAGCCCGAAGAAATTGACTTGTGTACATGCACAAACAAGCTGGAAATTCATGTGCAAAAAGTGCTTCAATATTGTGCCTGGACACAATGGGACAATCTTCATTGGCACTGTACCGGAAAGGGAATCACGGTAATAGGCGATATGCCGATATATGTTGCCCGGGACAGTAGCGATTGCTGGACAAATGCAAGCCTTTTCAAGCTTGATGCGCACAAACGCCCCATTGCGGTTTCCGGCGTACCGCCGGACTACTTCAGCGCCACCGGCCAGCTCTGGAACAATCCTGTTTACAATTGGGATGTTCACGAAAGAGACGGCTTTTCGTGGTGGGTGCAAAGGCTGCGTCACCTGTTTTCCCTCTACGATATTGTCCGCATCGATCATTTCAGGGGGCTTGTGCAATATTGGGAAATTCCTGCCGGCGAAACCACAGCCGTCAACGGGGCATGGAAAAAGGTCCCAACCTATGCGCTTTTCGATGCGCTTATGCAGGCGATAAAACCGTTCCCGGTCATCTGTGAAGACCTTGGCATAATTACGGATGATGTTAGGGCTGCGATGAAGCATTACGGTTTTTTTGGCATGAAAGTGCTTCAATTTGCCTTTGGCGATGACGACCCGAACAATCCATATCTCCCGCAGAACTTTGGATCCGATAGTATCGTGTATACGGGAACACACGACAATATGCCGACGCTGGGGTGGCTTCGTCACGGGGTTGGAAAAAGGGAATTAAAACGAATAGAGGATTTGACTGGTAAAAAATCAATGGATGGTGAAATCGTGTGGGATCTTATAGACATTGGAATGCAATCAAAGGCCGCAATCGCAGTTGTCCCGCTTCAGGACATATTGATTTTAGATGAAAAAGCCCGTATCAACGATCCTGCTGCAACCCAGGGCAACTGGCAGTGGCGATGGGATCCGGCCAAAAACCCTGGCGAAGATGCCTTTGACCGCTTTATGGCTCTTGCAAAAACTACCGGTCGATAAAGGATATTGTCGGGTTCTTATTTTTTCCATGTTTCGAACCATGAGTCCGCTTCCGATAAGGTATTAAGAAGGTGTTTCTTATCTGGCCAGTTTTCAATGGCTTGAAAAATGGGACGATCACTATAAATCGGCCCAATATTGCCGATAGTAAAAAGAGGTGTTTAAATTGCGATCCCGCTTATGGTAACCTGTACCGATATGAACAAGGTACCATATTCGGTGATCAATAACCTCAAGTAAGTATTTCCTGTCTGGTTTTACGGAAAGAGAACATTGGGGCGATGGTGATTGTTTTAAAGCAGTTATCGTTGAAAATACCTATATTAACCTTCAAATGTAAAACCCAAATGCGGTTTTAATATGTAAATAAACGTGATCGGTTTTCGAAAATCCGGAGGGAATGATGGACGCAATAGCACCTGATGTATGGCCAGGAAAACCGTATCCGCGCGGGGCAACATTCGACGGCAAAGGAACGAATTTTTCACTGTTCAGCGAACACGCGACCGGTGTCGAACTTGTCCTTTTTAACAAGGATGATTCCGAACTTTCCGAGGCTGTTGTTAATGTCAAGGAAAAAACCGCGTATGCCTGGCATTGCTATCTGCCGGGAATTCTTCCCGGACAGCCATACGCGTATCGGGTCGATGGACCATACGATCCAACGGCAGGACATCGTTTCAACCGGCACAAGCTCCTCTTGGATCCCTATGCAAAGGCGATAAACGGGGCAGTGAAATGGGATGATTCCCTGTTCGGCTATGTGTTGGGACGCGAGGCCGCTGATTTGTCATTTGACGAACGCGATTCCTCACCCTTTGTCCCGAAATCCGTTGTCATAGACCCGACCTTTGACTGGGGCGGGGACGAACTTCTGCGTATTCCCTGGAACGAAACCATTATTTACGAAACACATGTCAAGGGTTTGACCGCCCGTCATCCCGAAATTGATGAGCGGCTGCGCGGTACGTATGCGGGGTTCTGCTCGCCGCCCGTGCTTTCGCATTTGAAAAAACTCGGAATCACCGCGGTCGAACTCCTTCCTATACATCAACATGTCCAGGACCGGTACCTTGTCGAGCGCAATCTCACGAATTACTGGGGATATAACACCATCGGTTTTTTTGCGCCTGATTTCCGTTATTCGAGTAAAAAAAGGGGCGGTGAACAGGTACGCGAATTCAAGGAAATTGTAAAGACCTATCATGCGGCGGGGATTGAGGTCATACTTGATGTTGTTTACAATCATACTGCCGAGGGAAATCAGTTGGGCCCAACGCTCTGTTTCCGGGGCGTTGATAATGCATCGTATTATAGCCTGAGCCAGGAAAACCATCGATACTACATGGATTTTTCCGGATGCGGCGGGACATTTAACATGGGGCACCCTCGAATTCTGCAGCTCATCATGGACAGCCTCCGTTACTGGGTTCTTGATATGCATGTCGACGGTTTCAGGTTCGACCTCGCCTCCACGCTGGCCCGGGAGTTTTACGATGTAGACCGGCTGTCAACATTTTTCGACGTTATCCTGCAGGACCCGGTTCTTTCACAAGTCAAATTGATCGCGGAACCATGGGATCTTGGCCCCGGCGGTTACCAGGTTGGGAATTTCCCGCCCTTATGGACGGAATGGAACGGCCTGTACCGCGACACGGTCCGCAAATTCTGGAAAGGTGACGAAGGGCATCTTTCGGATTTTGCCCTGCGGTTTACCGGTTCAAGCGACCTGTATCAGCACGAAGAACGGACGCCGTGCGCGAGTATCAATTTTATCACGTGTCATGACGGGTTTACCATGCGGGACCTTGTTAGCTATAACGAAAAACACAATGAAGCCAATGGCGAAGACAACCGTGACGGAACAAACGATAATCACAGTTGGAATTGCGGCGTTGAAGGCCCTTCCGATGATGTTGCGATACTGGAATTGCGGCTCCGCCAGATTAAAAATTTTCTTGCAACCCTTTTTCTTTCTCAGGGCGTGCAAATGCTGTACTCCGGTGATGAGGTGGGGCGTAGCCAAAAGGGAAATAATAATGCTTATTGTCAGGACAACGAAATAGCGTGGTTCGACTGGGATTTTGGAACAGCGGAAAAGGAACTTTTGGAATTTACTTCGGCAATGATACGGAGTTTTAAGGAGCATCCGGTTTTTCGGCGAAAAAATTTCTTCCATGGCAAGCGTTTCGCCGGATCAGGGGCTCCTGACATTTTCTGGCTTAAACCCAATGGCACGCGTATGACCACTCACGACTGGAAACAATCGTTTGCAAAAACGATCGGCATTTTTGTCAACGGAAACGCCATTACCGAAAGTGATGCACAGGGAAAACGGATCACCGATGATTCGTTTCTCATTATCATCAATGCGCATTTCGAAGCAGTGCCGTTCATGCTTCCCGGCAGCAGAAACCGATGGGCACTGATTCATGCAACCCATCGCGATCATGCCGGAGAAACCGGTTCGGTTTTTCCAGGGAAAACAGTTTTTGAAATGTTCGACCGCTCGACCGTACTTTTCAAGCTTGTTAAAAGTAAACGCAACAAAGCGGAAAGAAAATCATGAATGGCATAGGACATACCTGTCTTTGCAACAATAGATGTTCGTTTACCGTATGGGCACCGTTTGCAAGGTCCGTTGAATTATGCATTGTCCATCCGCAAAAGCAAACAGTCGCCATGGTCTGTGACGATCAGGGGTATTGGCATGCCGCACTCGACGATGTACAACCTCAAACGCGCTATGTGTACAGGCTCGACGGAAAACTTGACAGGCCGGATCCGGCATCGATGTATCAGCCGCTGGGTGTGCATAAAGAATCGGCGATTGTCGACCATGCCGCGTTTACATGGCACGACCGCCAATGGACAGGTATCGAGCAGGCGAAAATGGTCATATACGAATTGCATATCGGTACTTTTACCAGGGAAGGGACTTTCGAGGCTGCAACAGCAAGGCTGGATTATCTTTGCGATCTTGGGATCAATGCTGTTGAAATCATGCCTGTATCGCAATTTCCCGGGGATCGCAACTGGGGATACGACGGAGTCCATCCTTTTTGCGTCCAGAACAGTTATGGCGGACCGGATGGCCTCAAATGCTTTGTTGATAAGTGCCACGAAAAAGGAATTTCAACGATTCTTGACGTAGTGTATAATCACCTTGGTCCCGAAGGAAACTATTTCCGCGATTTCGGGCCATACTTTACAAATAGGTATAAGACCCCGTGGGGAGATGCCATCAATTACGACGGGGAGTACAGCAATCATGTGCGGGAATTTTTTATCCAGAACGCCTTATACTGGTTTGAACATTTTCATATCGACGCCCTGCGGCTCGATGCGGTGCATGCGATGTACGATTCCAGTGCATTGCATTTTCTGACCGAATTATCGCAGCGGGTGGCCGCATTTTCCAAACAATGCGGCAGAGAACGGTATTGCATTGCCGAAAGCGACCTCAATGATCCTTGCCTTGTGCGCCCCGAAAAGTGTGGCGGCTATGGCCTCTGCGGGCAATGGAGCGACGATTTCCACCATGCGCTTCACGGGTTGTTGACCAATGAAAAACGCGGTTATTACGCCGATTTCGGCAGCATAGATCAGCTTGCAAAGGCAATTGACCAGGGCTATGTATACACCGGCCAGTATTCTGATTTCCGCAAACGCAATCACGGTGCCCAGAACTTGGATGTGCCGCCATGCAGGTTTGTGGTTTGTTCCCAGAACCACGACCAGATAGGGAACCGCGCGCTCGGCGAACGCCTGGCAACGCTTGTTTCATTCGAGAACCGTAAACTCGCGGCTGCCGCAGTGTTGCTTTCACCTCAGGTCCCGCTTCTGTTCATGGGCGAAGAATGGGGCGAACATGCGCCGTTTCTCTATTTTGTCAGTCATGGGGACGCCGGCCTCGCCGATGCGGTGCGCCGCGGACGGGGGGAGGAGTTTAAAGACTTTTTGGACGAAAAAGAACTCCCGGACCCTTCCGCCGAAAAAACCTTTTTAGCCTCAAAACTTTCCTGGGACAACCGCGACACAATGCAGGAAATGCTTTTGGCCTGGTACAAGCATTGTATCGGACTCCGGGCGAAAATGGGTGATGCAATATGCGAACGTACGTCCTATTTTGTACAGGTTATAGACAATACGTCATGTATTTCCCTTGTCAGGACGTACGCTCATTGCACCTGGCATGTCGTGTTCAATTTCGGCGCAACGGATGTCAAGGTTACAGTTGCCGGCAATGGCTGGAAAAAAGTTCTTGATTCATCGGGAAAAACATGGGGCGGGTCCGAAGGTGAAGCGCACGAAACTATCATGACCGACCATATGGTAAAAGTTTCAAAAAGCAGCGTTTCTGTTTACGAAAGAAACGATGAAAGCAGGCCCTTATGATTCCGACAATGCCCAATGCTTTATACAGACTCCAGTTTAATGCTGCCTTTACTTTTAATGATGCGGCAGCGATCATGCCTTATCTGGGGTCGCTTGGCATTTCGCATATCTATGCGTCGCCCATCCTTTGCTCGCGTCCGGAAAGCTCACACGGCTATGATGTGACCGATTCGACGATGATTGATCCGAAACTCGGCACAAAAGAAGAGTTTGCATCTTGCGTCGAAACTGCTGCAGGACTGGGCATTGGCTGGATACAGGACATTGTGCCCAATCATATGGCATTTTGCAAGGAAAATACCTGGCTCATGGACGTATTGGAAAACGGGATGGCCTCAAAGTATGCCGCCTATTTTGATATCGAATGGGGCCATGTCTACGATTCTCTTAAAGGAAGGGTCTTGGCGCCTTTCCTTGGCGACTTTTACGGAGCATGCCTGGACCGGGGCGAAATCCGCCTCGGATTCGACCGCTTCGGCTTTTTCGCAGGTTATTACAACCACCGCTTCCCGCTTCGCATCGAATCCTATGCCGAGGTGCTGAGTTCGCAGGTAAAAAAGCTCCGCGAGGATGTTGACGCACGAAACAGCGAATTGGTACGGTTTTTCGGTATCCTATATACATTCAAAAATTTACCTGCTCCCCCTGCGGCCGAAGAACGATATGAACAGATCGGATTTGCAAAAGAGATTCTGTGGGAACTGTATACCCAGAGTACGCTAATTCACCAGTACATCGATGCGGTTCTGGCGATATTCAACGGCGGCGACGGCATTGTAAAGAATTTTGATTTACTAGACGAATTGCTCTCGAAGCAGCATTTCCGATTGTCGTTTTGGAAAGTGGCGACCGAGGAACTCGATTACAGGCGTTTTTTCACGGTGAACGACCTTATTTCGTTGCGTATCGACAACGAAGTGGTTTTTGAACACTCCCACGCTCTGGTGTTTGACTTTATCAACAGAGGAATTATCCAGGGACTTAGGGTCGATCATATAGACGGGCTGCACGATCCGCTTTTATACCTCGAAAGATTGCGGCTCAAGGCCCCGAAGGCATACATTGTTGTTGAAAAAATTCTGGGAAAAAATGAAACCCTTAGAACATGGCCTGTACAAGGAACCACGGGATATGAAGCGCTGAATGTTATCAACGGTTTTTTCTGCGACACCCAGAGTAAACGACGGTTCGACCGGATATACGGCAGCTTTACCGAAAAGAAAATTGGGTTCGAACGTTTGTCGGTGGAAACAAAACGGATCATCGTGGGCAAGCACATGGCAGGTGACATCGATAATCTGGCCCATCAGTTCAAGCGGATATCCTCGCGTGACCGCAGTGGGTCTGATATTACCTTGTACGGTCTACGGCGCGCGCTTGTTGAGCTCATGACATTCTTTCCCGTCTATAGGACATATATTGATAAAAATTCCCTTTCGTCCGATGATACTGCCATCATAGAAAAATCGATCAATGACGCGCTTTTGCACAATCCTGCCATGCAATATGAGCTTGAATATATAAAAAAATTCATGCTTCTGAGATTTAATGAATCAACACCCCCGGAGGTGAAGGCTGATTGGATCGCATTTGTCATGCGGTTTCAACAATTCACCGGTCCGCTGATGGCCAAGGGTATAGAAGACACTGCGATGTATGTATATAACCGCTTTGTATCGCATAACGAAGTAGGCGGTGATCCTTCGGTTTTCGGCGTCACGCTACGGGAATTCCATGCTTTTTTTTCGAAACAGGCACGGCTATGGCCACACTCGATGCTCACGCTGTCCACGCATGATACGAAGCGCGGCGAAGATGTAAGGGCCCGGCTCAACGTCCTTTCCGAAATGCCAATTAAATGGCTGGAGGCAATCAAACGATGGCGTACAATCAACAAGGTTTTTAAAAGCAACGACGGCCAAAGCCCTGATGCCAACGACGAATATCTGTTCTACCAGACAGCCGTGGGAACGTTTCCTTTTTTTTCCGTTGATGAAGCACCATGGCGGGAGCGCATAGCGGAATATATGATAAAGGCGGTGCGCGAGGCAAAAGTCCATACTGCATGGCTCAAGCCCGACACTCGCTATGAAGACAGTGTCGTTGCGTTTGTCAAATCTGCACTCGACGCTTCGGCTGAAACAAGCTTTCTTACCGAACTGAGGGCATTTGCGGAAACCGTGTCATGGTTTGGTATGCTCAATTCTCTTTCTCAAACGCTTGTCAAATTGACTGCACCCGGTGTGCCGGACATATACCAGGGAAGCGAGCTTTGGGACCTATGGCTGGTTGACCCGGATAACAGGCGACCTGTTGATTTTGAGAATCGTCGCAAAATCCTTGACGCAATCATACAAACTGAGAATGCAATCGATCCTGTTTTTTTGCAAAACATTCTCCATTCATGGAAGGATGGCGGCATAAAACTGTTTTTAATTCAATCGGTTTTGAAATCCCGTACTCTGAACCCAAACCTATTTTCCGAAGGGGCATATTATCCAGTCCGGTCACAGGGCATGCACGGACGGAATTGCGCGGCATTCAGGCGCTTTACAAAACATGGAGAAGTCCTTGTTGTTTTTCCGCGGTTTTACAGTAAGCTTTCGCCTGTGGGAACATGGCCCCTTGGCCCCGGTATTTGGAGGGATACTTACCTTGAAATACCTAAAGGGCCTAAAGTATGGCACGATGAATTGACAAATGGTGTTGTTGAGGCAGGCAACGGCAAACTGTATTTGGGGGAAGCACTGAACCAGTTTCCCATTGCTCTTTTCCGGTCTTTGTAAAAGCGGTGTTTACCGTTTAACCGAACATGGGTTGTATTAACAATAAGCAAGGTGGTTGTTTTTTGTTAAAAAAGTCTTGACGATTTTTACGTTTCATATGAAATCAATGCATACACTGATCAGCCGCAAGCTATGCTCAAAACATATTCGGAGTTGCATCAGAATATCCAGGATAGGTTAGGGGAGGCCGGCATAGAAATAATGTCGCCGCATTACAGGGCAGTTCGAAACGGCAACGGGCCGACAATACCGCAATCATAGAAACTATCGGAGTACAAGGAAACCGGATAATGGAATCAAACAGCACCCATTTCGAAGAAAATGACCCGCTTTGGTACAAGGATGTTGTCATATATCAGCTCCATGTCAAGAGCTTCTTCGACAGCACAAGTGACGGCATCGGCGATTTCGGTGGCCTTGCGCTCAAACTTGATTATTTGGAATCTCTCGGCGTCAATGCCGTGTGGCTCCTGCCGTTTTACCCGTCACCCCAGAAAGACGACGGATATGACATTTCCGA
>Ga0182027_10009667_pt1 | contig 13811 bp, 12 predicted proteins | sample 712E1DmetaG_FD_121300 | JGI IMG/M metagenome (GOLD analysis project Ga0182027, IMG submission 121300) | Permafrost microbial communities from Stordalen Mire, Sweden - 712E1D metaG (Illumina Assembly) | ecosystem: Environmental > Terrestrial > Soil > Wetlands > Permafrost | place: Sweden...
AGCAGGATCTTGCGGGCATCGGCAACCGACCGTATGCCGCCGCCCACCGTCAGCGGGATGAAGACCCGCCGCGCGGTGCGGGCCACCACGTCCGCCATGGTGTCGCGGTTGTCGCTCGAGGCGGTGATGTCGAGGAAGACCAGCTCGTCGGCGCCCTGCTGGTTGTAGCGGTCCGCCAGTTCCACCGGGTCGCCCGCATCGCGCAGGTTGACGAAGTTAATGCCCTTGACCACGCGGCCGGCGGTCACGTCGAGGCAGGGAATAATGCGCTTGGCCAGCATCAGAGCTCCACGAAGTTCTTCACGATCTTGAGACCTAGCGGGCCGGATTTCTCCGGATGGAACTGCACGCCGAACACGTTGGCGCTCTCGAGGACCGCGGTGTAGGCGAGCGTGTAGGTGCAGGTGGCGGCGGTCGCTGGGTTCAGGGGGACGTAGTAGCTGTGGGCGAAATACAGGTACGGCTCGGGGCCCGCGCCCGCCAGCAGCCGCGACGGCCCCACCACGTTGTTCCAGCCCATGTGCGGCACGCGCGCGCCGGCGGGGAATCGCGTCACGGTGCCCGCGAAGACGCCCAGGCCGCGAGCCTCCGGCGCCTCTTCGCTTTTCTCAAACAGCGCCTGGAGGCCGAGGCATATGCCGAGGAACGGGACGCCCGCGCCGATGCGCTCGATGAGGGCGTCGCGCACGGCCAGGCGGTCGAGCGCGCGCATCATCTGGCCGAAGTGGCCCACGCCCGGCAGGATGATCTTCGTCCCCTGGCCCAGGCCCTTGGCGTCCCGGACGATTGTGTATTGCGCGCCGACTTCCTGCAGCGTGTTCTCCACGGAACGCAGGTTCCCGGCGCCGTAATCGAAAATGGCGATCATGAGCGGCCTCGGCTCATAGCAGCCCCTTGGTCGAGGGCAGCTCGCCGCGCAGGCGCTTATCCTTCGAGCAGGCGAAGCGCATCGCGCGCGCGAAACATTTGAAAACCGCTTCCACTTTGTGATGGCTCGAGCGGCCGTCGAGCACCTTCACGTGTAGGTTCGCTCCGGCGTGCGTGGTGAAGCCGTGAAAGAAATCCTCTAGCAGCTCCGCCTGCAGATCGCCTACCAGCCGCACCTTCACGCGGTCCTTATACACCAGGAAAGGACGGCCGCCGAGATCGACTGCGACCACGGCCAACGTCTCGTCCATCGGCATCACGAAATAGCCGGCGCGATTGATGCCGCGGCGGTCGCCCAGGGCCTGGGAGAACAGGTCTCCCAGCACGATTCCCACGTCTTCCACGGTGTGGTGCTGATCGACGTCGAGATCGCCCTCGGCCTTCAGATCCAGGTCGAAGCCGCCGTGTTTGGCGAACAGCTCGAGCATGTGGTCGAGAAACCGTACGCCGGTCGAGATCTCGTAATGGCCCCGTCCCTCGATCCGCAGCCGGCCGCGGATGCGAGTCTCTTTGGTGTTGCGGTCGATATTCGCGGTTCTCATTGCGGCAGCGCGTCCTCCAGTTGATTGATGTCGTCGAGAATCGCGATGGCGTTCTCAGCGCGGAACAGTTCGACCAGCTCCTCCCGACGCAGACTCATCGGCGCGGCGATGCCGACGAAGGGAACGCCCGCCTGGCTGGCGCTGCGCGCGTCATCCACCGAGTCGCCCACGTACCAGAGCTGCTTGCCCGGATTCAGCCGGCCGATCTGCAGCAGGCCCTCCGGGGAGGGTTTCGGCGCGGCGACGTTATCCGCGGTGATCATCGGGTCGAAGCGCAGGTTGCGCGCGAAGCGGTCGAGCGTGACCTCGACCTCCACCATCAGCCGGCCCGTGAACAGCGCCAGTTGAAAGCGCTTCGCGAGACGGTCAAACAGGCCGTCGCGCGCCACCCAGCGCTCGCGGGTCACCAGGCCCTCCGCGCCGAGGAAAATGTCGTTGAAGTAATCGACCACGCCGCCGTAGGGCACCTCAACGCCGAAGCCCTTGATGAAGTGGTGCGAGAGATCCCAGTCGTTGTTCCAACCGCCGCGGTTCTTGTAATCCTGAATGAGCTCGTTCGAAACGCGCCTTCGGGCGAAATGCTCCACGGTCTGCTGGATAGCCTCGCGATAGGACTCGGTCACGTCCACCAGCACGCCGTCCATGTCGAATACCAGAATGCGGCCGCTCATCGCCAGATTTTCTCCAGTTCGTCGAGGAATCGCCCGGTTTGCTCGCAGGTGCCGGCCGTGATGCGGACCGTGCCGGCGATTTCGTAGCTGCGGTCGCGCACCAGGACGCTCTTGTCGCGCAGGCGGTCGCGGATCTCGACCGACCGCGGCCCGATCTTCGCCAGAATGAAATTCCCCTGGCTGGGATAATAGCCGATGCCCAGCCGGTCGAGCCCGCGGCAGAGCATGTCTCGCGCGCGCAGCGCCTCGGCCACGTAGGCTTCGACATACGCGCGGTCCTGAACGGCCACGCTCGCCGCCATGGCCGCCAGCGCGTTTACGCTGTAGGGCGATTGCGCCTTGTGCGCGAACTCAATGTTGCGGGCCTGCGACATCAGGCAGCCAATGCGCATCGCCGCCATGCCGTAGACCTTTGAGAAAGTGCGGCTCACGAACAGGTTCGGGCGGGTTGCCAGGAGCGGCAGCGCGGTGATGCCGCAGAATTCGAAATAGGCTTCGTCAATGAGGACGGCGGCCGTGGGCGCCCGGTCCAGAATCCGTTCGATGCCTTCGAGCGATACGGCGCTGCCGGTCGGGTTGTTCGGGTTGGCGATGAGAATGGCGCGCGTGGACGGCCCCGCCGCATCGAGCAACTCGTCGAGCGGGAACGCCAGGTCCGCATCGCGATAGCCGATCTCGCGCACCGCCGCTCCGGCCACGTCGGCATAGAAGCGGTACATGGCATAAGAGGGCCGCAGCAGCAGCACCTGGTCGCCGTCGTCCACGTAGGTGTTGATCAGCACCTGAATCGCTTCGTCGGTGCCGTTGGTGAAAAGCAGGTTCTCCGCAGGCACGCCGAAGAACTGCGCCACCGCGGCCTTGGCCTCGCCATACTCGGGATACACCGCCAGCTCGCTCGCGCTGAGCCGGTCGCGCAGGGCTTCGAGCACGCGCGGCGAGCAGCCCACGGTGTTCTCGTTGAAATCGAGGCGCAGCTTGCCGGAACGGCCACCGGTGGGCGGCGAATAGGGCGCCATGTTCAGCACAGCCTGGCGCGGGCGCGGAGCGTCAGTCATTGCGGCGCGCCTCCACCGAGCGGGCGTGCGCTTCGAGACCCTCGGCACGGGCCAGCGTCGTGATAGTCGGTTTCAGCCGCCGGAGCGCGCGGAAGCTGAGTTCCTGAACCGAGATGACCTTGACGAAATCCGCCGCCGAGAGGCCGCCGCGCAGCCGCGCCGCCCCGCTGGTGGGCAGCACGTGGTTGGGGCCGGAGGCGTAATCGCCCGCCGCCTCCGGGCTGTCCGGGCCAACGAACACGCTGCCCGCGTGGCGGACCTTGCCGAGCAATGCTCTCGACGGAATGCTGAGGTGCTCGGGCGCGAAATTGTTCGCCAGCTCGAAGGCCTCGTCGAGCGATTCAACCAGAATGATCGCGCTGTTCTTCTCGATGGCCTTTTCGGCCACCGCCCGGGTGGGCAACTGGACCAGCTCGACCACAATACTGAGAGCCACCGCGCGTGCCAGCGATGCCGAGGTGGTGATCAGAATCGCGGCGGCATCGACATCGTGCTCGGCCTGGGCCAGCATGTCGAGCGCGAGCACCTTCGGATTCCCCTCTTCGGCGATGATGACGATTTCGGTGGGCCCGGCGATGAAGTCGATGCCCACCTCGCCGGCCAGCAGCTTCTTCGCCGCCGCCACGTAGATGTTGCCCGGCCCCACGATCCGGTCCACCTTGGGAACGGTGCGCGTGCCGTAGGCGAAGGCCGCAATGGCGTGCGCCCCGCCCATCTGAAACACGTCCTTCACGCCGAGCATCGCCGCGACGCCGTAAATCGCGGGCACCGGCCGGGGAGAGGCCACGCAAATTCGCGGAACGCCCGCGACCTGCGCGGGAATCACGGTCATCATGAGCGTCGAGGGCAGCGGGTAGCGGCCCGAGGGGATGTACGCTCCCACCGCATCGAGAGGGCGCACGATCTGGCCCGCTGCCAGGCCCGGCGCCAGGCTCTCCATCTTCGGGCGGGGCAACTGCATCCCGGCGAAGGCGCGGATGTTCTTTGAAGCTTCGCGGACCGCGCTGCGCAACGCTCGGGGCAGATGCTTCGCCGCTTCGGCCAACTCGCGCTCGGGCACCCGCACGGTCTTGCGGTCCAGGCCGTCGAAGCGCCGCGCGAACTCTACCAGCGCCCTGTCGCCGCGATCGCGCACCGCTGCCAGGATGGGCCGCACCGTCTCCTCGGCCTCGGTAAGCCGCGCCGCGCGCCGCTTCAGCAGCTTCGCCGCCCCGCTCGATGGAATGATTCGGATCATGGCTACATCACGATCTTGTTCAGCGGGTATTCGACGATGCCCTCGGCGCCCGCCTTCTTCAACCGCGGGATGATGGTGCGCACGGTGGACTCGTCAAGGATGGTGTTGACCGCCATCCAGTCGCCCCGGCTGAGCTGGGAAATGGTGGGATTCTTGAGCGCGGGAAGGACCTCGAGCACGGCCTCCAGGCAGTCGCGGCTCACGTTCAGCATCAATCCCACCTTGCCCAACGCGTTGATGGCCCCTTCGAGCAGCATCTGCATGTCCTCGAGCTTGTGCCGCTTCCACTCTTCGGTCCAGGCGTCCACGTTGGCGATGAGCTGGGTGTTCGATTCGAGCACGGTCTCGATGATGCGCAGCTTGTTGGCGCGCAGCGAGGAGCCGGTCTCGGTGACCTCGACGATGGCGTCGGCCAGCTCCGGCGGCTTCACCTCGGTGGCGCCCCAACTGAACTCCACCTTGGCCTTCACGCCGTTCGCCGCCAGGTAGCGCTTCGTTGTCGCCACCAGTTCGGTGGCCACGATCTTGCCTTCCAGGTCCTTCACCGAGCGGATGGGCGAGGCCTCGGGCACCGCCAGCACCCAGCGCACTTTGCCGAAACTCTGCTTAGCGTAAATCAGATCGCAGACGGTGTGGACGTGGGCTTCGTTCTCCGCCACCCAGTCGAGGCCGGTAAGCCCGGCGTCGAGCACGCCATCCTCGACGTAGCGCGCCATCTCCTGCGCGCGGATCAGCATGCACGCGATCTCGGGATCGTCGATGGCCGGGAAATAGGAGCGGCTGCTGGTAGTGATGTGGAAGCCGGCGCGCCGGAACAGATCGATGGTGGCGTTCTCCAGGCTGCCTTTAGGAATGCCGAGTTTCAGCTTCATCCCTTCCCTCCATAAACCGCGCCGGGGTCGTAGGTGCGGGGCTCCGATTCCACCCACGCGCCATTCTCGTAACGGCGGTAGAAGCAGCTCTGGTAGCCGTTGTGGCAGACGCCGGGGCCGAGCGCGTCGACGCGCACCAGGACCGAATCGTCGTCGCAATCGACCGAGATCTCTTTGACCACCAGGCGGTGGCCGGAGCTTTCGCCCTTCATCCACAGCTTCTGCCGCGAGCGGCTGTAGAAGGTGGCGAAGCCGGTTTCGAGGGTGCGCCGGAAGGCCTCCTCATTCATGAATCCGACCATGAGCACACGGCCGCTCGCGTGGTCCTGAATGACAGCGGGCAGCAGCCCGTCGAGTTTGGTGAAGTCGAGTTTCATTGTGTGCCTGATAACAAAAAAGCCCGCCTGGCCTCCGGCGAGCTTTGCGTTCGATTGCTTTCTTTCCAGTCAGCAGTCAGCCCGTCGGCAGATTCCGCCCGCGGTGATGATGGGGATGGCGCCGGGCGACGGAGAAGACTCGCATGGAAACCACGAGTATAACATGCTGCCCCCGGAGATGTGCTAGTGTAGTGCCTTTCGCGTGCCTGAAAGGGGAGAGACACCGCCATGAGAACGATGATGACGATCGCATTTGCTCTGGGGCTTTCGGCCGTGTGCACGGCACAGACCGCCGAGGACCGCCTGCTCGCGCCGCACAACTTCGTGCGCGGATACGTCGATTTCGAAGTGGCGCCGCCGCACAACGAGGTGGACCTGGGGCTGTGCGCGGCCCACACCGGCCCGCTGGTCCCAGGCGTCCAGAATTGCGCTGCCTATGCCCGCTACATCTGGAGCGGCTATGTCGAAGTGCAGCCGTTCGGACGGACCCCGCTGAAGCACCTGTTCCTCTTCGCGACACCGAAACTCTTCGCCGGCGACAACGTTCCCCAGTTGCAGTACACGGCATCGCACTCCGGCATCCTGTGGGAGGAAACCCTGGGAGCGGGCGTGACGTTACCGTACCGGCTCGAGTTGCGCGTGACGCACCACCGAACTCATCTGCTGGGTCGCTATGGTGGAACGCCGAATACGCTCATCCTGCGGCCTGATGGGCCTTACGGCCTGTACACCACGGTCGGGGTCAGATGGTACTTTGGGGGCTACGGCCGCGCGAGTTCGCATTGAGGAGACGGCCGGGGGATAACACCGCGTGAAGTCGACTGCATTGCGAAACCAGGCGAGGCGCCTGCGGGACTGCCTGGAATACCTCGGCGCGCGGCCCTGGTTGAGTTTTTTCCTGATCCTGAGTCTGACTCTGGCTATCCGCGTGGCAATCGTCGCGACATGGCCGACCCCCGTAGTCAGCCTGGCGCGCGGCGAAGCGGAGAACATCGCGGCGACGCTAGCGACCCAGGGCCGCTTTGCGGATCCGTTCTGCCTACCGACCGGCCCTACGGCCCACAATCCACCCTTCTATCCCTGGCTGGTGGCCCTGGTGTACCGTACGCTGGGGATGGGGCTCGCGGCCAGTTGGGTCCGATTTGCGCTGAGCATCCTCGCCTACTCCATCCTGTACGGTTTGCTGCCACGTATTGCCGCGCTCATGGGCCTTCCCGCCGAGGCGGGAGTGCTAGGAGGGTTCGCTTTGGCTGCGCTGCCTCTGCGAAAGTCCGCTGAGATCGGGAGCTGGGAGGATCCGTACGCGGCCATCGCCCTGGCTTTTCTCCTGGTGTGGACACTGCGACTCAAACGTCAGGATGCACCCACCTGGCTGCAGGCTGCCCTATACGGAATCTCGTGGGGAGCTCTGTTCTACATCTCACCAAGCCCTGTCGTCACCTACCTCGGGCTGGGGCTATACCTGGTCTTCTCGTCACATCACCCGCGGAGGACCGTACTGTGGCTTTCGGTCGCCATACTCTTCTCCGTGCTGGTTGTGACTCCATGGACTCTACGGAATCGCCGCGAGCTCGGCGGCTGGATGTTCATGCGGAGCAATCTGGGGCTGGAACTGTGTTACGGAAACAACGACGTGGCCCAGCCCACGATCCTCCTCAACAATCGGTACCACCGTCTCAACCTGCATCCGTATTGGAGCAAAGAGGAGGCCCGGTGGGTTGCCCGTGTGGGAGAACTGGCCTACAACCGGGAGAAGCTCTCGCGGGCCAAAGCATGGATCGTGGCTCATCCCTGGCGTTTCACCCAGCTCTGTGCCATGCGGGCCGGTCAGATGTGGTTTGGCATTTTCGAAGAGCCCCGCTGGCTTAGTCTCCTGATCGCGTCGTCGACAATCCTGGGCCTCCTGGGCCTGCTTGCTCTCTGGCGCAGCGCCCGGTTTGACCAGTTCGCGGTGATCGGAGTCTTCTGGCTGACGTATCCCAGCATCTACTTCGTGTTCCAGTACGTCAACCGTTACCGGGGTGTTTTTGACTGGAGCATTGCACTCATGATGGGAGTCTTCCTGATCTCAGTCCTGGACCGGGCCACCCTCGTCCCAAGGACCCTCCGAGATTCACGCTAAGATGTGAATTGCCCGTTGTCCGCGAGGAAGGAATCATCTGATCAGTCACCGGCCATCCCGGCGGGCGCCCGGCGCGCTGCCGAAACCGGTCCCCGGCAAGGCGGCCGGGACCGCGCGTCCGACCCCCGGTTTTGCTCCACGCGCCGTTGCCGCGGTTTCCGCCGCCCCTCTTCCGGCCCGTCTCCTCCTGGGTCTTTTCATCATCCTCGTGTTCAGCCGCGTGATCGAGTGGGTGCCGGGGCGGCCGCTGCCCATCATGGTCTCGCTGCTGCTGGCCTGGGGCCTGTTGGCAAGCCGCTGGTCGGATTGGATCTCAGCCAAGCCCACCGTTCTTCTGTTGACGCTGACCTCCTTGATGGTTGTGTCAACCCTGTCCGGCAACTGGCCCGGAGGGAGCGTGGGGCTGATGGTGGACGCATGGAGCCGCTCCCTGCTGTACTATCTCATCGTTGTAACCGTGGGGACCGGACTGGCCGGCGTCGCGACTGTTATGTCCGGTGTTGCGTGGGGAATGGCGGTCGTCGTCGTCTCGCTTTTGCTTCAAACCGCCTCCGGCGCGCGCCTGGCGTTCGAGCTTGGCGGGACGCTGTCCAACCCCAACGATCTGGCCGCGCTCCTCATCGTCGGTCTCCCGTTCTGCGCCTGGTATGTGCTCGGTTCAGGGCGCCCGCTCTTCCTGCGCGTGGTCATGGCGGCGGTGTCGGCGTTCGCCTTCATCATGCTCCTGAAAACCGGCTCTCGCATGGGACTCCTCACGCTGTTGTTCGTCGGGGTGGTGCTCTTCTTCATTACGCACGGCAGAGACCGTCTGCTGCTGGTGGTTTTGGCACTAGCGGCCGGCATCGCCGCGGCGATCTTCGTCCCGAAGGTCATCCAGGAGCGCTACCAGACGATGGTTGACAAGGACGCCGACGACTCGCAAGGTAACGCCGATGCCATGAAGGCGCTAGGGTCCAGCCAAGCCCGGTGGAACCTGTTCGTGCACAGCCTGGTGGTTACCGCGCACCATCCTCTGCTCGGCGTCGGCCCCGGGAACTTCAGTGGCGAAAACGCCGACATTACCAAGCGGGCCGGACAGCGGGCGAACTGGCAGGTAACGCACAACTCTTACACCCAAGTGTCGAGCGAGTGCGGGATTCCAGCGGCCCTCATCTTTGCGTGGCTGGTTCTGTACGGTGTGCGAACCTCCAATCGCTTGCGACAGGCCATGGCACTGCATTCTGAGTTGCGCAGCAAGATGCCTATGGCGTTCTGGCTCCTGGTTGCGACGGCAGCCTACGGTTTCAGCGCTATGTTCGGCGCCATCGCCTATGGGTACCTGCTTCCGCTGCTGGTCGCGGTGGTCCACTCGCTGAAGACGGCGACCGCGGACGTGCTGGCGCAACCCGCGCGCAGTCCTGCTCCCACGCGGTAAACCGGGTCGCCCGGCCTATGAGATGCTCGTGGCCTGCCGGCGCCCGATCACTCCCGCCGCGGCGATGACGAGAACGATCAAGGCCGAGCAGATCGAGATCGCGATCCCCGCCTTCTCCGGTCCTTCCCTGGCCAGTTCCACGCTCAGGCTGTAATGGCCACGCGGCACGTCCATCTCGATCATCCCATCTGGAGACGTCGGCTTCGCTGAAATCGCCTGGCCCGAAGCGCCGATGCGCCCCCGCCAACCGGCGTAGTAGAGGTGGTTGATGGTGAGACGGCCAGGCTCGGGAGCGTCAACGTCCAGCACGATCCTCCGCGGCTGCCAGTCGGCGACCGACGCCCTGCCGATCGGCTGCCCGTCGGCGGCGCTCCTTAACTCCAGGGATCGCGCGGGGTGCGCAGCCAGGTACTGCTCGAGAAAGGACCGCTCCAAGAGCCTCAGGCTGGCGCTCTGGGGCCACAGGAACCTCTCGTGCTGAAGAGGATCGACCCGCTGGGCCCTTTCCGACGGAACCTGCCGCCACTCGGAGAACGCCGAGACGGCGGCCCACCCGTCCGCAGCCATCCACGCCACCAGGAACAGTGACGCGACAACCAGCCACGGCCGGGCGCCAGGCTGACGGATGTAAGAGAAGGCCAGCGCCGAGACTGCGGCTACAGCCAGTGTCAGCACCGTATCGAACCGATAAGGAAACTGCAAGTCCTTCAGATAGGGGAGGACCCGCCAGAGCGGAGCGCTGGCTTGTGTCGTGAAGAAGAAGGCCGTCATCCCCACGCCGAGGTAGAAAGCAACCCTAGACCGCTCCCGGGGCTGTGGCCGGAACCGCAGGCACAGCCACGACAATCCGCACACCCAGATCACCATCGACAACGTCACGAACAGAACACGGGTTTTGAAATCGAGCGGCGACGGGATCTGAAACAGGAACCACTTCCGGTAGTCGCAGAAGTCGTCCAGTATCAGCTCCATGTGGATGTTATGCTCGCCGAGCAGCACGGGGAGGACGAAAACCGACGCCAAACCCGCCCCGAGCGTCATCGCCACGGCCGTGGTCAGCGTCGTTCGCATCTTCCGGCCGCGCTCGCTCAACAGAAAGGCCGCGGCAACCGGCACGGCCGAGAAGCACAGCGTAACCCCAAAATGAGAGAACAACAGGAGCGCATAGCTGCAGCTCAGTCCGGCAAAGGCCCATCGGCGGCGCTGAATCACGCCATCGACCGCCAGCATCACCAGCGGCAGCCACACGAAGGACCAGAATTCCGATACCGCCCCGCGATTGTACAGGTCGATCGCCAGGTGATACGGAGCGATGACATAGAGGATGGCCCCGAACAGAGCCGCTCCCGGAGTGGTCAGGGAGCGCAGCCAGAAATACGCCGCCACACCGGACAGCACGAGTGCCAGCGCACAACCGCATCCAACCTGGAGCCACCCCCCGGGATCCCGCGCGGCCAGGAGGGGCCGGAAAACGCTCGAGGCATAGCTCGGAAGGGGGGGATAGAAGAAGAACACGGGCGCGCCCAGACCGCCATTCTGGCTCGCCAGCCAGCGGGGATACCATTCTCCCGCCCAGAGCTGCTGTGCGAAGCTCTTATCCCAACGAGCGTGCTGAGAGGAGTCGTGAGCCAGGTTCGGCACGCCGTGAATCAGGACCGGCCAGCAAACCAGGAGCGCAACAGCGACAATGAGCAGCAAGTGCGCGGGGGTCCGCCACGATTTCCCGGCCCCGTTGCGTTGTCTATCGGGATCAAGACCGACGGCTCCCGCCTGCATAGGCGCCGAGTATAGCACAGCGGTCTTTCCCTTCCCCGCACCGCAGCCGCCCGGCTGAGCATCATATAATCGGATCAATGAGAGGTTTTCCCCAGAGGGACAGTTTTGCCCACGAGGGATAGATACACTTCATGCCAACAATCGAGGTCAGTCCTGTTTCCCCGCTCTCAAGCGAGGCGCAGCAGTCCCGTGTCAACGATTTTTCCATCCAGATAGCCACCGTCAACGGATCCGGAAGCCAGACGGCCAACACCGTCCTGATGCGCTCCCTGTTTCAGATGGGCATCCCGGTCTCCGGCAAGAATTTGTTCCCCTCGAACATCGCCGGCCTGCCTACCTGGTTCACCATCCGCGCGAGTAAGGACGGCTACATCGGGCGCAAGAAGGAAATCGACTTCCTGGTCGCCATGAACCCGGAAACCGCCCAGGAAGACGTAAAGAAGCTCGACGCCGGCTCCGCCGTGGTCTACGACGAGCCGCTGAAGCTCAACGCCTTGCGGAGCGACCTCCACTTCTACCCGGTGCCCTTCGACAAGCTGGTGGGCCCGGTCTGCCCCGAGGCGCGCCTGCGCAAGCTGGTGCGCAACATGATCTACGACGGCGTTCTGGCGCACCTGCTCGGGATCGAGCTCGATGAAGTCCGCAAAGCGCTCCTGAAGCAGTTCGGCAAGCGCAAGGCCAAGGCTGCCGACCTGAATTGGGGCGCCGTCGAGGCGGGCCGCGACTACGCCGCGCAGAACCTGCCCAAAACGGACCGCTTCTCGCTCCAGCGGATGAACGCCACCGCGGGCAAGGTCATCATCGATGGCAACGCCGCCTGCGCGCTGGGCGCCCTGTTCGCCGGCGTCACCGTTGTCACCTGGTACCCCATCACGCCCTCGTCGTCTCTAGTGGAATCGCTGATCGGCTACCTGAAGCGCTTCCGCATCGATCCGGAAACCGGCAAAGCAACCTATGCCGTGGTGCAGGGCGAGGACGAACTGGCGTCGATCGGCATGGTGCTCGGCGCCAGTTGGGCCGGCGCGCGCTCCATGACCGCCACCTCCGGCCCCGGCATCTCGCTCATGTCCGAGTTCACCGGCCTGGGCTATTACGCCGAGATCCCCGCGGTGATTGTGGACGTGCAGCGCGTCGGACCTTCCACCGGCCTTCCCACTCGTACCATGCAGGGCGATCTGGTCACCACCGCGTTCCTCTCGCATGGCGACACCAGGCACCCTCTGTTCTTCCCTTCCTCGCCGCGCGAGTGCTTCAGCATGATGATCGACGCCTTTGACCTGGCCGAGCGCTTCCAGACGCCGGTCTTCGTGATGAGCGACCTCGACCTGGGAATGAACAACTGGCCGTCCGAGCCGTTCGAGTATCCCGAAAAGCCCATCGAGCGCGGCAAGGTTCTGAGCACCGAAGAACTGACCAAGCTGGGCGGGTTCGCGCGCTATCGCGACGTGGATGGCGACGGCGTCGGCTACCGCACGCTCCCCGGCACCAATCACCCCTCCGCCGCATTCTTCACGCGCGGCAGCGGGCACAACGACCGTGCCGGTTACAGCGAGCGCGAAGACGACTACATGAACAACGTGGACCGCCTGACGCGCAAGTTCGAGAGTATTCGCCGGCACCTCGCACCGGGGCACGCCGAGCTCAACGGCCGCGCGCATGTCGGCCTTGTGTGCGCGGGCACCTCGCGCTATGCCACCGAAGAAAGCCGCGACCAACTTCTCCATGAGCATGCTCTCGAGACCAGCTACCTGCGGCTGAAAGGGTACCCGTTTGGCGACGATTTGATCGATTTCGTCCGCCGTCACGAGCGGGTCTACGTGATCGACCAGAATCGCGACGGCCAGTTGCTCATGTTGATGCGTCTGGAATTTGAACCGGAGCTGATCGCCAAGTTGCGCAGCGTCCGGTATTATGGCGGGCTGCCGCTCGACGCCCGCACCGTGACCGAGGAAATCGTCCGCCAGGAGGGACTCTGATGTCCACCACCGCCGCCCCGCCCAAGAAGACCAATCGTATCGGTCTCGAGGTCGCCAGTTACAAAGGAGGCAGGACCACGCTGTGCGCCGGATGCGGCCACAACGCCATCTCGGAGCGCATTATCGAGTGCTTCTATGAGATGGGCATCGAGCCCTGGTCGGTGGCCAAGTTCTCCGGCATCGGCTGCTCGTCGAAATCGCCGGCGTACTTTTTGAACATGGCGCACGGGTTCAATTCCGTGCACGGGCGCGCTCCCTCGGTCGCCACCGGCGCCATGCTGGCCAACCGTCACCTGTTCGGGATCACGGTCTCCGGCGACGGCGACACCGCGTCCATCGGCATCGGCCAGTACATCCACATGCTGCGGCGCAATATCCGGCAGGTCTACATCATCGAGAACAACGGGGTCTACGGCCTCACCAAGGGCCAGTTCTCGGCCACGGCCGACCTCGGGGCCAAGCTCAAAACCGGGGTGATCAACGACCTCCCTCCCATCGATTGCTGCGTTGAGGCGATTCAGCTCGGCGCCACCCTCGTAGCCCGCTCCTTCTCCGGCGACAAACGGCAACTGCAGGCCATTCTCAAGGCCGCCATCGCCCACCACGGCCTGTCGATCATCGACGTGATCTCGCCCTGCGTCACCTTCAACGATCACGAAGGTTCCACCAAATCCTACAGCTACGTTAAGGATCACGATGAACCTGTCGCCGAGGTGAGCTTCATTCCCTTCTTCGAAGACATTTCCGTGGACTACGACCCGGGAACAACCACCAGCATTACCCTGCACGACGGCTCGCAAGTGCTGCTGCGCAAGATCACCACGGATTACGACCCCACCAAC
>Ga0182027_10009668_pt1 | contig 13811 bp, 11 predicted proteins | sample 712E1DmetaG_FD_121300 | JGI IMG/M metagenome (GOLD analysis project Ga0182027, IMG submission 121300) | Permafrost microbial communities from Stordalen Mire, Sweden - 712E1D metaG (Illumina Assembly) | ecosystem: Environmental > Terrestrial > Soil > Wetlands > Permafrost | place: Sweden...
AGGCCGACCAGTTCTTCACACGGTATAATGTCTTCGGGCGTGGCTGGGTATGCTTTTGTTTAGGCATAAACTAAAATTACTCGGTCACGCCCTTTTTGTCAATCTTTCATGCACCAATGCCCTGCTATACTATCGAGTACCAATCGGACTTCGAACGATTAGAACTTGAATACGGGAACATTTTAACTTCATTAGAAATATACCGGGAAGATGAAGATTGGCAGGGTATTGTGGATATTATTTCAGGGCTAGATCTATTTTGTGATGGAAAAGGATACTGGCAATTATTAAAGTTTTGGCTGGATATTGCATGGAATAAACGAAATTTCATACATGAGCAGTCGAAGGTATTAAAGATTCTCCTAAGCCTTGCTCAAATGTGCAGTACCTTAGGAGAACGCAAAAGAGCTATTGGATTATATGAAGAAGCAATAGGATTGGCCAGAAAATTGAAGGATGATACGCAACTTGCTTTTGCTTATTTTGGACTTGGTACCGTTTACCATAGCATTGGAAGGCAACGCAAGGCCGTTCAGTCATGGAAAAAAGGTAAGAGCTTTGCAAGAAAGTCGGGTGACGAGATCCAGTTGGCGGGTATCAATTACTTTCTAGAATTAGAGACTGCAGAAGGATCCCAAATCAAAAATCAAAAATATAGTTTTCTACAAAATCATATAACAAAGGTGTTCTCAAATATGGGAGAAGTTGGTGAATCGGCGCTATTAATGCTGCAAGCCAGTCGGTTCCTAGTCAATGAAGAGATTTGGAAAGCACAGCCGATGTTTGAAAGAGCGCTTTTTCTTTTCAAAAACAGCGGCGAGCGGCAAGGTGAAGCTCTTGCACTTTTCAATCTTGGAATTATCGCTCAGAGACAGAATCGCATGGATGATGCTTTAGTTCTATATGAAGATAGTCTTCATATTGCAGAAGAACTCCAAGATAACACCGGCCTCGCAGGGCTCTACTCGTCTCTTGGATTTCTGCAGTTACAAAGGCAAGAATGGACTTCATCTCGTTATTATTTGGAAAAAGGGTTGGTTATCATTCGAGCGAATGAAGATGAGAAGTCACTTGCAGAAAATTTATATTGGTTTGGTTATGCTTTGGCCAATACCGGAGATGTTGACCAGGCAATCCAAGTATTTACCGAGTGTCAGGAAATTTTGAGACGTCTTGGCAAACGCAACTTACTTGATCCAGAAAAACAACTTTCGATATTGCAAAATATGAAATCTTCATATTGAACTTATGTTCAGACCCGAACAACAATTTTCTATGAGACCTCCTGTAGTAGTTGACCTAAAACGAACAAAACTTCGATAACTCTTGGGAATGCTTGGGCGAATTGATTTTTTCCGGTGGTTCCTATTGCTCATCCGATGCTAGGCGGACTTTCCGAAAAATTCAGTACGTTGCTCCTTGGAAACAAGAATGAAAAGTCGAGGCTATTTGGAATGTAGTCGTTCAAATTATGGCGCGTCCTCATTCCTATAATCTGGCTTTACAAACTTCCTCCAGTGATGTATGTTTTACACCAACACGTGACGTTAATGGATATTCGCTAAAACTAATGTATACTTGAAAAAATAAGAGTATCCATTGGATCAAAAATGATCGAAGATATCTTATCCACTGGTATCTCAATCCAAGACGCGTCAATCTCAGCGAAGAGTATCGAGCGGCTACGTTCATGCGTTATAGATGACAATTGTTCTCTGGTCTTCTTCGTTGGCGCCGGCGCGTCAATGGCCGGGGATACAGGAATGCCCTCGAAATCCTGCTTGTGTTACTGGAAGAGGCAAGCCGGGCCATCGAGTATGTTGACGACTCGGATGGCGAGTTGGGCGGCTTTATAGGCGAACTGGGCCTGCCATTGGCTGAAGCAATTTTAAGCATGGAACTTGGGCCGGTCGAACGGGAGAGGCTGGTCCGCAGGCTCGAGGAATTGATCCTATATGCCGATAATTACGGAATGGGAGATAGCCTGGACATTGCCATTCAGGCCGCGAAATTTGGCTGGAGAGAAGTCCCCAAAGAGGTGGAAGGCAATAGGAGGACAGTCTCTAAACTCATCGAGGAAGACGAACAGGATGATTGGGATGAAGACGATGAGTGGGACGAGGAGGCCGGATATGAAATCCGCGAACGGAGATGGCCGGCCATATCCTATCATTTCGATCTCACCGAAGCCAAATTGAATGTACTCGACCGGCAGGGCCGCGCCGAGGATTATCTCGCCCTGTGCGAGAAGGAACAGCGTCACCTGCGCTATGCCCTTAAATTGTGCGACCTCGGATAGGTCGCGGAGGCTGTGAAATATGCCAGGAAGCGCCTTCGCCTGGCCGATGAGGCCCGGCAAGTTGCGCTGCGATTGCGAGAATTACGGCTGGTGGCCGAAGCCATTGAAGTCGGTGAACATGGCCTAAAACTGGAAGGGCCAAAGGCGGGGCTGGGTGAATGGTTGGGGCCGATTGAAGAGGCTCAGGGACGGACCGAAGAAGCGCTGGCAGCCTGGCTGGCCGTCTTTCCAGAGAAACCATCACTGAAAATCTACAAGACGATCAAGTGACTGGCCGAATCGGATTGGGGCGGTTTGCGCCCGAAGGCAATGGCAATGCTTCGTAAATCGCATGACAAAGGAGTTTTGGCCGAAGTACTATTGCTGGAACAGGAATGGGATGAGGCCATTAAAGTGGCGGAGGAACATGATGTATGGTATCCGGTTGTCGAAAAAGTGGCCGATGGCATCCTGCCCCACCGACCGGAATGGGTTGCCCAAGTCAGTTTGAAACACGCCGAACGCTTAATGTCAGAGGCCAAAAGCAAAAATTATCCGATTGTTGCTGCATGGCTTAAACGTGCGAAACAAGCCTATAAGCTGTTGGGGAAGGATGATGAATGGAGGGAGTATTTGAAAGAGACCAGGGAGAAGTACAAGCGAAGACCGGCGCTGCAAAGCCAACTTTCTCGATTGTAGCTTGTTCCGGAATCGTTTCTGTAGCCGTCACGCATTACACAACAGCCGGGCTAAGAGTACCCGGCTATTATTCTTTACGCGATGCTCAGGATGGATAGCTGCCCTATCATGGATACATCACCGCATCGAAGATTACCATATTGCCAGTGGAGGATATATTATGCACACCCTTGACCTGGATTGTAACAAGTGCTGAATGTCACGCTTTTTATTTACACGCGGGTTGTCTCATTGGAATATAATCCAAAGACTGAATATTTGGCGGCCAGGTAGTGGCTCATTCCGGCTGCCGAGGAGATAAAAACAATGTGTGGTATTTTCGGGATTGTTACCGGTAAGGAAGAAGCACTTGGCCCGATCTTGATCGAGGCCGCCCAGCGACTCACGTATCGCGGCTACGACTCGGTCGGTGCTGCAACTCTCAGCGGTGGCAAGGTGGATTTGCGCAAGGATGTTGGCAGGGTCGAGGAAGTATCGGTGAAATATAACTTCGCTGAGATGCGCGGCTCGCGCGGTATCACCCAGTTGCGTTGGGCCACCTTCGGCGAACCGTCCCAGGTCAATGCCCAGCCGCACATTGACTCGGATGGGGACTTGGTTGGCGCTCACAATGGCAATGTGGTCAATAACGTTGAACTTCGCCAGCAGTTTATGGAGGAGGGCCTGGTGGTCCGCTCGCAGAATGACGGGGAGACCTGCGTGCATGCTGTGGAGCGTTATCTCAATCGCGGCTATGAGTTTATCGATGCGATCCGGCTTGCGTATGGCGATTTGCAGGGCGACTATGCCTTCGTGATCGGGCGCATCAATGAGGATAGGCTGTATGCCTTCAAAAAGGGCTCCGGCATGGTGGTGGGCCTCGGCGAAGGTTTCACCTGTGTTTCATCTGACCTGCCCTCGATTTTGCCGTTGACTCGCAAGATCGTCCGTCCGCAGGATGGCGAGATCGTAACCTTGTGGGCCGATCATGTCGAAGTGCGTTCCGTCAAGGATGGAAAGCTCATTGATCGGAAATCGGAAACCGTCACCGAATCAATGGATGCCGTGCAAAAGGGTGGCTATCCCCATTTTATGTTGAAGGAAATTCACGAACAGCCGCAGGTGGCGCGCGAACTTTTGCACCTGCTCGATGGAAGCCCCGAGGTTGTGAACCTGGTTGAAAAGATGAAGAAGGCGCGCCATTTGTATTTCATCGCCTGCGGCACCAGTTATCACGCCGCCATGATCGGTTCGGTATATTTTGCACAACTGGCGGGCAGGCCCGCCATCCCGGTGCTCGCGCCGCAGTTCATCGCCCAGTATGCACCCGCGGTCGGCTATGAAGATGTGGGCGTGTTTGTCAGCCAATCGGGTGAAACCAAGGATGTGTTGAATGCGTTGGAGGCCGCCGAGTCGCACGGCATGGCTTCGTATGGGCTTGCCAACGTGATCGGCTCGACCTTGACGAAAGCCACTTCGTTCTGCCTGCCCTTATGCTGCGGCTACGAGATCAGCGTCCCCGCCACCAAGACCTTCACCAATCAGGTGGTCACTTTTTTGTATCTCGCCTATCGCATGGCAGGTAGGGACACTCGTGAACTGGAGCGCATCCCTGAATTGATGGAAGCCACCATGGATGCGGTTGGTTCGCAGGTTGAGTCCATCGCCAAAGAGATCAATCCATGGAATGATATGTATTGTCTCGGTTACGGTGCGACCTATCCAATTGCTTTGGAAGGCGCCTTGAAGTTGAAAGAGATCACCTATGCTCATTGCGAAGGCATGCTTTCGACGGAATTCAAACATGGACCGCTCTCCGCAGTCAGCAAAGGATTCCCGATCATCTTTGTGGCGGGACCCGAGGATGTGCCGCTCATCATCAGCGGAGTCAACGAGGTCAAGGTGCGTGGCGCCCGCACGATTGTGATCGCCGAAGATGACCCGCGTCTGCGCGCCAATGCCGACGATGTGATCGCGCTCCCCAAATCGGATGTGAATATCAGCCCGTTGCTGGGCGTCCTCCCGTTGCAAATGCTTTCGTATCACATGAGCGTCATGCGCGGCTTCGACCCCGACTTTCCCCGCAATTTGTCCAAGACGCTGACGGTGGACTGACTAACAGCCCGAAGGATAAGTTCAAATCCCTTGCCTATAGGGAACATTTGTTGTATATTATCCAGAGTTTCTTTTGGCTTCGGTCCAGAGCATCATTCACCGATATGCCAATTGAATAACAAGCTCTAGTTTATCAAACCGTGCATTTAGTTCCGCTTTTTCATATTCAATCCTTGAAACAGAAGAGAGGCTGCAATGACTAAAAGAGTTTTCCAATGGATGCTGGTCGGTGCATTACTGTTCGCTTCTTTTGCCTCCACGGGCAGTGCGGCAGCAGGGAGTGGTTGTGCCAGCTATGCTGTCGTCCAATGGGGCGATACCTTGAGCGGCCTTGCTTCGCTATGTGGTACCACGGTCCAGGCGATTCAGGCTGCGAACCCGGGCTTGGGCTCGTGGCTTTTTGCCGGGCAGGTTTTGTATATCCCGACCGGAAGTACACCCGCGACTGCTTACCAGGGACAGGTAGCGGGTAGCACCTATACCGTCCAGTGGGGAGATAGTCTTGGCAACATTGCCGTGAAAACCGGCTTTTCATACGGCGCTATTCTTTCCGTCAACCCGCAGATTTGGAATGCCGATTTGATCTACCCCGGTCAAGTGATCAACCTGCCCGCCTCTGCTTCTGCTTCCGGATACTCTTCTTACGGCTCCGCTTCACAGTCAGAGCTCGCGGCTGCTCTCGGCATACCACCTGGGTATTCCATTCTGAAAGTGACCAATCAAAAGGGTTTGTACATTCGCACCGGCCCCGGCATCAATTATCCCACCATCGAGTCGCCCGTTGCTACCGCTGTGTATCGGTCCTCCTTTCTTTATACCAAGAATTCCGTCACGGTGGACTCGCTGGGATACGTGTGGGTGCAGATCACGTTTGGTCAAACCGTGCATGGATATTCGACGGGCTGGATCATGGTCAAGGATGGGCTTGGCAATTTTTACACCAACCCAAACATTAACTAACCCTTAGACCAAACCGATATTGACGATTTTTCAGCGGGATGATTGGGAACTCTCGACCGTCCCGCCTTTAAATTGAATCTCACAGAAGCGCTCTGCGTGGGAGTTTTGCGGTTGCAGATGCTCTCGTATCACATGTGCGTCATGCGCGGCTTCGATCCCGACTTCCCGCGCAATTTATCCAAGAAGCTGACGGTGGATTAGTGTTAGGCGTATCGTTGTATAATAAAGGAAATACGCCGTGCAGACATTTCCATGCCCCTACTTGAAAGGTGACGTTGAGTTATCGGATGAGCGTGAAAAGCATATCGCTCAGACCCATCCAGATTTGTTGCCAGAATATCTGCCACAGGTAAAGCAAACGTTGGCAGACCCCGATCAAGTTCGGCACAGTATCCGCATGAGCGCGGCACGGATTTTTTATCGTTGGTTTGAAGATGTTCGTCAAGGGAAATATGTCGTGGTGGTGGTCGTGAGTGAAACCGCTCCTGCTGAGCGGAACTGGATCATCACCGCCTATGTGACCCACCGATTAATAGATGGAGAGATAGAATGGCAGAAAAGTTAACCTTTCAATATGACCGTGAGGCAGATATCCTATATATCAATACCGTCACACCTTACGCGGAACAGGAATCTGAAGAGTTGGCTGATGAGATCATTGTGCGTCTCAACCCGAAAACGGGCAAGGTGGAGAATCTTGAGGTGCTGTTCTTTACCAGCCGCTTGCTGAGAAGGGAATTGTTTTCTTTACCCATCATTGCCGACTTGCGTCAAGCAACGCCGGCCTAAAAACGATACCCTGAAAGACGGCAGCACTTGTTTGTTGCCGTCTTGCTTTTGGGTTGTTTTTATTTCCCTGCAATTTGTCCAAGACGCTGACGGTCGATTGAGGTGAAATTACCAAATAAAGGATTAACAATATTGGAATTCTTATGCTATATTTGAAATTGAACTTGCGCATGAGCTGGGTCCAGCCTCTTTAAGGACTCAGCCTATTTATGAGGAGCGAGATATGGACGATTTGGTAAATAAAATCGTTGATTTTTATACTAACAACAAAGAATTGTCTATCGCTATTGCAGGTGCTTTGGTAGGCATCGTGGGTACTTGGATTTTCAACAAATTGGGTCCTTGGATAGTCAACATCATCAGATCCACCCTTGATTTGCTTGGAAGATTGATTGGAGGGCACTTTGCCTATGCTGGTGTCACAAGAAAGTACTTGAATTGGGTCGTTCTCCAAAATCAGGACCTGAATCTCACTGGAATTATTGCAACAGGTGAAAAACCAAAACTTGAGCAGGTGTTCATATCGCTAAAGGTGATGGATGATGAAAAAGATAAAGGAAAAGATACTAAACAGCAAGATATACCGATAACAGGAATATCCAAGTTTTTCACTGAATTATCCCGCTTAACCTGGGGAAGATTATTTCAAAATATCTTATCCAGTGACCATCAATCTTCAGATAAGATGGTAGAAACAAACTTATTTGTTAAACAACCGATGTGGAGGCTTCGTCGGTTTTTTAATCGACCAGCCGTGTCAAATTCCTCAATCGCAATTTTGATCGTAATATTATTAGGCTTCTTACCGATTTACGGGCTGCTTGGAACCTCTAATATCAACAATTGGTGGGCTGGATTTAGTGCGGGTGTTATTACACTTGTTGCCGCACTCGCTATAATTCTATTTATATCATTAGTAGGAGATCTAGAATTTAAATTACAAGACATTGTGAACGGGCTTGTAATTCTCGCATTTGGCCTTTATCCTCTTTTGATCTTGGCTTACGTCATCAAGGTAAGAGTAATTGATGGTAAACAATCTCCTCTAGCAATATTAATTGGCATTTTAGTTGTAATTGGTATTGTCATTTATTCTGTCGCGGCCAATCAAACCAGTATCCCGGATAAAGTAATAAAAGCAAAGGAGGTGGGGAAGCTTTTTGATTTATCTGATTGCATAGCAATTCTGGGAAAACCAGGATCAGGGAAGAGCACGTACGCTCAATTTGTCGCTCTTACATTTGCCCAAGAAAAAGCTGGGCAACCAAAGCTTCGCAAAAGAGATGTTGCAAGAACAAGATTCGGCTGCAAGAAGTGGTATCTTCCAATACTCATACCTTTGAGAAAAGTGCAAGGAATCAAAGATGAGAAAAACGCGCAGAATTTATTGTTAGAGGCTTTTCGCCACAACATACTACCTTCGGAAGTGAGGGAAATCTTATCTATTGATTTTCTTCGTTATATGCTCAACAAAAAGAATTGCCTGCTAATTTTTGACGGTTTGGATGAGGTGGCAAATGACAATGAGTTCCAAGTAGTGGTGAAGGAAATTCAAGGACTTGTTTCCCAATATCCTGGCAATAAATTCATCGTGACTTCAAGGCATTCTGGATGGCGAGGAGGAGTTGGCTCTGACTTTTTGCAGACTGAAATTAGAGATTTAGATACTGGTCAGATTAATAACTTCATTGAAAATTGGTATGAAGCAATTGAAAACAATCGCCGGCTTGATTCGTCCAAGAATGAAGTCAAGGATGAGAAATGGTTTCGAGAGAAAAGAGCAGCCGAAAAAGCAGATTCATTAAAACGGGTTTTAGGTGAAGAAACTAGCATTCGGAATCTAGCGCTAAACCCACTTCTGCTATCTATGATCTGCTACATACATTACAACAAACAACTTCCAAAGGAACGACTTAGCTTATATGAAGATTGCAGTAGACTCCTACTTGAACAATGGGATATAGAAAAAGGATATCCACAAGATGATATTCCACTTAAATTAATTCAAAAAGACTTAATAATGCAAGAAATAGCTTACAGTATGCACTGCGGCAAAATAGGCTTTGGGAAAGAAGCGAGAGGAAGTGAAATTATTCCCCTCATTCGACAAATTTTAGGGAGATTCGGCATGGAAGTTAGTGAAGCCGAAAGACTTTTTAGCAAGCTCGTAAGCCGCACTGGAGTAATAGTTGTTGCCGAAAAATACAAAGACCTTTATGCTTTTAGTCATTTGACCTTTCAAGAATTCTATACCGCAAGATTCTTACATACTAATGGAATGAATATATTCCAAGTAATAAAGGATATTGAATTGAAAGATTCGAAAAGTCTCACAGGTTGGTGGCGAGAGGTTATCCTCTTGTATAGCAGCATGCAGAAAGATACATCAAGCATTATCGTTGACCTTTGTAATACACAGGAAAGAGATCTACTAAAAAGAGAACTGCAAATCGCTGCACAATGCTTTGAAGAGTCCGTTACAGCACCAACCGAGGAGGCCGAGACGTTACTCTTTACAAAACTTTATTCTATTCGGAGCTTAGGCAAGGCAACAGAAAAAGAGGATCTATCAAATCCGAGCTTCAAAAAGTATCTACTTAGATTATCGGCAAACGACAAGTACTTCCAATATGTCCTAGAAAACCTTGTCGCGGACATAAACAATGAAAGAGAAGCGACATCCGCAGAAAAAGTCCTAGTCAATCTACTTCAATCTCCTGACAGGAGCATTCAAATTTCGGCGGGCAAATCCTTAGTGGAATTGTGGGGAAAATACCTTGGCATATTAATTCCAACGAAAGAATTGGTCAACGAGATTTTGAAACTTGCTAACTTTCCTGTAATGCTAAAGACAAATAGAGTAATACAAGAAACCCCACAGCTAATCGAGGATAAGGAATTTGTTGAAGAGTATATCAAGAAAACGTTGACAAAAGTCTTTGAGGAAATCGGCAGGCGTATTCCCTCATTTAGGCTTACGCGTTCTTATGTAGATAGTTCCGATCAGATTGAAGCTTTTGTTATCAGGCAAATCCTGTCTGAGCTGGTATCCGGGAAATTCAAACAACAAAAGCAACTTATAGGAATGCAAATAACTCAAAAGCTCTATCAAGATTTCAAGGAGATGCCAATCGACATTCTTACGCGCCTAGAGTCGAATGAAGATCTTTTGGGAAAACGTCTTGCGTACAAATTTCTTTTGCAAACTATTCTGCAAATTGACAATGAGATGCAGTTGAAAAAAAACAAGAGTCAATTGCTTGACATGCTTATTGCGGGTAATTCCGAACAACAAATCTGGGCTCTATACCTATTAAAGGAGTGCTGTCCTAGCGAATCAAATGTAATTACGGCTATACTTGAAAAGATCACTTCACCATGGTCAGAAGTTAGGTCGACAGCGATAGATGCGGCTAGGCATTTGTCCTTGAATGACCAGCAACTCAATGATGTAATTTCACTTCTCAACAAGGCGATAGAAAAAAAGGGTTGGATAAATGCAGTAAAAAGTTTTCTTACTGAGATGTTTTTAGGTAAAGGTGAAACAGGTATTACGCGAAGTGAACGAATACAGATTATTGGCACGCTGTGTCATTTTATTGGTTTTCAAGAGAGGTTCGCAGAATTCAATATTAGTAGCGAAATAGATTTTCCGAGCTTATCCAAAAGGGATTTAACATCTGTTAGAGAGGATTTATTTGGGGATGTCGGTGAAAAAGTTATACTTGGGCAGTTACAAACAAAACAAAGTCTGCATTCTTCTTGGGAACAACTATATTCACCAACGCTTTATGACAAGATATTAAATAATCTACCAATAAGAAAAATCGTTGATACAGACATGGTAACCGCTTTGTTAAATAACAATGAATTCCGTATCAGGTATTTTTATGCCTCTGAAAATAGATTGATCAGGATTCCTGAATATATCCGCATTTTAAACATTAAAGTAGATTCCCTTGATCGAAGACTCTTGGAAAATGAAGATTTCGATATTGCGGACGATGTGTTTGAGACGTTATTTATGAATTAATTCGCTTTCCTGATAATGACAGTCGAGTTCTCGTTTCAATCATACCAAGAACCGCGGGCATGGATTTGGGGCAAGATGTGAAGAGATTGCGGACGAAGTGTTTTCATTCGCAGTTAAGATTATGGCTGTGGATGCCAAAGCAAGGCAAGAAAGATAGTTAGCGCGGCAGCAACGCTTGCGTAAATTTAAGTTGGCAAATGACTATAGATACAAAGAATGAGGAGTCAACATGAATGGCAAAACAGTTTTAATCACGGGTGCGAGCGCAGGCGTTGGTTTGCACAGCGCCATTGGCTTGGCAAAGTTAGGCACAGAAGTGGTGATGGTTGGGCGTGATGAACAGCGCACAACACAGGCGGTGGCACTTGTTAAATCGCAAACGGGTAATCAATCGGTTTCGTACTTGCTGGCTGATCTTTCATCGTTAAAAGATGTCCGCAAGCTGGCAGAGGAGTTCAAGGACAAATATAAGAAACTGGATGTACTGCTCAACAACGCGGGTGCGATATTTTTGAGTCGCAAGGTGAGCGTGGAAGGCTATGAGATGTCTCTGGCGCTAAATCATCTCAATTATTTTTTGTTGACGAATCTGCTGCTGGACATGCTCAAAGCGGGGCCGTCGGGTCGCATCGTCAATGTATCGTCGCGCGCGCATTATCGCGGTCACGTAAATTTTGATGATCTGCAAAGTCAGCACGGATATAACGGGATGCGGGTTTACAGCATGTCCAAATTAATGAATGTATTGTTCACTTATGAACTGTCCCGGCGTTTGCAAGGCACGCACGTTACAGCCAATTGTCTGCACCCGGGATTTGTGGCCAGCAATTTTGCGGGAAATAACGGCTGGTTCGTGCGCCTCGGTATGGCGTTCATGCCCCGGCGCATCTCGGTCGAGGATGGGGCCAAGTGTTCGATTTATCTGGCCTCCTCACCCGAAGTGCAGGGGCTGAGTGGAAAGTATTTTAACTACGATTTGAAAGAGAAGCGTTCTTCCGACGAGTCGTATGATGAAGTTGTTGCCAAACGCTTATGGGGTGTGAGCGAGCAGTTGGTCGCAACAGGTAAATAACCTCATTATTTCCAGATAAGAACAGACAATTATCTTATAGGAGTGGCATTAGTATTACAGCGCAATGTCAGACAACTTTCTTCTTCTCCCCTCCCCACTTGTTGGGGAGGGTCGCGAAGCACGCCGGAGGCGACGGGGGTGGGGGATCATTCCTCGCCCGAACGAAGACAACAACCTTGCGCTGTAATGTTAGTTAGCAGACGCTTTTTCTTCACAAGTGAAAAAACGTCGGGGTGTATAATGAAAAGCGAGGTGAGCAGGATCATGCCTCGCTTGAAATCCCTGATTCGGTCGCGCCCGATGCGTCTGCACTTCACTGCAACAAAGTTTTATCTTAAGGTGGGAATGAATTTTTGCGGCACATCCTCCGTTCACCATAAATTGAACAAAGGAAGATCAAGCCAATAAAATATTTAAGGAGCAGCGCTGGATGTCAACCATGAAAGCAATTCAAGTAAGATCGGCGGGGGCGGATTTTGAGCTGGTCAATAAGGAAATTCCTGAACCCCAGGAGGGTGAAGTCCTCATCAAAGTGGAAGCATGCGGGATTTGTCACGGCGATGCAATTACAAAGGAAGGACGTTATCGCGGCATCAGTTATCCCAGGGTTCCCGGGCATGAGGTGGTTGGAAAGATCAGTAAATTGGGATCGAATGTCCCATTCTGGAAAGTGGATCAACGCGTGGGCGTGGGTTGGTATGGCGGACCTTGTCTCAAATGCGAGTCGTGTCAACGCGGCGACTATGATAAGTGCACCAATATCCTGACTCCCGGCATTTCGTTTGATGGCGGTTATGCAGAATACATGACCGCCTCGGCGCGTGCTCTGGCTCCGATCCCATCCGAATTCAATTCTCTGCAAGCCGCACCCTTGCTCTGCGCCGGAAGGACGACTTTCTCAGCCTTACGCGGCAGTGGCGCAAAAGGCGGCGATCTGGTGGCGATCCAAGGTCTCGGCGGTCTCGGACATATGGCGGTGCAGTTTTCCAAAAAGTTGGGCTTCAGGACGGTGGTGTTATCACGCGGCAGGGATAAGGAAGAACTGGCTTATCAATTGGGTGCGCAAACGTATATTGATACCGAAGCTTCCAATCCCGCCGATGAACTTAAAAAATTGGGTGGGGCCCGCCTGATCCTGGCGACGGCTCCCGACAGCAAATCAATTTCAGCGGTGATCAATGGACTTGGATTTGACGGTGAGTTGGTCATCGTCTCCGCGCCGAGTGAACCGATTCAAATTTTCCCCTGGCAGTTGTTCCAGGGTCGGCGTGCGATACGCGGCTGGGTGGCCAGCCGTAGCGAAACGGCGGATGCGCTGAACTTCAGCGTGATTTCGAAGATCGTTCCGATGATCGAAGTCTTTCCATTGGAACAAGCCGCGTTGGCTTTTGAAAAGATGATGACAGCTAAAGTTCGTTTCAGATCTGTTCTAAAAATGGATGATTGATTTTCGGGAAGTGGATAATCCCAAAAGTATAATGTCATTCTGAACGAGCGAAGTGAGTGAAGAATCTCGCCGCTTTGCGGCGGAGACCCTTCGCTTTGCTCGGGGTGACATGCGAGTTTATTCACTCCTATTTTTGAAAGGAGAATACTATGTCCGATCTACTAACACTCATCAAGGATAGGCGATCCGTACGGGCGCCCTTTGATCCAGCACATCCCATTGCCATGCAGGCTGTGCAGCAGATTTTGGAAGCAGCGCGCTGGTCGCCAACTGCTCACAATATGCAGAACTTTGAGATCCTCGTTGTTGATGATAAGGAACTCTTAAAGAAATTAGGCGAGGTCAAGTCTCCGCCTTCGGAGGTGTTCATCCGCGAGAACTTCGAGCAACTCTCATTCTCGGAAGAAGAACTGCTCAAGAAAAAAGTGGGCATCCTTGG
>Ga0182027_10009669_pt1 | contig 13810 bp, 10 predicted proteins | sample 712E1DmetaG_FD_121300 | JGI IMG/M metagenome (GOLD analysis project Ga0182027, IMG submission 121300) | Permafrost microbial communities from Stordalen Mire, Sweden - 712E1D metaG (Illumina Assembly) | ecosystem: Environmental > Terrestrial > Soil > Wetlands > Permafrost | place: Sweden...
CGCCGGCGCCAAGCTGGTGCCGGTGTCGCTGCCGCACACGCAATACGCCATCGCGACCTACTATTTGATCTGCACCGCCGAGGCGTCGTCAAACCTCGCGCGCTACGATGGCGTTCGCTACGGCCACCGCACGGCCGAGGCTGCGTCGCTGGAAGAGCTCTACGCCAAGACGCGCGGCGAGGCCTTCGGTGCCGAGCCCAAGCGGCGAATCGTGCTCGGAACCTATGTCTTGCGTGCCGGCTACTACGAGGCCTATTACGGCAAAGCGTTGCGCGTGCGGCGCCTGATCGCGGACGACTTCACCGCGGCCTTCGCCGAGTGCGATGTGATGGTCACGCCGACGTCGCCGACGGCGGCCTTCAAGCTGGGCGAGCGCGCGGCCGATCCGCTGCAAATGTATCTGGCCGACATCTACACCGTGGCGCCGCCGCTGGCTGGCGTGCCGGCGCTGTCGCAGTGTTGTGGTTTCACGCGCGCGGGCTTGCCGGTGGGATTGCAGACCATCGGCCCGCCGCTGGGAGAAGAAGCCATGTTCCGCCTCGCGGGCGCGTACGAAGCGCGCACCGATTGGCACAAGCGTTTGCCCCAGGATCCGGCATGAGCAAGTACGAAGCTGTCATCGGGCTGGAGGTTCACGTCCAGCTCGCCACACAAACCAAGATTTTTTCCGTTTCGTCGGCCGCCTTCGGCGCCGAGCCCAACGCGCACACCGATCCCGTGTGCCTCGGGCTGCCCGGTGCGCTGCCGGTGTTGAACCGCGCCGCCGTGGAATCGGCCGTGCGCCTGGGGCTCGCGGTTGGCTCGCACATCCGGCCGCGCTGCCGATTCGCGCGCAAGCACTACTTCTATCCCGACTTGCCCAAGGGTTTTCAGATCTCGCAGTACGACGAGCCCTTGTGCGAAGGGGGCGCGGTCACCTTCCGCCTCAATGGCGAGCTCACCCAGGTTCGGCTCACGCGCATCCACATGGAAGACGACGCGGGCAAGAACATCCACGATGCCGCCGGCGTCAGCTTCGTCGATTACAACCGCGCCGGCGTCCCGCTGTGCGAAATCGTCAGCGAGCCCGACATTCGCTCCGCCGACGAGGCCGCCGAATACCTGCGCGCCATCCGCACGCTGGTGCGCTACCTCGGCATCAGCGACGGCAACATGGAAGAAGGCTCGCTTCGCTGCGACGCCAACGTGTCTATCCGTCCGCGCGGCGAAAGCAAGCTCGGCACCAAGGCCGAGCTCAAGAACATCAACTCGTTCAAGCACGTGCGCGACGCCATCGAACACGAGATTGGGCGCCAGACCCTCCTGCTCGATCGCGGCGACAAGGTGGTGCAGGAGACGCGCCTCTGGGATCCCGACCGCGGCATCTCGGCGTCCATGCGCTCGAAAGAGCAGGCGCACGACTACCGCTATTTTCCCGAGCCGGACCTGCCGCCCGTGGTGGTGGACGAGGCCTGGATCGACCGGGCCCGCAAGTCGCTGCCCGAGCTGCCCGAGGCACGCTACGCCCGCTACACGGCCACGGGTCTTTCGGCGCAAGACGCGTCGGTGCTGGTGGCCGAGCGGCCCATCGGCGACTATTTCGATGCGGCCGTTGCCGCGGCGCCGGCTTACCCCAAGAAGATTGCCAACTGGCTTATCAACGAAGTTCTAGGTCGCGTGGACGATCCGCGCCGCTTGGCAGATGACGCCGTTCCGGTGCCGCCCTCCGCGCTGGCCGAGCTGGTCGACCTCATCGAGAAGGGCACGCTGTCGGGCAAGCTCGGCAAAGACGTGTTCGCGCGCATGTGGCAGGAAAAACGTCGCGCCGGCGACATCGTCGCTGCCGAGTCGGTGAGCCTGGTGTCCGACGTGTCCGTGATTGAAGAAGCCTGCAAGCGTGTGGTCGAGCGCAGCCCGGCCGAGGTCGAGCGCTACCGCCAGGGCGCCGCCAAGGTCATGGGCTTCTTCGTCGGCAACGTGATGAAGGAAACCGGCGGCAAGGCCAATCCCAAGATCGTGAACGAGATCCTGCGCAAGTTGCTCGGCTAAAAAGCGGCGACTATTGCCTGGTCGCCGGGTCGTCCTGCCGTCGCACCGCCGCGGTGGTGAGAAGATGGCCGTCGATTTCGGACCAGCGGGCCTCGGCCCAAAACGGTCCTTCCTGCTTGGCGAGCGCCAGGGTCACCCCCACACTGCCGTCGGAATGGGGCAGCACCGAAGCCTCCTGGAAGGACACATAGCGCCCGATGAGCGGATTGATCGCCTTGTACAGCGCTTCCTTGATCGAGAAATGTAGGACGATCTCGCGTCGGCGCATGCCCTCGGGAAGGGCAGCCAGGGCGGCCAGCTCTTCCGGTGTCATGACCCGGCCGCTGATGTCCGGCCGGCGATCCCATCCCGGCTCGGCTGGCGAAGGCGGGGTCGCGGGAACCGGTTCGATATCCACGCCGACCGAAAGACCTGCGTGCCCGCGTGCGGCCAAGGCAACGGCCAAAGATCGCTTGTGGCTGATCGAACCTGTCACGCCCTCGGGCAGCTCGGGCGCGCCTCGCTTGGTCGCCAAGATGGGGCCGGCGTCGAGCCCCATGTCCCGCAGCGCCGCGTGCAAAGCAATGCGGCCAGCAAGCCAGGTCGGCTTTCGCGCGGGCGAGAGGGTTTGGAGAAAATCGCGTTCTTCGTCGGCCAGCGCGGTCAGGCTATCGGCCTGGATTGTGTTGGCAACGCGCACGCCCACGCAGCGTCCGTGCGGTAGGTCGACCCGAAATACGATGTCGGCTGACATGATCGAGAGTGCGTGACTGACGTGAGCTGCGAGCGACTAGAGTTGAGGGTATCACGAGACCGCTCGTCGCGAGGGCTTCGCCCGCAACCTTTGACCGGCGGCACCGCTCTCGCCGAAGATCAGGTCTATTTCTTCAATCTGTCGTTCTCCGAAGCCGGAGTAAGCGGTGAGCTGACGACGCCGGGAAATCTCACGGCGCCCAATCAGCCCTTCACGCCCGATCTCCTTTCGTACACGACTGGCGGCCCGCAGGGGGGCTAACCACCCTCACCCGCCATCGCCGACGACAGCCATGCCGAGCGAGCGTGCGGCGGTCGCCAGGGCGGTATCGTGTGTGGCCATGGCGAGGCCGGCGCCGGTTCGCTCGCGCCAAAGTTGCGCGGTGGCGAGATGGATCGCATCCAGAGTACCGAGCGCGGTTGGCAACGGCTGTGCGGCACGATCGAGAACCGGTCCTGCGACGTCGACGACCGACAGTGTGGCAAGGAGCCCGAAGATCGCTTCCCGTCGGCCGGCGAGATCCTCGTCGGAAATGCGTTCGACGATGTGAAGACGATCGAGCGTGCGTAGGCACTCGACCTGGGATAGCGCGCTGGTGACGCCTTCCTCGACGGACGACCATTCGGCAAGGGCTCCGCGCTGCCGAAGCACGAGCCGCAACAGCACCGAGGAATCCACGTAGGCGATCACCGCTCGTTCCTGTCGGCAAGCAACAGCGCCACGACGTCGCGGTGCAAGCGCAGGGCTTTGGGCAAGCGAAAATCCTTAGGCTTGCCCGCGCCAGGCTCGGGCTGGCGCACGAGAAGGCTGGCCGGGCCGGTGCGGTAAGGCAGAATCTGTGCGATGGGCGTGTCGCGATCCATCACGGTCAAGGAATGACCACGACGAACGGTCCGAAGATGCTCGCTCAGATGCCCCTTGAGGTCGGCCACGCGCACGGACTTCATGACCATAAGATAGTCACCAATAGCCACATTGACGAGAACAATCGTCACCACCACAATCAAAGCCACCACGCGCTATTTCGGCTGCGGTGTAACCTTCACCCGACGTGCCCTTCACCATCGTTCCATCCGTACCCCTGCTGGCTACCTGGGCCATCCGCGCGAGACGATAGCTGGAATTTGAGGCAATCGGGAGCTGTACCGCTACCCGGTTCTTGTGGCGGTGCCGCGCGCGAAGTGTGGGGGGCTATTGTTGCAATAGCTGCCACTGCCCGATTTGCACGCTGGCAACAGAGACGCGACTGGCAGTGAGGGCGCCTGAGGTTGACGTTCAGGGCGTGGCCAGAAACGTTCCATAAAGCGCCGCTGTTCACATTGCACACGTCGACGAGCGCGGTCACGTAAGGGACCCAAGCAGGGTCTTGGGTTCGAAAACGGGGTGGAAAGCGCTTGGCCGGGGTGGTCAGCCCGGGGTGGGCGGCCCTGGGTAAAGGGGACATTTCCGGTGTGTGGGCGGATGCAGCTTACGCAAACTCTGTTATCGGCACAATTTCCAGGCGGAGGAAAATGGCGCGCTTAAAGTGACTATCCACCGAGGCGCGAGCGGCTGGAGTTGAGGGGATCACGAGACCGCTCTTAGAAAAGAGCCGCTAGCGAGTGCACGTCTTCTGTAGTTCGCGAAATCGTTCGTCGCCCGGAACCAGCCGCTCGAGCTCGGCGAAGCGCGCCCGCGCTCGTTCGATGAAACCCAATTCGCAGGCCCAGGAGGCGTCGATGTAGTTGCGCCAGGCAAGATAGCCGCGCACTTGATGATCTTGAGCGGCTTCGGCGATCACCCAGGTTGGCAAGGGTCGCATCGGCGCAGGCGACGTGCTCTTGGCTGGCGCCCACAAGTCGCCGGCCGGGCCAAGCGTGCGACGAACCTCGGGCCCGGTCACGGCGTCGGGTTCGACGCGCGCCGGGCGGCTGTCGTCGAGCTTGGCAAGTTGAATGGCGATGCCTTCATGCTTGCGGTAGACGTCGACGAGCGGGCTCAGCTCGGGCAGCGCCGCGGCCACGCGATCCGCATAACCCGGACCCGCGGCGAAGGCCAGGTGCGCCCAGGCTACATCGGGGCGTGCGCCTTCGACGTAGCGTTCATACCCGACCAGGAAGCCGGTCTCGAAGTGGTGGGTAAGCAGGGCTGCGTGCACCGGGAGATCGGACAGCATGCTCCGCACCTCGAAATCGGCGGCGCGCGCGTTGCGCAGGCCGGGGTACAGCGTCGGCGACGGAAAACGCGTGAGCGCGCCGACGAGAAATGCCAGCGCGAGGATCGTTCGCAGTTGTTTCAGTCGGAAAATCGCCGTTCCCACGGCGATGGCTGTGCCCGAAAGTACGGCAATCAGCGCCAGTGCGGGGCCGAGGTAGCCGCGAATATCGGGATTGCCTGGATCCAGACCGCCCACCAGTGCCGCGGCCATCGACCCAGCCGTCCCCACCAGCACCGCGACGCCGAAGGCGCGCGATTCCGCCCGGCGAAGCAGAAAGTACGCGCCCGCCGGCGCTATCAACGCGAAGATCGTTCCCAGCTCTTCAATGGGCAAGAACGGCAGGTCCCAGGGTGAGGCGTTGCCGTGAACCACGGCCGTTTTCTCGGCGAAGGTTTGCGCCGATACCACCCACCAAAATCCATGCGCCGTGCGCGCGTCGCCCCACAGGACATTGTCGAGGCCGCGTTCCGCACCAGCAAACAGCGCCGCCGTCCGCAACGGAAGGTAGGCGTGCACCGCCATTCCCACGGCGAAGGCTGCGAACGACAGCGCCAGCAAACGACCGCGCGCACTCGAATGCACCAGCAGCGGCAGGGCGGCCACTACCGCGCCCAGTCCGACCAGGCCGGCCACCAGCGAGTGATTGCCCACGCCCAAGCCGATGAGCATGGCCGCGACGAAAGCCGGCCGGGCGTCCTTACTCGCATACGCGCGCAAGGCCAGCCACAGGGCGCCGAGGGAAAGCGCGGTCTGCACCGCGTACACCTCGGCGCGGTTGCTCACGATGACGACGCCGGGCGCATAAGCAAAGGCCAAGGCCGCGGCCGCCGCGACGATGGCTCGGGTCTTCTCGCCGGTTGCGTCGGTCACGAAACGCAAGGTCCGCGTGGCGTCGAGCACAAGCAGAAACACCAGCACAGCCGCCAGCGCACCCGCCACCGCCTGCGACAGCGCGACCTTGAACGCCACGTTGCCGAGCGGCAGCAAGGTAACGAGCTTGGCGAAGAGCAGCGTGGTTTCTTCACCCGGCGGATGTGCCACGCCCAGGCCAAAGGCCGCGGTGGCCAGCTCCGCCGAATCCAGCGGGTAGGCGGTGGGCGTTGCGGCCAAGACATAGGCGACGAACGCTACGAGCCCCACGCCCAATGCGCCCCACAACGTGGGACCCGACGCCGGGCTGCTCTTCGTCTGGGCTGACACCGTTTCCCTATGTTACCGTCATGCGCATGCCCGTGGGTGAAATCGCTCTATCCAAGTTTCCGATGCTGGTCGTGGATGACGAAAGCGACAACCTGGACGCTTTTCGCTTCACGTTCGGCAAGACCTTTTCGCTTCACTTCGCCAGCAGCGGCGAAGAGGCGCTGGCGCTGGCGCGCGAGCACGACATGGCCGTGGTGGTGACCGACCAGCGCATGCCGCGCATGACCGGCCTCGAGCTGCTGCGGGCGGTTCGCGACGTGCGGCCCGACGCCATCGGCATCATCGTCACCGCGTTCACCGACGTGGACGTGCTCATCGAATCCATCAATCTTGGGCGCATCTACCGCTACGTCACGAAACCCTGGGACAGCAAAGAGCTGCGCGGGATTCTCGTCCAGGCCGTCGAGCGCTTTCATCTCGTGCGCGAGAATCGCCGCCTGGCCGACCAGCTTTCGCAATACGCCGGCATCCTGTCGCGCGAGGCCCACAGCGCCTACAACTTCGGCGCCATCGTGGGCGAGTCTGCGCCGCTGGCGCAAGTGCTGACCAAGGTCGAGCAAGTGGCGCAGACCCAGGCCACCGTCCTTCTGCGCGGCGAGACTGGCACGGGCAAGGAAATGGTTGCGCGGGCCATCCACATCAACAGCGCGCGCGAGTCGCGGCCGTTCGTGCGCGTGAACTGCGCGGCGCTGGCAGCGGGCGTGCTGGAATCGGAGCTGTTCGGCCACGAGAAGGGCGCCTTCACCGGCGCCATGGCGCGACGGCAGGGCCGCTTCGAGCTGGCCGACGGCGGCACGTTGTTTCTCGACGAGGTCGGCGACCTGCCGCTCGACGTGCAGGTGAAGCTGCTGCGCGTGTTGCAGGAACGCGAGTTCGAGCGCGTGGGCGGCGTGGAAACCGTCAAGGTGGACGTGCGCCTGGTCTCGGCTACCCACCGCGACCTGGAGCACCTCATCACCGAGGGCAAGTTCCGCGAGGATCTCTACTACCGCCTCAATGTTTTTCCCATCACCATGCCGCCGCTGCGCGAGCGGCCGGGCGATATCCCCCTGTTGGTCGAGCATTTCATCGCCAAGTACGCGCAAAGCTCGGGCAAGATCGTGCGCGGCGCCGATGCCGCGGCCATCGCCATGCTGGCGTCCTATCCCTGGCCCGGCAACGTGCGCGAGCTGGAAAACGTCATCGAGCGCGCCCTCATTCTGGCAACCTCGGATGTCCTCACGCCCGCGGATTTGGACTTTGGTCGGCGCCAGGCCCAGCCTTCCGGCGCTGTCGTGGCGGCCTTCGCGCCCAGTCCCAGCGGTCCCATCGGCGACGGCGGGCGCTCGCTGCACAAGCGCCTGTCCGAGCAAGAGCGCAACGAGATCGTGGCTGCGGTCGAGCAATCCCAGGGCAACATCGCGCACGCCTCGCGTGCCCTCGGCATCAACCGTTCGACGCTTTACTACCGCATGCGCAAGCACGGCCTCGAACACCTGCTGCCCACGCGCGACGAACCCGGCGACGCCAGCTCGGCCGACGGCGCCTCGTAGTCCGGTCTCCGTACCGCGCGTAAGCTGGCCCACAGGGAAGCCGGCGCTGGGCGTTGCGGTCGTTGCAGTTACACCGGCTCCAGCACAGAATGTGCTGGTTCCGGCGTTGCGGTGGGGGCGACCTCCTCGAAAACCCGCAGGTGCGAGGCAAGAGAATGGCTGACGACAAGCAGGCGTCCCCGTTCGGTGGTGAGACCGGCCATGGCCTCGCGGACAAGTGTAGCTTGTGCGGCGGTAGGCTCGACCACGCCGCGAAGGAAACCCCGCGAGCCTCTGCACCGCTGCTGCTATTGCAGCTGCTCCGGGCGAGGTATGCAAGCATTGCTGCTCGCGGAACAAGGCGACTGTTGGTCGTCGTCGCGGCGGCACTGGTCGTGCTCGCGGCGGTGCTTCATTTCGTATTCGCGGAAAGCGGCGTTGCGGACGGCCGCCTCAGCGCCGGCCTCAACCATACGTGCTGGGTGAAGAGCAATGGCACCGTCACCTGCTGGGGCGACGACTTCGACGGCAAAGCCAGGCCACCCAAGGGTAGCTTTTTGTCCATCAGCGCGGGCCATGGGCACACCTGCGGCGTGAAGACCGGCGGCGCTGTCGTCTGTTGGGGCGACAACTTCACCGGCAAGACAGCGCCGCAAGGGGGTAGCTTTTCGTCCGTCAGCGCGGGAGGCGGGCACACCTGCGGGGTGAAGACCGACGGCACTGTCGCCTGCTGGGGCGACAACCTTGCCAGCCAGGCGACGCCACCCAACGGCACCTTCTTGTCCGTCAGCGCGGGCGGCGGGCACACGTGCGGGGTGAAGACCGATGGCGCCATCGCCTGTTGGGGCGACAACACGTTCGGCCAAGCGACGCCGCCCCAAGGTACCTTCCTGGCGGTCAGCGCCAGCATCTTCCACACCTGCGCCGTGCGAACCGACAGGACCCTCGCTTGCTGGGGCAGTAGCAGCGCGGGCGAAGCCAGGACACCCGAAGGAAAATTCGCGTCGGTCAGCGCGGGCGGCGGGCACACGTGCGGGGTGAAGACCGACGGCACCGTTGCTTGTTGGGGCCTTGACACCGACGGAGAGTCCACGCCGCCCACGGGCAGTTTCTCGGTCGTTAGCGCGGGCGGCGTGCACGCGTGCGGGGCGAAGACCGATGGGACCATCGTATGTTGGGGCGACAACACCAGCGGCCAAGCGACGCCGCCCGCGATGTGACGGCGCGGCCGAATGGAAGTGGCTGGCCCATGAAGTGGCTAGGCCTATGTCGGATGGCCGTGCAATTGTCGTGTTGGCGTTCTACGCTTGGCCAGGAATTCGATGATCAAGCATTCTGATTTTCTCGAAGCATTCGCCCGCGCGGCAGCTCGGCGAAGCAATCACGTCGCGGTCGAGGCCAGCGAGGGAACGTTCACCTATGGTGAGCTGGATCGGCTCTCCAACCAGGTGGCGAATCGCCTGCGCGCCCTGGGGGTGGACCGGGAAGCACGCGTGGGAATCTCACTGCCCCGAGGAGCGCGCGAGCTTGTTGCCATGCTTGCGACGGCGAAGGCCGGTGGGGCTTACGTCCCGCTCAACCCGACCTATCCCGAGGAGAGGCTGCGCGGAATCATCGACGAAGTCTCTCCCCAGGTCGTGGTGGTAGAGCCCGCATCTGCACTGGCCTCTGGGCATGGAAGTCAGACCTTTCTGTTCGACAGCATGGATGCGGCGGCAGCGGGCTTTCCGGCAACCGCGCCAACGGCCACGTGCGATCCCGATCAGCTGGTGTACATCCTGTTTACCTCCGGCTCGACCGGTCGTCCCAAGGGGGTGGAAATCACGCGCGGAGCATTCTCGAATTTTCTCGGATCGATGATACGAAGTCCAGGCATGGCCGAGAACGAGCGCCTGCTCGCCATCACGACGACCTCGTTCGATATCGCCGGTCTCGAGCTTTTCCTGCCGTTGTGTGTGGGCGCCACTGTCGTCATCGCGGACTACGAAACGGCGCGAGATCCGCGCAAGCTACGTCGTCGTTTGGAAGCCGCCGACATCTCCGTGTTGCAGGCCACGCCCGCCACCTGGCGCTTGCTGCTCGAAGCGGGTTGGGTCGTCGACAGAAAACTTCGAATGCTTTGCGGTGGCGAAGCCATGTCGCCCGCGTTGGCCGATCGCTTGTTGGGCGCCGATGGCGAGCTGTGGAATCTCTATGGCCCTACGGAGACGACGGTGTGGTCATCGCTTGAGCAGATTCGGCCGGGCTACGACCGCATCACCATCGGCAAACCGATTGATGAAACCGAGATCCATGTCCTCGACGAAGCGTTGCATTCCGTTCCCATCGGCAAGGAAGGTGAGCTCTGGATTGGCGGTCGCGGCGTGGCGCGCGGCTACTGGCGCCGTCCTGACTTGACGGCCGACCGCTTCGTGGCAAGCCCGGCCGTCGCCCCCGGCGACAGAATCTATCGGACGGGCGATCTCGGCCGGCTACGTCCCGACGGACGGTTCGAGTGCCTGGGCCGCTTGGACCGCCAGGTGAAGATCAGTGGCAACCGCATCGAGCTCGGGGAAATCGAGACGGTTTTGCGTTCCGTGGCGGGCGTGGGCGAAGCCTTGGTCGTTGCCGACCGACCCGAGGGCAGCGAGCCCCGTCTTGTCGCCTACTGGACCGGCCCGGCGAAACGCAAGGACATCGTCGAAGCGGCCCAGCGCAGCCTTCCGGCCTACATGGTACCGGCAGCGTACGTCCCGCTGCAAATCTTTCCACTCAACACGAATGGGAAGATCGATCACAAGGCTCTGCCCAAACCGGAGCTCGTGGAGCAGCCCAGGCTGCCGCCCGGACGCCAGGCTACGGAGATTGAATCCCGCATTGCCTCGGTTTGGGCGCAGGTTCTTGGCATCGCGCATGTTCCGCTCGACCAAAGCTTCTTCACTCTGGGTGGAACGTCGGCCCTGGCCATCGAGGCGGTTGCTGCCATCGAGAAAGAGCTGGGCATCGAGCTGCCCTTGCTGGCGTTCTTCGAAGCGCCCACGGTGGAAGGCATCGCGGCCAACATTGGCAAGTCCTTCTCTCCCGACGCGCCCATCGTCGCGCGGCTGCGCCAGGGACATCCGGAACGAGAACCGCTGTTCTGCCTCTTTGGCGTGACGCTTTACCAGTCCCTGGCTCTTGAGCTCGCCGAAGATCGGCTTGTGTTCGGTGTGCACATTCCTTTTCGCTACGTGCCCGGGCGCGATCCGCGCCCCACGCTTCCGGAGATCGGCCGGCGCTACGTGGATTTGATCCGCCAGCACCAGAGCCATGGTCCCTATCACCTGCTCGGGTTGTGCTTCGGCGGCATCGTCGCCTACGAAGTGGCGCGCCAGTTGGAAGCCGCAGGAGAAACCGTGGCCACCGTCACCATCATCGATGCGGTCCTGCCCCCTGCCATTCACATCGACAAGAGCAGGCGCTTGCGCTCTCACATCGAGCGGGCAGTTAGGAATCCGGGCGACTTCGGCCGATACCTGAGCAAGAAACTAAAGGAGCGCTACCATGGTTCGCTTGTGCACGACCTCGTTCAGAGCTTGCGCGCTCCCGGGGGTGTTCCGCCATCCATCGACCTTCCCGTCGACGGACCGGAGGTCGAGGCCGAGGTTCATCGTTTCGCTGCCCAGCCCAGTAAACTAGCGACGCAGCTGCTGGTGGTATGCGCGACCGACGAACCCAGGCCGGCATGGGAGACCGTATCGCCCGACCAAGGCTGGGGCGACCGTGCGGAATCCGTGGTCACTTGCAACATTCCGGGAACCCATCTCGGCGTCCTGGAGGCTCCTCACGTACGCGTTCTTGCTCGTGCCATCACCGAGGGCTTTCACGCTCAGCCGCGCTCCGTCGACAGGACGGCCGAAGAGCGGCTGTTCTCACCAGCGCCGGCAGCATCAGGGCGCTGAACGATCCGCTCCGGAATCCACTCCAGTTGGGCTGCCAAGGACGCTCTTGCCGCGGGCCACAGGTGGACGCGGACGTCACAATAGTTGCTCCCTAGTGCTAGGCACAGTTATGATAAGAATATCTCCTTGGCTGTTGGTCGAACGGCGTCGCGATGTCACCACAGAGTTCCCGTCGTCCCGGCTGCCACTCTGGGGCCTGCTTACGCGTGGATGACTGATGACAATGCATAGACGTTTGATGCAGATCCGCGATCTGCCAAGAATGCGAGCACACTTCGGTTGGGCTCACTATCTGTGTGCCAGGATTGCGGCAACCCCAGGGCCACAGTCGGCTCTCGCCAAGCGCGTTCAGCGATACTTGGAGGATTGCACCGACGATGCAAAAGCGGCATTTGATGCTCGTCATGCCACGGAGACCTGTGAACGCAGTTTCGTCCGCGTGCGGGAGGACGATCCGAACATGCGCTGGGGCTACTCGCCGATTTGCGGGGAGTTCCTTCGGGAAATGCTCGCGTCGATTCCAGAGCCATTGAATACCTACGGTTTTGTCGACGTGGGGGCGGGCAAGGGCGCCGCGATCATGCACGCTCGAAACTTCCCCTTTCGCCATTTCTACGGCGTCGAGCTCACTCGTCAATTCGTCGAAATCGCACGGCGCAATTGCCGTGCGTACTGCTATTCGACAGGCCTTCCGTGTGCCACCTGCGGCGAAGACCCCGAGTCGACCTTTTCCCAATGTGGGGTCTCGTGGATCTGTGGCGACTTTTTTCAGTGGAGCATTCCGAAGGAACCGTTGTTGTTCTTTCTAAATAATCCCTTTCCGGAAACGCTCAATATTCCAGCCATTGAGTACATCGAGACGGCTTTGCGCCAAAGCCTGAAGCCGGGATTGCTTGTGTTTCGCAAGGCACCCAAAAGCACGGCTCGCTATCTCGACGAAAGCAAACTGTGGCGGGCCGTGCGATTGGCACCGTATTGGCGTATCTATGCTAGCCAGTGCCACGCCTGGTAGGGGCTGTTCTTGATAGACTGAAGCGCGAAGGGGACAGGCGTAGGCTAGGTCGGTCGGACCCGAAGCCGGCGAGTCGCCGAGCGGGAGGCGGTGGAACTTAGTTTTGTTGAACCGAAGGCGTGTCTTTGGTGGATGCGCCCGCGGTGCCGGCGGCGGCCACGAAACGTGCGTACGCGGAAGCGAGGACGCGCATGCCGAGGGGGGTGAGGTGGCCGCCGTCGCTTGAGTAGGCGGCGACGAGGGCGGGCGTGGGGTGGCCGTCGATGGGGTAGGTTTCGCGGGTTCCAGCGAGGTCGGTGGATTCGACGCGGGCGATGTCGAAGATGGGCTCGTTTGCGAATTCGGTTCGCAGCAAGCGATTGAATTGTTCGCGTTTGGCATTGAGCAGGTCCGACTCTGGGCGCATGCCGAGAATGCGTTTGATGCGGGTTTTGAGGCCCTGTTCCCGGATCCTCAGCGGCGCGGTTGCGTGGGCGATGATGACGGCAGGATGGCGGGCCTTGATGCGAGCGATGGCGTGCTTGTAGTAGTCGAACAGATCCGGCACGTCGGTGTCGCGGGCGAAGTCGGCATAGCAGAATTTCATCAGAGCAAGCTGGGGCGGATTCCCTTGCAGGCTGTCCAGCGCGGCCTCGAACCCGTCGATCTTGGTCTTGGGGCTTCCGTTCTTGCCCGGCCGGGTATCAATGATGCCCGGCGCAGACTGACCTTTGGCCGCGTCGAGGTCGATGATGGGCCAGGTCGTGCCTGCCTCCTCAAGCAGATGGCGTAGGCCGTCGAGGATGTTGGCACCCACCGACTGGTGCGCGAAAAGCACGCGCAGCTTGCTCGCTGTCGCAATAGACTGCTTGCCTTCAGGGGGCATGGACCACTCCATCTTTGGGGAAGCGCCGCCGGGTGGCGAGCACGCGGCAGACACGGCGCCCGCTGTCGCCGCCAGCACGGCCAGAAGCTCTGTCATTTGCCGACCGGTCATTTCACAGACGCTAGGCTAGCGGGGGCGGGCGCGAAAGTCGAGCGGGGAGCGGCGAGGTCGTCCTAACCTGGACTTCACGTCGCCTGTTTCAGCACTTCGATGGCGTGGCCGTCGAGCCCCATTTGCAGCTGGAGCAGGCTGGCGTAGCTGCCGTTCCGATCGATGAGCTCGTTGTGCGTGCCGGACTCGACGATGTGGCCGCCTTCGAAGACCAGGATTCGGTCGGCCTTGAA
>Ga0182027_10009670_pt1 | contig 13810 bp, 12 predicted proteins | sample 712E1DmetaG_FD_121300 | JGI IMG/M metagenome (GOLD analysis project Ga0182027, IMG submission 121300) | Permafrost microbial communities from Stordalen Mire, Sweden - 712E1D metaG (Illumina Assembly) | ecosystem: Environmental > Terrestrial > Soil > Wetlands > Permafrost | place: Sweden...
CGCACCAAGATCAAGGTGGTGAAAAACAAGGTCGCGCCGCCGTTCACCGAGTGCGAGTTCGACATCATGTACGACGAGGGCATTTCGCGCACCGGCTCGATCATCGACCTCGGCGTCGAGCACAAGATTCTCGAGAAGAAAGGCTCGTGGATCACCTACAACGGCGAACTCGTCGGCCAGGGCCGCGATGCCGCCAAACAGACGCTCAAGGAAAAACCCGAACTCATGGAGAAGATCACCAAGGCCGTGCTGGAGAAGGTGACCGTGGTCCCCGGCGCGGTGATTGCCGCCAGCGAGGGCGTCAGCTGAACGCGCCGTGGCGGGGTTCGGCGGCAGCATGGCCCGGATAAGCGCCCACCGGGCCGCGGTATGGCTCGTGCTCGGGACCGTCGCGCTGGCGGATGCCGCGGAGCGCCCTGCCGCCAAGGCTGACAGCGATTACGTGCCGCCGCAGCTGGTCTCGCGCACCGGCGGCGGACCGCGCTGGACGACCATCGCCGACGTGAAGCGCGATGCCGAGAAGGGCGTGCCGGCGGCGTGCTTCGAACTCGCCACGTGCTATGAGAGTGGCCGCGATGTGCCGAAGGATATCGTCAAGGCCATCGCGTTGTATCACCAGGCGGCGGCGGGCGGCGAGGCGAACGGCTGGTTTCGCCTCGGCAAGATCTATGCCGATGGACTCGGCGTGGAGCCCGACCGGCCCAAGGCGCTCGGATATTACCGCCAGGGGGCACACGCCGGTGTGGTCGAGGCTCAATACAACGTCGGCGCGATGCTGGTGAGCGGGCGCGGCGTAAGGCGCGACTGGGTTGAAGGGCTGGCGTGGTTGATCGTCGCGACCAAGCACGGCGCGCCGCCCGAGGGCGAGCAACAGGTCCGTGCGCAGCTGGCCAAACGTCCCGCCGACATCACCGCGGCCGAACTGCGGGCGGAGGAAATTTTAAATCCGATCGCGCCGCCGAAGCTCGCGATTGAGTTGCGCCCGGACTCACGGGATAAATTGCCGTCGGCCCAACCGACCCCGCCCAAGGTTTTGATCCAGCCTCCCCCACCCCCGGTGCCGATAGAAATTTCGCCGCTGCCCCCGTTGCCGCCGCCAAAACCGTAGGGTGAGGCAGACGCGGCTTAGTGGTAGTCTCATCGTTTACTGTAGCGGCGGTCTATGACCGCCGATCTTTCCGGGGACGGCGGTCATAGACCGCCGCTACAGTTTTTCGAACTGTATCACTACCGGTCCGGCTTAAGCGTTGCGCGAAACCGGCCTATGCGTTTGAAGTCCCCCCTCCCGCCGCATGCCGCCGCCCGATCCGATCTCCGCGCCCATCACTCCCGCCGCCGAAAACCCGGAGGCGCGCGAGCCCGTTTTTCATGTGCGCGGACTCACGAAAGTTTACGGCACGGGCGAGGCCGCCGTCACCGCGCTGGCGGGCGTGGATCTCGATTTCTACGCTGGCGAACTCATCGTCTTTCTCGGCGCTTCCGGCAGCGGCAAATCCACGCTCCTGAATAATCTCGGCGGACTCGACACGCCGACGGCCGGCACCCTGCTCTATCGCGGCTGGAACCTGAGTGCCGACGACGAGGCGGGCCTCACGCGGTATCGCCGCGACAGCGTGGGTTTCGTGTTTCAGTTCTACAACCTGATCCCGAGCCTCACCGCGCGCGAAAACGTGGCGCTCATCACCGAGATCGCGCGCGATCCCATGCCGCCCGAGGACGCATTGCATCTCGTGGGGCTCGGCGCGCGTTTCGACCACTTCCCGGCGCAGCTCTCCGGCGGCGAACAACAGCGCGTCGCCATCGCCCGCGCCATCGCCAAGCGCCCCGAGGTACTGCTGTGCGACGAGCCCACCGGCGCGCTCGACGTGCACACCGGCATCACCGTGCTTGAGGCCATCGAGCACATCAACCGCGAGCTCGGCACGCTCACTGTGATCATCACGCACAACGCCACCATCGCCGACATGGCCGACCGCGTCTTCACGCTGTCCGATGGACGCGTTGTCAACGTCCGCGCCAACGCCCGCCGCGCGTCGGTCGGCAGCCTGGCGTGGTAAGCGCGCACAAATGAAGAATGCAGAATTCAGAATGTAGAAAGTGAGGCCCCATTTTTGCGTCTTCCCTCATCCACTCCGACTCCATTCTGCATTCTCCATTCATAATTCTGCCTTCGCCATGACCCGCCTCGATCTCAAGCTCTTCCGCGATCTTCGCGCCATCAAGTCGCAGGCGCTGGCGGTGGCGTTGGTCATGGCCTGCGGGCTGGCGATGATGATCATGGCGCGCAGCCTCATCCTCTCGCTGGAGACGGCGCGCGACGACTACTACCGCGACTACCGGTTCGCGCAGGTGTTTGCCCGGCTGAAGCGCGCGCCCAATTCGCTGCGCGAGGAACTGGCGAAAATCCCCGGCGTCGGCACCGTGCAAACCGGTATTTCCATGCTGGTGACGCTCGATCTGCCGGGCATGGACGAGCCGGCGATGGGCCTGATCAACTCCCTGCCCGAGCATGGCGAACTGCAGCTCAACCGCGTCTACCTGCGCCAGGGTCGCATGCTTGTCGGTCCGGCCGAGCACGACGAGGTGCTCGTCAGCGAGGCGTTCGCCGAGGCGCACGGCTTGCAGCCGGGCGATCACATCGCCGCCATTCTCTACGGCCGCAAGCAGACCTTCCGCATCGCCGGCATCGTGCTCTCGCCCGAATATGTCTTCGAGGCCCTGCCCGGCGCCGCCCTGCCCGACAACCGTTCCTTCGGCGTCTTCTGGATGCCCTACAAGGAACTCGCCACCGCCATCGAACTCTACGGTGCGTTCAACAAGGTGGAGATCACCCTCGCGCCGGGCGCCTCGGAGCGGGCGGTGATCGCCGCGGTCGACCGGCTGCTCGAGCCCTACGGCGGCCGCGGCGCCTATGCCCGCCAGGACCACCCGTCGCACACCCGCCTGGCCGACGAGATCCGCACGCTCACCGTGCTTTCGATCGGCTTCCCGCTGGTGTTCCTCAGCGTGGCCGCGTTCATGGTCAGCTCGGTGATGAGCCGCCAGATCACGATGCAGCGCGAGCAGATCGCCATCCTGAAGGCGTTCGGTTTCAGCAACCGGCAGATCGGCTGGCATTACCTGAAGTTCGCGCTCGTCATCGTCGTCGTCGGCACCGGCCTCGGCACGCTTGGCGGCATCCTCCTCGGCCACCGCCTCGTCGGGATGTATCACCTGTACTACCGCTTCCCCGCGCTCAACTTCCTCCTCGACACGCGCGTGGTCGTCGCCGCTGGCGGCGTGAACGCACTCGCCGCCATCGTCGGCGTCTGGGGCGCGGTGCGCACCGCGGTGCGGCTGTCGCCCGCGCAGGCCATGCGGCCGGAGCCGCCGGCGACGTTTCGGCCGGCGCTGCTTGAACGCACCGGGCTCGGCCGGCGCTTCTCGGTATCGTTCCGCATGGCGTTGCGCAATATCGAGCGCCGCCCCGCCCGCGCCGTGCTCACCGCCATCGCGCTCGCCCTGGCCACGGCCATTCTCATCGTGCCGAACGCCATTGGCGACGGCATTGACTACGTGCTCAATTACCAGTGGGACCTCATCCAACGCCACACCGTCATGGTGTCGCTCATCGAGCCCGGCCCGCCGCGCGCGCTGGCCGATTTCCGCAGTCTGCCGGGCGTGATCCGGGCCGAGCCGTTCCGCGCCGCGGCGGTGGAGTTCCGCTCCGGCAACCGCTCGCGCCTCCTCAACGTCGTCGGCCTGCCGGCCGATGCCACGCTGGATCGGGTGCTCGACAGCCGCGGGCGCCAGATCGTACTGCCACCGCGCGGCCTCGTGATTTCCGCCAAGCTCGGCGAGGTGCTCGACCTCAAACCCGGCGACGGCGTCGTCATGCGGGTGCTCGATGGCATGCGCCCGGAACTCGTCGTACCCGTGGCGGCGTTCTGCGACGACTTTGCCGGCGTGATCGCCTACATGGATCTCGACACTCTCAACCACCTCCTCGGCGAGGGCGACCGCATCAGCGGTGCCTACTTGACCGTCGCCGGCGGCCAGTGGCGCAATTTTCTCCATGCGACCAAGGAAACGCCGCAGGCCCGCAGCGTTGTCATCAAGACCGCCATGCGCGCGAGTTTCCGCAAGACCACTGAGCAGACCATCGGGCTCCTCCGCACAATCTACTCGGTGTTCGCGACCGTCGTCGCCTTCGGCATCGTGTACAACAGCGCGCGCATCGCCCTCTCCGAGCGCCAGCGCGAACTGGCCACCCTGCGCGTGATCGGCTTCACCCGCGGCGAGGTCGGTGCCGTGCTCGTCGGCGAATTGGCGATCCTCACCTTGGTCGCACTGCCGTTCGGCCTCCTGCTCGGCTCGGGCTTCGCCGCCGGCATCATCACGAGTATCAATACCGAGTTTGTCCGCCTGCCGCTCATCTTCACCGCCGCCAATTACGCCTATGCCGTGGCGATCGTCGCCCTCGCGTCGGTCTTGTCGGCCATCATCGCGTGCCGTTATCTCAATCGTCTCGACCTCGTCGGCGCACTCAAGGCCGCCGAGTAGCCCAGGTCACTTCTCTCGTCCATGAACCAGCCTCCTCCCCCGTCCGCCACTTCTCCTGCCGCCCACGGTGCCGCTTTGACCCGCTCCGGACCGAATCGCTGGTCGCGCCGCCTCCCCTGGATCGGCGGCGCCGTGCTCGTCGCGCTGATTGTCATCGGCCTCTGGCCGAAGCCGGTGTTGGTCGAGATGGCCACCGCCACGCACGGCAGCCTGCGGGTCACGGTCGACGACCAGGGCCAGACCCGCGTGAAGAACCGCTATGTCGTCTCCGCCCCGGTCGCCGGCCAGTTGCGCCGCATCGACTGGAAGGCCGGCGCACCGGTCGTGGCCAATCAGACTGTGCTCGCCGTCCTGGAAACCGGCGGCGCCGACCTGCTCGACGCCCGCGGCCAGGCCCAGGCCGAGGCTCGCGTCCGCGGCGCCGAATCGGCCCGCGACATGGCTGCCGCCCGCCGCGCAGCCGCCCAGGCCACGGCCGCGCTCGCCCAGACCGATTTCGAACGCATGACACAGCTCCGTCAGCAACAGGCTATCTCGCAGCAGGAGTTCGACACCGCGACGCTGCGCCAGCGCGTCGCCGCCGAGGATGCCCGCGCGGCCGAGTTCGCCTTCCAGGTCGCGGAGTTCGAGCTGGCGCAGGCGCGCGCTCTCCTGTTGCGCGGCACGGCGCCGCGTCCGGCCGGCAGCACCGCCGCGGAAGAACAACCGATCATCATCACATCCCCGGTCGACGGCCGCATCCTGCGTGTCTTCCAGGAGAGCGCGCGCATCGTGCCGGGCGGCTTCCCGCTGATGGAGGTGGGCGACGCCACCGACCTCGAAGTGCGCATCGAACTGCTCTCGCGCGACGGGGTGCAAGTGCGGCCCGGCGCGCGGGTTTTTCTGGAGCAATGGGGCGGCGCGCAACCGCTCGAGGCCCGCGTGCGGCTGGTGGAGCCGTCGGCGTTCACCAAGATTTCGGCGCTCGGCGTCGAGGAACAACGCGTTTACGTGGTCGCCGATTTCACCGACCCCGTCGAAAAACGGCCGACACTCGGCGATAGCTACCGCGTCGAAGCCCGCGTGGTCGTCTGGGACGGGGCCAACGTGTTGCAGGTCCCCGCCGGCGCGCTCTTCCAGCGCGGCGATACCTGGCAAACCTATATGCTCGACGGCAGCGCGGCCCGACTGCGCACCGTCAAGGCCGGCCACACTAACGGCCTTGAAACCGAAATCATCGAAGGTCTGCGCGAAGGCGACCGGGTGATCGTCTATCCCGGCGACAAGATCGCCGACGGCGTCCGCGTCCGCCCGATGGTCGTAAGCCCGCGTTAATCCGCCTTACGTGTGATCCGAAAAATCCGGGATTTTCGTAGGCCAGCGAGCTTGCTCGCGCTCCGATAAACCGCGCGAGCAAGCTCGCTGCCTACATTGAACCGAATCCCCTTTTACGGGAAAAGCCACTCGTGGCGCCACCCTGCGCCCTCGCGGGTGAAACGCTGGCGATCATGGTGCCGGAACGGACGCTGGTGCCAGAATTCGATCACCTCCGGCGTGACCCGGTAGCCCGACCAATACGGCGGCCGGGGCACCGCGCCCAGGGGAAAGCGGAGCGCGACCGCCGCGACGGCTTGCTCGAGGACGAAGCGGCCGGCAATGGGTTGGGTCTGGCGGGAGGCCCACGCCCCGAGCTGGCTCAGCCGCGGACGCGTGGCAAAATAGGCGTCGGCCTCGGCGTCGCTCACCGGCCCGACCCGACCCTCCACGCGTACTTGGCGCTCGAGTACCGCCCAGTGAAAACAAAGTGCGGCCCGCGGATTGTTGCGCAGATCGACAGCCTTGGGGCTTTCGAGATTGGTGTAGAAAACGAAGCCGCGTTCGTCGGCGTGCTTGAGCAGGACCATGCGCACGGCCGGCCGGCCCGACGGGTCGGCGGTGGCGAGCGACATGGCGGTGGGATCGTTTTTCTCCCGGGCACGGGCGTCGGCAAACCATTCCTGGAAAAATGCGATGGGATCTTGGGCGGACATAGAGTTGGACGGAAAAGCACGCGGCGGACGAACCGGGACGCGGGCTGGGGCGAACCTTGCGCGCGGTTGGGCGGGACGCCAAGCGGATTTGATTTTGCGTTTGGCGACCGGGTGCGTTGCCTCACGGAGAAATGGCGAATCATCGCGACACGATTGCCGCTCTCGGCACCCCGATGGGCACGGCCGCCCTGGCGATTGTCCGTGTCAGCGGAGCGGATACGCCACGGCTGGTGCGCGAGATTTTTGGCGGGCTGCCGGCGCCGCGGTTCGCGCTTCATGCCGACTACCGGGATCGGGCCGGCACGCTGGTGGACGATGTGCTGGTTACGTACTATGTTACGCCCCAATCATATACCGGCGAAGATGCGTTTGAGGTGACGAGCCACGGCAATCCGTTCATCGCCCAGAAAATCCTGGAGGATTTGTTCGCCCGCGGGTGCCGGCCCGCCGAGCCGGGCGAGTTCACGCAACGGGCCTTTCTCAATGGGCGGATGGATCTGAGCCAGGCGGAGGCGGTGATGGATTTGATCCAGGCCCGCAGCGAGCGCGCGCTGGAGGCCGCGAATCAAATGCTCCGCGGCGCCCTCGGACGCAAGATGGCCGAGCTGATCGATGGGTTGCTGGGGGCGCTCGCCCGCATCGAGGCGTACATCGATTTTCCCGAGGAGGATTTGCCTCCGGAAGATCGCCGGATCGTGCGAGAAACCATCGAACGCGTCTTGCAGGGAACGGGGCAGCTCCTGGCGACCAGTCATTACGGGGAAATTCTCCGCGAAGGCATCAAGACGGTGATTGTGGGCGCGCCCAATGGTGGGAAAAGCTCGCTCTTGAACCGGCTGCTGGGCCGGGACCGGGCGATTGTCAGTCCGGAGCCGGGTACGACCCGCGATTTCATCGAGGAGCCGGTGCTGGCCGGCATGCATTGTCTGCGGCTCATCGATACCGCGGGGCTGAGCCCCACCCCGCAACGGTTGGAAAAACTGGGTCAGGACAAAACATTGGAACGGATTGCCGAAGCCGACCTGTTTCTGCTGGTGCTCGACGCCACGCTGGCGACACCCGTATTTGATGACGATTTGTTGCAGCGCATGACTGCTGACAATGCGGTCGCCGTGCTCAATAAATGCGATTTGATCCAAGGCGTGGAGCCCAAAGCCAAACCGCCGACGGGATTGCCGACCGTAAGGCTCTCAGCCCTTACCGGGGAAGGCATCGACGCGTTGCATGCGGCGGTCGCACGGCAGGCGGATCGGTTTCAAGTCCGGGTGGGCAACGATTTGATCGCCATTAACGCCCGCCATGCCTACGCCTTGGAGCGCGCCCGGACGGGCCTGGCAGATGCGTTGGGCAAACTTGATCAAGTCAACCAGATAGAACTGCTCGCCAGCGATCTGCGCGCCGTGCTTGATGCGCTGGGCGAAATATCCGGCAAGGTGGACAATGAGCGGATGCTCGATCAACTTTTCGCCACGTTTTGCATCGGCAAATGACAACGCTAATAGTTGTTTAATAACTATTTACTTGTTTATCGTTGCTGATTATATAAATTTAGAATCGTCAGAAGAGAAAACCACCAATGAACACTAATTGACACTAATGGGCGGAAGGGCAGAGAAAACTGTTCGCAACTCATTTATTAGTGCCAATTAGTGCACATTAGTGGTTAATTCGGCTGCTTGGTTTAAGATAATGATATATAACGAAAAGCCATTCGACGTGATCGTTTGCGGGGCCGGACATGCCGGCACGGAAGCAGCGTTGGCGGCTTCGCGAATGGGGGCCTCTACCCTGCTCCTGACCGGCAATCTCGATACGATTGCCCAGATGAGCTGCAATCCGGCCATCGGTGGCCAGGCCAAAGGACAGATCGTGCGCGAGATCGATGCACTCGGTGGCGAGATGGCCATCAACACCGATGTTACCGGAATCCAGTTTCGACTATTGAATGCGTCGAAAGGACCGGCCGTTCAGTCGCCTCGCGCTCAATGCGACAAGAAAGCCTACCAATTCCGTCTTAAGCACACCCTGGAACTCCAACCCAACCTGCAGCTGTTTCAGGCCACGGTCACAGGACTGATCTTCGAACGCGGACGCGCGACCGGCTGCCACACAAACCTGGATATCGATTTTCTGGGTTGCACGGTGATCGTGACGACCGGGACATTTCTCCGTGGTCTGATGCACATCGGGCGGAACAAAAATGAAGGCGGCAGGCTCGGCGATTTCAGCGCCAAGACACTGTCCGCCAGCTTCTTGGAGGCTGGGATCGAATTGCGGCGGCTTAAAACCGGCACCCCCCCTCGCCTGCTTGGCCGGACGATCGATTTCAGCCGACTTGAAGAGCAGAAAGGCGACGCGGCCCCCACTCTCTTCGCCTTTCACGATACGCGCGACCCCCAGGACCTGTTCCACGTGGAACGTACGGGCGAAAGACGCCTGGGTTGGACTCCGGGTACCAACCAGGTCTCCTGCTGGCTGACCTATACCACCGCGCAAACGGCGCAGATTGCCCGCGACAATCTGCACAGGTCGGCCATGTACTCCGGAGAAATCAAAGGCGTTGGACCGCGGTATTGTCCGAGCTTCGAGGACAAAATTGTCCGCTTTGCCGACAAGCCCCGCCACTTGCTCTTTCTGGAGCCGGAGGGTCTCAGCACCGACGAATACTACGTCAACGGCCTGTCCACCTCTCTGCCGTTCGACGTGCAGCTCGAATTGGTGCACAGCGTACCAGGGCTCGAAAAAGCCGTGTTGCAGCGGCCGGCTTATGCCGTGGAATATGACTTTGCGCCTCCGACCCAGCTTTTCCCGTCGCTCGAATCCAAAAAGGTCGAGAATCTCTTTTTTGCCGGCCAGATCAACGGCACCTCCGGTTATGAAGAAGCTGCGTGCCAGGGTTTGGTTGCTGGGGTCAACGCGGTCAATAAGGTCCGCCGCCAGGACCCTTTGATCATCGGCCGCCATGAGGGCTATGTCGGCGTCCTTATCGACGATTTGGTGACAAAGGGGACCAACGAGCCGTATCGAATGTTTACCAGCCGGGCCGAATACCGACTATTGTTCAACCACGGCAGCGCCGAGCTACGCCTGTTGCATCACGCCAAACAGCACGGTCTCATCTCTCCACCTCGCGCCGCGCGCATCGAAGAAAAGAAGCTGAAAGTTGATCGATGGGTCGCGCACCTTGAGATGACTCGGGCCGAAGGGGAGGGGATTAAATGGGGCGATTTGATTCGTCGTGCCTCCGCGAAAAGCGGCCTGAGTGTGCAAGGCGAGGGGAGGGGACTGGCTGCCCTTATAGTACCCGAAGGGCTTGAACGCGAATCCGTTGAGGTGCGCCATGAAGTGCTTTATCGCGTCAGTTACGCCGGCTATCTCCAGCGGGAATTAAGGCAGATCGAAAAATTTTCGGAGCTCGAAAACATCCGAATTCCAGCCGACATGGATTTCAAATCGATCCGCGGCTTACGTATAGAAAGCGCCCAAAAGCTGGCATCCTTCAAGCCATTTTCGTTGGGGCAGGCCAGCCGCATAAGTGGAGTAAGCCCCTCTGACATCAGCGTCTTGATGGTTGTCTTGAATTCGCGTTCTCCACGGGAAGGGGTGGGGGATACTACAGAGTCATGAGCGCAGCCATGGGGACATACCTTACTGTCTGTCCAGTAGGGCGCTTGATCGGCGCCTTAGTTCAATAAAAAACCCCGCTGGGGCCATACCTTACTTCCACATGGCGAAGAAAATCAAAGTTGAGCAGTGCCCCGCTCAGCCATTAGGCCCGCGATCAATCGACGAAGCGATCGACACCGGGCATAATAGCAACGCACCCGATCCCGCTTATCTGGCCCGCATGGCTGAGCGCAGGGAATTATTGCGCGCAGAAGTCGCGGGTTTGCTGCCTCCCCGGGGTCCTTTTGTTTGGGAGATTGGCTGCGGCCATGGGCACTTCTTGGCGGCTTATGCCGAAGCCCACCCCGCAGAATGTTGTATTGGCATCGATATCAACCTTGATCGCGTGCGCCGCGCCACGAGGAAGCGGGACCGGGCCGGTCTTGACCGCCTGCATTTCTTGCGGGCCGAGGCCCGGCTCTTTCTGGAGGTGCTGCCACCCGGCGCCGGGGTTTCGGCGATTTATATGCTTTTTCCCGATCCCTGGCCGAAAAAGCGACACCATAAATATCGACTGCTCCAGGCGGATTTTCTTCACGAGGTCGCGCAGCGCGCAGGGCAGGGGACCCCGCTTTTCTTTCGCACGGATCACGCCCCCTATTTCTCCGAGGTAGAGCTGCTCTTGCGTGAACACCCCGACTGGCGGTCGACCGGCGACCAGCCCTGGCCCTTCGAATTGGCGACGGTGTTTCAGCAGAAAGCGCCAAGTTTTCAATCGCTGGTCGCCGTGCGCCGCTAGCAGCGTGTCGGACTTCGTCCTCCACGATCGCGCTAAACAAAACGGCCAGAGCGTTTTGGTCGGATCAACCGGTGCTGGCGTGTTCCCGGGTTTTGCGTCCGCCGCCGATCAAGTTCTTCGCTTTTTGTGGTTCGACATCGGTTTCTCGACGACCGAAACATGCCCGCGCTAATACCCCAAATGAGCGGGCATGATTTTCGCATCGTTTACGTGGTTGCCGCACAAAAAGGCGTTTGCCTACCTTACCGTCTTTCGTTTCCTCGCTCTGCTCTTCGCGCCCTCATCTCATGACTCGATTCAAAACTCTGGCGCTCCTCTTCTCGTCCCTGCTCATGACGAGCTTCCCTGCTTTTGCCGCTTCGGAACACGGCGGCGTGTCCCAGGTGGCGGAGGCATTATTTCGCATCCCTGGCATCGGCCTGCCTGTGACTAACAGCATGGTTACCAGTTGGATCGTAGCGATTGTACTCATCGTCGCGATCCGGCTCGCAATAGGCAAGCCGCAGCTCATTCCGTCCCGCGGCCAGGCCGTGGTCGAGAGCCTCGTGGAAGGCATCCTTGATCTCACTGCGCCGATTGTGGGCAGCAAAGTCGCGCGGAAGACGTTTCCTCTGCTGGTCGGTCTGTTCACGTACATTCTGATTCAAAACTGGAGCGGGCTCTTTCCCGGTGTCGGCACGCTCATGATCCAGGATAAGGGTGAGTGGAAAGAACTGATTCGCCCGGGCAACGCCGATATGAATGGCACCCTCGCACTCGCGGCCGTCGCGATGATTTGCTGGTTCTACTTCATCATGCGTTACGCGGGACCAAAATTGGTCCTGTTCGATATTTTCGGCAACAAGGCCGAGAGAGGAGACATCCCGGCCGTGATTTATTATTGTCTCTTCCCTGTTTTCTTCTTCGTGGGGCTGATCGAGCTGGTTTCGATTCTCTTTCGCCTGGTGTCGCTCTCGTTTCGTCTCTTCGGCAATGTCTTTGGCGGTGAGAACCTGCTCCACGCGATGTCCGGCCTTTTCAAGTGGGGCCTGCCCGTTCCGTTCTACTTTCTCGAAATCATCATCGGCCTGGTGCAAGCGCTCGTGTTTACCCTCCTCGTGAGTGTTTACATCGGGCTGATCTGCAATCATGGCGATGAACACCACGACGAACCCCAGGAGGGTACCAGCGGCCACCATTAACCCTTTCCCGCCGGGAGCGTGCCCAAACCATGTGCGCACGGCGGCCAACCCACCAATAATATATCACCATGATCAACGTCATTGCAGAAATCACTGGCAACATTCAGGGTACTCTCGGATGCGTCGCCGCCGCTATCGGCGTCGCGATGGTAGGCACCAAGGCCGTCGAATCGGTCGGCCGCAATCCCGGTGCGTCCGGCAAGATCCTCGTTCAATCCATCCTCGGTATGGCGCTGGCCGAAGCGGTCGCGTTCTACTCCCTGTTCCTCGGTAAGTAATCTCAGCCCTTCGCCACGCCGCCGGTCCGCCGTCGGCGTGGCCCCTTTTCTTCCCGCCCATGCTCTCCGTCCTGCTCCCTCTCGCTGAAGCCACCGGCCACGCCGCCGAGGTCGCGGTCGAAGCGCACGGTGAAGCCGCCGCCAGCGGCATCACCAAGTTGTTTTCCGACTTCGGCATCAGTGGGCCGTTTTTTGTGGCCCAGGTGATCAATTTCTCGATCGTCGCCTTCCTGCTCTGGTGGTTCGCGTTCAAGCCCGTGCTGGCCAATATCGAGGCGCGCCAGAAGGCGATCGACTCCGGCCTGAAATACGCGGCCGAGATGAAGGCGAAGCTCGACGCCACGCAGACTGAAACCATGCAGGTACTCCAGAAAGCGCACGCCGAGGCGGCCAAGATCGTCGAGGATGTGCGCAAGACGGCCAAAGAGTACACCGACCGCGAACATCAGATCGCCGCCGAGCGGGCCAGCGATCTTCTCGTCAAGGCGCAGAAGGCGATCGAACTCGAACATAAAAAGATGCTCGAGGAAACCCGCGGCGAGATCGCCCGCCTGGTCGTTGCCACGACGCAGCGCGTCCTCTCCAAAGAGCTGTCCGATTTCGAGCGCACCCGCTTCAACGAGGCCGCGGCCCGTGAACTCAACGTCGTCTGAGGTTCTCCACTCCCACCACCCGCGACCCCCGACCACGCTCCATGGCCACCCACCACAAACAAGCCCAGCAGCTCGCCCGCCGGCTCTTCAAGTTGAGTCTGGTCGACGGGCTGGTGTCGCCCGAGCTCGTGGCCGGCGTCCTTGAATATGTGGAGAAGCACCAGCCGGCCAATCCGGTGATGGTGTTGAAAACATATCACCGCCTGATCGCCACCGAACTCGCGAAAAGCCGCGCGCTCGTCGAACACGCCGGTTCGCTCGGCGACTCCGTCCTTAGCTCGATCGCCGCCGCCATGACCAAGAAATATCACCGGCCGATCGCCGCGGTGGCGCGCCCCAACCCGGCGCTCATCGCCGGTCTGCGGGTGAGGGTGGGGGACGATATTTACGATGCCTCCGTCGCCGGTCAGCTCACCACTCTCGCCGCCAGCGTCTAGTAATCCGTACGCCGCTTTCACTTTCACCCTCACTTTCACCCTCACTTTCACTCCCATTTCCCGACCCGCATGAGCACCGTTCTCGAACAAATTGAACAGCAAATCGCCAAGCTCTCCAACAAGGCGGTCAAGAAAAACACCGGCAATATTCGCTCCATCGCCGACGGCGTCGCCAAGCTCGACGGCCTGTCCGACGTGATGTTCAACGAAATGGTGCAGTTCCCCGGCGGCGCCATCGGCATCGCGCTCAATCTCGAAGAGGACGAGGTGGGCTGCGTCATCCTCGGCGACGTGTCGCAGCTCAA
>Ga0182027_10009671_pt1 | contig 13809 bp, 10 predicted proteins | sample 712E1DmetaG_FD_121300 | JGI IMG/M metagenome (GOLD analysis project Ga0182027, IMG submission 121300) | Permafrost microbial communities from Stordalen Mire, Sweden - 712E1D metaG (Illumina Assembly) | ecosystem: Environmental > Terrestrial > Soil > Wetlands > Permafrost | place: Sweden...
CCGGTTCCGACCGGTCAATCCTCTCTGCGGTAAAACCACCAACTGGAGAGCCGGATGCGGGAGATCCGCCTGTCCGGTTCGGAGGGAGGGGGAGCCCCAATCACGCTCTCCCTACCCCTGTCGATGCGAGGTGGGCAAACTCGAGTTTTACCACCAACCCCACGCTGGCAGACCCGCTGACCGGTAGATTCTTCAAGCGCAGGCAGTGATTGGGCTTCTGCAGCGCCAGATGCGGTGTTGCGAGAATCTCGCACTCAACTCTTTCCCCTGTATTCAGCAGCGTGGCACGTCGCGGCAGGGTGGCAATGGGGGTTAAGTAGACGGCGGGAATTTCCTGCTCCTTGAACAGGTGGACATACAGTGTGTCACCGCGCTGAGTCAGCAGTACGTTGCGATTCCTGGTCGTCATACTGGCGGCATCCACATCCAACAGAGACTCCTTCACCGACTTATACCATTTGCCGATCTGGCGCAGCAGGGTTGCGGCTTCTTCCGGAATCGTGCCGTCGGGTTTGGGCCCCACGTTGAGCAGGTAATTTCCACCTTTGGCCATGACCTTGTGAATGCTCCGAATCAAGTAGGGAAGGGAGTAGTAGTCCTCACCCGCGCGGTAGCCCCAACTCTGGTACCCCACGGACTGGCACGCTTCGGTCCTCTTTTGGAAGGAGAGTTCGGTGTTCACGGAGTTGTCCCAATCGCGCTCCGGCGTGCCAAAGTCGCCGTCATCGAATCCCCGGTTATTGATCACCGCGTTGGGCTGAAGCGAGCGAATCATATTGTTGTAGGCAGGATCTTTATAGCCCATCACATTGCCATCCCACCAGAAGCCGTGGATCTCGCCATAGTTGGTGCACAATTCCTGCACCTGGCGTTTCAACAAGGCCAGGTACTTTTCCTTGTCGGGTTCGTCGCCCGGCTCCGGGGCGGGCAATTCGTACGGCCGGCCCGCAGTTGGGTAAATCGGGTTGTGCTCATCCGCCACCGAATGATAAAGGCACAGCGGGAATTTCCGCCGATGGCATGCGTCCGCCAGCATCTTCAGCGTGTCTTTGCCATAGGGCGTGTTCATGATGTTGTAGCTGGTCTCGCGCGTGTTCCACATGCAAAAGCCGTCGGTGTGCTTGCTGGTGAAGGTGATGTACTCCATCCCTGCTTGCTCGCACAAATCCAGCCAGGCGTTGGGGTCAAATTTGACAGGATTGAATTTGTGCATATAGGGCGCGTACTCGGCTCGTGTCATCCCCCTGACGTACTGCTCCACGGTATCCCAACCGCCCACCGAGTAGATGCCCCAGTGGGTAAACAAGCCGAACCGCTTTTCCATGAACCAGTCACGGCCGTCGTTAAAGCGCGGCGGACGGCGCACGTAATTCTCCTCCGCCGCGGTTGTGGGAGCGGATTCCTTGGGCTTCGCGGGCGCGGGGTGATCGTCGGCCAGTAAAGGAGATCCTGCCGCTCCCGTCATCACTGCCCCGGCCGGCGCTGCCATTACGATTCCTTTGCCTACAAGGTCCAGCAACTTGCGTCTTGTTAACATGAATGCCTCCGTGAAATGAATAATCGTCTCGTAGGGGCGCCCCTCGTGGGCGCCCTCCATGCGGGCACCCACGAGGGGTGCCCCTACGAGACGGGCTTGGCTGTCGCCCTGCTGCCGTCACGCCGCAAGGTGGTCAAACTCAAGTTTTACCACCAGACCAACGCTGGCGGGTCCGCTCACCGGCAGGTTCTTCAATCGCAGGCAGTGGTCCGGTTTCTGCTGCGCCAGCCGGGGTGTAGCCAGAATCTCGCACTCGACCTTTTCCCCCGTATTCAGCAGCCTTGCTCGTCGCGGCAATGTGGCAATAGGAGACAAGTAGATGGCGGGAATTTCCTGTTCCTTGAAAACGTGAACATACAAGGTGTCGCCGCGCTGAGTCAGCAGCACGTTGCGATTCTTCGTCATCATACTGGCGGCTTCCACATCCACCAAGGACTCTTTTACGGGTTTATACCACTTGCCGATCAGGCGAAGGATGGAGGCGGCTTCCTCGGGAACCGTGCCGTCGGGTTTGGGCCCCACGTCGAGCAGGTAATTTCCACCTTTAGCCATGACCTTCTGGATGCTGCGGATCAAGTGGGTTGTCGAGTAATAGTCTTCGTTGGCGCGATATCCCCACGCCTGATAGCCCACTGACTGGCACGCCTCGACTCTCTTTTGAAAGGATAATTCGGCGTTGACGGAGTTGTCCCAGTCGCGCTCCGGTGTGCTGAAGTCGCCGTCGTCAAATCCCCGGTTGTTGATCACCGCCTTGGGCTGAAGTGAGCGAATCAGCGCGTTGAAGGAGGGATCCTTGCGGCCCAGCAGGTTGACGTCCCACCAGAAACCGTGGATCTCGCCGTAATTCGTGCACAGTTCCCGCACCTGCCGTTTCACGAACTCCAGGTACTTTTCCTCGTTGGGTTCATCGCCCGGTTCGGGGGCGGGCAGTTCGTAAGCCCGTCCGGCATTGGGGTAGACCGGACTGTACTCATCGATGATCGAATAATAGAGGCAGAGGGGGAATTTGCGGCGATGGCAGGCGTCGGCAATCATCTTAATCGCGTCTTTGCCAAAAGGCGTGTTCATGATGTTGTAGTGAGTCTCACGCGTGTCCCACATGCAGAAGCCGTCAATGTGCTTGGCGTTGACGGTGAGGTATTCCATTCCCGCTTGCTCGGCCAAATCCAACCATGCATCAGGATTAAATCGGGTGGGATTGAACTTGTGCATGTACGGCGCGTACTCGGCGCGCGTCATCCCCTGGTGATACATTTCCTCGTTGTCCAACCCGGCCACGGCGAAGATGCCCCAGTGGGCAAACAGGCCGAAACGCTTTTGCATAAACCAGTCGCGGCCGTCGTTGAAGCGCGGTGGCCGGCGCAACGGATCTGCCACCACTTCGCTGGCGGAACCGGATGGCTTCGGTTTCGCAGAGCCGGTGTGATCGTCGGGTGGAGGCATCGCCCCTGCCGTGCCCGCGCTGGTTACCAGCGCTCCGGCAGGCCCCGCCATCACAATTCCTTTGCCCACCAGATCCAGCAGCCTGCGTCGTGTCAACATGAATGCCCCCAAAACAAGCAAGTGTGGCACAGACCTCCGGTTTTGAGGTCTGCGCTTCTTCGCGAGACTCGCGCTCCCGAATCCGAGGGCGGGCGTCCGCCTTCGGAAGTTTTGGTTCCAGTATGGGAAGAGCCGCGGGCCCCAAAAACGGGGGGCCGCGCTACCCCCTTAATGGCTGTGGGAGTGATCCGCTTCCAGGTGGATGCCTTCCGGCGCCAAACCTTCGCCGCGCAATTCTACTCCCAACACCGCGGGCGCGGGGTGATCGATTTCAATAGAAACCTCGCGCCGCTCACCGGGTTGGAGACTAAATGGAATTGCCGAGGGTGTGAGCAGCGTGGCGGCCGCCGCAGGATCGATCCAAACGTCAAAGACTCCGGATGCGACGCTGCGACCCTGATTCTCAATGGTCAGCTTGGCGCTCGTGGGGCTCAGGCGAGTTAATCGGCGGGCGATGACCGGAGTGTCAATGTCCAGGCCGATCCCCTTGACCCAGTCGGGATCCCACGGTGCAGGCGGCGTGTTTACGGAGTTATTGCTGAGTGTAACATCGCTCTCTTTCAGGTGATCGTAATAGGCAATCCAGGTTTTGCACCATGACTGGTTATCGCGAATAACATTGCCCTTGGGAACCGCCGGGTCGTCGCTGGTAAGAGTCAGCAATTGCGGATAACGGCTTCGCCACGGCTCCTGCTGGTAAGGCATCGCTCGCAAATGGTCGAACAGGGTCGGGTCGGTGCCATCGAACCACGTGTGCGCCCAACCCAGGCCGCGGGCATCAAAGTGAACCGCCATATCGCAACCCAGGAATTTATTGCCGGCAATCAGATTGTCCCGCCCGCCGCCAATCATCACACCGCGATGCGCCTCACGGATCACGTTGCCGGTGATAATGGAGCCGCTTGCGCAGTCATCCAGATAAACGGCATTCACATCACCGGTGCCAAGATTATGAAAGAAATTCCCCCGCACGGTATTGCCGCGCTCAGTCCAATCCCTTCCCAGGTAGTAAGCGCCCACGTCCCCCGTTTCCATGGCGACGCTGTGGATGTCGTTGCTCTCAATCAGGTGGTCGTTGCCATTCACCAGGATGGCATTGTGTGGAGCGTGGTCAATGGTGTTCCCGAGGGCGCGATTGCCCACACCGCGCATCAGAATCGCCGGGGAGTAAGTGCGCTGCCAGCGGCTGATGTCGTGGATGTGATTGCGGACGGCAAAGTTTCCGCCGGGGGTCAGCGTTTTCCGGTCGCCGCCATCGAGGAGAATTCCGCCATCACCGGTATCGCGGATCTCGGAATCCTCCACGCCATTTTCCGTCCCCCCTTCGATCGTAACCGCCCGGTTCCCGATGTTGGCGAATTGGCTGTGCGAAATGACGTCATGCGTTCCGCCGGTCATAATGACCGCATCCCCGCGCGTGAGTTCGAAATGGATGTCTTGAAATTTCAGGTGGGAGGCGCCATTAATGGCTATTAATGGCTTGTCAAGCATTGAAACCGCCGCTTCTGCCGAGCGGATGGGAGCGGGCGGCCAGAAATACAAAATCCCCGCCATGCGATCAAGGTACCACTCGCCCGGTTCGTCCAACTCCTCCAGAACATTCACCACCCGCCAACGCTGCCCGGGCTTGTAGTAATGAGGAGGCGCGGGTGGACTGGTGCGCAGAGTGTGCGTTGCCACGTCAATCGAGGCCACATGCTGATAACTGTCGGCCCAATCGTAGGTCCAATAGCCATATACCCAGGCGTCGGGAGACTTTGCCCAGCGCGTCGGGCGGTCGCCATCAAAAGCGAAATGGTCAGTGGACTTCTCGGGTGTTGCCGCGCCGATGTGTGCCCAACCGCGGTTAGGCCAGCGCGCCAAAGTCATGGGGCGGCCGGCAAAAAAGAGTTCCAGCCCGGCAACGTGGGAGCGGCCGAAGCCGCGCGAAGTCATTTCACCAAAGTTGGTCACACCTTGTTGCAGCAAATTGGTTTGGAGAATCGATCCGCGCCACTTCTTGAATCCGCGGATTGCCTTGCCGCCAATGATGCGCACGGTCTCACCTGTAACGGCCCGGTAAACCACGGGCGCAGAGGCCGTCCCGCTATCTTCGGCGCTGAGGGCAAAGGTGGTGGACCGCGTATAAGTTCCGCCCCTCAGCCAGATGGTGATGGCGGATTCATGCCCCGCGGAGCGAACCGCATCGCGCGCGCGTTCCAGCGTAGCAAAAGGCTTTTGCTTGCTGCCAGCGTTACCATCCGATCCCATGGGGGAAACATAAAAGTCGGCGCCGAAGGAAGCAGCGGGAAAACTTACGAACAAAAGACCAACAATCAGCGCGATCCTCAAGCGAGTCATGGAGCACTCCCAAACAAAAATGTGGGTGTAGGGGCGGCTTTGTGCCGCCATCGTGCGTTGCGATCACCGGGCAGTTGGCGGGGTAAACCCGCCGCTACATCGCGCCCAAGGATTCTTTTATCAGCCTGCTGGATACGAAATGCGGCGGGAGTCAAATTTGCCGAAGGATGATTACTCACAAATACTTCAGTAGTTCATCCACCGTCTTCTGGATGCCGACATAAGGATCGCCGGGACCGTCGAATTCAATCGAATAAAGCCCACGAAATCCCGCCTTCTTGGAAATCTCCATAGCCTTGGGGAAGTCGTATTGGGTCTCCGCACCGTCCGCATCGAATTTGAGGCCCTTGGTGTGGCACACCACATGTGCGTAGGGAAAGAGCATCTTCAATCCCCTTTCGCGTGTGGCTTCATCAGGAAAATTGCCGAAGTCCGGCAGCGAACCGACGCGTCCGGGGCCAATGAGTTTGATGAGCTGCGCCAGTTCTTCCGGTCGGTCGGTGCCGTTGCCATGAAGGTTCTCAAGAATCACGCGGATCCCCCTGGCTTGCGCGTATGCCGCGACGGTTTTGTACGAATCGGCAGTTCGCGCCAGATTCAAGGTGTCCACCTTGCCGGGATCGACACGCACGGACTTTGCACCCAACTGGTGCGCAACGTCCACCCAATGTTTCACGGCGTCAATGGATGCCATGCGTTCTTCCCGGTCCGGGTCGGAAAAGGTGGCACTCTCCTTGATGTCCAAGGGCATGTTCACGACGGTTGAACGCGTGTGCACCAGGGCATACTTGACCTCACGTAAATAAGCCGGCTCCGTGGAGGCAAAGTGGACTGCACAAAACTCAAAGTGACGCACGTTGTACCTGTCCGCGATCAATGCGGGGAAGTCGAGCAACGACAGCATGGGGCCAGGCAGGCTGAAATCCTCGCGACGCGTTACGCGGAAATAGTTGTGGAGACTCCACGTAGAAATGGAAATCCGCTCCAACTTGGAAAAGGTCCTCGTGGCCGCGCGGTTCTGGGCGGCATAAGCGAATCGCATTCCTCCTCGTCCGAGCGCCGCTGTGGCGGCACTCGCAGTGAGTCGTGCCAGGAAATCACGTCGTATCACTACTCCTCCTGTGGACAGTGGGCCTGTCACCCTTACGCTCAACCTGCAGGCCCGCAACTATTACCTTCCGCCTACTGCTCTCCGCCTGCCACTTTCTCCTCGCGGTGTTCGTGGACCACGCGGAAACCATAGTCGGCATACTGGAATTCCGGGGGAATGCTGGAGCGAGCGGTGACGCGGCTCACCTTGATGTGATGTCGCCACGAGCCTCCGCGTGAAGCTTTGCGCTCACTCGCCGCGGGGCCACCGGGGTTGTGCCGGGGCGACATTGCGTAATAATCCGCCTGGTAAAAATCCACACACCACTCATGCACATTTTCACAGAGATCGTAAATTCCATAGGGATTCGGTTCGCCGCGCCCCACCGGCAGCGGTCCCGGCACCTCTCCGCCCCAGCGTTGTTGATATTCGGCGCGTGATGGGGGCGGGTCATTGCCCCAAGGGTACAGCCAGCCCTCTTCGCCGCCGCGCGCGGCGCGTTCCCATTCCGCTTCGGTGGGCAGGCGATAATGGCGGCCGGTCAATCCCGCCAGCCACTCGCAGTACTTTCTTGCTTCGAACCAATTGACGGAGACCACCGGATTGTTGGGATCGTTGAAGTTGGCTTGCTCCCAGTTGGGCGGCGCCGGGTGTCCGGTGGCTTCCATGAAAACGGCGAAGTCACGATTGCGAACCTGGTGAATCGCCATCGCAAAGCTATCCACCCAAACCCGATGGACGGGGCGTTCCTCATCGCGGCCTTGGTCGCAACCCATCAGAAAATCTCCGGCGGGGACGACCACGCAAGCGGGTTCGATAATCCTCGCGGAAAGTTGTTGGCGGTGGGCGGAGCTTTGCGGGTCGGGCGATAAAACCACGGGGCAGACTCTTTCCCTTCAGATCTTGGGTGAAGGCGCATTTTATAACAACCGCGCGTATTGCGGCGAGGAGTTCTTCGGCTGAGCCCCTGCTGCGGCGTGGCACTGCATGTCTACTCAATCCCAGAACGTCATTTGTGCCATCCTGATTATTAATCTCGTAGGGATCCTGAACTACAGACGGATATGGAAATGGGGGAAAGGGTTTGTGCGGGCAATAAAGGGTGCGTCGAAACGAAGCACGGCGGTCCTTCACCGTGCTTCGTTTCGGTGAAACTATTGCGTCAGATAGGTTGACAGGTACTGCTTCATGCCGGCCTCGTTGAGCTTCAATTTGCCGGTTCGAATGAACTGGTTCTTAAGGTTTTCGCGGTAGATTTCAAATTGCAGGTCGCGCTTCTGGTCAAGCAACTCTTCTCGAATCTGGTCGCTCTGGGCGGCAAAATCCGCATCGTTGGGGGCCGTGTGCGAGATCACCTTGAACAGCACCTGGTTGGTTCCCGCGGAGATGACGCCGCTTACTTGTCCGGGATTTAACGTAAATGCCGCGCCCAACTGGCTGGCATTGCCCACACCTTCCACGTACTCGGTAGCACTGAAGTCATTGCTCTGTTTGGGAGTGAGGCCCAGGGATTTTGCCGCCTTGTCAAAGTCCTGCGTCTTGGCGATCTCCGAGAGCTTTTTTGCCTTGTCCTGGGCCAGTGTAACTGATTGTTCGTGACGATAGTCTTCTTCCACCTGCGCGCGAACTTCATCCAGAGACGGAACGTGCTCGGGAACGATTTGGCCCAACTGGATAATCGCTTCACCCTTGGGAACGGAGACGGGAGTGCCGACTTCGTTCAGACGAAGCTGGAAAGCCAGGTTCTCAAACGCATCGGTTTTGCCGAGGTCAGCAACCGGCTGGTTGTATTTGAAGAGCGGTGACAGCTTGGGTTCCAGCCCTGCCTTGCGGGTAATTTCCTCAAACTGTTGCGGGTTCGCCTTGAGCTGCGATCCGAGATTGCTGGCTAATGCCGCTTGTCCGTCGGCAACGCGCTGCTTCTCCAATTCCGCACGAATGGAGTCCTTGACCTCGTCAAAGGTTTGCAGGTGCGCAAGCTGTTTGTCTTCCAATTTCAAAATATGGATGCCGTACATGGTGGTGATCAGGCCGCTTACTTCGCCAGCCTTCAACGAAAAAGCCATGGAGTCGAATTCCGGCACGGTCTGCCCGTGAACCAGCCAGCCTAATTCGCCTCCCGCCTGCGCCGTGCTGTCCTCGGAGAACTTCTTGGCAAGGTCGCCGAAGTTCCCGCCGGCACGGACCTGGTTCAGCACGTCGGCTGCGGTTACTTTAATGGTCGCCACTTCCGCCGGGGTCTTTCCGGTTGTCTTAAAGAGGATGTGGGCAACTTTGACGCGGTCGGGCACACGGTAATCCGAGAGGTGCTGGGCGTAGTACTGGTGCAGATCCGCATCCGATACGTTGATCTGCGTCCGCACCACGTCAGGATCAATCACCACGTAGCGCACCTGGCGTTGTTCGGAGAGCTTATAGCGGGCGGGGTCCTTCTTAAAGAATGTGTCCAGGGCCTCCGGCGTCACCTTGACATCCTTGATGAACTGGCTGGGATCAAAGAGCACATAGTCGATTTTGGCCTTGGTGTTGCGCTGGTGGAACTGCTCCTGGACTTCTGCGGGTGATGCCTGAACGCCGTCCGTCACGATGCTGCGGACTTTCTCCTCCAGCAGGCTATCGCGCAACAGGCTTTCAAATTGAGGGAGCGTTTTGCCGGTGTTTTCCGCCACCATTTCCGCGGCTCGGTCAGCACCCACAAAATTCCCCCCAGGGTACAGCCAGGGGATGTTCTGAAGGGCCCTAATCACCTCTCCGTCGGAAACCTCGACACCCATCTTCGCGGCTTGCTCCACCAGGACGTGTTCAATCACCATCTGGTCAAGGACACGGGGCGCGACCATTGGCACCATGCGCTTGTCGAAGCCCATGGGTGAGTTCTTGAATCGGTCGCGGATGGCTTGATCCAAGTCCGCACTGGAAATGGAGTATCCGCCGATGGCCGCCAGCACATTGCCTTCGGGGCGGCTGGTATCGCCACTCGGCATGGGCGCCATTACGACAACCATACTGAGCGACACGATGCCCAGGAAGAAGATGAGGAGGTATTTCTTTACCGCCTCTTTATTTTTCCTAAAAAAGTGAAACATGATTGCTCCTGCAATTTGGCCAAAACCTTTTCATTATAGAAGAGATACGTCAATCGCGGCAAGGCCGGGATTTTCCCGGTGTTGTCCTGATTTGAACGTAGCGCCGCCATCCTGACGGCCAATGCCGGCTGGACGCCGGTGCCACACTTGGAATCAGGACGGTACCCTTTTTCCGGGGTGCACGTAATAATAGCGGGAGTTAACCTTCCCCCGGCATGGCGGTATATGCTGCCCGTGCGTTGCGGCAATCTGCCTCAAGGTCCGCTTCCCGCCACAGCGGACGAGATTCCCGCGCTACAAGACGAAGAGAATACAAGAATAGCTCAATTAATACTAGAGCCCGGTGGAGTGGCAATCTGGTAGTGTTGATAGGTGCAGTTGTGGTCAACTACTGGAGGGATTCCGGCGTGGTTGGGATATTTCAAATTGGGACCCGCGTGCGGGGCGCTCCCGCTGCTTGCCCGCTGAAGGCGATGCGGGCGACTTTTCATTTGAGTTGTTATGGTTACTCTCTCACCCATCTTGAAACGTGTGCTTGACCGCCGTACTGCTCAACTGGTGTGGCCGCCGCTCAAGGTTGGCCATCGCGGGGCAGCAGGTGAAGCTCCGGAAAACACCATGGCATCGTTCGACTTGGCTTGGCGCCAGGGTGTGGACGCGATTGAATTGGATGTGCAGCTTTCCTCCGACGGCGTCCCTGTGGTTATTCACGACGCCCGCCTGGGCCGAACCACATCGGGCAGCGGTTGGGTGTGGGAGCATCGGGCCAGTGTGCTGCGGCGGCTGGATGCGGGATCGTGGTTTAACCGCCGTTATCGGCTCCGCGCCCGGGAACGCTATGCGGGTGCGCGCATTCCTACGCTGGCGGAAGTTCTGAATTGGGTTAAATCGCGTCAATGCCTGGCCTTTGTTGAAATTAAAGATTATCGCCCGGGCGTAACGGCGAGAATCCTTCAGGAAATCGAGCGGGCTGACCTTTGGAATTTGATACGGGTGGTCTCATTCGACCTGCCGTCTCTTCGTCAGGCAAGGGAATTGAACGAGCAGGCACATCTTGGGTTGGACTTCTCCGGCCGCCTCCTGCCGGTTCGCCGCGCTTTGGCACTTGGTGCGGAGGTGCTGCTGCCATACTGGGCGATTGCCTCGCGGAGACTCATTCGGCGCGCTCACAGTGAGGGATTGCAAGTTGTCCCTTGGACGGTCAATTACCCGATACACATGCGAAGCAAAATTCTGGATGGCGTGGATGGCATCATTACCAACTACCCGCGCCGCCTAACTGCGGTGTTAGAGAATATCGAAAAGGGGCGAAGCGAAGGGTGAAAGCTGAAGGATAAAGGGTAAAGTCTAAAGGGTAAAGGCCGGATACTGGATTGAAATTTGTTTTGCCCTAGTGATGACTGATGTCCGTTCTTACCCTTTAAATTTTACCCTTTATCCTTTATCTTTTACCCTTTATCCATAGCATTCTTCCTTTATCCTTAACTCCGATGGCCAGGACGACTACTAGAATTGCCAAAAAGTTTTTGATTATGGGCCGTGTGCAGGGCGTCGGTTATCGCTATTTTGCGGAGCGGTGGGCCAATCAGCTCGGCATCTGCGGTTACGTGAAAAACCTCTGGGACGGCAAGGTGGAGGTCTACGCGATCGGCAATGCGGTTGCCTTGGACGAACTGAAACGCCAACTGGCGGAAGGCCCACGCAGCGCGCGCATAACCGCCGTCGATGAATCGGACGAACCTGTGGACAAGCGGTACAATCGCTTTGTAATAGGAGGGTGAAGTTTAAAGGATAAGGGGTAAATTGCATAGCAAGTGCTTCTCTATAAGTGGAGCGATTGCGGCCAAGAATCTACAATTTAGCCTTTACACTTTACCCTTTAACCTTTATTGACGGAGGACATGTGATCGACCTGAAGAAACTGATTCGCGAAATTCCTGACTACCCCAAACCCGGAATCCTCTTTTACGATATTACGACTTTGTTGAAGGATCCCGTGGGCCTGCACTGGGCCGTGGACATCCTGGCCAACACTTTTCTGGCCCAGAAAATTGATCGAGTCATTGGCATTGAAGCGCGAGGTTTTATCTTTGCGCCGATGGTGGCCTACCGGCTCAATGCGGGATTTGTGCCGGCACGCAAGCCCAACAAATTGCCTGCCGACCATGCCACCATGTCGTACAGCCTGGAATATGGAAAAGACGCGATCGAGATTCACCGCGACGCCATCAGTCAAGGGCAGGATGTGCTGATCATTGATGACTTGCTGGCCACCGGGGGAACCGCCGCCGCCACTGCTCGCCTGGTGGAATCTCTGGGCGGACGCGTGGCCGGAATCGGATTCGTGATTGAACTGGAAGAGTTGAAGGGGCGCGAGAAACTGAGCCAGTACCCCGTCCACTCCCTTTTGAAGTACTGAACCGGTGCCCGAAATCCTGCCGGACCAGGTCGACTCCCCGGGTGTATCAAGCGAGGGCACATCTGGGGCAAACGGTCCCGAGTAGGGAAGCCCCACACGGGATTGTCCCCGTGAGATTTTACGCGAGCTTGTATCTGCCGGAGCCGTCGTAAGGCCACTTTATGCCCAAGGTTCTGTAACGATAGCCTAAGGCGGACGGGCGGTCGAAGTACTCCACCGAACCCGCGTTGAACTCCGCAAAACGATCACCCCCGGGAACAACGCCCCGGTTCCCCTGGGATTTCCAGTCGTCCTGACAACCGTGCATGATGCGGGCATCAGACTCCATGAAGGTGTTCAACTTTGCGACCAGGGCGGTGGCCTCACGGCTTAACGGGCCGGTTTTGGCTCCGTCCTTGGGTACCCACTGGCCTGACTTGTTTTCCCCCGCCGTAACCACGATCTTTTCCAGGCCATGCGGACCCCTCCGCCAGAAACTCATGAGGTCGTAGTCGGAAACGACCCACTTACTCCTGGTAACTGTCGATCCGTCGCTCTGTTGGATCTTTCTCGTAACGAGGGCCAACCCCGAGTCGCCGGATTTCGATTCCTTTCCGGTAGCGTACCCTGGCTTGGACGGAAAATTGCGATAGTGTGGCCGGGCCGTTGCTTTGGGGCATCGTATGAAAATCACGTAGCCCGGGTGCTGGGCAGTGAATTTGCGAATGCCCCGAATGTCTCCCGCATCCATCCCGGTAAGGCGCGAGAACTCGATATCCTGTTCCGATACGCCTTCGCGACGCCACTGCGCTTCCGCGTTCCCTTCCAGAATTTCCTGAATTGTGTAAGTGCTGCGTGTTTCTCCCATCATCGCCCCCCTCTCCGCTTCAAGAGCATTGCGCCGACCATAGAATTATCTCGCCATCGAGTGGGATTTCTTCCGTCACAATCCGAATAACCCAAATCATACTCCAGCGTGGGGTGATTGGCGTAGAAAAGGTAAGCCAGCGCTTTGGGGATGCATCCACCCGGAGGCAATGCCACCGCCCACCTCTTGCGAACAACCGGATTTGTTTGCTACAAGATCTCGGAGTAGCAGGAATTTGAAGCAATTCAGTGCTTCCACATTTGGTCTTTTGCGCTTATCTGGTTTGCTTCCAGTAACATCTCGGCATTTACGATATCTCCCTTGGTTTCATGTACTTCTTGGGGTGGGTGACAATATGCCTAAGGGTTGTCATTTTTTTTCAACAACATCTCGGAGCCATCCTAATATTTAATATCTTTTTTTGTTCCGCGCACGCTCAAATCCCGTCATAAACAGTCAAATTGACCTTGCCGAACTCCAGCGTCGCCATGGGGAAGAAGCCCATCGCAAGCGCCAGGGGAAAACCTTGCGGCTCTGGTTGTGTAAAGCCTACAACTCTCATCCCTAAACTCTAGCCTATCATTAAGCCGCTTGTCAAGCGGAACCGGGCCGGGTGCCGCTTGGCAGCGCTCGCTCCGCGCCAGCCCGCCCAATTCCGCATCGGAGGCGCAAATTCCGGCAAATTGTCCTTCGCAACCCGGAAAATTCTGCAAAATCCCCCATCACATAGCCAACAATGTCCGACATTCCGTCGGTCATTCTGTCGGCGTTTCCTTTGTTTTCATACACATTCCAGCTTCGTTCGTCATAAATTAACATCTTTTTTTCAGGCCAACGCCCAAAAGCGACATTCTGTTTGTTTGCGGGGTGAAAAAATCGCCACGATGGGCACTGGTCGGATTCTTGCGCGCTGGGCATTTGGCGGTACCGTCTCGTGCGCCGGCACGG